>Ga0209117_1000717_pt1 | contig 12608 bp, 7 predicted proteins | sample BlaSpr_A8_OM2_M2_FD_187978 | JGI IMG/M metagenome (GOLD analysis project Ga0209117, IMG submission 187978) | Forest soil microbial communities from Thunder Bay, Ontario, Canada - Black Spruce, Ontario site 2_A8_OM2_M2 (SPAdes) (version 2) | ecosystem: Environmental > Terrestrial > Soil > Boreal...
CACGCAAGCTGCACCGTTGCTCGAGAAGCTCAAGGCAGATCCAGCCAACCGTGGACTTCTGGAAAGCATCGGGAACGTCTATTACGACGCCCAGCAGTTCCCCACAGCCATCGATTACTACCAGCGCGCGCTGAAGGTAGAGCCCGCCAACACAGGCGTTCGTACCGACATGGCGACCGCCTATTGGTACACCGGCAACGCCGATGCCGCCATCGCGGAGTTCCAGAAATCGCTTTCTTACGAACCCAACAAGGCCAACACGTTGTTCAATCTGGGCATCGTCGAGTGGCAGGGCAAGATGGATATCGACAAAGCGGTCGCCGCGTGGCAGAAGTTGCTGGACACGAATCCGAACTATGAAGGCAAAGACAAGGTTCTGGAACTGATGGCGCAGGCGAAAAAGCATTCGGGCGTCAAACCGGGCACGCCGGCAAAACCGTTGCAGTAGCCTCTGCTCATCGAGCGACTGGACAGAGCACAGCCCAACCCGGTAAAGATCACCATTGTAGGCTTGACCATGCAATGACGGTAACAGGAAATCTCCGGCCCCCTCGTTGTTTTGAGAAAGTCTAGAGCATGAGCGTTGTGCAGGAGCTGCGCGGACTATTCCGGCGACGGCCGCTCCAGATGCTCGTCTTGGCCGGGTTGCTCACCGCCGTGGCGGTCCGTGCCCTGTACTTGAAGTTCTGCGTTCTCGATCTGGACATCTGGTGGCATCTCAAGGTGGGCGACTGGATCGTCGAGCACCATGCGGTTCCTCACACTGGCATCCTCTCGCGCACCGCAGCCGATCGGCCCTGGGTGGCCTACAGTTGGGGCCATGAGGTGCTGCTCTCCCGCGCTTACCAATGGTTCGGCCTGGTGGGCGTGGGTGTATACGGAGTGTTACTGACCCTGGCCGTCGCCTACGGCATCTATTGGATGGCACTCCGCCTTTCCGGCCGGTTCTGGTGGGCCTGCGCGCTGGCTACACTCACGTGCTCAGCGTTCCTCTATAACCTGATGCCTCGGCCGGTGTTCTTTTCGATGACTTTGTTCACCGTCACGCTGACGCTCATACTGGAAGCGAATCGCAGCGGCCGCGTGCAGCTGCTTTATTGGCTGCCGCCGCTGTTTGTCCTATGGGCGAATCTTCACATCCAGTTCGTCTATGGACTGTTCCTGGTTGGTCTGTTGCTTGGGGTCAACTTATTGCAGCGTTTCGCGGGTCGTCTCGGAATTACGCCCAGTTCCGTGCTGCTGCCAACCTTGCCAGCCACGGCCCTGGCAGCCATTTTCGCTGGCTGTGTGGTTGCGAGTTGCATCGGGCCGTACTCGTATCACTTGTACCAGGTGATTTACGAGTACTCCAAGGCGCAAGCGCCTTATTTCATGATTCGGGAATTGCAGGCCATCAGCTTCCGCGCCTATAGCCATTATGTGCAACTACTGCTGACCGGCGCGGGATTCTTCGCTCTCGGATGGCAGAAGAAAATCGATCCCTTCAAGCTGGCTTTATTGATCGTGGCCAGCGTGGTTGCCTTCCGCACCATGCGCGATTCCTGGTTCGTCTGCATCGCGGCGGCGGCGTGCATCGCTGATTTTCCCGCCTCCGAGACGGAGTGGTCCAGGGCGGAAACCTGGCTGGAAAAACCCGGACTGGCTGCATTCGTTGCTTTGTCCCTGGTACTGTTTGCCCGCAACACCGACTTCAACCAGCGCGGCCTGGACCGCGCCATCAGCAGCATGTATCCGGTGGCGGCGTTGAATTTTCTGCGGCAGCACCCAGTTCCCGGGCCGCTCTACAACACGCTCGACTGGGGCGGCTTCCTCACCTGGTATATGCCGGACTACCCGGTGGCCATCGACGGCCGCAACGACTTGTATGGCGATGACCTGGATCGTCTTTTCTATAACACGGAGATGGGCAGAGAGTCGTACGTCACCGATCCCTACTTGCATGAGGCGGGCGTGGTCCTGTTGCAGAAGAGTCAACCGCTGGCCAGTCTGCTGATGTCCGATCCCCGCTTCAGTTTGGTCTACCAGGATCGACTGGCGGCGCTATTTGTAAAGCGCTAGGGCGGGTGCGGCGAAAGATGAAATAGATCTGTCTCTCTCATAGGCGTTTTCTACCATGACGGTGGCGTTGCCTTCACAACGGCTTCCTACTTCTTTACGGGATGTCCACCAATTTGATGCAAACTGAGAGCCGAGACGGAGCCGTTTGGGTTGTGCGCGGCTTGGTGACACATCAGCACGCAAGTATTGGTCGAGCGGCTGTAGGAGATGAGCGCGGCTCCATTCTGGGCAACCACGTTGACGTCAAAATTCACCAGCCGCTCGCCACTAATATTCGGGTTGATGCCTCCCATGCCGTGCGCGGTGTGACATACCGAACAGGTGAAGCCGTCATTGATGTGCCGGGAGTGTTGGGTGAAGCTGTTGTTTCCCGCGACATTTTGCAGATTGTGGCATTTGCCGCACATCGCGTAAGGCCCGTTCACGCTGAGATCGGGGTTTTGAAATAGATTCGTGATCAGTTGGCCGGGCCCCACCGTCTGGCTGAATTCGTACCGGCGTTCCAGAATGTGGGTCCACTTGGATCCATGCGGACCGTTCGGGCCCGCGCCTCCGAACTCGCGATTGTCGTCGCTGTTGTGGCAGTCCGTACAGAAAATCAGCGTTCCCATGGCACGCCCTTGCGTCGTACCATCGAGATTCCACATAGTGCTCAGCAGGCTCGGCTGCGACAGGGGACTGTTGCTGTCGTGGGTAACGGGATGGCTCGAGACGTAGGTGATACTGAACTGCGGAATGATGTTCAACGGATCACCTGAGGAAACCGCCCGCACCGGAAGGTACCCGTAGATCGGTTGAACCGTCTTTCCGGCGCTGGTTCCGTGACAACGGAAGCAGTTCTCATATTGATTGACCGCGGGGTCAACCACGGACGTTCCGTCGGTGGCGCTGATTCCGGCAACGTCCCTCTGAGAAACGCGGATCAAAGGAGGAGGGAGAAACACCCCCACTTGGCTCGAGGAATGCCCGTTGTGGCAATCCACGCAGGTGGCATGCCGGTTGTTGTTGAGCAGCGCGCTCTCGGCAGCGTCATGCGGATTCGTCGTTGCAGGGAGTGGATGCCCGACCTTGGGAGTAGCGTACTCGGCGAAGACGCTGGGCGGGACGGGCGAGATATTCGTGCCCCCATTGTGGCAGGCGATGCAATCCTGCTCATTGGGTCCGCGAAGCAGCCGCGGCGGCCCCTGGGCGTTGTGCGGGGCGTGGCAGGAAATGCATGCATCCGTCGCCACCGTGGTGTAACTTCCCACATTCGCCTGGGGAAAAATCTTGTTCTGCGCCAGGGCATGGGCGCTCGTGGCCCAATCCGCAAGCGGGTTCACCTTGCCGCTCATTTGCCGGGTCGGGTCATGGCAGGCCAGGCACATCTGGCCGCTCGAACTGTCGCGGACAAGAAAGTTCAGCGAGATCAAATCCTTTGCCTGCACATGAGCGTTATGGCACGACGTGCACTCAATGTTGCCATTGATGAGCCGGATGGCGCCGGTCGGGTCTCCGGTTTTGCCTTGCGAGGCTAGCGACGCAATCAGATCGATGTTGTCTTTCAAGGGTAAGGTCAGGGCGAAGGGGTGCGACGGCTGCAGGTTGCTGCCGAACACGTCGTAGTTGTACATCGATCCCCACATGGCGACCTGGCCATAGACCGCCGTGGTTCCCGGCGCCACCGTCCCGTCATGACAGGAGAGGCAGAGATTGCTGTCGGTTCCCATCAGCGGCTGCGTGCCCTTGTTTTTCTCCGTATCGCTGGTGTAGACACTGTAGCTCTGGACGGTAAGCTTCTGGTTCCACAGTGGCGTTCGGCCTCCGAGGCCGGAGTGAGGCTCGTGGCAATACATGCAGAAATCGGGGCGAGCGCCGGTGATGGGAGACTTGCTCCCCGGACCCAGATCGTGCGTGCCGATTACGTCGCCTGTAAACTGAGCCAGGAGGGTTCCTCCAGTCAGCACAATCATCAGGCCCACGGATGAAAACTTGGCCCTCACTACATTCCTCCCTTGGCCGGTTTCTTCAACCCAAAATAATGAAATACCTGAATCCGGCGGTTAAAGGAGTCCACCACGAAAATCCGGTCGTCGTGGTCGATGAATAACCCCGTCGGCAACTGGAACTCTCCCGCGTGCGTGCCTTTTGTTCCGAAGTAATACAACAGATCCCCCTGGCGATTAAATACCTGCACCACTCCCCACAAACCGTCCACGACATACAGATCGCCCTCGGAGTCGACCCCAATCCCTTTCGGCCGGAACATGGTTCCACTGCGGTCGCCGATTTTTCCGATGGCGTACTGGAAGGGTCCAGACCGTTGCAGCACCTGTATGCGGAAGTTCATCGCGTCCACCACGATCAGGTTCTCGCCGTCCAGCCGTAACTCGGTCGGGAAATTGAATTCGGCGTCGCCCGTTCCATTTTTTCCGATCGTCTGCAGGATGCTGCCCTGCATGTCCATCATGAACACTTTGTTGCGCAAGGTGTCCGTCACGTAGATCCGTTGTGCGGCAGAGTCCACGGCGATTCCCGTGGGACGCTTGAAATAGCCTTCCCCGCCCTTCAAGCTGCCGATCGCCCGTTCATACTTTCCGCCGGAGTTGAACACGAAGATCTTGCCGGTGTCCGAATCCGTCACGTAGATGTTGTCTTGGGCATCGACCGCGACACACTGCGGCGCCCGCATGGGGTCCTTTCCTTTTTCCCGACGCTCGATAAACTTGTACTTCTGTTGCGCGAAATCGAAAATGTGAATCCCGGCGGCGCCAGGATCAGTGACGATGATGCGCCCGCGGGAATCGGTGGCAATGCTGTAGGGCCGGACCAGATTGTGGAACTCGGGCTCACCGGCTACGAAGTCCACCAACCGGTTCCAGAAGCCCCGTTTCGGCTTCACTTCGCGTTCGGAGCCGAAGCTGCGTTCGTAGGTCAGCCTGCGGCCTCCTTCCAGCAAGAGTTCGGGAGGTCCGGGCTCAGCGGTCTTCGGGGTGTGCCGCGAGGCCCAGCCCGGTATCGCGAGCAGCAGCAGAACTATGACCGAACTCAGATTGAGCGCAACCCGCATCCTATGTCCGTTTCCTACGCTTAGCGCAGACTAGAAGAAGTTGAACCATCTGGATAGCCCCAAATAGAATGCTGATATCTTTTCTGGGGGAGTGCCGGACGCGCTGAAGCCCTGCACCAGCCTGCTGTACCCACCCGTCAGCCACACTTTACGGAATTGATACTGAAAGTATGTGTTGATCTGCTGCGTGTTGTTCGCCGACCCGGTCCCGCCCAGCTCGGTGTTGCTATTTGCCTTTGAAAAGCTCCCGGTCACCGTCAGCCTGCGGGTCGGATTGCTACTCAGGCCAAATGAATAACTCTTGCCGCCATAAAGAAGAAGAAGATTGGCAGGCACGACTGGCGACGGTATTGGGGTTGGGGTTAACCCGGCTCCGGTCTCGATGGCATTTCCGCTCGATTTCGAGTACGAGCCCGTGGCGGTGAGCCAGCGCGAATAGGAAAAGCCGGTGCTGAAACTCTCGCTGCTACTCGTGGTTCCTGGCTGCTCGGTCAAGCCGGTCTTGCCGAAGGTGGCGCTTGCGCTCCATGATAGCTTTCCGAAACGGCGCCGCACGTTCCCCGAGTAGCTGTAAAAAGATGACATGTAGGTCACCAGCAGCGTCTGTACATTCTGCGCATAGCTGAAAGATCCTCCCATCACCCATTTGTCGATTCGACGGGTGTAGTTGATCATGCTATTGAACCCGAGTGTGTTCTCGTTCGAATTGTCAATGGTATTGTCGATGAGGGTCAGGGCACTGTTAAGGCTACCGCCGAATAAGGTCCGCCCATAGGCGATGCCCCCACCGTAGGAATCGGCTCCGAAGTTCTTGCCCAGGAAAGATTGTTGGCGGCGCTCAGCTGTGCCTTGCGCTTGCAGATTCGGCAAAATCGAATAGCTGGCATTGCCCAATAGGTCGAAGGAGTTCGATCCCTGCCCCTGATCCAGTTGCGGAACCACCCCTCCCGCATTCACGATCGACTGGTACAAGACGCCCGAGAGATTGTCGGAATAGTTGGTGCTGACCGAAAAGTGGAACTTGTTGGTCGGCTGAAAGGATGCGGCCGCGGTGTAAGTATCAATCGTGCCCTTGAAACTGTACCCGTCAAAGTCAGAATTGACTTTCGAACTGTTGAAGGTGCTGGAGAATGCCCCGTGGAGAGGAAGGGCGTGTCCCGCGGTAAATCCGTAGCCACTATTGCTTGAATTTGAAGTCTGCTCCTGCGAGTTCTGAAGAACTTGCGGTATCTGCGAGTGACCACTTCCAGCCGAATAGTAGCCGCTCAGGTTGAAGCCCTTCAGCAGGTATGACGACCGGAGACCGTACGAACGGGAGTCACTGGTCCCGTTATCGTTCGAACCGTAGATCGAATACTGGTTGCTTCCCGTCTGGAAGTAGACGGAGAGGCTGGGCATGCCCGGTAACATTTCTGCCCAGTTAACCCCGAAAGTTTGGCTATCGCCATGAGTCGTGTAGTTTGCCACTCCCGGGACCGCGAAGTTGCCTTCGCTGTTGTAGGCCTTGGCATAGCTGATGGATCCGGGAAAATGGCTGCCGCCGAAAATCGAGCTTTCAAGAGTGACGCCGCTGGCGTTGGAAATGGATTGAAAGGCCGAGTTGTCCCGCGCCTGATTCACGTAAGGCGAAACCGTGAAGGACACAAAGTTGGGATTGTAGTAAAAACCGGACAGCGTGCTGCTGCCGCCAAAAGCCATGCTGTGACTGGAGGGGGTCAGGTTTCCATAATCTCCCGTATATCCCGCGGACACGATGCCGTTCAGGTTCATGTTGAGGTTCTCCCCAACCGTGACCTGCCCCGCAGCCGACATCGTGAGCAGGAGAAGTCCCGCCAGCACAAAACCCGCATTTCGAAGAACACCCGCCACCTCGCACCAACCCCTTGCTGTCTCGACAGCAGTTCTACTTCTGCGTTGTCCCCTGGCTTGCCCACAGCGGCGCGACTGTGGTTCGTTTTCCTTGGGTCCGGCTCCTTCGCATCGGGGCTTACCAAGTGAAAGAGTGCCAGCCATCACATGCCTCTTTATAGGGAACAAATGCACGTTCCCAGCCAAAATGGGAATCTCGCTAAACACTTGCTCAGCAAAGAGATGATGGAATTTGCGCGAGTGTTATTAAGGCGGGATATGAGCCATATAACCCAGCCAAAACCAAGGTCGCAAGGCATTTGGCGCATGAAGTGCCTTTAGCCGGCAAAACCGCCACACTTTGTCCTCCCGCTAGACTTTGTCATCCCGAGCGAAGCGAGGGATCTGCATTTTGCGGCGAACTGCAGGTCCCTGCCTTTGCTCGGGATGACAATTCATTAACGATGACAATTTCATGGGAAAAGTGTGGAGAGCCGGGCGCCTCGCCCGTCCAGCCGGGCGGAGCGAGTCTGTGTCGCAACCCCGACCGCAGCAAGAAAGTGGAACGTGCCATCGCTCCAGCCGCGAAGCGGCGACGCAGGAAAGCCCGGCACGTCAGTGCCGGGAAACAAACGTGGAACAAAGTCGAGTCCCCGGAGGGACGGCACACGAGTTGCCACACAGACTCGGGGCGCCTGGCTCTCCACCAGCACGGCTTACAGCTCTTCCACTTTTGCGGTCTTTCGCAGCCGCTTGTCCAGGGCCGCCCGTATGTTATCGAGCTTTTTCTTTTGCAGTTCCTTTTGCAGCGAGTCCTTCACATCGGCGAACTTCATTTTCCCTGCCAGGATGTGCTGGTTCAGCCGGACGATGGTGAATGCCTGCTCAACCTGAATGATATCGGTGACCTCGCCGTCTTTTATGGCCAGAAGCGCTTGCACCACTTGGGGTGCTAGTTTCGTGCGCTCCACCGCTTTGTGATCGCCCATCATCACCCGGTAGTCGTCCTCGGAGACTTTTTCTGCCAGCATCCCGAATTGCTCGTAGTTCTTGGTTGCTCTGGCGTGCTTCAGCGCATCCTCGGCGCGCTTGCGCTGCTCTTTCGAGGTATCCGGTGTAGGCTTCTCCGGAGGCAGGAAGGAAATTGTCTGAATGGCAAAGGACTCTGGATACTGAAAACGGGCCGGGTTCTTGTCATAGTAAGCCCTGGTCTCGGCCAGGGAGACAGTGGACTTGTTGTCCACTTCAGCCTTCAGCATGGCGTCAATCAGCAACGAGCGCCGGATCTTGTCGCCCAACGCCTTCTCAGAGCCATGAAACTCCGAATTCAGAAACTGCTGATATTCAGCCGGGCTGCTGAATTGCTGGCGGAAGTCGGCTTCCGCCTTTTGCAGCTTCGTCGGCGGTACTGTCATCTGGCGTCGCACCGCTTCCTGGTACACCAGTTCCTCGAAGACAATCATTTGCAAAGCGCCCCGACGGATCTGGGGCTCCAGCTCCGGAGGCACCTGACCGTTGTGCTGGCGCGCGTAAGGAAATATGGTATACATCTCGCGCATCAGGTCACGGTCGGTCAATACCGCTCCGTTCACCCGGGCGACGGGCTTGCCCGTGAGTTGAACGGTTGCTTTGGCCGGTTGCTGCGTCACGGCGGCACTCGGCGTGTGGGAGACCGTGAGTTGTTGGGCCGTCGCCGTTATTGGCGACAGCGCCGCCAGAAGCAGGGCGCAGACTGATAATGGGTGCTTCATAAGGCCATCCTAACTCAAAACTTGCTCAAAAAAAGAGGGGAGAGTTTTCCTCTCCCCTCGGGTTAAAAGCAGGCGCTTAGAAAGTCGTCGGGATGGCGCCGCCGCCATTCATCTCGTTGGCCTCGCCACCATGACACTGGCGGCAGAACTGCGCCGTCTGGTTCGATCCGGCAGTTCCGCTGTTTGGGTTGTATGGTGCGCGAATGAAGAACATGGTCGCGTAGTTGCCAGTCGGCAACCCGCTCTTCGGGCCGTTCGTGACAGGAACCACGTTCATGAGGTGCTGGTTGTGGCAGCTCGTGCAGGTAACCACGGCCGTGTTGTTGTAGGCACTCGTGCGAACGAAGAAACCATAATTCTTCACGAACTGGGACGAGTTCGGCCCGCTCATCGAGATCACGCCGTTGGCCTCGGTGCAATCCCACTGGTACGGGCCCCCGCAACCGACAGCGGCGTTTAATCCGACTGGGTGGTCATTGAGGTAGTCGCCGGCGCCGTTGCCGTCCTTGCCGAGCAAGGTCGGAATGGTATTCTTTGTTCCATAGCTTATCGGCAGCGTCTCAAAGACTTGGTTCTTCATCATGGCGCCTTGGGCGTAGTTGCCGTCGTGGCAGCTTAGGCACAAGGTGATGTTGAGGTCAGGCGTGGCAGCGGTAAATCCAACCAGCGTCTCCGAGAAACCTGAACCGGGGCCGGTCCCGCCGAAGGTGAGGGTTTTTCCGACTAGATTACCCACATCTTGGCCCCACAGCGCGACGTTGCCGGAGGTAGTATCGCCTGAGGCATTGGCGCCGTTGCCCCATGCGCCACTGTGTGGTGCGTGACAGGCCGGGCAACCACGGCCGTAGTTGAGGTGGGCGCCGAGGACGTCAGTCGTCGGTGCCTGGATCTGTGCTGCGGCGAACGATGCCACGGCCAGAACCATCAGCAGGACTAGCCAGTTCTTTTTCATAATTTCATTTCTCCTAGTAATGAAGTGTTGCAACACGTCACTTTCTACCGTTTACTTCTACTGCTGCTTGCTGGAACTCTAGAGTCCATCTACCGCTGAGGTTCTGTTGAACCCGAGCAAGTAACTTATGCACGAGGGTCGCCGTGTGGTCTGGGGTGTGGCGATTCTCTACGCATTCTGTAAGTAATCGCAGCAGATAGACTTACAAGCTATGTGCCGCAAAGACCCAACGTTACGAACGGCATTGACCATGCAGTGTTGGGCTTTCTCCCACAGTGGGCTTGGTGAAATAACCCACGTAACCAAGCGAGCGGCGTAGCGTTTTTCAACAGTTAGTGAGGGCCTTCACAACTGACTGTGATGAGCGTCACCCCGAAGGCAAAATCTGCAGATGATGTGAGGGTTATCAGCGAATCGTCGAAGGACGGTGGACGCTGCCGAATTTACAACCGCAGTTTCTCAGCAGTCGCTAGTACCGTGACGGCGTGATGGGTCATATGGTGGAGGTCCAGCCGGGCGGGGACGCCCGGCTCTCTACTTGGACGGCGCAGTGATTCTAGCTTGGCGGTTTCTCGGCGGGTTTCTGCGCTGGCGCATCAGGCGGTTTCTGTACTGGCGCCGCCACTTCCGGTTTCTGTGCTGGCGCCTCAGACGGTTTCTGCGCATTGTCAGGGGATACTTGCGCCCGCGCATCCGCCTTTTTCTGCAATTCCGCCTCGCGCCGCGCTTTTTCCGCTGCCGCCTCATCGTCGGTGGTGTAGCGGAACATCTGCATGCGGCCCGGATATTGTTCGGTGGTGAAGACGCGATTTTGTTTGTCAATCGCAACACCGACCAGCGCTTCGAACTGGCCGGGATAATGTCCGTGTCCGCCCACCCACGTCAGCAACTGCCCTTCGCGGTTGAACACCTGCACCCGGTCCTGATACTCATCGGCCACCCAGACGTGTCCATCGCCATCCACCGCGATGCCCTTGGGCCGGGCGAAGTATCCCGGACCATCGCCGTGCTGGCCGAACAGGCTGATAAAATGGCCCTCCGCATCGAAGATTTCCACGCGGTTATTCATCGTGTCCGTGACGTAAACGTTGCCGTCCTTGTCCAGCGCCACATTCGAGGGCGCACCGAAGTCGCCGGGCGTGGTGAGAAAGTGATTCTTGCCTCCGGTTCCAATGCGGCGCAGCAGTTTGAGGGTGTCCGCGTCATACACGATGACTTGGTCCTCGTGCGTATCGACGACATAGAGAAACCGGTTCTCGGTGTCGATCGCCAGTCCCACCGGATCCACCAATCCCTCCGTGATCTGGCCCTCGACTTCGTGTTTGGTGTTGAAGATCAGAACCCGACGCATCTTGCCATCGGAAACGAAAAGGCGGTCGCTGTCGTCGATGGCCAGCCCGTTGATCAACCCAAAATGCGCCTCGTAGCCGTTGCGAATGAGCTGCGTGTCGCGAGTCTCGGTGTTGAAAATGAAGACCGCTCCGACTTTTTGATCGGCCACATACACCAGTCCCTTGGAGTCGATGGCGATCCCGTAGGGCCCCAGCAACTGGAAGGGGAAAGTCTTAAGCCTTTGCTCGTCATCCACCTGCTTGGTGCCGGCCACGCGGTCCATCCAGCCCTGCTTCTTCTTGTTTTTTGCGGGCGGCGTGTAGTCGATTTTCATGCCCGCGTAGTAGTTCAGATAGCGGACCCGCGCGATGTCAGGCGGGCTGGGCCAAACCAGCTTGGAAGTATCAATCTCCACCTTGGGCGCCGCCGCCGGCTGCGCAGTGGCGTCGGCTTTCTTCTTCTTTTTTTTATCACTGCCGTACACGGAGACCGGCGAAGCCAGCCCCAGAGCCAGCAGGATGACCAACACCGCCAGCGCCCTGCCGTTGCGATTCGATTTGGGGGGAAACGCGAACATTTCTCTACTCTCCTGTTGTTTGCCGCATGTCAATCCTGTTCTTGTGGCAGGTGTCGCAGAATGCCATGTTGTTCTGCTGGTCTTTCACCAGCAGACCGGATTGCGCCGAAGCGTGCGGCTGATGGCAGCTCAGGCAAGTCACGTGAGTCTTGACCTTGGTTACATCCGCCGGATTCATCACGTCGGAGACGGGGTGACCTGCCACCGGATGGCCCAGCCCGAACCTCAGCGGCAGAATCGCCACCTTGTTCTTCTTATAGTAGTCCTCCGGCAGTTTCACCTTGCCGTTGAAGATGGTCAGCACATGCTCAGCTTCCAGCTTCTGCGGCTTGGCGTCGAAGCCGTGGCACTCCAGGCAGAGTGCATTCCCCTTGGCCCGCAGCAGATGATCGTTGTCGCCGCCATGGGGCTCGTGGCAAGTGGCGCAGCCCTGCCCGAATGCGGGCTGGTGGTGCACGGGTTTCTTGCCGAGATCGGCAATGTCGCTGTGGCAGCCCAGGCAAATGTCCACCGCATTTGTCTTGGGGAGCCCCGGCTGCCGGCTGGCATGGGGGCTATGGCAGTCGGTGCAATCGCCCGCCGCTCCCGGATGCTGCACCTTGGCGCTCTCGATGGTTTTAGCTTTGTCGTCGTGGCAGGTCACGCAAAGCGACTTGGCATCGGCCTGGGTCAGCACCACTTTCCCGTCTTTTGCGGGAGCATGGCAAACGTCGCACTGTTTGTCGGCAAAAGGCGGATGCATGAATTTGGCCATCAGCTTGGGAACGGTTGACGCGTGGGGGTCGTGGCAGGTCAGGCAATCCGCTTTGTCGAAGGGCTGGTTCTGGTGCGCCTTTTGCAGGTCCGCACTCTTCGCATCGTGGCAGTCCAGGCAGAGGGCCGGCGCCGCTTTGGTCAAATGAAAATCAAACTCGGCCTTTCCTATCTCGCCGGTCCTATGCGTGATGTGGCAAGTGTCGCAGCCCATGTCCAGTGCGGCGTGGCGGCTGCCTTTCTCTGGAACCTTCGTGCCTTGGTCATGGCAGGTGAGGCAGAGGGTGT
>Ga0209117_1000718_pt1 | contig 12589 bp, 10 predicted proteins | sample BlaSpr_A8_OM2_M2_FD_187978 | JGI IMG/M metagenome (GOLD analysis project Ga0209117, IMG submission 187978) | Forest soil microbial communities from Thunder Bay, Ontario, Canada - Black Spruce, Ontario site 2_A8_OM2_M2 (SPAdes) (version 2) | ecosystem: Environmental > Terrestrial > Soil > Boreal...
GGCTATCGCGTGGTCGCGATGGGCGCGACTCCGGGCCAGTTCTTTTCCTTCCTCACCGCGTTTCTGCTCGCCTATGAGCCGGCCAAACGTCTGGCGCGGCTCAACATCGAGTTGAACAGCAGCCTGATCGGTGCCCGCAAGCTGCTGGAGATCGTCGACAGCCCGGCCAGCGAGCCCGCCGACGACGACAAGCCGGCGCTGAAACTCAGCGATGCCCAGGTCGAATTGCGCGACGTGACCTTCGCCTACCGTCCGAACGAGCCGGTACTCAGCCGCATGAGTTTTGTCGCCGAGCCCGGCAAGGTCACGGCCCTGGTCGGCCCCTCCGGTGGCGGCAAATCGACGGTGCTGGCGCTGCTGCTGCGGTTCTATGACGTGACCGGCGGCGACATCCTGATCGACGGACAGTCGATTGCCGCGGTGTCGCGAAGGTCGCTTCGCCAGCAGACCGCCTATGTCGGGCAGGACGTTTATCTGTTCCGTGACACCGTCCGCGAGAACATCGCGTTCGGCAAGATCGGCGCGACCGAAGCCGAGATCGAGGCCGCCGCAAAGGCCGCCTGCGCACACGAATTCATCATGGGCTTTCCGCTCGGCTACGACACGCCGGTGGGCGAGCATGGCACGCAACTATCCGGCGGCCAGCGTCAGCGCATCGCCGTCGCCCGCGCATTGGTGAAGAACGCGCCGATCATCCTGCTCGATGAGGCGACCGCGGCGCTCGATTCGGAATCCGAGAAGCAGGTGCAGGAAGCGATCGAACATCTGTGCCAGAACCGCACCACCATCGTCATCGCCCATCGCCTGCACACCATCATGCACGCCGACGCCATCCTGGTAGTCGAGGGCGGCGAGATCGTCGAGCGCGGGCGGCATGACGATCTGCTGCGCCGCGGCGGGCGCTATGCCTCGTTCTTCCGGATACAGCACCGTGATGCCGGCCCTCTCACTCTGGCGCCGATCAGCGCAACCGCGTAAAGCTTTGGTGCGAGTTTCCTCCCCTTACCCCGCCGAGAAGTATTCATGAACGCCACATCCTTTGTCATTCCTGCCTTTCCGCAGCCTTCGATCGCCGTCGCCGGCGACACCAAATCATTTCCGGTTCGCCGCATCTGGTGCGTCGGGCGCAATTACCTTGAGCACATCCGGGAGATGGGAAATGACGAGCGCGCGCCGCCGTTTTTCTTCGCCAAGCACCCCGACATGATCGAACCCGATGGCGCCACCATCCCCTACCCGCCGCTGACCAAGGATTTGCACCACGAGGTCGAATTGATCGTGGCGCTGAAGAGCGGCGGCCTCAACATCCCCGCCGACAAGGCGCTCGACCATATCTACGGCTATGGCGTCGGCATCGACCTCACGCGGCGCGATATGCAGCTGGCCGCGCGCAAGAAAGAGCGGCCGTGGGAAGTCGGCAAATCGTTCGACCATTCCGCGCCCTGCGGCGCGCTTCAGCCGGCCTCGAAAATCGGCCACCCGGCAAAAGGAAAAATCTGGCTTTCGGTCAACGGCACCGAGCGGCAGAAGGGCGACCTCACCGAATTGATCTGGAGCGTGCCGGAGATCATCGCGAAACTGTCGGAGCAGGTCACGCTCGGCGGCGGCGATATCATCATGACGGGAACGCCGGCCGGGGTCGCGGCGCTCTCGCCGGGCGACAGAATCGAATGCGGCGTCGATGGCGTCGGCACCCTGAAAATCACGATCGGCAAACCGGCATAGGCGCGTCTCCGTGCCCAGCCGCGAAAATCGAGGCTCCGAACCCCGTTCGGGGCCTTTTTTGCGTCTGAATTTGCGCGCTCCCGGTAAAGTTACGGGCAAATTCGCAGTCCGTTAACCACACCCACATAAAAGGGGCTGATCGCCACGACGCCTGCGCTGGAGCCGCCGATGATCCCCGACTGGAACGCAATCCGCCTCGATTTGCTCGGGATCGACGAGCCGATGCGGGCGACGTTACGCGAGATGCGGCCGTTTTTCGCAAAATCGCTGCCGGGCATCCTGGCGCGGTTCTACGACAAGGTCCGAAACTCAGATCCCGCCGCCGGGATCTTCAGGGACGGGACGATGCAGGAGGCCATCCGCCTGCAGCTGCATCACTGGGACCTGATCGCGGCTTGCGATTTCGGCGCCGCTTACGTCAGTTCGGTCGCGCACATTTGCGATTACAACCAGCGCGCCGGCGTCGCGCCGCAATGGTATATCGGCTGCCGCCTGATGTTTGTCGCCGAACAACTGATGAAGGCGGTCGAGGCCGAAGTCCAGATTCCGCGCTTCGGCCGCGCCGCGCAGGCGGCACGCGACAAAAAGGCGTCGATGCTGAACGCCATCGCCAAAGCCAACATGCTGGACACCGAATACGTGATCGCGTTTTATTTCGGCTCCAACCGTCAGATTCGCAAGGACGCCATTGCGCAAGCGAGCGACCGCTTCCGCGCCATCATCACTTCGTTGTCGGCGGCGTCGGGCGAACTGGAAAGCACCGCGCGCGCGCTGAGCGACAATGCCGGCAACACCACACGACTTGCCACGGTGGTCGCCAATGCCTCGGAGAATGCCTCCAACAACGTGCAGTCGGTGGCGTCGGCGACCGAGGAACTCGCGAGTTCGGTGCGCGAGATTTCGGCGCAGGTTCAGGAATCCAGCCGCATTGCCACCAGCGCCGTACAGCAGGCCGATGAAACCGACTCGCGCATCAATGCGCTGTCGCAGGCCGCCAACCGGATCGGCGACGTCATCAAGCTGATCACGTCGGTCGCCGAGCAGACCAATCTTCTCGCGCTCAACGCCACCATCGAGGCGGCGCGCGCCGGCGAAGCCGGCCGCGGCTTCGCCGTGGTCGCCCAGGAGGTCAAGGCGCTTGCCTCCCAGACCGCCAAGGCCACCGACGAAATCGGCATCCAGATCGCGGGCATGCAGACCGCAACGCAGGAGGCGGTCGGCTCGATCAAGATGATCAGCTCGACCATCGGCAAGATTTCCGAGATCACCAGCGCGATATCGGCGGCGATCGAGGAACAGGGCGCCGCGACTCAGGAAATTTCCGGGAATATCCAGCGTACCGCTGACGGCACCTCGCAAGTCGCCGGCACCATCGCCGAAGTCAGCCAAGGCGCCAACCAGACCGGTGCGGCATCGAGCCAGTTATTGTCATCGGCGAAGCAATTGGCGGACTCGACCGCCAGCCTGCAGGCCGAGATCGACGGTTTCCTCAAGTCGATCGCCGCGGCGGCGTAAGTCTTGTGGATTAAACCGGGCCTTCAGCCCCGCGCCATCGCCTGCAGGCCCTTGAACGTCAGGCGTTTGGGGTCCTTCACGCCAGCCAGGTAAAGCCTGCGGATGAAGGCAGTCACCTGCTCGCGGTCGCAATCGGTCAGCGCAACCACGGCATCGACGGCAATTCTCTGGGCGTCCATGGGTTTCCTCGTGCTGTCAGCAGCCTCGACCGCTTAAGCGTAGGAGTCGCCGATTAATACGGCGTTAACCGTTTCGCCAAAGTGGACGATTCGCCAGGCAGCACGAATACGTGAAACAACGCATAGCGGCGCCATCGGCAGCGTCCGATCGAGGTTCGGCATCACTCAGGCAGACTTATCGGTTATTACCCCTGTGCGCTTGTCGTTGCCGTTCGCAACTTGTTGTTTGATCATTTCCCGAATCTTCTCTTCGTTCTTCTGCTGAGCGGCAGGATCCATCGCCTTGAACTGGTCCTCGGTGAGACCCATCTGAGCGAGCATGGCGGCATGCATACGCTGTGCAGGTGTCATCTTCGCATATTCGAGAAATTTCTGCTCCGCCGATTTAGCTTCAGCAGGCTTGGCGCTCAGGGCTGCCGGCTTCTGCGTGTCGAAGGGGGACGGTGGTAGCGCGCCTGAAGACGAAACCAACATGGCCAACTCCGGATTGGTTCACCAAGTTGAGCAAAGCGCGTGCCAGACTCGCAGAAACTAAAACATGTAGTTTTGCATTGAGTTAGGCGGCGCACCAAACAGGGCAAAAATTGCCGAACAGTACGCGGCCAGAAAAAACTGCCGAGAACAATGTTCCACCGCGGCTCGCGTTGTGACCCAGCCTGTGCCCGTCAGGAATACCGCATCACCCCGTCATCGACCTTGCCGAAGCGCAGCGCGACGATGTCGAGCGCGTAATTCTGATAGAGCCGCCATGGCCGCTTCGAGCCCTGCTTCGGCATTTTCGCAATCGAACGCTGCACGTAACCGGACGAGAAATCCAGCGACGGCAATTCGGTGATGTCAGGATCGACATTGTGCGGCATGCATCGCTTGTAGCCATGCCGGTCCATGTAATTGACCAGGCGGCAGACATATTCGCAGGTCAGGTCGCATTTCAGCGTCCATGACGCATTGGTGTAGCCGAACGAGGACGCCAGATTGGGCACATCCGAATACATCATGCCCTTGTAGTTCAGCGTCCTGGCAAAATCGATTACGCGGCCGTCGACGCTGACCTCCATGCCGCCGAGCACCTGCAGATTAAGTCCGGTGGCGGTGACGATGATGTCGGCGTCGAGTTCGCTGCCGTCCTTCAGCCTGATGCCGTTTTTCGTAAACGTGTCGATCTCCTTGGTCACCACCGAGGCGCGCTTTTCCTTGATCGCGTTGAACAGATCGCCATCGGGCACCAGGCACAGCCGCTGATCCCAGGGATTGTAGCGCGGCGTGAAATGGGTGGCGATGTCGTAATCGGGGCCGAGCGCCATCCTGACGCCGCCGAGGATCAATTGCTTGACCCGCGCGGGCTTGCGCCGGCTGAGCTGGAAGAAATACATCCCCCACAGCACATTGCGCCAGCGGATCAGATGATAGGCGAGTTTCGCCGGCAGATTGCGCCGCAATTTGTTGGCGAGCGGGTCCTGCGCCGGACGCGAGACCACATAGGTCGGCGAGCGCTGCAGCATCGTGACATGCGCTGCGGTCTTGGCCAATTCCGGCACTAGCGTCACCGCAGTGGCGCCCGAGCCGATCACCACCACGCGCTTGCCGGCGTAATCGATGTCGTCGGTCCATTTCTGCGGATGCACGATGCGGCCGGCGAAATCCGTGGTGCCGGAAAATTCCGGCGTGTAGCCTTCCTCGTATTTGTAATAGCCCGAGCACATGAACAGGAAATTGCAGGTGAAGCGGACAATCTCGGCGCCGCCTTCGCCGCCCCGAGCCCGTTCGGCCTCCACGGTCCAGCGTGCGTCCTGCGTCGACCATGACGCATGCTTGACCCGGTGGCTGAAGCGGATCTTTTTGTCGATGCCGTTGTCGGCGGCGGTCTCGCGGACGTAGTTCAGGATCCGCGGTCCGTCGGCGATCGCCTTCGGCTCGGTCCATGGCTTGAACGAATAGCCCAGTGTGAACATGTCGCTGTCGGAGCGGACGCCGGGATAGCGGAATAGATCCCAGGTGCCGCCGATACAGTCGCGGCCCTCGAGGATGGCGTAGCTCTTGCCGGGACAATTGTGCTGCAGGTGGTAACCCGCGCCGATGCCGGACAGCCCGGCGCCGACGATCAGCACGTCGACATGTTCTGATGGCATGGTCGTCTCCGGGGCGGCCCGGCCGGGCATGACCAATCGCAGCCGGATCGCCCCTGTAGTCATACGCGGGCTTGACCCGCGTATCCATCTTCTTCGCTAGATGGATTGCGGGTCAAGCCCGGCAATGACGAGAATCAGACCTCAATACCGGTAATGATCCGCCTTGAAGGGGCCTTCGGGCTTGACGCCGATGTACTCGGCCTGGTCCGGGCGCAGCTTTGTCAGCTTGACGCCGATCTTGGCGAGATGCAGCCGCGCTACCTTCTCGTCCAGCGACTTCGGCAGCACATAGACCTTCTTCTCGTATTTGCCGTCTTTGTTGTTGGCGTAGAGTTCGATCTGCGCCAGCGTCTGGTTGGTGAAGGATGCCGACATCACAAAGCTCGGATGTCCCATGGCGTTGCCGAGATTCACGAGGCGGCCTTCCGACAAAAGGATCATCCGCTTGCCGTCGGCGAAGGTGATCTCGTCGACCTGCGGCTTGATGTTGGTCCATTTCAGGTTGCGCAGGCCCGCGATCTGGATCTCGTTGTCGAAGTGACCGATGTTGCAGACGATGGCGCGGTCCTTCATCGCGCGCATGTGCTCGATGGTGATGATGTCCTTGTTGCCGGTGGCGGTGACGAAGATGTCGGCGCGCGGTGCGGCGTCTTCCATGGTGACGACTTCATAGCCTTCCATCGCCGCCTGCAGCGCGCAGATCGGATCGACCTCGGACACCATGACGCGGCAGCCGGCCTGGCGCAGCGAGGCCGCCGAGCCCTTGCCGACGTCGCCGAAGCCCGCGACCATCGCCACCTTGCCGGACATCATCACGTCGGTGCCGCGGCGGATGCCGTCGACCAGCGATTCGCGGCAGCCATAGAGATTGTCGAACTTCGACTTGGTGACGCTGTCGTTGACGTTGATCGCCGGGAACAGCAGCTTGCCTTCCTTCTCCATATTGTAGAGCCGGTGCACGCCCGTGGTGGTCTCTTCCGAGACGCCCTTGATGTTCTTGGCGATCTCGGCGAACCAGCCCTTGGGTTTTTCTTTCAGAAGGCGCTTGATCAGCGCGAAGAAAACTTCCTCTTCTTCGGAACCCGGCTCGTCGAGAAACTTCACGTCGCCTTTCTCAGCGCGCAGCCCGTGATGCACCAGCATGGTCGCATCGCCGCCGTCGTCGAGGATCATGTTGGGCGTGCCGCCGCCATGCCAGTCGAACAGCTTTGCGGTGTAGTCCCAGTATGCGATGAGGCTTTCACCCTTGACTGCGAACACCGGAATGCCGGCCGCCGCGATCGCGGCCGCCGCATGATCCTGCGTCGAATAGATGTTGCAGGAGACCCAGCGGATGTCGGCGCCGAGTGCTGCCAGCGTCTCGATCAGGACCGCGGTCTGGATCGTCATGTGCAGGGAGCCGGCGATGCGCGCGCCCTTCAAAGGTTGTTTGGGTCCGTATTCTTCGCGCGTCGCCATCAGGCCGGGCATCTCGGTCTCGGCCAGCGAGATTTCCTTGCGGCCGAATTCGGCAAGCGAGATATCCTTGACGATGTAGTCGGTAAAGGCGGGCTTCTTGGCGGTGGCGGTCATATTCACATCCTGACTGTGTTAGGTCTGAAACCAGTTACCGTCATTCCCCGACGCGCCAATTGGCGCGTCTGAGGGCGCGAGCGAAACGAGCGAGCCCGGAATCAATAACCACGACCGGAAGTATGGATTCCGGGCCTGCGCCAAGTGGCGCATCCATGATGCGCACTTGCGCATCAGGGAATGACATCAATATGACGTACGCCTAAGGATCACACGGCTCGCTTCAGCACTTCGGCGAGGTCGGTTTTTTCCCACGAGAACCCGCCCTCATTGTCCGGCGTGCGGCCGAAATGACCATAGGACGAGGTCCGCGCGTAGATCGGCCTGTTGAGATCGAGATGCTTGCGGATGCCGCGCGGCGTGAGATCCATCGCCTCGGCCACGGCGGTCTCGAGCTTGTCCTCGGGCACGTTTCCGGTGCCGTGGGTGTCGATATAGATCGATAGCGGCCGTGCCACGCCGATGGCGTAAGCGAGCTGCAGTGTGCAGCGATCGGCAAGACCTGCGGCCACAATGTTTTTGGCAAGGTAGCGCGCGGCATAAGCCGCGGAACGGTCGACCTTGGTCGGGTCCTTGCCGGAAAACGCGCCACCGCCATGCGGGGCCGCGCCGCCATAGGTATCGACGATGATCTTGCGGCCGGTGAGGCCTGAGTCGCCAACGGGACCGCCGATGTAGAATTTACCGGTCGGATTGATGTGCCAGACGGTCTTGCCGTTGATCCAGTCTTTAGGCAGCGCCTCGCGTATATAGGGCTCGACACGCTCGCGAACCTGGTTCGAGGTCATGTCCTCGACCAGATGCTGGTGCGAGACCACGATCTCGCGCACGCCCACCGGCTTGCCGTTCTCGTATTGCACGGTGACCTGGCTCTTGGAGTCCGGGCCCAGCACCTTCTCGCGGCCAGAGTGACGCGCTTCCGAGATCAGCCGCAGAATCTTGTGGGCGTAGAAGATCGGTGCCGGCATCAAATCCGGGGTCTCGTTGCAGGCATAGCCGAACATGATGCCCTGATCGCCCGCGCCTTCTTCCCTGTTGGTGCCTGGCTGATACGCATCGACGCCTTGCGCGATGTCGGCGGATTGCGGATGCAGCAGGATCTCGATGTCGCAGGTGTTCCAGTGGAAACCTTCCTGCTCGTAGCCGATATCCTTGATGGCGCCGCGCACCACGCTTTCGATCTGCTCGTTTGTGACGGATTCGGGACCGCGGGTTTCGCCGGCGATCACCACCTTGTTGGTGGTGGCGAGCGTTTCGCAAGCGGCCCGGATTGCCCAGGGATCGATACCTGCCTTCGGGCCTTCGCGGTAAAACAGATCCACAATCTCGTCTGAAATCCGGTCGCAAACCTTGTCCGGATGACCTTCGGAAACAGACTCACTGGTGAACAGATAGGACGCGCGCATCAACTAACCCCTTTCCGCCAGATCCCGGCGGCCTTTCGTTATGTTGTCCCTGAAGTGTCAGTCGCGACGGCGCGAGATGACGTAGGATTCGTCGTAGAACCAGAGTCCGTTATGCTTGCGCAGAACCTCTCTGGCGGCATCGAGAGTGTGGCCGCTCTGGGTCATTTCCGTCAACCGGTCCTCTTCGATCTGGGCGACATACACCGCCGCATTCCACGCTGCAAAGGCCGTCGAGGTTCCGATCGAGCCGGTGACCTCATTTGGCAGCGCCTCCATATCATAGCGAAAGATCGAACGGTTATCGGCATAAGCGTTAAAATTAAGGTCGCGCCCGGCCGATCCCAGCTCGTATTTCACCGCGCGCAATAGCTCATGACGGCTCACCGCGAAAGGATTTTCTCCAGGCCATACCGCCTGGATAATCTCGAGCCCGGGGTCCTGCCCGTGGGAGTGAATTCCAATCAAACGGCCCCCGGCGCGCAGCGCCCGCGCCAACGGCGCAATGATGCGTTTGGCGCGGAAATTGACCGAAGATTTGGCCCGGTAAGGTTGGGAAGCGATGATCAGGTCGAAATTGGCCTCGTAACGGCCGGCGCGCGGGATGATCGAATCGAGCAGAAAACGGTGGTCCTCCCGGTACAGCACGATCGCGACCGGCCGCTCGTAGACGGGCATGCCCGAACGCGGGCTGACATTGGCGCGCCAGTTCTGCTCCAGAAACGGGCCGAGTTCGGCGATCTGGGCCTCGAATTCGCCTGAGGATGCCCCCCGCAGCGCCACCTCGTGCCAGATCGTGCCTGCGGCGGCCGCCGGCGATGCCGGGGTCAGCCAGGGCGCTTCGGCGTAATACATATTGGTGAGGACAAAAACCGTCGCCGGGTGCTCAAACAGCCGGTCCGGCACCTTTTCCAGGGTCAGCCGGACATCCTCCAGGCTGAGTTCCTTGCCGGCGATATAGAACGGCATATGAGGAAAGCGGCCATGCATCGAGCGCATCACTCGCGCCAACACGGTTCCGTCGCCCACTCCAGCGTCGAATACCCGCAGAGCGGGCGGCCGGGGATGGATGCTGCCGAGCTCCAGCGCCACCCGCTCCGCGATCACCCGCTTTTCGCTGCAGGTATGCACAAACAGCAGGTATTTCTGCCGATTCTCGAAAAACCGGAAATTGCCGCGGGGATCGCGCTTCTCGGGCAAGACTTCCAGGCCAAGCGGCGGCGGCACCCCGCCCGGCATCGAGGCGGCGATATAGGCCTGAATGCGGTCGAGGGTGTCGATGGTGATGCGCTTGCCCTCGCGCAGCCGGTGCACCAGCTTGCCGTCGTTGACGGCGCGGCGGCCGAAGGTCGACTCCGCCATATCAGCCTGGCGGCAGAATTCGGAGATCTGGCTCAGGATCTGGTCGTTTTTCATCTAATGAGTGGCTTGGGCCAAGCTGGTGGGCAGCGACGGATTGCGTGGGTGTCCTACCATCATCTGCCCACCGGGGGAAATGCGCCCTGAACCCTCAACCCCCAACCCTCTCAATGCTTCCCGGCCCCCATATAGCCGAACAGGAATCCCGCGACCTTGCGCTTCTGGATTTCCTCGCTGCCTTCGGTGATGCGGTAGCGGCGGTGATGCCGGTAGATGTGCTCAAACGGCTTGTGGCGCGAGTAGCCCATGCCGCCGTGGACCTGCATGGCGCGGTCGGCGGCCTCGCAGCACAACCGGTTCGCCCAGAAATTGCACATCGATACCTTGTCGGAAAGCGTGTGCTCGACCTGCGCCTGCGTGAGTTTGTCCATCTCCCACGCGGTCTTGCGGATCAACAGCCGCAGCATCTCTGCCTGCGTCGCCAGTTCGACCAGCGGCCACTGGATCGCCTGGTTCTCGGCCAGCGCACGGCCGAACGGTTTGCGCTCGCGGGCGTACTTCACGCTTTCCTCGATGCAATACACCGCCGCACCCAGCGAACTTGCCGCCTGCCGGATCCGGTTCTCATGCACAAAGCATTGCGCCAGCGACAGCCCGCGCCCGATCTCGCCGAACAGCGCATCGTCAGGCACGAACACGTCGGTGAAACTGACGCGCGGGTGATCGGTCGGCATGTTGAAGGTCCACATGTATTCCTCGACCTTCACGCCCGCAGCTTTAGCCGACACCAGAAAGCAGGTGATGCCGCGCGCGTCGCCGTCATTGCCGCTGGTGCGGGCGAACAGCGCGCAATGGGTCGCGACATGCATGCCGGTGGTCCACATCTTCTCGCCGTTGATGACCCACCCCGAGATGCCACCGCGGGTCGCCTGCACGGCGCGGGTTTCCATGTGGGTCGCATCCGAGCCGTGCTCGGGTTCGGTGAGGCCAAAAGTGATGCGGTATTTTCCGGTGATTGAACCCTCGATCATCGCCTTCTGGTCGTCGCGGCCGTAGCGGTCGAGCATGGTGACCAGCGGCAGATTGCCGACGATGGAATGTTCGTTCTGCAAGTCGTTGTGCAGGCCAAGTCCCTTGGAGGCAAAATGCTCGCGGATCACGGCCATCCAGAGATTGGAGCCATCCTTGCCGCCGTAGCGTTTCGGGATCGCGAAACGGAGGTGCCCTGCATCGTCGGCGAGATTTTTCACCCTGCGCAGCAGCGCTTCCCATTCATGCCGCGGCAGCCCGCCATTGTCGAAATCGGTGCGTGCCCATTCGCGGCGATGATCGAAGAAACGGATATTGTCATCGGCATCTTCGATCGGCTTGATCTCGCGCGCGATGAATTGGTCGAGCTCGGCGAGATAGGCGACCAGGTCGGCCGGCAAAGCAAAGTCCAAGGCAATTCTCCCAGATGGCTTTTTCTTGTCGTTATCGCGAGGCCGCGAAACTGGACCTATGCAATCGATTAAGGTGAGAACCCAAGATCAAGTCAAGCAATGGAATTGAGATTGTGACGCGCAGGTTACCTGCGTAATTGGATGGTATCGGACGGCGGGAGCAAGCTAATATCGGAGCCAGTATTCCTCGTCGCAGAAAGAAATCACGGGAGCAAACATGGACTTGAAGTTCTCCAAGGTCACGCGCAAGGGCCCGATCACGATCGTGACGCTGTCGCGCCCGGAAGTTTACAACGCGCTGCATACCGACGCGCATTTCGAACTGAACAAGGTGTTCGACGATTTTTGCGCCGATCCCGAGCAATGGGTCGCGATCGTCACCGGCGCCGGCGACAAGGCGTTCTGTGCCGGCAACGATCTGAAATGGCAGGCGGCCGGCGGCAAGCGCGGCTGGGACACCGGCGGATTTGCCGGGCTGACCTCGCGCTTCGACTGCGACAAGCCGATCATCGCCGCCGTCAACGGTGTCGCGATGGGCGGCGGTTTTGAAATTGCGCTGGCCTGCGATCTCATCATTGCCTCCGAGAATGCGATGTTCGCGCTGCCCGAACCGCGCGTCGGCCTCGCCGCGCTGGCCGGCGGATTGCACCGGCTGCCGCGCCAGATCGGGCTGAAGCGCGCCATGGGCATGATCCTTACCGCACGCCACGTCAGCGCGAGCGAGGGCAAGGAGTTGGGTTTCGTCAACGAAGTGGTGCCGCAGGGCGACGCGCTGGCCGCGGCAGAGCGATGGGCCGAGACCATCTGCAAGAACAGCCCGATGTCGATCCGCGCTTCGAAGCAGGCCATTCAAAAAGGTCTCGCAGTCTCGGTGGAGCAGGCGATCGCCGAGCAGCGCGACTACCCCGCGGTGAAAGCGATGATGGCATCGCAGGACTATATCGAGGGGCCGAAAGCGTTTTCGGAAAAGCGTCCGCCGAAATGGGTGGGGAAGTAGTTGTTCGCCGGTATCGCGAGCGAACCAAAACACTCTCCCCGTCATTCCGGGGCGCGACGAAGTCGCGAGTCCGGAATCCATATGTGGACGGCCCCCGTGCCACAAGAGTTTTTCAGGGTCTGATCGGATCGCTTGCATCCATATGTCCGGCCTGTTGATGCGGTCGGTAGACCGCTGGCCAAGATGGTTTCCGCGACGCGAGTTCCAAACAACCTCACGACCTTTCTTCGGCCAATGGATTCCACGGACTGTCTCGCACCTCGGACCG
>Ga0209117_1000719_pt1 | contig 12585 bp, 16 predicted proteins | sample BlaSpr_A8_OM2_M2_FD_187978 | JGI IMG/M metagenome (GOLD analysis project Ga0209117, IMG submission 187978) | Forest soil microbial communities from Thunder Bay, Ontario, Canada - Black Spruce, Ontario site 2_A8_OM2_M2 (SPAdes) (version 2) | ecosystem: Environmental > Terrestrial > Soil > Boreal...
GGAGACGCTGAGCCAGGCCTCGGCGTTTCGAAAGACCGGTCCATACGCGTCCTGCGGCAGAGCCGGGAGCATCCGCCAGGTCTCTCCGCCGTCGTCAGTGGTGTACAGCGCAGTAGCCGGGTGCAGAGCTGTGGGAGGAACCAGCGACGAGCCCCGTCGCCGATCGCTGAACCTGATTCCGTATGCCCTATCTTCGGGCATCATCAACACTGCCCAATGGGCTCCGCCGTCGGTTGTGCGATAGAGGCGGTTGGGAGCGCCGGTGACCACGAAGCCGTGGGTTGTGTCGAGGAACTGGATGGTGGCTCCGACGTTCCCTTCGAGGCGGCTCGACAGGCGCCAGTGCTTGCCCCCATCGACTGTCTTGAATACCGCCGTGTCCATAGGTCGTGAGACGAGGGCCCAGCCCACGGTTGGGGTTGCGAAGTCATACAAGGTGCGGTAGAACGGCGGCGGTGGCGATGTGGTCGAGACCGGATTGGAAGCTGTGGTCTTCGAGTTCGCAGTGCCGCCAAAATGCAAACCGGGAACGATCCAGGTCAGGCCGGCCACGGCCAGAGCCAGCACCGAAATCGCGATCAGCGCGACCGCCCGTCGCTTCCGCGCTGTCAGCCGACTCGCTGGGCCCGGCTCCATCGCCTAGATTGTGAATGGACATGGTTCGGCCCGCCACGCTCAACGATGCGGAGGCGATTGCCCGCGTTAATGTCGCGACGTGGCGCAGCGCCTATCGCGGGCTGCTGCCGGATGACTTCCTGGCCGCGCTCGACGAGGCCAACTACGCCGAGCGCTGGACGCGCCTCATCGGCGAGGGATCGAGTCGCGTTTTCGTGGCGGAGGAGCCGGAGGGAATCGTCGGCTTCGCGTCGGGCGGGCGCGAGCGCGCGGGAGAGCACGGCTTTGAGGGCGAGCTCTACGCGATCTACCTCCTCGACACCGCCGAGCGGCGCGGGCACGGACGCGAGCTGGTCCGCGCGGTGGCTGGCGCGCTGCGCCAGATGAACCTGCCAGACATGATCGTGTGGGTGCTGCGCGACAACGTTCGAGCGCGCGGGTTCTACGAGCACCTCGGTGGCACATACGTGCGGGAGCAGCCGATCACGGTCGGGACCACCACGCTCGAAGAGGTGTCCTATGGCTGGCGGGCGCTCGACGACATTCGTTAGTGAGGCGGAGGCAGCGGTGTCTGCTTGAAGTCGAAGCAGTCCTCCATCCCGTCCGCTGCGGTCGTGCGGGCGTTGAGCGATGGGAGCCCGAAGTTGTTCTCGCAAAACTTGATGAGGCTGACATGCGAGTGCTTCGCTTTCGAGATGTAGCCCTTGCGCGCGAAAGGGCTGAGCACCAGGCAGCCCACGCGTCCGCCGAAGCGGAACTGCGTGCCATCGGTCCACTTCTCGACGTTGGGTGGCGTCACGTGGTCCCACCAGCCGCCCCAGTCGTCCCAGGTGATGAAGATGGCGACGTCCGGCCAAAAGCCACCTTTGACGATCGCCTGGACCTGGGCCGCGGTCCAGTCGCTTCCCTTGGTGACGTTGCCCGCGCCGGCGGTGCGCTCGGCCGGGGTGTCGGCGGGATGCTCGCTCAAGGTTCCGTCCGCGTAAACCCATGAGACGGAGGGCAGCTTGCCCGCCGCGGCGTCGACCGCGAACTGTGCAGATGTCTTCTTGTTCTTGCCGGCGGCGTACTTGATGAACTGGAACGCGTATCCGTTGTAGTTGCCCCACGTCAGTCCTGCCTTGTCCAGCTGCGCGGGCAGGGAGGGCTTGTCGTAAAGAGGCGGGCCTGGATTGGTCCGGTAGCTGCGCGACGGATTGTCGACGAGTGGGGAGTCGGCCATGATCAGCATCAGGTGGTTGGGCGTCGAGGGCCCTGCCACGTCCGTGTAGTAGTTGTCGCAAAGGGTGAACTGGCTCGCGTAGCTCCAGTAATGCGGGATGTCCTTCTGCTGAAACTCGACGCGGGCCGCGGTTTTGTCGCGGGTGAGCCAGGCGGCGTGGCGGTGATTGGGGTCGCTCGGCGGCGGGTTGGGGCTGTTCGGCATGGTGACCCCGTTGCCGCCCGGATACTGCCCAAAGTAGTTGTCGTAGCCGTGGTTCTCCTTGACGATGATCACCACGTGCTTGATGGGGCCTCCGCCTCCGCCACTCGCCGGTTTTGGTTTTGGCGCCGGACGTCGTTTGGTGGGCACTTTCTTTTTCATAAGCACCGGCCTGCCTGGTTGGACCATTCGAGCTGCACCGCGTATGGCCCAAGTGTCTTGGTTTGCCAGGCGCAGATGTCGCCGATCTCGCCGTTCTGATCGTCATACTAGCCCTGGCCGGGCACGGGATCGGTGATCGCCTCGCACAGCTCGTGCGAGCTGGTCGACGTGAGCGCATCCAGCACCCTCAACGCGCCGACGCATCCCGCGCAATCGGGGTAAGGCATCACCGCATAGAAGACATCGCCCAAACCATCCAAGTGGAAACTGCGGTGATAGCCGCAGAAGTTCTGGCACGAGGCTCCGCCATTCATCGTGAGCGTGACCCCCGGCGGAAGAAACACGAAGTAGAGCGAGCTCGGCGCGGGCTGCGGCACCGCAACATCGTTCGAGATCTCCTGCTGAATAAGGCTCTGGATGTCGCTGTCGTCGACTGTGCTCGGGACGTCTCCGCCGAGGATCACGGTTCCGCTCCGGGAGCCGTGTCCGATCGACATCCCCGGCACGCTGTACTCGGCGAGCTGATCGAGGAGGTCGCTCGTCAGGATGAAGTCGAAGAACTGGTTGATCTGGTCGACCAGAGTCGCCTGCTGACCCTGCCAGGCAGAGCCCCAAAAGAACGTGAAGACCTCGACAGCCGTGAGCAGCGGCCCGCCGCGATAGGTGAGTTTGGCCGTCGCGACGGGCGCGGCCAGGGCCTCACGGTGGAGCGGGACTATCTGGATGGGGTCGGTGTTCACCGCACCTCCGCGGCGGGCTGAGAGCGTGCGCTCCAGGGCCTCAACGCTGTGGCCACTCCGAGCAAACACACCGCCGTGACGGCGAGGAACGCATACGTCGGGCTGAGCGCGAACAGCGCGCCGCCAGCGAGTGCAGCGACGATCTCGACAAATGTCATCGCGGTCTGGTAAACGCCCTGCGTACGTGCTTGATAACCAGGCGCTGCGGTGCGGCTGACCTCGGCTATGAGACTCGGCCCGCCCGAGACCGTGAATATGCCCTCGATCAGCCCCAGCGCGATCAGCCAAGGTACAGACGCAATGAATGGATACAGGGCGGCGAAGAACCCGGTCGCGATTAGAGCGGTGACCACCAGCCGGCGCGGACCGAGGCGGTCGCCCAGCGCGCCCGCGCGCGCGCTCAGCAGCACGGCGGGAATCGCGAACGTGACGAATGAGATGCCGACCGCCAGCGTATCGCCACCGCGATAGGTCATGTAAAGAGACCAGATCGTGTCGAAGGTGCCGATCATGTACGACGTTCCTGCGCCAAGAAGGACCAGAGGCATGAGTCGTCTAACGATGAGCAGGGCTCCTACCGGCGCCTCGGGAGCCACCTCCGCGCGAACGTTGGGCAGCCGAGTGAGCGCGATCGTCGCGACGGCAGCCACGCAAGCCGAGACGACGAAGACCGCGCTGAGGTTGAACAGGGCGATGAACCCGCCCAACCCAGGGCCGATGAGCAGACCCGCCACCGAGGTGGACTGCATGACGCCGAATGCCCGGCCGCGCTGGTCGCTGGCGGTGAGCTGCGCAATCAGGCCGTTCGCGGCCGGCCAGTATGCGCCAGCCGCGGCACCGTGTAAGAAGCGCAGAACCACGAAGGCCGGCAGCGGCAGGGGCAGCAGGTAAGCCAGGAATAAGAACGAATCAAGCGCCATCGCGCCAAGGAGCACGGGCCGCGTGCCCCAGCGGTCCGCGGCCCACCCCGCTGGGTAGCGGATCAGGGCGCTGGCCAAGAGTCCGGCGGCGAACACGACCCCGACAAGCGCGGGCGAACCGCCTCGGCGGGTGATGAAGATCGGCAGCAGGGGCAGGAAGAACCACAGGCCGACCTGGGTCAGCAGGTTTCCGGCATAGAGCGTCCAAAGCGTTCGCCTGTCCATCTGTATCCGGAATACTTTGCCGCAGTGCAACCAGTGCACGAGCAACAAATGGATGAGGTCGAGTGGGACCTGATCCCGTCATCGCCATTCCCGGCTCACATGCACATGGCCCTCGATGAAGGGCTCCTGGAGCAGGTGATCGCCGGCGCGCGCCGCCCGACATTGCGGATCTGGGAGTGGATCGAGCCCGCGCTGGTCATCGGCTCGCATCAATCGGTGCTCAACGAAGTCGACGGCGTCGCCGCGAAACAACTCGGCTTTGTCGTCACGCGACGCATGAGCGGCGGCGGCACCATGCTGTGCGAGCCTGGTCGGACGATCACCTACTCGATGTACGTGCCCGAATCACTCGTGGCCGGCGTTTCGTTTCGCAAGTCGTACGCGGTGCTTGACGACTGGGCGGTGCGGGCTTTCGTCGAGCTCGGCGTCCCGGCCGGTTATCGCGAGATCAACGACATCATCTCGCCGCGCGGCAAGATCGCGGGCGCGGCGCAGGCGCGCCGGAGAGGGTTTGTGCTGCATCACACGACCATCGCCCACTCGATGGATGTGGAGCTGCTGCCGCGGCTCATCCGGGTCGGCCGGCCGTCCCTCTCGACCACAGGCGTGCGGAGCGCAGACAAGCCGGTGTCGCCGCTGTCGTGGTTCACGTCGCTGTCGTGCGCCGAGGTGGCGGCACATCTCGAGCGCTACTTCGCTCACGTGTTCCACGTTCGACAAAGTGAGGTTTCAGCCGCGGAGGTCGACGCGGCGCGGCGCCTGGTGGCTACGAAATACTCGACGCCGGGGTGGGTGAATCGACTGCCTTGAGAGTCAGCCATTTCGAGGCCTCAGCACACGTCGCGAAGTACGCGACCTCAAAGCTGGTGCCCTGAACTGTGCTCACCACCTCTTCGATGCCCTTCATCACCAGCTCGCTCTCCGGGACGACCAGGGCCAATCGACTCAGGCCGGCGGCGATGGCTTTCGGGAACCACTGCCGGCTGACCCAGTCTTGATCGGGCCACGGGAGGGCTCTCTGCCGGCGGCTGTCGACAAGCCCTTTTGAAGCGTGGTGCTTCTTGAGCGCACGAAGACTTGCCTCGAGCACTGCGACGAATTCAGCCCGGTCCGCCCAGCCGTGCCATTCGGTGGACACTGCCTGAATCGCCGGGTCCCACAACACGGTGGCCACGCCGGGGCGGTTGAAGAACACGTTGTCCGCCTCACCCCTTTTTTCACCTTCGGGCGACATTTGGCAAGGTATACGTGAGCGCCGGCGCTTTTACGCCAGCCGAACCTATGGGTTCGCTACCGCCGTGCTGCCCCGGGTCATCGAGGCCGCGTCAGCCATTTCCTGGCCTCGGCAACCGACGGGAAGAGCGCACCATCCAGCATGGTGCCCCGAACTCCGCTCGATACGTCCTCGGCGCTCAACATCGCCAGTGTGCTTTCCGGCATGACTATCGCCCATCGCCTCAGGCCGGCCGCGAGAGCTTGCGGGAACCAGACCTGGAGGACCCAGTCTTGATCCTTCTGCGAGAGCGCCTTCTGCCTGAGGGTGTCGATCAGCCCGCGCGAAGCGTGGTGCTTCTTCAGGGCCCGAAGAATTGCGTCGAAAACGGCAAGGACATCAGCGCGGTCCGCCCCGCCTTGCCACTCGGTGGAGACGGCCTGGATCGTCTGGTCCCACTTCACGGTCGCCACGCCGGGGCGGTTGAAAAAGACTTCATCCGCCTCGCTTTGCCCCTCGCCGTACGGTGTCATGGTCAGGGTATACGTGGGTCCAGACTCTAACGTCCGGTGAGCCATTCCCGAGCCTCGGCGACCGTCCCGAAGTACACAACGTCGAGAGTGCCCCGAACCCGGCTGACGACGTCCTCGATACTCATCATGGCCAGCGCGCTTTCCGGGATGACAAGGGCTAGTCGCGTCAGACCAGCTGCCAAAGCCTTCGGGAACCATTGCTGGCTGACCCAGTCTTGATCCGGCCACGGGAGTGCTCGCTGCCTGCGACTGTCGACTAGTCCTCGTGAGCTGTGGTGCGTCGTCAGAGCAGTAAGACCTGCCTCGAGCACGGCAATGAATTCGGCCCGGTCAGCCCACCCATGCCATTCGGTCGTCACGGCCTGGATCGTCGGGTCCCACAACACCGTTGCAACGCCGGGGCGATTGTAGAAGGCGCCGTTCGCCCCGCCTCTCGAATCGCCTTGCGCCTCTACTTGCGCAGCCATGGCATGGATATACGTGACACAAGTCACTTTGTCGCCAGCCGAATGGATGGGGCGCGGCCCCTAGCGCGACGCCTCCCAGTCTCCGATGAGGTCCGCGCTCTGCTGGACGTGCTCGCGATAGTGATCGCGCAGCCACTCGATGATGTCCTCCGGGCTGGTCGGGTAAGGGTCCTGGCCGGCGCCGTAGACGACGGGGCACTTGCGCGACCAGTCGCTCTCGGGCAGACGTGTGACGGCGGCCACGACGGCGGCGTGCAGGCGCCCCATCTCGTCGAGGGACTTCGCCCGCTCGCGGGTCTCGAGCCCGGCCTTTGCCTTCTTGCCGGCGGCCTCGGCGTCTCCGGGCCCGTCCTGCGGACCGAGCTGCGCAAAGCCGCCGGCGATGATGCAATCCATCACGCGGCGGTAGTGGGTGAGCACCCAGACGACGTGGACCTGCAGACCGCCGAGGGCGTAGTCGTCGCCGGGTTTCAGGTACGTAAGGGCGGCGTCGGGCACCTGCCCGAACGCCGCCTCCCACTCCTTGCGCGCGGCCTCGAAGTCCGCGAGCCCGGTGTCCTGCCGCATCAGCTGAAGTAGTTGTGCGCCTGCAGGTAGGCCTTGACCGCGGCGTCGGCGTCCAGGTGATCGATCTGCACCTTGGCGTTCAACTGGATCAGGTCCGCGGTCGTCAAGCCCGCGCTGACCGCATTAAGGACCTTGGTCACCTCAGCCGAGGCGACCTTCGTGCGGACGATGGGGACCACGTTGTCGGCGTTCTGGAGGTGCTTGTCGTCCTCCAGCGCAACCAGCCCGAGGCTTTGCAGGTCGGCGTCGCTGGTGAACACCAGGCCGACCTGGATGTCGTTGTTCTTGAGCGCCGCTCGGGTCAGCGGGCCGTCGGTGTCGAGCGCCTTGAACGCTTTGAACTTGATGCCGTACGTCTTTTCCAGCCCGATCTGGCAGAACACCCGCGTTTGGCACTCCGGACCCGCGCCCAGCACCAGCTGATTTCCGATCGGCGTCAGGTCGGACAGCTTGGTCACTTTGTATTTGGTGATGTTTGCCTGGGTCATCGCGAAGCCGTTCTGATCCTGTGCCGACGAGGGCGTCAGCGCCTGCAATCCAAGCGGTTGGAGGCGGCTGTTCAGCTTTGCGGTGGTCGCCATCACATCGCCGCTGGCCTCGCCCGCGGCCTGGTTGTAGTACTCGAGGTCCGTCGCGGCATAGCCGATGTAGAGGTCGACCTGGCCCGTCTTGATGGCGGGCCCCACCACCTCACGCGTGCCGAGATTCAGCTTGAAGTTGATCGTGTAGCCGTCGTGAACAAGTGCTTGGCCGTAGAGCTGGGCCAGCACGCTGCCTTCCGAGAACTTGAAGCCGGCGACCGTGAGAGTGCCTTTGGACGCCGGCGCCGCGGTGCCGCCACAGGCAGCGATCGAAATGACGGCCGCCACGACGGTCGCCAGGTAGGCTGGGCGCAATTTCCAATTCATGCGAATGTCTCCTTGAGGTGGCCGATCAGGCAATCCAACACCCGCCAATGACTGATTCTTCCACTAAGCCACCTTGAAGGTGGTGGCGCGCTGAGCTGTCGGAGCCCGTAGAAGGCGAATGCCCCGCGGCACCAGGGCCCGCTCCAAGGCTGCCAGCGCGAGCTCGGTCGCGAGCGCCAGGAGTGCCACCAAGATCGCCCCGGCGAACAGCTTCGTGTAGTCCTGCTGGTCCAGGCCGTCGATGACGTAGCGCCCGAGGCCTCCGCCCGCGATCAAGGCGGCCAGTGTCGCCGTGGCGACGACCTGGACAGCGGAGGTGCGGACGCCCGCCATGATCAGCGGTACCGCGAGTGGTAACTCGACGCGAAGGACCTGCGCGAATTCGCGGTAGCCCATGCCTCGGGCGGCTTCCTTGATGTCGGCGTCGACCTCGCGCAGGGCGACGTAGCTGTTGGTGACCATCGGTGGAATGGCCAGCGCGGTGAGCGAGATGATGATGGGAAGGTCTCCCAGGCCGAAGACCTGAAATGCGATCACGAGGATGCCGAACGACGGCACCGCGCGCCCGACGTTGGAAACGTTGATGGCCAAGTTGCCGAACCGGCCGTAGTGGCCGAGGAGAATGCCGATTGGGAGGGCGATCAACGCTCCGATCAACACGCATTCGGCCGATAGCTGAATGTGCTGAACGAGGCGTGTCGGAATGCCGTCCGACCCGCTCCAGTGCAAAGGATCGAGGAACCAGCGCAGCACATTGGCGAGCGTCGACATTTAAGCCGTCCGCGCCCAGGGCAGTGACAGCCGCTGTGCCGCAGCCAACGATAGGTCGGCGACGAGCGCCAGGACGACCGAGAGCACGGTGGCGACGAGAAGCGGGGTGTGGAAGTTGTTGACCAACCCTTCCAGGATCAGCTCCCCGAGACCGCCCATGCCGATGACGGCGGTGATGGTGACGAGCCCGATGGTCGTCACTGTCGCGATGCGGATGCCGGCGAAGATCGACGGCAGCGCGAGGGGAAGCTCGACGCGCAGCAGACGCACCATGGGCCGGTAGCCCATGCCGTTGGCGGCGTCGAGTATGTCAGCCGGCACCGCCTCGAGGCCGACCACCACGTTGCGGACCAGGATCAACACGGCATAGCCGACAAGGCCGATCTCGGCGGTCAGCGTGCCAAGGCCTGTATACGGGACGAGCAGCGAGAACAGGGCGATCGACGGGATCGTGTAGAAAATCCCGAACACCGTCAGCACTGGATTGCGCAATGCGTGCCAGCGATGCGCAATCACCCCAAGAGGAAGCGAGATCGCCAGCGCCACCCCGACGGCGATCAGGGTGAGGATCACGTGCTCCTGCAGGGCGGCAAGAAACAGGTGCACGTGAGTGGAGAGCCAGTCCCAGTTGATCCACGGGTCGACCGGCATTCAACTACGGTAATTGACGCGGTGATCCGCTTGGAGCACGTGAGCAAGGAGTTCCCCGGCGGGTCGAACGCGGTGCTCGACCTGACCCTCGACATCCCGACCGCGCAGACGTGCGTGCTGATCGGGCCGTCGGGGTGCGGCAAGACGACGACGCTGCGGATGATCAACCGGCTGATCGATCCGGACCACGGTCGGATCCTGGTCGACGGTGAGGACACGCGTGGTGTCGACCCTCCGCATTTGCGGCTGAAGATGGGCTACGTGATCCAGCAGACGGGGCTCTTTCCGCACATGACGGTGGGCGAGAACGTCGCCACGATGCCGCGGCTGTGGCAGTGGGACAAGGCGCGGATCAAGGCGCGAGTAGAAGAGCTGCTGGTGCTGGTGGGGCTGGACCCTGCCGAGTATCGCGATCGGTATCCGCACCAGCTTTCGGGCGGGCAGCGCCAGCGCGTGGGTTTCGCGCGCGCGCTGGGCGCGGACCCGCCGATCCTTTTGATGGACGAGCCGTTCGGGGCTGTCGACAGGATCACGCGCGAGCGCTTGCAGCACGAGTTCATCAACATCCAGCGTTCGATGCGCAAGACGGTGGTGTTCGTCACTCACGACATCGACGAGGCGGTGATGGTTGGGGATCGGATCTGCCTGATGGAGATGCAGGCGCGCATCGCCCAATACGACACGCCGGAAACGATCCTGACCCGGCCCGCCAACGACTACGTGGCGGAGTTTTTGGGGCGCGATCGTTTGATCCGGCGGATGTCAGTGGCCGTGATCGATACTGCTTCGCTGGAGCATCCGGTGTCGGGCCCGTTGCCGGGTGAGCCGCGGGTGCAGGTGACCGCGACATTGTCGGAAGCGTTTGCGGCTGCTTTGGCCAGCCCGACCGAACATGTCGCCGTGTACGAGGGCGAGCGTTACGTCGGTACTTTCACCGCGACTTCGCTGCTGGAATCGCTGCGACACGCGGACGGGTAGTCAAGGAGGTGAGCAGGTTGCCACAGGAATTTGACGTCGTGTGCCTGGGCGGCGGTGTCGCGGGTGAGGCGATCGCGGGCGGCCTGCAGGGGAGCGGATTGTCGCTGGCGGTCGTCGAGCGCGAGCTGGTGGGCGGCGAGTGCCCGTACTGGGGATGCATGCCCTCGAAGACGCTGCTGCGTTCGGGCGAGACTTTGGCTGAGGCCGCGCGCGCTCGCGTTCTGGCCGCGTCGCGAGTGGAGTGGGAGATCGACTTTCCGAAGGTCTCCAAGCGCGTGCTGTGGATGGCGCGCGACCTGAATGACACAGGGGCGGCGGCGGCACTGGAGGCGACGGGGGCGAAGCTGATCCGCGGCGCCGGCTCGTTGGTCGATCTCCATACCGTTGTGGTGGGAGGCGAGCAGCTGGTTGCACGCAAGGCGGTGGTGATCGCGAACGGGAGCACCGCGGCGATTCCTCCGATCCCTGGCCTCGACAAGGTGGAGTACTGGACGAACCGCCAGGCGACGCTGCCGCGCGAGCGTCCCGCTTCGCTCGCTGTGTTGGGCGGTGGCGCGGTGGGGGTGGAGCTGGGCCAGGCGTTCGCGCGGCTTGGGTCGAAGGTCACGGTGATCGAGGCGGGACCGCGTTTTCTGGGCTTGGAGGAGCCCGAAGCTGGCGCCGCTTTGCGTCCTCACCTGGAGGAGGACGGCATGACATTGATGGTGGGCGACCCGTGCGAGGCGGTGGAACGTCACGGCGCCAGCGTGGTGCTGCACCTCAAGTCGGGCGCGATAGTGAATGCGGACCGGCTGCTGGTCGCGACCGGGCGGCGGCCAAATGTCGAAGCGTGGCGGGAGTCGGGCCTCGCGCAGACCGAACGCGGATGGTTGAAGGTCGACCCCGCGACGCTCGAGGCGCATGCGGACGTTTACGGCGCGGGCGACGTGACGGGTCTCGGCGGCTTCACGCATCTTGCGTACTACCACGGGCAGGTGATCGCGCGACGGCTGCGTGGAGAGGACGCGCGGGCCGATCACTCGGCGGTGCCGCGAGTCACGTTCACGGATCCGGAGGTGGCATCGGTGGGTCTGTCGGAGGCGGCTGCGACCGAGCGTGGCTTGGACGTCGTGGTTGCCGGTGCCGATCCCGCGGAGGCGGCGCGAGGGTACATCCACGACTTCCACGGTGGCGCGTTGAAGCTGGTCGCGGATCGCAAGCGCGGTGTGCTGGTGGGCGCGACCATGGTCACGCCGCGGGCGGGCGAGATCCTGGGCGAGCTGGTGCTGGCGGTGAAGGTGGGCACGCCGGTGCGAGACCTGGCCGACGTGATTCACCCGTTTCCGGCGTTCAACCGCGTGCTGGGAGCGGTCCTTGGGGAGCTCGCTGCGAAGCTGAAATGACTTCGGGAGATCGGGCCCTTTGGGCGTTTTACCAATGACGCTTTTCATTGTTTGTAAAGGGGTTTCGAATGGTCATCACGATCAATGGAGCGACCTTCACCCTGGAGGCGGACACCATCATCATCTGGTGCCTGGTCGGGTTGGTCGCCGGTTTCCTCGCTAGTCACGTCGCGCTCGGGCACGGGCTCGGCTTGTTGGGCGACATCGTCGTCGGCATCATCGGCGCCTTCGTCGGAGGGTTCCTGCTGCTGGGGGTGCTGCATATCAGCATCGGTATTGCGGGACATCCGCTGCTCACGCAGATGCTGATGGCGCTCATCGGCGCGGCGATCCTGCTGCTTGTCGTCCGGGTGTTCGGCGGCGGGCGGAGCGGCTACCGGCGGCGGGCTTTCTGAGCCGTTCGCTCCCAGGCGTTTTTCACCAGCTGTTGGGCTAGGTCTGGTCCGACTCCGGCGAGCCGGACCCTGACCCACCCGTAGCGGCCGGTGTAGGCGGCAGGGGCGAAGGTCTTCGGGTCCATCTCCACCAGCGCTGATTGGTCGTCTGGGGTTGCTTTCACCGAGACGAACTCTCCGTCTGCAGAGCCCATGGCGAAGATGCGCTCTTTGACGCGAAAGGTTGCCTCGCCCCAGGTCTCACGTTCCTCGGCCTGAGGCATGGAGAGACAGACGCGGCGGAATTGTTTGAAGGTCAGGGCGGGACCACCTCGAACGTGAGGCGTGCTTTCAGCCTGGTCAGCGCAGCCAGGACTGGCACGCCGAGCGCCAGCACCATCACGACATTGCCTACCGCGCGGAATGTGTCATAGGCGAGCGAGGTGAGGAGGTAGTAGCGCCCGAAATTCAGCAGCGCGGTGGTGGGCGCCATGCCTGGATCCCAGCCGAGCGTCGGGTTGCCGCGATAGGCGGGCACCCAGCCGGAAATGTCGAGGAGCGCGCCGAACACCCAACCCATGATCGCGCCGACGCCCGCCAGCGTGATGAGGTCGCGCCAGCTCGGGGTCGTGTTTCTCCAGTGGCCCGCGAGGCCG
>Ga0209117_1000720_pt1 | contig 12572 bp, 12 predicted proteins | sample BlaSpr_A8_OM2_M2_FD_187978 | JGI IMG/M metagenome (GOLD analysis project Ga0209117, IMG submission 187978) | Forest soil microbial communities from Thunder Bay, Ontario, Canada - Black Spruce, Ontario site 2_A8_OM2_M2 (SPAdes) (version 2) | ecosystem: Environmental > Terrestrial > Soil > Boreal...
CGCTGGCGGTCCGTGCTCATCTGGTTCTGCCGGCGGAAGGAGAGTGACGCTTTTCGTGGCTCCTTCTCTTCTGCCTCTCTCTGAAGTATCTGCAGTGCTCTGCTTGCTCCTCATCCTTCTGGTTCCGTTTGCCGGGACGGGCCTGGCGCTGATCAATTCGGGGCTGGGGAGGTCGCGGAGCGCGGCCCATGCCATGCTGGCGGCGCTTTGCGTGACGGCGGTGGCTGCGTTGGTGTATGTGAGTGTCGGCTTCGCCTGGCAAGGTGCGGCCGGCCGCCCGGACCATGGGTTGGTGGTGGCAGGGAAGGTGTGGGGGTGGATTGCGGCCGAGCCATTTTTCCTACGTGGGCTGCGACTGGATCTTTCCCCGGCGGCGCTGGTGGTGTTACTGCAGATGTTCAGTGTCGGATTGGCGGGGCTGATTCCGCTGAGCTCAGGCGCGGACCGCTGGCGGCTGGGTGCAATCTGCGCCTCGACAGCGCTGCTTGCAGGCTGGACCTATCCGCTATTCGCGCACTGGGCCTGGGGCGGAGGATGGCTCGCGCAACTCGGCGCCAACTGCGGATTGGGGCGGGGCTTCGTGGATGGCGGAGGCTCAAGCACGATTCAGGTTGTGGGTGGGGTTACGGCGTTGTCGATCACGTGGATTCTTGGGCCGCGGCGCGGGAAGTTCTCAGCGGAAGGAATGCCGGCCGCGCTTCCCGGACACAACGCGGTGCTGGTTCTTCTGGGATGCGTGTTGGCGTGGATCGGATGGACGGCGCTGAATTCTGCGGGTGCGATGCTGTTTCTGGGCGTGGAGCCGGGGCGTATCGTGCTGATCGCGATCAATACTACGCTGTGCGCGGCGGCGTCGGGATTGACGGCGGGGGTGGTGACGCGAGTCCGGTTTGGGCGGCCGGACGCGTCGCTGAGCGCCAACGGATGGGTCGCGGGCCTGGTCGCGAGCAGCGCGGCGGCCGCATTCTTGAAGCCGGCGGCGGCCATGATAGTAGGCGGCGTGGCGGGGATGCTGGTTGTGTCGGTTGCAGATTTTCTGGAGTTCCAGCTCGCGGTTGACGACCCGGGCGGCGCGGTTTCCGTGCACGCGGTTGGCGGTCTTTGGGGAGTGCTGGCGGTGGCGCTGCTGGCGGATACCGCGGGTCCGGGTGGACAGTGGCTGGCGCAGTTGGTGGGAATCGCGACGCTGCTGGGTTTCGTGCTGCCGCTGTCGTATGGATTGAACTGGTTGCTGGATCGCGTCTATCGCCAACGCGTGGAGCGTGAAGGCGAGTTCCAGGGCATGGATTTATTTGAACTCGGGGCCGGCGCCTATCCGGAGTTTGATGTTCACGGGGACGAATTCCTGCCGCGGTGAGACGCCGCGCTCGCAGCCTGAGATGGGTCCGCCGCTCCCTGCCACAAGCCGCAAGCCAGCCGCAACCTACTGCCCGCAGGGTTATACTGCTGAGTTAATGACTGAACAAATTGACAGCGTCGGCGCGCTCGAAGAAAAGCTGAGCGAGATACTTGTGAACGGCTCGCTGTATCGGCGTTTTGTCTATCAAGGCAAGGATTGTCACGGAACCTATTCGGGCGGAGCCCGCTACGGAACGCTACCAGGTAGGCTAAAAATGTTCTGTGACAATGAACGTTGTAAATCAGAAACTTGGTGGGACACCAAGACCCAAACTTTTCTTTTCGCGGGGTTCATTAAGAATACCGACTACACATGCAGGAATTGTGGCAAGAGCACCGTGTTTTACTACTTCGTCTGGCAAGAGCGAGAAACGCACAATGTCTTTCTCAAAGTGGGCCAATACCCGGAACTGGAAGAACGCGTGCCCGAAAGCTTAGCGGCGGCGCTTGGGGCGACTGACCTAAAGCTGTACAAGAACGCGCTGCGGATGCGCAATTTCAACCTGGGTCTGGCTGCCGTTGCCTATATGCGACGCGTCGTCGAGAATCGTATGGGTGACATGCTGGAAATCTTGCACGAAGCAGCTGTTGCCCACAATGCACCACCGGAACTGTTGAAACGCCATGAGGAAATGAAGAAGGAAAAGCGTTTCGCGGTGAAGATTGAATACGCGGGTGATCTGTTGCCTGCGAATCTTCGCCCGTCGGGAAAACCGAATCCGATGGCCATTCTTCACGAACTGGCCAGCGAGGGGCTTCACGCCAAGTCGGATGAGGAATGCGTCGATATTTTCGATAAGTGTCGCACGACATTCGAATACGTCTTCGGTAAGATGCGGATTGAAACTGAAGATGCCAAGAATTTTGTCAAAAGCATGGCCGGCTTGGCAGAGGCGAAGGTCAAGGCCGAGGCGAAGCCCGGATCCAACATAAAAGTCCAATGACCAGCCCGAGCGACTGTCGGCTATGAATTAGCTTCTGTATCGATCTCATCGGCGCCGCGCAGGGAAAAATTCTGTTCGAAGGGCGCAAATATCTTTTCCACTTCATCAATGCGCCAGTACCGATAATTCGCTGACTTAGTGGAGGGCTTGTTCCGCCGTGCCTTGGCATCGGCTACTGCACGCGGAATTACAAACAACCTACGACGATTGTCGGTGCCTGAGGGCAAAATAACGATTGCAAGCCAGTCAAACGACTCGGTCACGTTGTATTCAACAAACGCCGCGCCGCGTTTAAATGTCCGCGATTTCACGGAAATGCGGCGGGTGGCCCGTCCAAGCTCAGCTTGGGCGGGGGGTTTCTTCCGCGCGGACGCACCTTCATCAGAAATATCGGACGCTTCTCACACGCGATCCCTCCAGTACCCAGGGCGTCGACGGCCGGGTGCCCCACCCATCGCGTTTTTTGCGATGAGTGGGATGCCGCAAGCGTTCCCACTTTCGTCGGTTTCACCATCTGCCCATCCTCGGCGGGCAGTTCGACGGCTGGACAAAGCGTTCCCGCCGCTCGTTCGCGTTTTCGTATAAACCGTGGACAGACGGGACGTTCCCAGGTTTCTGGTGCCGGAAATTAGGTGAACTCCCCGTCTGTCCCCGGGTTTCTAGTGAGTTGTCCGCAGTGAGTACAGCGGAGGCGCGCCGCGAAACTCCTACGCCAGACGTTGCTGTGGGGCACTACCACCGAGTTGTTGACACGTATGGTAATCTGGTTTTGATCGGTGGAAGCCGATTCGCCTCCCGAAGCCCCGGCTGTAGCCGGACGACATGAACCCTGAGGCGTGCGCTGGTAGAGCGCACCTCGACATTTGTAACCTCAAAGGAGAACAGCTATGGCTCTGTCCATCAGTGCGGACGTTCGCTCCGCAAAGACCTCCCAACTCCAGACCTCCTTTCAAAATCTGGCCGAATCGGCAGGCACACTCAACAAAGAATCTGACAAGTTCAGTAACCTGGTCGTCGGTATCGACGAAGCTCTCAACAAGCTTAGCCCCGGCGTCGCAGCATGGGTCACCTTGCGCAGTTGGGCGGACGAAGAAACGCCATGGGTGCGCAACGAAGAAAGGTTGGGCTTCGCTAAAACGAACAATCGCTGGGGACTCAGCTTAGGTAGGGTGGTAGTTGATACGAACACCGACCACGAGGAAATCAAAGACGTGTGGCTCTTTAATGATGGCCCACGCAGTCTGCGCCTACTTGCCATTGATCATATTCCGGATCTAGTCGCTGCATTGGCCCGAGAAGCGGAGCGGGTGGCGAAGGAAGTCAGTGCGGGTGCAGAGATCGCTATGGAAATGCTGAAGTCGGTCAATGCTGCAGTCAATGCGAAGGAGAAGCGGCAATGATGGCTTACGTGCACTTCCAGTTGATCGGCGCTCTCTTGCTCGCCGCATTGATACTTGCGTTGCTACTAACCGGCTTCGCTGTTTACATGAAAGATCACGTGGAAACGAATTTGAAATTCTTGTCCTTCGGATTTTCGCTGAAAGCGGACAACGATAAAGGGAAAAAGATATAGAGCGCCGGGGTGCGCCACTCATCGCGCACTTTGCGATGAGTGGGATTTCACCCTCTGCCCATCCTCGCACTCCGCGCTCGACATGCTTGTATGGTTCCGGGAGGGAGAGCCTGATCGTCTGGAGTTTGCGAATTGGGGGATTCGGATTGTTTCCTGGCGGGTGGCCCGTCCAAGCTCAGCTTGGGCGGTGGTTTCTTCCGCGGACGCACCTTCATCAGAAATATCGGACGCTTCTCACACGCGATCCCTCCAGTACCCAGGGCGTCGACGGCCATGAGCTACCGCAAGGACTACGATCTCTGAAAGGAAGTCTTGATACACGATGCTGAAAGGAAATTGGTGGAGAGCATATTTTCGGAAACCCTTGAAATAGATCGGCCAGCGCTGGGGAGCTTCCTTGATTCGTCCTATCGCCTGACCAAAGGCATCTTCAAAGTTAGTTGCTGCGATCGGGCTGCGCTCATGGTACCAAGCCAGCGCTGTCAAATACTCTTGTTCCGCTTGAGGATGAAATCGAAGCGGCTTACTTGCCATTCAGCAGGGTACGTCCCTTCCGCTGGACTTCTTCCCAAGAGATAGTTTCTACCTTCCCGGATTGAACGTCGTGCAAACGGCGCATGACTTCTTGCTGCCAGGCGGCATCAACATCCTCGTCAACGGTTGCGTCCAAACTGGAGATCAAATTAGCAGCCAGTTCCGCCCGTTCGCTCTCCGGCAGGGCAAGGGCCTTTTGCAGCAGTTCATGGGCTTCTTGGGTCATAAGCAAAATTATAGCTCTGCCGTAATGGTGTATGCCTTCCAATATCGTCGAGGGGGCTAGCCCGCCCTTTGCCCCAGACCAACCGAGGCTGCCCCATCCTTGCGCGTTCTTTGCGCAAGGGCGGGAGCCGGGGGGCTGGCGCGTGCAGCCAAAAGGCGCCGTCGCAACCAGGTCGGGCGGGTGGCCCCTGTAACGGGCAAGTACAACGCGGGGCTTGTCTTTTACGTTTACCGTAATAACTGGGGGTACGCCCCTTCTCGCTCTTTTCGAGAAGGGGCCTGCCGAACCGCCGACTTCACCTGCCGCCCATCCGCGCACTCCGCACTCGACATGCTTGTATCGTTCCGGGAGGGAGAGTCTGATCGTCTGGAGTTTGCGAATGGGCGTATTCGGACGGTTTCCTGCCCTCGCCTGCTGCCAAAAGGCGGCCCTTCGCGAGCAGTAGCGGGTCAGGGCCATCGCGGAAGAGATACTCCTCGAATTCGCCAGGACGAACCCAACCATGCTCTTCGAGGCCCTTTGTCTTCTCAACTCTTTCATCCATGCTCGTGGCGGCATAGAAGTCCTCAGGCGATGTGGGCGCAGCGGGTGAATTCTCGGGCTCGCTTTCCTCTCCCTCAGCTTCGTCGCGGTCATGTCCCTGGCCGCTGGCCGACCACGGAGTCATCCCGAGCGGCGTCTCTGCCGCCTTGTCCGGCTCCACCACCACCTGCGTCGGCCTGGCTTTTTCTGCCTGCATCGTTTTCAGGTTGCCGGACGCGATCTGCAGCGCATAGAGCAGCAACCCAGCGTCCTTGCGCTCGATTCTCCGGGTCAGCATCAGTTGCACCACCTGCCGGATCACGGTTTGAATCGAATGCGCGTCCTCGAACACCGGCAGCACAATCCTGCCATCGGAATATCGTTCTCCGTCAAGGTAAAGTTCCACTGCCTGGGGCCGGTTCTGCTCGTGGTAGAAACACAGTTCCTTGCCCTTGAGCGCCGGAGATCCGCACTGGGTGCCGTTGGTTTTGACGTGCCGGCAACGCCGGATTTCAACTGGATAACTCGTCATAACTCCCATCCTTCACCACAAAATCGACCATAAAACAAAAACGCGGCCCGCAGGCCGCGCTGATTTTTCTTCATCCCTATATTTATTATCTCAAATTCAGAGGCCTAGACGGACACTTTTGCGGAAAATATATCTCGCGTGAATTGAGCAACTTAGGCCGAAAATCGTCCGTTTAGCCTCTTGACAGGATTTTCCCCGCCGATCAAGCCGCTAACTCGCACATTCTAAAATACTTTACTCTTAAGTCCTTTAAAATCAAAGACCGTTCCTAAATCCCCGCCTAAGTCTATGATTCCAAAAGACCAGGAGAGCTGGGGTGCTAGTAGACAAGGCTAATACCTTCGGAGCTAACCGGCGCAATCCCCGCAAAATCCTACACAGGCTGAACTCTCCGCATCATCTTTTCCCAATCGAGTTCAACTGTGCCGCGCTACGTAGAGCAGCAGTCCGAAAATCACAATGGGAATCAGGGCCATCAGCACGTAGAAAAGGATCTTCTTGGACCACGGCGTGCGGCGATCTTTCCAGTTGCGGAATTCCGGGCGGTCTGTGACTCCGACCTGCTCGGGATGCTCGAGATCGCGGGCAAAATCGCGGGCACTGGCATAGCGATTCTTCGGATCGCGCTCCAGGGCGCGATAGATGATCTCCTGTAATTGCGGGGTGATGGTGGGATCGACTTCGCGCGGCGGAATGGGGTTGTTCAGCAGGCGGTCGTTCATGATGAGGAAGGGATTCGTGCCGGAAAAGGGCACTTTGCCCGTCAGCATTTCGTAGAACATCACGCCCAGCGCATAGAGATCGCTGCGCGCGTCGCCGCGCTGACCCTTGACCTGTTCCGGAGAAATGTAGTCCGGCGTGCCCATGGTCGGAGAGAACTTGGCGAAGGTGAGGCGGCGGGAACCCGCGTTGCCCGCAATGCCGAAGTCGATGAGCTTGATGTTGTCGTGCTCGTCCACCATCACGTTTTCGGGCTTGAGGTCGCGATGCACCACGCGGTGCGAGTGGATGTAGTCGAGCGCGTCGAGGATACGCAGCGTGATGCGAATGGCCCGCTCGGGCGGGAGAGTGTGCAGTTCGCCGAGGATCTTTCGCAGCAGCCGTCCCTCGACCCACTCCATGACCATGTAGACCTGGCTGCGGTCGTCGTCGGAGAAAACCTTCATCACCCCGGGATGGTCCATCAACTTGCCGATTTCTTCCTCGCGGCGGAAACGATCGAACAGAGCGGGGTCGCTCTCGACTTCGGGATGGGGGATCTTGATGGCAACCGGCCGGCCGTTGCTGAGATCGGTGGCGCGAAAGATGGAGGCCATGCCGCTGCGGGCAGCGAGGGCTTCGATCCGATAGTGATCCAACTGGTCGCCGGCGTGGAGGACAGTCATCGTGAGTGAATCTTCATTAAAGGTGCTATGCAAGCGGCGAAACTCCAATCTAGCCTATATGCCGCCATCATGTCAGAACTTTCGTAAGAAAGGCGTAAGGAGTCACCACGAACCATGTAGGGACGGACGCATTCGTCCGTCCCGTCGGGCGCAGTCCGGCAGCGTCCGCAATTCCGCGCACGTGTACCTTTGATTTAGAGCGCACGTTCCACAATTCGTCGCAGCACCGTGTTACAAGTGAGATTCGTATCAGGGTATCGCTTTAGCGATACCGCAATTCCTTCGGAATCAGACCCCCTTCAGGGGCTGGATTTCGAAAAATCGAGTTCATCACCGGCTCTTAGCGTAGCTTATAAGGGCGGCCGCGGTACATCCCCATGCGTTCGACGCTGCGGACGCGAATGAGCTGCAAACTAATGTTGTCGCTGCCGTCCTGTTCGTTGGCACGGTCGACGAGTTCATGGGCGGCGGCCGCGAGATCGCGGTGGCGGCGCGCGGCCTCGGCCATTTCGGCAGGGCCGACCGTGTCGTGCAGGCCGTCGGAACAGAGCAGCAGTACATCGCCAGCCAGCAGTTGGATCTCGTCGACATCGACGTTTACGAAAAGGTTCATCCCGAGCGAGCGGCTGAGAACATGGCGGGTGGAAGCCGAGGCGGCCTCTTCGGCGGAAAGCAGGCCGAGGCGCTCCTGGTCGGCGGCGACGGTGTGATCGCGGGTGATGGCCTTGGCGTCGCCGCTGCGGATCAAATAGCAACGAGAATCGCCGACATGAGCCACCGTGGCGCGATCGAAGCGCAACGCGCAGACGACGATGGTGGAAGCCATACCGGTGCCGGAGCGGCCGGAAAGAGCTTCGGATTCGCAGACGCGCGCGTTGGCCGCTCGCACGAGCTCGGTGACCACATCCTTATGCAAGGCTCCGTCCTTCACGCGGCGGAATCCGGCAAGCGCTTCCTGCACCGCCGCCCGCGAAGCAACCTCGCCCTGGCGCTGGCCGCCGACGCCGTCGGCCAGAGCGAAGAGCCATCCATGTGAGCGTGCTTGCGCGGGAGAGCCGGGAACTACGTGGCCAAGATAGTCCTCATTGCGCGTGCGCACGCGGCCAGGATCGGAGAGTTCAGCGAATTCAAGGTCTAGCATGTAAAGGTGCGGCGAACAGCCGATGGCCTGCCCTTCGACGCTGCTCGGCTTCGGGATGGAAATATCTTACCGAAAGATCGGGTCACACAAGTAATCCGGAATCAGGTAGTGGCTGAATTTGCGAAGAACCTTGAACCACAGAGGGCACGAAGGTACACGAAGGAAATTCTCGAGACGAAAAAGCCTTCGTGATACTTCGTGTCCTCAGTGGTTCATGTCTTTCTCTGCTGCTTAGGTCAATGCGGTCATCGACACGCGGTCTTTAATCAGGGTCGTGCGGCCGGAGCTCTTACTGATGCGGAAGAAGTAAATTCCGCCGTAGATGCCCCAAACGAGAGCGATCCCCAGCGCCAGGAGTGGCTCCATCTTGGTGCCATAGCCCATGAAGGGGCCAATCACATAGAACGCCATGCAAGCCAGGTTGGCGAGCAGTCCGAACACAGGAACCGCCAGATGACGCACCACCTTGAACTGCGGGTGTTGGTGATAGCAGACGATGCAAGTCACGCAACTCAGCATGTACAGCAAGAACGTGCCGAAGTTGGAAGCCAGAGTCATGGTCAGGAAGGTATTCGGCAACCCCGCCATCTTGTCATGGGTGGTGTAACCGAAACTGGACCAGAAGCCGTGCGGCAAGGCCTGGATGGCCGAGTCTGCGGGAGCAGCGCCGTCGCCAAAAAACACCACCACCGTGATGCACCCGACCACGGCTGAAATGATGGCCAGCGTCCAAATGGCCCGGTGTGGCGTCAGGTTCTTGGAATGCAGCATGCCAAAGTGTTCCGGCACCTCCTGGTCCTTACCCATAGCGTACGTCACCCGCGCCCCGGTGTTGATACAAGAGAGCGTCGTTCCGATCAGCGCCAGAAATACGGTGGCCGCCTCGACCAGCATGAAGATGCGTCCGTGCCCTGCGCCGAATAGCGCATCGCCGACCATGGTCATCATGTCTCCGATGGGCGCCGCCGAAGCTCCGGCAAAACTCATCGGGTAGCCGCTGTTGAGAAAGTAATTGGCGGCAAAATATTCGAACAGATAACAGAAACAGCCTTGCACCAGCAGCGAGACGATGACCGCGATCGGGACATCGCGTTTGGCGTTCTTGGCCTCGCCTCCTATCGAGGTAACCGATTCAAATCCGACGAGAATGAGGATGGCAATGGTGGCCTGCACGAACATCCAGCCAAAACTGTGCATGCTGACGACCGAGCGTGCCGTGGGATGAGAGACAAAAGCGCCGCTCGCATCCTTCTCCGGATAACTAACGTGATACTGCACTGGTTTCCCGGCCGCATCCAATTTGGGCTGCGGGACACCGTTCGCGTCCCGTTTGATGACATCGGTAGCTTGGCCATTCACCGTCTGGGACGTGGTCGCGAACTCGTACTTGTATGCGGCACTGGTTTGCGCGTCAAACTGGAAAGCCTCGCTGCCCGGGGGATGGTTCATTCGGTAGCCGAGCGCGACTACCGCGAACACAATCAGAGCGCTGATCTGAATCACGTTGATCGCGATATTGACCGAGGTCGAGCCGCTGATGCCGCGGTGGGCGATATAGGACACGCCAAACGAGAACGCGATTGCAACCGCCATCATGAACATGGGGCCGGGATTCGAGGCGCTCATGAAATTCGGCCAAAGCGTTCCCACCAAGTAGCCGGAGATGACTCCGATGACGCCAACCATCACGCCGGGGTAGATCCAGTAATAGAGATGCGAGCCCCATCCGACGATGAATTTGGCCAGCCGGGCATACGGCCAAGCCTTATCGTGGTTGAGAAACGATTGCTCGGCAAAGTAGTACGAACTGCCGGTTCCGGGATACAACTTCGCCATTTCCGCGTAACAGATAGCGGTGGCAAGACACAACAAGGTGGCAAACAGGATGCCCGCCCACATGGAGGGCGCGGTCGCGCCCGCAGCTGCCTGCCCGGCAAAGGTGAGCCACAGAAACGCTCCTGGGGCAATGAGCGCCATCGCGTTCATCGTGAGACCGGTCAAACCTACTGTAGGTTTCATTTCTGCGGAGTTTTCTGCCAATTCTCCCCCTGGCGCGTGCAGCGGCACACCGTGCGTGTCCACTGCCCGCAAGCCGACCTTATCGACAGCCGAAGCTTAAGTCCAACTCGTATTTCTTCTGCTACGCATAAGTCTTTCTGTTAATAACAGTAATTTATGGGGAATATAAATCTGACATATCCGGTGCGAGCTTTGGCCGGTTCAAGCCAAGTATGATCGATGGGCGGTACAGATGGCGCGGCGGGCGCACAGCATGCACCAGTCAAGATGGAAGGGATTCATATTTTTTGTGGCTGCCTATTGGCGCGGTTGCTCCCAGCGCGGTACCCTGTTGCCCCGGTGCTTCACGCCAAGAATACATCGCAAAAACCTAGAAGGTCCAGTCGGTCTGAAATGTCCTGTAAACTAACGTAGTTTTTCTCATTGTGTCCTGTCCGTGCCCAGGGTGCCAAACGCTCCAACTGGGGGTTTGGTTACTGGGACGCCACTTACTCAGAATCAGATTCTGGAAGCAGCGAATTTTCTGGCTCGAAAATCCTGTGGAACTGGCCAGGGTGGAAGCTTGCCGAAGTGGGCGGGAGAACTTATTACTTTCCCGATGGCGGACATGTGCAGCGTCCCGAGCAATCGGCTTTGCTCGCCATACAAGACAGTCAAGGCAATCGGTTGAATCTGCCGCGCGACTCGGCCGGGAACTTGATCCGAGCCTATTCTCCTGGCAGCAGGGTTGGTGGTAGCGAACTGGACTTTGAATATGACAAGAAGAACAGAATCACGCATGCTTGGGACCGGAACAGCCACCATGTCGACTATAGCTACGATCCGAATGGCCGCCTTGTCCGCGTCAAGGAATTGGACGGGCAAGCGACGGATTACTTCTACGATGCGAAGAACCGGATGATCACGGTGATGCAGAATGGAAACCTGATTCTTCGTAATGAGTACGACGCGGCCGACCGGGTGATCCGCCAGACCTTGCCTGACGGACGCGCGTACACGTTTAAGTACTCGCTGGATCGTGCCGGCCAAGTTGTTGCGGTCGACGTGCGCGATTCCGCTGGTCTCACATGGAAGATAAGCATGAGTGGCGGATCGCAATACACTATGAAGCCGATTCGGAACCAGTAAACGAACGCGTTAACCATTCGTCCGGGCATCCGCGCCACACCATTCAGCAAGGAAGTAGTCAAAAAACCGCAGAGTCTGTGGTATTCTCCTTCCGATTTGCAGTTACGCGTGAAGGGTAGGGCTTATGACCACTTCGTTGCGCCCCATGAGCCTAAGCGAAATCCGTCTTACGATGTCTTGGCGAGTTCAACTCGAACCGCCACATCGAACTTCGAGTAATACTTCTTAACGTCCTTCGCTCCGTACTTCTCCCGAAATTTCTCGATCACAGATTTCGCAGCCTTCGCTCCGGTAATTGGCACTCCCCGGAATTCCGCTTCCACGCCTCGTGCATCAATACCAATTGACGGGTTTTTGAGAACATTCTTGTACCACTGCGTCTCCGAACCCTGCACAGGCAGGAGATAAAGGTTCTCCCCTTCCAGCACGAACCAGACGGGGATCGAGATTGTTTTCCCAGACTTCCTGCCGACCACACTGATCTTGGTCTGGCGGTAGAGGGCGAGGCGGTCTTTCAGTTCATTCTCCTTCACTTGATGGCTCCGTATTTCTTCAGTATCTCTGTGCTTTTCTCAAGAGGCAGAGCTTCGACGGTGTGCCCACGTCCGGTTATTGTCGTTGCCCGAAGCAGGGAGTTGTACACCGCCTCCTCGTTGGCTTCGATCACCGCCAGAAACAGCGGAGACATCGCATCATTCGGCGGCTCCTCTATGTGCCGGGGTGACGCCTTGCCCTCCGACCGTATCCGTTCCGTCGCTGTTCGGGCGCACTCTACACATCCGGCAACTTGTAGTCATTGCGCTCACCGGGATTTTCTGAGAGGTACTGCACGAATTCCCAATCGTTGCCTTCCGGGTCGTAGAAATACCGGCGCTTGCGATAGGGATGTGCGTTGGTCGGTGTGGAGTCTTTATATCCGGCTGACTTCATCCGTTCGCATAAAGCCTCAACATCATCGACCGCATAGGCGAGATGATTCACGCCCGGCAGGCCCCGATAGGGCATCCAGTGTTTTTCCGGCTCTTCCTTTGCCGGACTCAGAGCAATGTAGGTTTCATCCGTGCCGACGTGCACCCAGCGGCTTCCGTCGCGACTTTGGCCTTCGCCGCGCACCCTGAATTCAGGAAATGCAGTTTGCAGGAATCGAATCATCCCATTGATGTCGTGTAC
>Ga0209117_1000721_pt1 | contig 12569 bp, 9 predicted proteins | sample BlaSpr_A8_OM2_M2_FD_187978 | JGI IMG/M metagenome (GOLD analysis project Ga0209117, IMG submission 187978) | Forest soil microbial communities from Thunder Bay, Ontario, Canada - Black Spruce, Ontario site 2_A8_OM2_M2 (SPAdes) (version 2) | ecosystem: Environmental > Terrestrial > Soil > Boreal...
GGTTCCGGTCTCGGCCGCCCCACCCTTCCGCTTTTCCCGTCACGGTCTGATAGTAAATGCTGAAAATCCGCCGCGCATTCACATAAAACAAATTCGTTTGGGGATCAAAGCTCGGGGACATCCAGTTGGTGGCTCCGTCCGAGCCAGGTTCGACCAGCGCGCCGTCCGGGCTCGGGGTCGCTTCCGGCTTGGCCATCGGGCGTCCGTGCGCGTCCACTCCCGTCGCCCAGGTTTGGTCGATGAACGGGGCTGCCGCCAGATATTGCCCGTTCGTTCGATCCAGCAGGAAGTAAAACCCATTGCGGCTGGCCTGCGCGAGCAGTTTGCGTTTCTTGCCCTTGAACTCCGCATCGAACAACACCGGCGTTTCCACTGCATCCCAGTCGTGTACGTCATGCGGCGAGGGCTGGAAATGCCACACCAGCTTTCCGGTGTCCGGGTTCAGCGCCACGATCGAGCACGTATACAGGTTATCTCCCGGGCGACCCTCGCCGGCCAGCACCGGATTGGGATTGCCTGTGCCCCAGTACAGTAAATTCAAGTCCGGATCGTACGTTCCGGTCATCCATGTCATTCCGCCGCCGTGCAAAATCGCATCGCTGTCTTTTGGCCAGGTCTCCGAGCCGGGCTGGCCGGGATCGGGATCGGTATACCAGGTCCACTGCGTCTCTCCCGTTTCCGGGTCAATGGACTTGAGGTACCCGCGAACATCGGTGACGTCGCCGGAAACTCCGGCGATCACGTGATCGCGAATGACTAGCGGCGCCATCGTCGAAAAATACCCCAGCTTCACGTCCGCGAGTTCCACGTCCCAACGCACCTTGCCGTCTTTGGCGTCCAGGCACACCAGGTGCGCGTCCGGCGTCGTGAAGTACAGCCAGTTCTTGTACATGCCCAACCCGCGATGCCCGATGTGATCGCCCTCGGATTGCCGCTGGTAATGCCAGATCTGCCGCCCAAAGCGTGCATCCACCGCCCACACATTGTCGGGCGCCGACAAATAAAGAATTCCATTCACTTCCAGCGGCGTTGATTTGAGCATGTTCCCTTGCGTCCGAAATGCCCAGGCCAGCGTGAGTGAACCTATGTTTTTCGCATTGATCTGGTCCAGCGTGCTGTAGCGCGCTCCCGAATAATCTCCGTTGTACGTCGGCCAGGTATCTGTCGCCGGCTTCCGCAGCGCCGCGGCGTCCAGCCCCTGCGCACCGACGGGCCGCACTAGCAAGCCCAGTGCGGAAACTAGCAGCAGAAAAACCATCCACCTTACTTTTTCCCTGTCCGGGCGAATGTAGCTCAGGCCTCCTGGCCTGAGGTTTTTCTTCAACACCATCGAGATCGCTCGTTCCAGCTCGCGGCCCACCGCCTTGGCCGCTCTATAGAGGTGAGAAAGCATTCTGGCTCCTGTCTCTTTTTTCCGTCCGCTACTTCAGTGTTTCCATATAGGCGAAGAGGTTGTGAACATCCGCCTGCGTCAGCTTCTCCAGCAGTTCTCGATGCGCCGCCAGAGGATCCTGCAGTTCCACCTTCACGCGATCGCGCTGGAACGACCGATACCACCCCGAGGCGTCGCGCACGGCGATTACAAAGTCATCCGCGTGTTTCACCTCGCCCCGGACCTGCTCGCCGGAGGGCAGTGTCACCACGGCAGTCGCGTGTTTCCCCACGGGATACAACATCCGCGCTTCGAGATCGATGGGGGAATGCTTGCCCGCGATGCCCGCCAGATCGCCCGTGGCCGAATGACATTTGTTACAGCCGCCGGCGCCTTGGAAATATGCTTTTCCGGCCTCGGCGTTTCCCGTAAGCAACCTCTCGATGGGATACGCCTCCGGTACGCTCGCCGAATGTAGCGCTTCCGCGGCGCGCGCGCGCAGAAATGCCACAATGTCCAGAATTTGCGCGTCGCTCAGCGGCATCGCCGGCATTCCCTTGTCCGGACGGCCCTGGCGTATCACCGGCCCGATCTGATCGCCTTTCACGTCGTGTGCTACCAGCGGCGAACGCACCAGGTCAGGCCCGCGCGCGCCGGTGGCATCCGCTCCGTGGCAGAATCCGCAGGATTGCTCAAACTGCTTGCGTCCCCGCTCCGCCGCCGCTTTGTCGTCCGCGTCGCCCTGCGCCCCGGCCGCCGAATTTTTCAAGCCAATCACGAGGACAAGTGCCGCACACGACATCCCGAGTTTCGTTGCCCGCCGACTCCAGGAAAGTCTTCGCCCGCTCATAGTCCTCCTGCCGGGACGTATTCTATCCGCCTTCGGGCATCCTCTCAATTCCTAAGCGGCAGAATTCGATCCAGGGCGCGGTGCATGAACCTCGCCGCGTTTAGGGGGGGGCTGTCTTAGTATATTTAACTATAATCTTCATTCTGAGTTATAATAATCTGAAGGCGTCTTCCCGATGCCGGTGTCTCTTGCGGTGAACTGGCCGCGGCCGTCTTGAGCGGGTAATATGCACGTAACGACGGATGTCCTCTTTGTGGAGAGCCAAGCTCTGAGCGTGCCAATTTCGCAAGGCCGCGCCGTGTCGCGCCCGCTGCTGTTTCTTTTTCTCCTCTCCCTCGTGCTCTTGAATCCGTGGGTGCGCGGAGACGGCGTGGGCTACTACGCTTTTGCGCGCGCGCCGCTGATCGAACACAGTCTGAACTTCGAACACGACTACATCGCCGCGAACACCAGCTTTCGCGAGGCGCGCCTCGATGAACACGGTCAGCCCAAGCAAATATTTCGCACGCGCACCGGCCACCTTGACAATCACTTCACCGTAGGCCCGGCAATGCTGTGGGCGCCTTTCTTGTTGCTGGCGCATGGTGGTGTGCTGCTGGCGCGCGCGCTCGGCTCGCAAGTTGCCGCGGACGGCTTCTCCGGTCCGTACCGCCTGGCTATGGCTCTTGGCACCGCGTTCTGGGGTTTCCTAGGGCTGCTGCTGGCGTTTCGCCTGGCGCGCCAGTATGCCGGAGATTTGTGGGCCCTGCTCGCGACGCTTGCGATCTGGTGGGCCAGCTCGCTTCCGGTCTATATGTATTTCAATCCTTCCTGGTCGCATGCGCATTCCGCTTTTACCGTTTCGCTGTTTGTTTTTTATTGGCATCAAACACGCGAGCAGCGCTCCGTGCGCCAGTGGTTTGCGCTCGCGCTCATCGCAGGCCTGATGCTCAACGTGTATTACGCCAACGCCATGCTGCTGATGATTCTGGTGGTCGAGGCGCTGCGCGACTATGCGGCGGCTTTTCGCAGCGGTGCGGGAACCGGATCCGCGGTTTCGCAGCTTCTCGCGAAGCATGCCCTGTTTGCCGCCGTCACACTGCTCTGCTTGCTCCCTACGTTTGTTACCCGCGCCATCGTTTACGGCAATCCCTTCGAGTCCGGTTACGCGTCGGTGCAAAACTGGGCGTGGCGCTCCCCTTATTTCCTCGCCGTCCTCTTTTCCTCCGAACACGGTTTGTTTTCCTGGACCCCGCTGCTTTTGCTAGCCGCCGCGGGGCTTGTTTTATTCAAGTGGCGCGAGCCGCGCGTGGGCACGCCGCTGCTGGCCGGCGCGCTGGCGTTTTATATTTTCATCGCGTGCTATCCGGACTGGGCCGGCATCTCTTCTTTCGGGAATCGATTTTTCATCTCGCTTACGCCGCTATTTATTCTTGGCCTGAGCGTTCTGCTCGCGCGCGTTGCCACGCTGTTTCGCAGCCAACGCGCGGCCGTTGCCGCCGCCTGCGTGGTCCTTGCCGCCTTCATGCTTTGGAATGCGGCGTTCATGTTTCAGTGGGGCGAGCACCTGATTCCTCCGCGCGGGCCGATTTCCTGGAGCGAGATGATCCACAACCAATTCAGCGTGGTGCCTCGCCAGTTGGCCGCGCATCTGGAAAATTATCTTTTTCATCGCCGCGACCTGATGCGCCAAATCGAGGACCGCGACATCGACGAAATGAAAAAAAAGTCCGAGCCCTGAATCGCGCGCGGCGCGCAGAAGAGTGTGAACAGCTCGCAAAGCTCAGGGCTTCCGCGTTCGGCGCGAGGAATTCTGGTACTCTAATTTGGAATTTCACCGGCCCTCTCGCAAATGTTGTCGCGCATAATTTAATGGTTACGGTTACCGTGCCTTCGCAATCCGCCACGCCGATACAGGTGCATGCCAATGCGCCCGCGGTGGTGCGCATCGAGCCGCCTCGCGGCTGGCTGGAGCTGCGCCTCGGGGAAGTCTGGGAGTATCGCGAGCTGCTGTATTTTTTCGCCATGCGCGACATCAAGATCCGCTACAAGCAAACGGCCATCGGCGTTTTGTGGGTGGTGCTGCAGCCGCTGATGACCATGGGCGTGTTCACGATTTTTTTCGGGCGGCTCGCGAAGCTGCCTTCGCAGGGGCTGCCTTATCCGGTGTTTTATTTCGCGGCGCTGGTGCCCTGGGCGTATTTTTCGCAGGCGCTGACCGCCTGCACGAACATCGTGGTCGATAACCAGAACGTGATTACGAAAGTGTATTTTCCGCGGCTGATCCTGCCGATCGCGGCGGTGTTTTCGGGATTGGTGGACTTCGCGATTGGCCTGGTGGTGATGGTGGTGCTGACGCTGTCGTTCGGGATCCATCCACCGGCGACGGTGCTGCTGCTGCCGGTGATTATTGTGCTGGCGGTGCTCACGGCTTTGGGCGTGGGGCTGTGGACCTCGGCGTTGAACGCTTTGTATCGCGATGTGCGGGCGGTGATGCCGTTTGTGGTGCAGTTCTGGATGCTGGCGTCGCCGGTGGCGTATCCGAGCTCGCTGGTGCCGGCGCGCTGGCGCTGGCTGTACGGGCTGAATCCGATGGCCGGAGTCATTGACGGATTCCGTTGGGCCCTGACCGGGCACGGGCAGCCGCCGGGTGCGGCAATGGCCGCATCGGCAGTTGGGGTGGCTGTGGTGCTGATCGGTGGACTGTTTTTCTTCCAGCGCATGGAAACGAATATCGCCGACCGCGTTTGAAACAGACTCGCCTGAGTGCTAGCTGAGGGGTACCACCCCCTATCGACATCAAAAGAGTGCGGAAGGTATTGAGAACAGAGGAGATAGTGGATTCCCGTTGCGCAAAAGAGTGCGTAATTGTATGAAACTGCTGGGGTTGCAGGGATGTGATAAGAGGCAAAGGGGTTAGCGTGCTTGAGCGCTCGAAGGAGGGAAAAAGCGTAACACAGAGGGCACGGAGTGCGGAACACAGAGGTCGCGGAGGGCACACCCCCGTGGCGACAGGAAGTATGCGCAATCGACTGAGGGCATAGGAGATAAAAGTGTCCGGGAGACTGGATACTGGAATCTGGACGCCGGAGACGCAGAGGTGTTGAGGTACCCCCCTCCCCCGTGTTTTTGTAAGTGCGTATTCTAAAGGAGTTACAGGTGGGGTGTCTGTAAGTGCGGAATCCAAAGGACTTATTTGCACCAAAATAGTGCAAAATGCGAGGCTTCGCGGAAGTGCGGAATCTAAAGGGGTTAGGGGTGTTGCGTGGTAGGGGATTTGTTCGATATAACACGCGAAATCATACTACAGGTCTGGACGTCTGTCAATAGTAAACTTAAGTTCAATAGTATGAATGGCATGGAAGGAAAATTCAAAAACCGCACCCTTTGCAAAATGCGCAAAGAATGCGGCACCCTACAATGCACAGGCCTGGCAGGAGCCTAACCTGCGGAGGCGCTGCCACCCGCCGGCACCCGCGCCTTGGGACCTGTTCGCCCCAGTTAGGGTGCTCCACCCGCCGAGGATTATTTCCAGACGGCAAACTTGCCGTCGCATTGACCGGCAATTTGGGCAGCGTATCTTCGCCACGGTACTAAGCACACTTCTCCGGCCACTCTAGAGGCAGGTTGTGCAGAACGAATAACGACCGTACGACGGAACTGGTAGGTGCCGGGTGCGTAACTTGGCAGCCAACGCGGGTCTTGGTCGAAGAGGAGGGAAGGCTTTGGGGCTTGGGCGGGGTTGGACGCCTTGCAGATGATCCAACTCTTAAGTATCAAACCGCCTTGCTTCCGCTCGCGTTCTAGGTCTCTGACCGTATCACCCGCTGGTGCATCGAGAGTCTCGATGCAGTTCGGCGGCAAGGGAATTGCGACCTTATCCGAGTGGGCAAGCAAAGAAGCGCATCTCGGATCCGCCCTGGATGAGAAGAGAATCAACAAAATCAAAATTAGCGCGCCTGCGGCGAGCAGCCAGCTGATTGTACGCCAGGGCCTCGGTTTGGCAATTGATTCCGCACTCTCAAGCAATTCTTCGACGATCTGCTCTATCGTTTTGAAGAGCCCGCCGTCTCCCAATTCACCGACAAGTTTTCCCGCTGAATGCAAAAACGCCATCACCGCGATGCATGCTGCTGGAAGACACAGAGTGAGCAGGTTGCGGGAAGGTCTCCCGAATGTGACCTTGGACATATCCCGCAGATCGATCTCCCATTCAAAGTGGTTGATGAACGCGAAGCAATTTGGGTGACTGAACTCGCTCAGTGAACTGTAGGTTTCGGTAGCTTGCTTCTCTTTCTGTCCATTGGGAAAGTATTCGTTAAAGCACGCCATCACCTTTGCGATGTGAGGGCCTTCGGGATAGGTCGGCTCTGCGCCTTGAGCTCTCTGTTTCTCACGGACGTCCCGGCTGCCGAGGTTGACTTCGAATAAGAATTGCCAAGCCAGCCCGGGGTTCTTGGCTTTCACGTACTGTAAGACGTGCTTTTTGACGTAGTAGGCATGCGCGGCAAGTTCGAATAGTCCTCGACAGCAGAAAAACACAGCAGAAATATGATCCGCGTCCACTAGCGAGAGTGTGGCTCTTAAAAGCTCGCGAAATTGGCAGAGTGCACTGTAGAAGTAGACCTTGACCGCCCAAATTACGAGTTCGTTCGTAGGAGGTGCGCCGTGTGGTACGGGCGGCCTCACCAGTTCCGGTATGGTGACTGTGTCTAGCTTTTGCAGCGCGAGTCTCAGGTGGCCAGTATCGCGCTTCACCATCTCTCGGGGATTGGGCGGTTTCGGCAAGGAAAACTGTCCCGTGGTTCTCATATTAACGCAAGCGCAACACTAGCAACACTTCGCAGTTCACCGGGGAGTACCGCTGCGAGGTTGCACCGGTTCGGGGAATCAGCTAATTCTTGCCGCTTGGATTTGGAAACAAAGAAAGAGTCTTGGTGTCACGTCGGGATCGCGCTCGGCGCTTCTTCGGGCTATGCTTTCGATCTTTGATCGGCTTGAGGATCTTGTACGTCGCCCATCTCATAATTAGCTTGTACGTGATTTCGTTAAAGGTCTGCTGGCCCGTGACTTCGGGAGCATCCAGTGGAAGCCGAATATTTGTTTTCAGGGGGATTTCGTACCCGCCCTTTCGGGTCTTATTAACAAGTTTTGCTTGCCGCAGAAACTCCAACGCACGGCGAACGTCATCGCCATCCAAACCGAACTCTGTGCCCTCTGGTTTCGGAACATTGGAGATTTTATCGGCCGGGATATTCAGTACCTCGGAAAGAGAGCCCTTTTCTGCCATTTCTGTTTTCTGCGCGTCAGTGAGGTAGTGCACTGCATACTTGCTCCACCAAATTACCGCCGCATAGCTATCAATCATCTCGTCGTTGGCCTTGTCGAACTTCGACCTTTCAAACTTGAATAGACTGGCGCGCACGGGGAACCCTGCGAAATTGAAAAGTTTACCGAACTCCGATTCCGGGCATTGGCCGTTCTCTGGATGACCTAGCCTACTGAAATACATCAGATGCTCATTGCCGGTCTCCAGTGCGTAGTGGAAGACCACGAGAGCACCGCTTGCTTGAGTCTTAAATTCGTTGAATAAGGTGTCTAAATGCCCTTGGCCAACTTGCTTCTGATAGCCCAGCAGAACGCACGGCTTACTCCTGAAGGGGACAAGTGTTCCGTCGGGCTTGATCCAGCCGGAGCTAGTAGCATACTTGCAAGCCTGTGCGGTGTCAGTGTCATTCCAGCTCGTTTTGAGCTCAAGCAAGAAGCTGTGCTGCGCTTTCAAAAGGATCAGGCCATCCGGCGTGAGATGCGCGCTCGACATCTCGCCGGCCTTCTGCATGCGAGGCTGGAAATCGTAGGATAATAGCTCTGCTTGAATTTCCGGCGTATTCAAAACAACTCGAAGTGCTGCCAACGCGTCAAGCGTCTTGTCGTAGGCGCTATATTCCTGAAACTTCCGGATTGCGATTTCACGGATTCGGTCTTGGGCGTCAGCTTTAGACATGCGGCTACTGGTGATCGCCCAAGAGCTCTTTGAGGCTCGCCTTCCGTGGCCGCTCTACCGCTATTGAGGCATCTTGAAAAACCAAAGCAATACTGTTTTGTAGCCGCACGAATGAGGCAGGTTGAATATCCCCATGCCCTTCAACGAAAATCGTTGATGGGTCCGTGATGTAGACGTCGAATTGGCGTCCGTCTTCATAATTCGTGAGCATTGCGTGGAAGTACGGATTCGCATGCAAGACTGCCACCGCGGAGTGCGGCAGTCTCTTTAGCGCGTCCACTACATAACCGTAACTGTCTGGTGAGTTGAAAATCGGCGTTGGAAACTTATATGTTACGAATTGTCCCGTCGTCCTGTGGTATGGTTTCGCCGCTTCGAGGATGCGCGGTGCCAATTGCTCGGTGAGCATCGTAAGAAAAACCTCAGGAGAGCCCTCATGGAAGCTCAAGCAGCCGATGCGATTCACGGTATATTCGCAGAAGGAGTACTCGGCATAAGGAGCCCTAATTCTGACAAGTTTCAGGAGGCGGTGCCCTTGTTCCACTCGTTCGAAAAAGTCCCTCGCCTTCCCGGGGGATATATCTATTTCTGCCCCCCCCTCGTTAGGGGGATTAGGATAAGAAACCCCTCTGACTATCTTCGTGTCGTCAAAGCGGAAGTTGTTTGAGACTCTTACGGAGGCTCGAATCAACTCATGGCCAATTGGGTACAATTGTGCCTTGCCCTGGAAACGAGAAAGGAGCCTGTAGGTAAGCCTCGCTGTCTCTCGCACTTTTCCCAGGGAGAGGACGAACTTTACGCTGCCCGTTGATATCGGCAAGAACCAGAACCAGCAAGAAATCTCTCGACCTGACCGTTTATAGACGGAGACATGTGCCCCTCTTTCGAGAGGTCCAAAGCTGACGCTGTTTTGGTCGAACCTTCCTGTTGATGTGAATGTGTTCTCGTCCAGGTCAGACCAGATGAGCCAGAAATTCGCAGAGAAATATGGGTTTCCTCGGCGTTGAGCAGCGATCCACTTTGTTAGTTCTTCGGTCAAGGCAGGTCTACCCTCGACTAGTTCGCTGACAGTATAAGACAATCCTTCAGATGCTGGAATCAAATCGCTGGTTAAGCCCGATCCACCGCCGGTCCCTAGACATTCGTCGCGCCCAAATGCCAGACCTTATTCGGCTGCTGTGCTTCCGCGCGGCCGCTCGATTTGCACGAGGGGCAAGAGGCGCGGCTAAGCCGTAGGAGGGCTACGAAATCAGTCGAAGCGGAGTGCGACCATGGGGTCGACGCGGGCTGCGCGTCTTGCGGGGATATAGGAGGCGAGCACGGCGACTAGCAGGAGCACCAGCGCTGTGATCGCTAAGGTTGCAGGGTCCGTCGCGCTTACGCCAACGAGGAGACCCTTTAGCACGCTCTTCAGTAGGAGCGCCAGGACTAGACCGAGGGCCAGCCCGGCCGCGGCAAGCCGCAATCCTTGGCGCATCACCATGGCCACAACCTCGCGGCCACTGGCGCCGAGGGCGACGCGAATGCCCACTTCCTGCGTGCGTTGCGCCACGGAGTAGGAAATCACGCCGTACAGCCCGACGGCCGCCAGCACCAAAGCGAGCGAGGCGAAGCCGCCGAGCAGCATCATGTAAAAGCGGCGCTGGCCTAGCGAGGCGGAAACCAACGTTTCCATGGGAACCGGCTCGCTTACCAAGGCATCGCGGTCCAGGGCTTGCACGATTTTGCGGGCCGGTTGGGTCAACGCGGAGGGCGATCTGCGGGTGCGCATCACGACCGACACACCATCCATGCCTGACTGGGCCAGCGGCACGTAAAACATGGGCGGGATTGGCGCGTCGACGCCGAAGTGGCGAACGTCCGCCACGATGCCCACGATCTCACCTTCATTCTTTTCGTAGCCGCCGCGCGCGCCGAAGGTGATCTTCTGGCCGATGGCGTCGCCCTGTGGAAAGAACAGGCGGGCCGCGGTTTCGCTGATCAGCAAAGCGCGAGCGGCGCCCAGCCGGTCGGCTTCGGTGAAGTCGCGCCCCTGTCGCAGGGGAATGGCCAAGGTGCGGAAATAGTCCGGCGTGGCGAAGCGCAGCTCCGCCGACGGTTCATCCTTTTCCGGCACGCTGCGGCCTTCGACGCGGAAGCTGCTGCTGAAATCGTCACCGGAAAGAGGCAGCGGCGTCACCGCGGCGACGGATGCGACGCCGGGTAACGTGCGCAACTGGGTGAGCACTTGATCCCAATAGCTCTGCAGGGCGACACTGTTTTTGTAATGCGCATCGGGCACACCGACGCTCATCGTCAAGACATCCTTGGGGTCGAAGCCGGGACTGAGCGAACTCAGCCCGACGAAGCTGCGCAAAAGCAGGCCAGCGCCTGCGAGCAGCATCATGGACAGCGCTACTTCCCCGATGAGCAGAGCACCCCGCAAGCGGCCGGCCTCGCGGGTCGGCGACACGGAGGTCCGTAGCAAGCCGGCCGCATCCCGCGCCGTGGAGCGCAGCGCGGGGATCAGCGCGAACAGCAGGGCGCAGGCGATGGAGACGCTCATGGCAAACGCCAGCACGGGTCCGTTTAGCCCAACGGTCGCGAGCCGCGGGATGTCCGCCGGGCCGAAGCGGACGATGGCCACCAACGCCCAATGGGCGAGGAGGAGGCTGGCGGCTGCGGCCAGCAGGGCCAGCAACAAACCTTCTGTCAACATCTGGCGAACCAATCGCGCACGACCGGCGCCGAGGGCGCGGCGCATGGCCAGCTCGTGATGGCGCACCGTGGCGCGGGCCAGCAGGAGGTTGGAGATATTCGCGCACGCGATAAGCGCCACCAGCCCGACGGCTCCCAAGAGCACCAGCAGCGCGGGACGAATGTCGCGGACCAGGGCGGCGCTCCAGAGCTGGGCGCGCACACCCCACTTGCCATCCTTATCGGGGTAAAGCTTTCGCAATTGCGCCATGATTGCGGAGAGATCGTCGTTGGCCTGCTCGGGCGTGACGCCGCTCTTGAGCCGTGCGAGGACCGCCAGGTAATGGGCGCCTCGCTGCGTCATTACCTTGTCGTCGAATCCGATGGGGACGTAGGCGTCGCTAGAGGACAAGGGGAAGCGGAAATCGGCGGGCATCACGCCGATAATGGTGTAGGGCTCGCTGTCGAGTTGAATTGTTTTTCCGACGGCGTCCGGCGCTCCGGCGAATGCCGATTGCCAGAGGGCGTGGCTCAGGATGACGACATGATCGGCGCCCTTGCGATTCTCCTCCGCGGTGAATTCGCGCCCGAGCATGGGTTCGGCCTGCAGCGTGGAAAACAGTCCGGCGGTGGCCATCACCGCAGGGACACGCTGGGCCTCACCGAGCCCGGTCAACGCAAATTCGGTGGTGCGGTAGGCGAAGATGGAAGAGAAGGAGCGGTTCTGGTCGCGCCAATCGAAAAAATCGGGCGGCGATGACGTGTAACTGGTCAGCGTGCCGTTGCGGTCCCAGGTGGAAGACACGCGCACGATTTCGCCGGCATTTCGGTAGGGCAGCGGCCGCAACAACACCGCCTCAATCACGCTGAACATGGCGGTGTTCGCGCCGATGCCGAGCGCCAGGGCCAGCACGGCCACAAGCGTGAACGACGGATTCTTGCGTAATATGCGCAGGCCGAAGCGCAAGTCCTGGAGAAAGCCTTCCACGTGCGTTTCCCAGCCGACGTCGCGAACCTGCTCTTTAAGCGCTTCCACGCTGCCGATTTCGATTGTGGTTTCGCGCGCCGCTTCTTCTCGCCCGGTTCCCGCCCGCATCTTTTGCTCGACGGCAGACTCCATGTAGCAGCGCAACTCTTCGTCCAGCTCTTGTTCCGCGCGCTGCTTAGCGAATAGCGCGCGCAACCCGCCGCCGATGATATGGAAGATGCGCATCAGACTTCGCCGGAGGTTGCTTCCAGGATTCGCGCGATGGCGGCACTCTGGGCCTCCCATTCGCGGGCTTCGCTCTTGAGCTTCTTGCGTCCCGCATCGGTGAGCATGTAATACCTCGCGCGACGATTATTCTCCGTGGCGCGCCACTCACCGCGGATCCAGCCTTGCCGCTCCAATCGGCGGAACGCGGGAAACAGGGAGCCGGCATTCACCTGGAAGACGCCTTTGCTGATTTGCTCGATGCGCAGGCCGACACCGTAGCCGTGCATGGGCTGGAGGGCCACGGTTTTCAAGATGAGCATGTCGAGAGTGCCCTGCACGACGGTCCCGGGCTTCTGCGCTGCGGTCATTTTCGTTTCCTCTAGATTAACTGGAGGAGAATAGCGTGCTTCTCTAGATTGTCAAGAGGAAATAGTTGGCGAACAGGGTGCCGAGGTCACTCCATGGCGAGGGCGCGGATCTGGTTGCCGGCGAC
>Ga0209117_1000722_pt1 | contig 12549 bp, 10 predicted proteins | sample BlaSpr_A8_OM2_M2_FD_187978 | JGI IMG/M metagenome (GOLD analysis project Ga0209117, IMG submission 187978) | Forest soil microbial communities from Thunder Bay, Ontario, Canada - Black Spruce, Ontario site 2_A8_OM2_M2 (SPAdes) (version 2) | ecosystem: Environmental > Terrestrial > Soil > Boreal...
ATCTCGATTCTTAGTGGAGTCGGGATCGCAGATCTGCGGGTCCTTGGTGATCGGGAAAGTCAGGGCGTGCGGAGCGGGCCCTGACCACTTGACAGTGCCGGAAATTGTGCCCCCATTGGTGACCGTAATGACTTTGTAGTCGCTTTGGCCGAACGCCACGGCGGTGGCGGCAAAGAAGATGATTGCGAAGAACGACTTTGAAACAACTGGGCGCATACCCGTCCCCTTTGATGCTCCCGGCTTCCGGCGTCGTCGCCCTACTTTCGCCAGAGCATGAGATTTGGCCGTACCACTTGCTCCCGCACCAACTCGTGATCCGCACTTGCATCTAAAGTGCGCCGATCGGGGAACGGAGTCGAGATTACCAACGTCACCGTTCTCGAGAGAAGGCACCTCCTGGAAGTCTGGAACCTTCGGCACAATGTATCCCTTTTTTTCTGTAGCACGTTGGGGCCATTCCCCGTATTCAATTGAGAACGTAGCCTAGTTGTGAGCAGCTCTGGGGGAGGGCTGTTCGGCGAGAGCGTCTCGCATTTTAAGTGGCTCTGAGGCGCTCTTCGTTCTCCCCGGCCGTTCAGTCGGCGACGAGCACAGACAGCTCTTAAGGATGTGAATGAAATACAACTTCAAGACGGTATTGTGTCCCAAGTGTGGAGCGCCGGAAGGATCTCAGTGCAAGACTGCTAATGGGCGCAAGGTAACAGAGTCCTATCCACACATCGACCGCGTGCACGCCTTCGCCGCGAAGCAACGGGTATCCTCCCAGGCCAACAAAGCGGTACGGGAATTACCCACCAACCCGCAAAATTTGGAAGCCGCCAACCGATCCGCCAAAAACGCATTCGCGAACGCACTCAGGGGACCTGGGTGCACGGAGCTTGCCACCAACTCAAGGTGGTAATAATTTTCGGTGCTGTCGGGTCGCAGTCTCATCATCAATTCACTTGGATTTGTGAATGGTCTGTTTTTCATGCAAGGAGTTGGATCGCAAAAAAACCAGCCGTTTGATATGTCGATCAAAGTCGGTTGCTATACCCTTCTCCGCTGAGTCTGCAGTCGGTGCGGCTGACATACGAACGTCAACCGAGCGATTCGTGAGAAGCTTTTCCTGCAATAGTCCTTCGAGACGAGAGATAGTTTCCCGGATGAGCCTCAGTTCATCCGGCGTCCCAGGATTGCTCGCCCATTCCGCATATCGGCGTTCAATTGCGGCGATTGCATGTTCAATGCGCGTGATCAACTTCTTAGGATCAGATTCTCGCAGAGCTAATGCACAAACTTCTCGCCAGGCAAAATTTGCGCGTTGCATGGTACCGTCGCAGACTAGACAAAGGGGCGCGAGCAAATACTTTCAAAGGCAGACCGAGGCTTTTGGTGGATACGTGCTGACATGCTACCTCTTTCGTTCCCACTTGCAAACAACTTTATAGAAGGAACGGCCCATCGTTAGCCCCGATGAATTAACACGACCGTTATAAAAGTTCGGGACTTGGCTTGTAGAGCGAACGCTTTGGGCCGATCAGAAAACCGGACATCTTCTCGTTGGGGCGAGCCCGGCCTACCTGCGCTGGAGCGCCCAGCCCGCCGTTATCAGCACTATGGACGGAAGCAAGAAAAGGAGAAACATCTTTAAATCATCCGGCGCTTCCGGTCCGGACTCTGGCATGTCGCCTGCATCCGGGATGGCGATGTCGAGATGTTGGGGATCGTAACGAATTGCCAGGTAGGTGCCGGGCTGGTGTCGCGCGGCCCATTTACGCATGGTGGCTTTTTGGGAAGAACTTGTCCGCGAGCGGACGCTCGATGTCAATTCTTGGCCGCCAGCGCTATAGCGCAGCTCGGATTGTATGTACCAAACGGACCGAGAGTTGTATCTGCCGACGAAGGACTCTCCAACGGCTTGCCGTGTGATAGTGGCGATAACCCTTGGCCATTTGGCTTCGGCGTTTTCCTTGTAGGCATCAACGGCGGTCTTGACACAGGTCGCTAGGGCGCACAGACCGAGCAAAAAACCAACCACCAAAAGCCGGAAAGCAAGAGTCACAGGCTCTGACTTGCGGTGTTGTAGGGATAGTGTCGTATCCAAAACCTCTCCGATCCCTGTCTGATCATGGATGGTAGAACCCGTTGAAAACTCTCATCCGCAGCAGTTCCTAAACTGTTCATTTTTTGGACGTAAGAAGGGTCATCAGAGCCTGCATGTCTTTTTTAACCTCACTTTCGCGGTCAGAGAGGTTGACTCCCCAGAAGTTGCTGTGCGGTTCCAAACATTCGAGACCGGCCCGTAGTTCATTGGGAGCAAGTTCCTGGATCCAGGCAACTCGAAACTTCGCTTTGTGCGATCCGCGCTGCAGACTCACGAGCATTCCAAGCTGCAAATCCGTTAGAAGGCCCCCAAGCCGCGCCCCGCCATCCGTGATGTCGACCGTGTATGCGAGCAGGGTGACCTTATCGGTCGAGACTTTAACCGGCAACACCATTTTTCGGCGTGGCACTTTGCGCTTTTCCAGCATTCCACAAGTATGTCGGATCGACGGACGACGGAAAAGTTACTAGAGTTATCATTTGATCGAAGAACGATTCCTGCCCTGCTCACAACCTCAAGGATGAGCCTGGCTTCCCTGCACTCCATGCTGATACTCGGTCTATCATCGCTGTACAAAGATCACACTGCCGCTGCGCTTGTGCGCGATGGTCATATCGAGGCTGCGATAGAAAATTACAAGCTGCAGCCGAATGCTCCGGGCGGCATTCCTGAGGCAGCAATTCAATACTGTCTGTCGAAGGGCGGCGTCACTTGGAGCGATATTGATGTCGTCGCCATCGCCAGCGATCCGTTTCGCGGCTGGTGGCATCGTGCTTTCTCCCGGCGTTGCCTCTCGGCCGTCACTCCGGTCGCCTCAGGCTACCAGCAAGGGAGAGAGCTGAACCGGTTTGCCAGGGAGTGGACGGCCGTTCGTATCATTCGGCAACGCCTGCAAGCCCCGCATAAGGTGGTCAGCCTCGACCATCACTGCTGCCATGCGGCCAGTGCGTTTTTCCTTTCGCCCTTCGACAAGGCACTGATTCTCACTCTTGACAACGAAGGCGATGGTAAAGCGGGTTTGCTTGCCGTTGGCGAAGGCAGCAAGATTCGAGTGCAAGACACCATGTCTTCCTCGAACTCGATTGGCTGGCTCTATTCTCGAGTGACCGACTTGCTTGGGTTTATTCCATCGAAAGAAGAACACAAGACGCAGTGGCTCGGGCTAGGAGGCGAACCGGTACACAAAGATGTTTTCCTCCGCATATTGCGCCCGGCGCGTGAGGTTTTCCCCAACCTCGATCTGCGCTATTTTCGTCGCGATTCTACCGGGGGCTTCGTGCCTTCCCAGATTCTGCTTGATGAACTCGGGCTTCCCTCCGTGAAGTCGGAGCTCAGGGCAGAACAGAAACGAAATCTTGCCAGTAGTGCGCAAGCTGCCATCACGGAGTTGATCGTCGACTTGCTCGTGTCCTTTCAGAAGAAAACCGGCCAGACGCAGATCTGCCTCGGAGGAGGCGTTTTTCAGAATACACTTCTGGTCGCCGCTCTCGAACGCAAGTTTGGCGTGGAGAATATTTTCGTTCCGCCCGCTCCCGGCAACGCAGGATCTTCGCTGGGGGCAGCCAGCTGGATTTGGCATCAGCAGATGGGCAAGCCGCGCAACCCGGTAGTTCGCTCGGTGTACTGGGGCCCCTCATTTGCGCGAACAGAAATCAAGGATGTTCTCGAGAATGTGAAAGCCCGATTCACCGTGCATCACAGTAACGACAAAATACTGGAATCCGCGGTCCAACTGTTGCGGGCCGGCAAAATCATTGGTTGGTTCCGCGGCGCCACCGAGTTCGGTCCGCGCTCTCTTGGGAATCGCAGCATCCTGGCTTCACCATGGGCGCCATACGTTTCCGAGAACCTGAACGATTTCGTGAAGCACCGCGAATCTTTTCGGCCCTTCGGCGTCGCGGTGCGCGAAGAAGACTGCGCTCGCTACTTCGAGGGCTCGCCACTGTGCCGCTTCATGAACTCGCTCGGTAAAGTGCGCGCCGAGGCGAACGTCTTACCCGCTGGCCTGCACCTTCCAGGCGGATTCGTTCGTCTGCACATTGTTGAAAGGGAAACGAACCGATTATTGTGGGAATTGCTCGGACTTTTTGGCGAGCACGAACCGGCACCGATTCTGGTGAATACCTCGTTCAACCTTCCGGGGGAGCCTCCAGTCGTGCGCCCAAGGGACGCAGTTCGCACCTTTTTCTGTTCCGGCACCGATGCCCTCTTCATCGACAATTTTCTGCTAACCAAGTGGAGTTCGGCATACATTCTGAACAGTCGCTCGGCTCAGAGACCTGAGGCTCAGGGGACCGCGCGAGGGGCTGATTCGTAGTTGTCTAGCTCCCGCAGCTCGTTCTCGGCAACGGAACCCAGGAAAGCCGGACCGGCTGCGATGTTGGACCAGCATGCAGGCTGACGGACCGAAATGTCGATTTTTCGCTCAAACGTGTCGTTCGAATACCTCAGGGGTCACATTAAAGAGTCAAAGTAGGCCGATCAGAAGTGAACGGAAAATGCTAGAATTCGCATATTCTTTGATGGCACCGCCTTCATAGCGGCGCGACAGCATAGTCGGCGGAGTTTTGGGGACCAATTAATGGATTTGCAAGCAAAAAATAGCGGCTCTAGCGGGTCGGAAGCGTTAGAACCGGTCGATCTTCCAATTTTTGAAAGAAATCACCACTTTCCATCTCCTTACCTCGCTGAAGATGAGAGCCCGCTGCTTCACTATTGGCGGATTCTAAAGAAGCGGCGATGGTCCGTCGTGGCCACGCTCAGCATCATTCTCGCACTAACCATAATTTTCACGCTGAAGACGACGCCTCTCTATCAGGCAACATCGAAAGTTGCGATTTTTCCGGAAACACCAAATGTCTTGGGATTTAAGGACGGCGGGAACGGCTCTCCTGATTACGATTACGAATCGACCCTCGAAACCCAAGCTGCGATTCTCCGCAGCGATGCTCTGGCCATGAAGGTGATCGAGGATATGCACCTTGACCAGAATCCAAAGTTTACGCAGGGTGCAGCACAACCGCGAAACGGCGATTCTCTTCGAGTATCGAGCATGCAGCCTGATCCAGCGGTCGCAGCGGGCCTGCTTGGCAGATTTCATGGCGGATTAAACGTACAGTTAGTCCCCAACTCTCGGCTGGTGCAGATCAGCTATACCCATCCAGATCCTCGGCTTGCAACCGAAATCGTCAATTCCCTGGTCAGAACATTCACCGAAGAAAATTTTAAGACAAAATACGAGGCCGTCACCCAAACCTCGGATTGGCTTTCCACTGAACTGGCGGATCTTCAGATGAAAGTCCAAACCTCCGAAGAGAAACTCGTGCGCTACCAGAAAGATCACAGCATCCTCGGAGTGGATGAGAAGCAAAATATCGTGACGGCGAAACTGGACGAACTAAATAGGGAGCTCACAGCGGCCCAGACGGATCGTATCCAGAAAGAATCCAATTACCGGCTGGCGTCGGAAGGCGATCCTGCCGCATTCTCGCAGCCTTCAAAGGAAGGCGCCAGCGGCATGCTGGAGAAGTTACGAGAAAGGGCGGCTGAGTTAAACACCCAACTGGCGCAGGTCACAACTCAATTTGGTACTGGATATCCCAAAGTCACTGAATTGAGTAATCAGCTAAAACAAGTGCGTACCGAGATTGCCGCTGAAGAAGTCAGAATGCAGCAGCAAATTCACGATGAGTACTTGGCGGCTCTGCAACGAGAGAGCTTGCTCGCCACAGCGTTCAACCAGCAAAAGCAGGAGGCGAATCAACTCAACGAAAGCGCGATTGAGTACTCCGTGCTGAAGCGGGACGCGGAGGGGAACCGACAGCTGTACCAGGATCTTCTGCAGCGACTCAAGGAAGCGGGAGTCAGCGCCGGCCTGCGATCGAGCAATATCCGTGTGGTAGATGTGGCGCGGACTCCAACCAGTCCCATCAAACCGAACGTGCCCAGAAATATCGAACTCGGCGTCCTCCTCGGCATCGCCTGCGGTATTGGACTTGCATTCGTCCTCGAAAGTCTCGACACCAGCATACGGACGATCGAAGAGATTAAAGCGATTTCGACGCTGCCGGCGTTGGGAACGATACCCCTGCAGTTAGCGACTGATAGGCTCTTCCGTAAACGATTAGCAACGGTATCGGGCCAGGCGGGCACGCCTGAATCACCGGCTCTGGTCACCTATGCACGACCCAGATCAGAAGCCGCAGAGGCCTACCGATCGCTGCGCACCTCGATTCTTCTATCCTCATTTGGGGCTCCACCGAAAGTGCTTCTGGTTACGAGCGCCTTGCCGCAAGAGGGAAAAACTACAATCAGTGCAAATTCCGCGTTAGTCCTGGCGCAACGCGGAGGGCGCGTGCTGCTGATCGATGCAGACCTCCGCCGGCCCAGTATTGACAGGCTGTTTGGCCTTCACTCTCGGGGCGGACTGAGCACCCTACTCAGTGGAGTCGACAAGGTCGAAGATGTGATGATTCCGTTCAGCGAAGTGCCCAACTTGTGGATTTTACCTGCAGGCCCCATTCCTCCACAGCCTACCGAGTTACTCGGCTCGAAGGTCATGAAGGAGCACATTGCGCGCTGGCGGAATGAGTTTGACCATATCGTCATCGACACTCCCCCCTGTTTATCTGTGACCGATTCGGTTTTGTTGTCGCCGGAGGTGGACCGACTCATTCTGGTCGTACGTGCGAAGAAAACGACAAAACTCGCCCTTCGGCAAGCCTGTGAGCTGCTCTTGCAGGTCAACGCCAGGGTTATGGGCATTGTCCTAAACGCACTCAATTTAGATTCTGCTGAGACGTACTACTATTACGGCGGTCGTTACTCCAGCCGGTACTACCATGAGGAATCGGAAGACAAATCAACAGCTGTAGTTGGCAAAGTCTCTTAACGCAATGCTCACGAACACACGAAGCCGAGACGCTACTTCGGCAGCTAGCGTTGCTTCGACTGGCGAAATTCAGATGCAGATTGATTTGCGGCCGCGACTCCGGAGCATTTGTTTTGCGGCGAGCTGCTTGATCGTTACCGGACTCTATCTGTCATTGGCTGCACGAGCGTACTTCGCAACCCGTTTCGCAGCCAACCCCGACTTCCCGAATATCCAAAGAGCCATTCGACTGGAGCCGTACAACGCGGAGTATCGTGCCCTGCTCGGCCGAAATTTTGCTTTATCTGGCACAACTCTCCAGGAGGCGATCACAGATTACCGAACAGCCGTCGATCTGAATCCATACCAGGCGCGCTACTGGCTGGATTTGGCGAGTGCCTATCAGATTGCGGGGCAAACTGATCAGCAGGCACAAAGTGTGGAGCATGCAGTGGAAGCCGACCCCACAACGCCTCACGTCGCTTGGGAGGCGGCCAACTTCTTTTTGATCCAGGGCAATCTCGGCAAGGCTCTTCCCTATTTCCGCACAGTTCTGGACAACGACCCGGATGCGGTAAACTCGGCACTTCAGCTTTGCTGGCGCGCAAGCGGAGACGTGAATCAGATGTTTGATCAAGCCTTGCCTCGTCGATCGGATCTCTACTTGTCATTCTTGAATTTGCTTGTTTCAAAACAGGAAGTCGCGGCCGCAGAAAGCGCGTGGAATCATTTAATTGGGTTGCAGCAGACTTTTCCGGCGAAGCTTTCATTCCCCTATTTTCGCTTCCTACTCGCCAAGCAAGAGGTAAGCACAGCGGTCGCTGGTTGGCAGCAACTGGCCCAACTCGACCAGGAGATTCAGCCTTATCTCGCTTCTCGGGACAATCTGATCGTCAATGGAGGGTTCGAAGAAAATTTGCTGAATGGCGGATTCGATTGGTGGTATGAATCGAACTCGCACGCGGCTTTAGCCATAGACACGGATCAGTTTTATGCTGGAACGCGGTCCCTCTCCGTGACCTTCGATGGACGAAACGCCCCGGATGCTGGAATCGTTCAGCTCATTCCCGTGAAGCCTGACACTGCCTACGAGTTCAGCGCCGAATCCAGAACCCAGGACATCGACAGTGCCAGTGGTCCGCGCTTTTCAATCGTTGACGCCTACACCAACACGTCTTACGTGCTCACCGACGACTTGCTGGGCACGAATCCTTGGCATAGGCAACAAGCACGATTCCGTACCGGCGCGACTACGAATCTGCTTTTCCTAAAAGTTGTCCGCCAGCCCGCGGCACCGCTGATCCGGGGTAAACTCTGGATCGACGATGTCCGGCTCGTGCAGACAAACAATTAAGGCGGCAAGTTGAACCTCTCTTCGTACTTGGTTGTCGATACGACTGACTCCATTGGTCTTGGGCGCCGAACCGGGCGCAAACCAGGAATCCTGCAATGGGTTTTCGTTCTAGGATTGTGCAGTGTTTTGATTTTCACCATTTTGGCGTTTGGCGCTGTCGAAGAGTGGTCCACTTTCATCTTCGAAGCCGGGGCGGCGGTTCTGTTTCTTGTTTGGGCGGGAAAGCAGCTCGTATCCAGGCAGCTCACGTTGTCGCAAAATCCTCTTTATCTGCCAGCCTTGGTCTTTTTCGTACTTCTTCTTACGCAGATTGTTTTGCACACTTCCGCCTACAGTTATGTGACGAAATATGAAGCACTTCAATATTTTTCGTATGGGATAGTGCTCCTGATTGCAGCGGAATGCGTCCGGGAAGAAAATGATCGAAAGAATTTTGCTATCGTATTGATTGTTTTCGGGGTGCTCTACGCCTTTTACGCCCTAGCTCAGGCCCTGACCTCTGAGGGCAAATTCTTCTGGGTCTATGCTCCGCCGTCGCATGGCGCAATTTATGGAAGCTACGTCAATCATAATCACTACGCCGGTCTGATGGAGATGCTTGTACCCTTCCCCTTGGTGGTGAGCATGGGCCATCTGCAGAAAGGCGGGAAGCGAGCCCTCGTCGCCTTCTGCGCCATATTAATGGCCAGCACGATCTTTCTTTCCGGCTCGCGAGGCGGGATGCTCGCTTTCGTTCTCGAAATTACCCTATTTGCTACACTGACTCTCGTTCAGAGAAGAAATTATCGTGTCGCACTCGGCTTGATCTCGGTATGTGTTCTGGTTTTGGCTTTCCTGGTTTTTGTGGGCAAAGGGGAAGTTCTGGGACGACTCGGGGACTTGGGTCCGGGGGTCCGCCTGAATATGACCAAAGACAGTTTCAGGATGTTTTTTCGACGGCCGGTGTTGGGATGGGGGCTGGGAACATTCCCAACCGTCTACCCCGGTTACCGCACCTTCTACACAAATCTGTTTGTAAATGAAGCGCATAACGACTATGCGCAGCTTTTGGTAGAAACCGGTTTGCTCGGCTTCGGGATGATGCTATGGTTTCTGGTGCGCCTTTACCAAAACGGACTACCGACCTCTCGCAGATGGGAATTAAAGTGGGATGGCGCGGTCTCTCTCGCCGCTTTGCTCGGGTGTACAGGCATTCTGTTTCACAGTTTCGTGGATTTCAATTTGCAGATCCCTGCAAATGCTGCGCTGTTCTATGTGCTTTGCGGGTTGGCCGCTTCCCCTCTGGCTAAATCATCCAGGTCAAGACAGTCTCGAGCCATCGGGGATGAAGAAAATGAACGTCGGATACCTCATGACAATGGCAACTCCGTGCTGCGGTCTATATAATCTCTTGATTAACGCCAATGTGAAGTCCGTAAACGAGGAACCGACACACTCGTAGTGGGGAATGGGGAGTCGAGAAAACAGAGCCAGCTCACGTTGGCCGAAATTTGCTGGCAGCGAACGGAAGGCAGGTGGAAAAATGTCGCTGAAACATCTCGTCATCGGGACAGTGCTGGCAGTTTGTACTTTTGCGGCGGCGCAAGACGCAGCGCAAAAAAACGAACTGGCCGGAACGCTTGGACGTACCTTCATCAGCAATCAGGGCATCATAGGTGCTCCCTCTTTTGATCCCGAACTGCGCTTCGGCAATGGTCTCACCTTCGAAATAAATTATGCTCGACGTATTATGGAGGGACCGTTTTGGGAGCTTAAAGTAGAGGTCCCATTCGTGGACAATCCCGACGAAGATCTCCACGCCGCCCAGAACACAGTTCCTGGGAACTATTCTTCAATCTTCGTAACGCCCTCAGCGCGGTTGAATCTGTTTGCGAGACAAGCCGTTTCTCCCTGGGTGAGTTTCGGGGGCGGATTCGGCCATTTCGGCCCGGATTCCACTCTTCTGTTTGGCGGACCGAACCCGATCAAAAGCGGAACGACCACAGGCGTACTCCAAGCTGGCGTAGGGCTCGACGTCAGGATTATCGGTAAATTCAATCTGCGGGGTGAAGCTCGAGATTTTTGGTCCGGAGTTCCAGACCTGAATACCAACACGGGCAAGAGCCGCCAACACAATTTTTTGGTCGCTGGCGGCGTTGTTTGGCATTTCTGAGCTTGATAGCGAAGACTGTGGCGCTCAAAAACAGGAATCTGAATCGTATATCTTTCGTATGCAGTCAGGTGCACGCTTGCGCTTTCCAACTTTCCAACCTGACTGGCTGCTAATCGCTAGTGACTCCTACACTGATGAGCATTAAGGCTTTTCAGGCGCACCGCGAGACTTCGTCTTTGATTCTGGGACGGAGAGGATGAAGCGAATGGCCGGGATACCGGACAAGATGGGGCCTAGGGATGGTTGGGGTTGACCCTCAAATAGGCGAATAGAAGAGGTTTGCTGCTGGGTTTATGACTGCCACCGTTGGGCTCGATCGTTACGAATACCGCATCGATGTGTGCCAATGTTTTCGGGTCATCACATTTCAGAATCCAGCGCTTCTTCGTGGCATTGTCCTCGTAGAAAACCCCCAAGTTTATGGCTTGCTGCCGGTCCGAACCCCGCCGGCCCCACGCTTGGAACGAGTTCGCCTGTTTTAGTTCTGTTTGCTGGTCCAGATCATAGGCATAGAAAATCAGCGACTTGCCCCGGGTATAGAAGACGCGACCGTACGGCTTCTTGGTTTCGCCGGTGCCGGCCACATCATAAATTTCAGCGATGTAAAGGTCGCGGGCGCCCATCAATTCGCGGATATCCCGGTCATGGGCCAGGAGTTCGTCTCGTTGCTCGAGCGCACCTTGCTGTTCTTCAAGCGCCCGGGTGAGATCACTGACCTTGGTCTCCGATGCTTTCGCACGGGCAGCATCCTGAGTTGACTGCTGGGCCAGCGAATCCAATTTTTCCTGCAGCGAGCGGGAATTGTTCTGTGCTGATTCCAGCTTTTCGGTCAGCTCATTCTTTTCCTGGCTGAGATCTTGTTTGCTCGCATCGTCCGCGCGCACATTGCTCTCAAGCTGGTTCTGCGCCGCCTTCATTTCGTCTATCTCCACGGACTGTCGGGCCAGTTGCCGGCGAAGTTCCGCGATCATCTTGTCGCGTTGAGCGATTTCTGTATTGACAACGGCATGGTCATGGCCGGCGTCGCTCAACTGTTCCTCAAGTGACGCCTGGGTTCGAACAGTCCGCTGCTTGGTTGGTTCTGGTTGGGAGCCTTTGGCGACGTCAGTCCCTCGGCGCATGCCCACGCGGTAGGCGAAGAAGCTTAGAGCGCAGAAAAGAAGAATTCCCGCGGCATACAGCATCCAGACATTCCGCCACGTGGACTCACTTGAGAATGGGAGGATGCGCTGGGGCAAGGTCGATGAGCCATTCCTTTTTCCGGTTTCTGCGGGTGGATGCTTTTCTTTCCTTGCTAGTCGGTCGAACAGCGCTTTTTCCGCTTGTTCTTGCTGTTCCTGGGACCAAGCGTCGACGCGCTCTGCGCGTTCGGGTTTCTCGATTGCCGCGATCACTGGAATTACCCCACTGACTATCGATTCATATTGTCGCAGGGCTTCCTGGCAAGACGCACAGATGGCAAGGTGCTCCTGTAGCCGTTTCTGCTCGTCGTCGGTTAGTTCGCCGGAGGTCGAAGCGGCGCAGAGTTCTAGGAATTCGTCATGGGGTCCGCTGTGAGACAACGCCCCTGCTCCCAGGTTGGACGAACCTTGTATCATACTGCTCTCGCGCCCGGCAATTTGCTACCAAAAATCTGCTTTCGCAGCCGTTCCAGCCCGCGGAAGGAATGATGCCGGACGTTGCCTTTGGTCTGGCCAAGCATTTTCGCGATCTCATCCAACGTATAGCCCTCGATGAAGTGCAGCCGAAGAGTCTTCTGCTGGTCTTCCGATAGGGTTCCGAACATCTTCTGCAGGTCCAACTCCGCGAGTCTTTGGTTGAGTGAGCCGCCAAACGGACTGGATCTACGATCCGCGACCTCGACTGTTTGGTGGTCGAGTTCCACTTGGGCGTAGAAACGCCGCGAATTGAGATAACGCCGCCGTGAGATGGCGCGGCGATGGGTCATTTGGAGAATCCAGAATTGTACCGACGCCTTAGAACCGTCGAAGGTGCTGCAAAGTCGATGAATCAACACGAAGACGTCCTGAACAAGGTCATCCGCCTCAGATGCGTCTTTCAGGACTCGTAAAGCCACTCCACGGACA
>Ga0209117_1000723_pt1 | contig 12547 bp, 7 predicted proteins | sample BlaSpr_A8_OM2_M2_FD_187978 | JGI IMG/M metagenome (GOLD analysis project Ga0209117, IMG submission 187978) | Forest soil microbial communities from Thunder Bay, Ontario, Canada - Black Spruce, Ontario site 2_A8_OM2_M2 (SPAdes) (version 2) | ecosystem: Environmental > Terrestrial > Soil > Boreal...
GGGTCCGCTGACTATCAGAACCGGGCCAATCGTTTCAGAGTCCAACTCCCGAGTGACATCGCTGCTGGGCCGGTCGGGGTACTGTCGGGCACCGACTGGTTGACATCCTCGATTCAGGGCGCCAGCGGTCCTGGTGTCGTGAACCGGGACACAATCACGTACCGGAACGTAAATGCCCGGAGTGTCCGTCGAACTTGCTGTACGCAATGACGCGCTGAAAGATTCTTTGACCCTGGCCGACAGTCGCGGCGCTGCTCAAGACTTCAACTACATCGTCAAAACCAGTCCTTTGTACGGGTGACGCCTCCGTGGATTAACGTTTCAATTGGACTCCAGTTTCGAAAGACCTACTTCCTGTTCGAGAGTTGGTTGGGGTGAGATTGTGTCCGCGGTCTCAGTGCTCAGGGGACTGTTATCAGATCTGACACCGACCGAGCGTCGGATTTTGGATCTTCATGCTTCTGGGCTGAATCGGAATGAAATTGCCGTGCTCCTGCGTCGATCTCCGCAGACGATAAGCAACACGCTAACTATCGCGAAGGAGAAGTTGGGTGCTCGTTCGCTGGTCGAGGCGGCCGTTCTGATTTCCAGTGCGCTTAGCTGATGTCCAAGTCAGCGTTATCGGAATCTAGCCCCTCTCACTTGGCGAAAGCAGTCGTGAGTACGTGTTTGTCCGAGTCGTTGCCAAGGTGGCCGTAAGCCCGTCCAATCACCAGCACAGCAGTCGCTAGCACGTATTGGGACGAATGTCAAGGTAACGGTTCCCTTGTCTTTGTGAGCACGTCGCCACATTCTGACTTTACGTTGGAGCGGCATCGCCTCGACGGCGGTGCGGTTTGTGGAGGGTCGGGCCATGGGGGGGTCAATTTCCGCGCTCGCTCGTTTCCGCGCACCCGTTCTCGCGGTGCGAAGAAAGACCGCGATAGGCCTCAGCGTGTGCATCACGTCCACGGCATGGATCGTTCCGCTGCCCGCTGAGGCCGGCGCTTTCACAATCCACGCGGTCCAGTCGGACAAACACGGCACTCCAAACGTTTTCGACCCCCGCTCGAACTCCAAGTCGGGGCCCGCTCGCAAGCTGCTCTCGCCCACAATAGGGACCCAACCGGCAGACCGACCCCGTTCTCCGCGTACGTACGGCGGTGCTCCCAACGCCAGGCCTGGGAACGATGCGGGCCTGATGGTGCCAGAGTCATTCCAGCTGAGCGCCGGTGCACCCCGCCACTTCCTGAGTAGGGACGGAAAGCTGGAGATCGACGTGCCGGCGGAGGCCTTGAGCGCCTCCGACGTGGCCGCAGACGGTGGCTCTACCTCACTGGCCGTGTCCCAGATCTCGCCGGGGTCGGGTTCGAACGCCGGCGGGTCGGGCCATTTCAGCTACGGCACCTTTTTACTGCAGGCGGTCGATGCTAAGGGCAAAGTGGCCAAGCACGGGCTACGAGCACCGGTGTCACTCAAGCTCCATGTCGGGAGCCAGGGCACGGGCCTCGACGTGTCGAATAGCTACCTGGTCTTGAACGGGTCCTACCTGGGCGAGCTCGGCGCATCGACCTCCCTCGCTCGCCAGGACGCCCCGAACCTGGCGCTGACCGCGCCGATGGGCCCGATGACCAACGTGAGCACAGTTTTTGATTCCGCCTCCCAGACCATCAGCGCGATGGCGTCACTTCTGTCTCCCCGCACCGTGGCCAGCTTTGGGACCAACAGCACCTCTGTGGCGACATTTGGCAAGCCACAGCCCCTTTGAGGCGAGCCTGAGCGGAGGGGCGCTGACATCCAGCTACCCCCTGGACCTGCCGGCCGGACCCAAGGGCATGAAGCCGCCATTGGTGTTGGCCTACAACTCGGCCGGCGTGAACGGTCAGCACAATGCCCAAGGGGCCGCGGGCTGGGTCGGAGAAGGCTGGAACATGTCGATGGGGGCGATCAGCTGGGCAGAGCATTACGTGGCGGACGCGGGGGGCACTGCCTGGCAGGACTCATGGCAACTCTCCGATCCCTACGGGACGGCTGTCTCTCTGATTCCGCCGACCACCAGCACGGCGATTTATCAGGAGGATTCAGGCCGCGCGATCACGACCAGTCCTGTCCAATGGCAGACCAACCCCATGATCTACGCGAAGATCTACTCCTTCCAGAGCGGACTGACCATCGCCGGCAACCCCACTCCACCCTGTTGGCGCGTCTTTTTGACCAACGGGTTGATGGAAGAGTTTGGATGCACCGCGGACTCGCTCGAGTACTACCCGAACAGCGCGGGCAAAGCCTACATCTACAGCTGGCTTCTGGACATGATCGTGGAACCCGGCGGCAACCAGATCCACGTCACTTACAACCGCGACATGCAGACCCTCTACGGATTGTCATACCCGCGGGATGCTGTCCTCAACACTGTCGAGTGGGACTCCCCGACCTGCAGCAACACGAGCACGATGTGCACCACGACGGGAACAGCACCCAACCTGTGGGTGCCTTTGATGCGGGTGAACTTTGCGGCCAGTCATGCGGTCATACGTAGCCCGAGCGGGAGCACCAGCTGTGGGGCTGCAATTGGCAACCTGCGCTGCGACGACCCTGTGGATCTGACAGCGAGCGGCGGTGTGGGCATACCAAGCGTGCAGAGCGACTTTGTGCTCAACGACATTTACGTGCAGGTCTGCAACGCGGGCTGCGGCTCGTCGACGCCGACCTGGAACACGTTGAAGGACTACCAGCTGGGTTATGACCAGTCGGGACCAGGATCGATCCCGATCGACCCCATCAGTGGCAAGACTGAGTCAACCGCGGGCAAGCTCAACTTGACCCAGGTCAAGGTGTACGGGGATGACAACTCAACCGCCTTGCCAGCGACCAACTACATCTACACCAAGGTGGTCGAGTACTACGAGGACAGCCTGTTCTTCCCGGCTGGTGCGGGGGCAATCGGGCTCTGCTCGTTTTCGGCCTGCCCGAACGGCAACGGCAGCGCCAACTGCGGACCTTCGTTCAATACCGGTTACACCCCCTACCAGCGCGGCTGCGTCCTGTGGAGCCAGACCTACGACGGCAACAGCTACTACCTGAGTTCAGCTAGCAACGGCATCGGGCTGGCCCAGAGCTTCACCTGGGTGAACCTGCGCTCCAACCTCCACGGCACAGACTGGTGGAACGGACACAACGGCGGCTCTTGGAACCTCGGTTACAACCCGACCTGGTGCAATACCAATCAGTCCAACATCTACCCCTGCAACATGGCGGACGATGGGGTCTGGAGCCGCGTTGGGCTAGCTTCGCGGACGGACAACCTGGTGCGCCTGACGCAAAACGGCCAGGGTGGCGCGCAGACCAGCACGGCGGTGAGCGGCACCACCTACTACACGTATCAGGTCGTGTTCCCCAACGCGGTCCAAGTGTGCCCGTTGTACACGACGAACTCCTATCCGTCGGCGTGTGTGGCCGGCTTCAGCTGGGGGAGCGCGTACGACAACGACTACCTGGACTTCTACAACGGCATCTTCATGGGATTCACCCAAGTCCAGGTGACCAACCCAGACGGGAGCATCGAGGCGCACAAGTTCTACTCCGCAGAGGGCTGGGGCGGCTGGGGACCCAACAACGCTCAAGGCGGGACAGTCGGACTGTCGATCATCTGCCCCTACTCGGCGCAGTCGAGCCCGCCAAACATCGACACCTGCTGGTCTGACCCCTACTGGGACGTAGCCAACCAGACAAGCTACCCGGGGCAGGCCAACGCGCTGCACGGGCAAGAGTACCAAGTGGACCGCTACGAGACCAACGGGGCCACGCTGCTGGATCGGGTGAAGACCCAGTACAACCCGGTCTGTACACCACCGATCATCCCAGCGGCCTCGCCGTCTGTGAGCGGATACACCAACAACAGCTGGAATGGGAACCTGGTCAGCGCGCTCGACCTCGGCAATCCCGAAGTGCCCTGCGACGTGCAGATTATCCAGGTGGACCACTATCGGTACGACGGCGCCACTGGCACGGTCCCCGACCGGACCACCACTTATGCCTACGAAACTGGTGCACGGCCGTGTACCAGTTGTTACGGCCTCGTCATCAAGGTAACAACGTCGAGCAACAATGGCTCGCACAACGGCAGCCCGACAACGATGGTCAATACAACGGCTTACGCCTGGAACGACTCCGTCGTTGCGACCTCGACCTCGGCTTCCGGCCGCTACTTGATTAGCTTTCCGGCCTTCGCTGACACCGAGGATGCCAGCGCGAACCGGTACCAATGCAGCTATTCGAGCTATGACGGGCAACCTGTCACAACCGGTCAAAGTGGCGGCTTGACGATCGGTTTGCTCACTCGAACGGACAAATACACGAACTGTGGAACCCCAGGAAATGGATTCACGCCGAGTGGCCAGATCAGCACGACCGCGACCTACGACGCATTCGGCAACAGAGTCGCCGCGAAAGACGCTGATGCAGTTGCAGGTAACACCGCGCATGTTGGCTGCACGGTTGGCGCCTCCACTTACAGTTCCTGCACGACCTACGACCCAACATTCGCTGCGCTCGCGACTGCTCAGAGCAATGCGCTTCTGCAGACGTCGCAAGTCAACTATCAGGCACCGGGGAGTGCCACTGCAGCGGGTGGATTCGGTCTGTGGCCAATTTCCACAACCGACCTCAACAGCCAGACAACCTCGTACGCATATGACGCTTTGGGTCGGCAAGCTAGCTTGACGCTACCGGGGGAGACCACCGGTCTAACGACCCAGAACATGGCCTATACGGTTTGGTGCTCGGGGACCAGCGCCCAGAGCCCATGCGCCGAGATCGACCTGACTCAGCGTCTGAACAACACGACGACGGTGACCAATCGGGCCTTTTACGACGGCTTGGGCCACCTAGTCGAGACCCGATCGCCGGGTCCATCAGGCGACATCATCCAGTACTACTACTACAGTCCCTCGCAGCGCCTGATCTTCAAGAGCGTGCCCTACTTCGTAACCAGCTACACCGGCACTCCCGGCCCAGCCACATACTCGATCCCCGACAGCACACAGCCAGGGACCAGCTACACGTACGACGGCCTGGGGCGATTGTGGTCGATGACGAATCCGCTATCCGGCTACAGCGTCTTCAGCTACCAGATCGTATGCAATGACCCTGGCATGAATGACCCTGCCTGCTACGAGATGACCCTTGCCTACGATCCGCTCATGCACCTATCGGCCAACATGGTCGACGCGCTCGGGCGAATCCAGTATGAGCAGCGCACAACCGGCAATTCGAATTCCACATATGTTCTCTACGCCACATCCAAGTACACCTACGACTACACAGGCGATCTCACACAGATACTTCACCCGGACGGCACGGCCAGGACCACGTTCCAATACGACATGGTGGGTCGCAAGACTGGTATGACGGATCCCGATCGGGGGACCGAAACCTACGCTTACGACCAAGACGGAAACCTTACTCAGTCAGTCGATGCAAGAGGGTCTGCGGGTACGGTCTTTGCCGGCTACGACGGCCTTGATCGACCCATCTGGCGCAACACAACCAATAGCCCAAGCGCGGCGTACGACACATACGCATACGACTACTGGACGAACGGTATCGGACGTCTGACGTCCGAAACTTTCGCGGGCGCCGGCATGAACGGCGGCTACGACTATGGCTATGACCAGCGAGGACGCAAGACCTCGAACAACCTCTGGTTTGGCGCTACCGGCTGCGCGCCGGCTTGCACCTATTACTTGCGTTCAGCGACCTTTGACGACGCGGGCAACGTGCTCACCGAGACTTATCCCAACGGAGAGACGGTTACCAATTCCTACGGCAGCCAAGGCTGGCTTTCCGGAGTCGGCACCAGTCAGGGAAATACAACCGTACTTAGCGCAGCCGCGTACACAGGTTCCGGCGGAGCCAGCGGTTTCATCACGAGCGCCAATCTTGGCGGCACGACCTATCAATACAGCGCTACCTTTGATCTTCTGGCACGAGCCACCGACATTAAGGTCAAGCGCTCGAGCGACCAGACAACGCTGTTCGACCAGACCCGCACGTTCGATCCGGCGGGCAATGTCAGCACCGCAAACACGACTTTGCCTACTGGCACCGACAACCAGGCCTTCTGTTACGACGAGCAGAACCGCCTGACCTGGTCCGGCTCGATCGGCACGCCACCGTGCACGGGGACTGCGATTAGCGCCGGGAATCTAACTGCGGCCCAGTACACGCTGACCTTGACCCGCTTTCGTGGACACCTCACCGTTTGGGATTACAGTCCCGCCAAGGAGGTCCACGATGCCACAGAAGTTCACCCCTTCTTACCCACCCGCCTACCGGACGGAGGCGGTTCGAGCGCTCCGCGCCGGACGCAAGCCTGAGGAGCTGGCCAGGGAGCTCGGCGTCTCCGGACAGAGCCTGCGCAACTGGCTCAAGCAAGCCGACCTCGACGAAGGTCTTCGCAAGGATGGCTTGACCAGCGAGGAACGCGGCGAGCTGACGCGGCTGCGGCGCGAGGTGCACCGGCTGCGCCAGGAGAAAGAAGTACTAAAAAAAGCCGCGGTCTTCTTCGCCGGGGAAACCAACTCGATCCGGTAGCCGTGTTCGAGTTCATCGACCGCGAGAAGTCCGCCTACCAAGTCAGGTTCCTGTGCCGCACGTTCAAGGTCTCCGCGAGCGGCTACTACGCCTGGCGTGCCCGGCCGGTGTGCCCGCGCAAGAAAGAGGACGCGCGACTGCGCGAACTCATCGTCGAAATCCATGCTCGCTCGCGCGGCACCTATGGCGTGCCCAGGATCCGGGCCGAACTCCATTACGACCACGGCGTCCGCTGCTCTCGCAAGCGTGTGTTTCGACTCATGCGTCTGCTCGGCATTCAGGGCAAGCGCAAGCGGCGAAAGTTCAAGACCACCTGGCGCTCGCTGGAGGCAAAGCCGGCGCCGGACCTGGTCGAACGCAACTTCGTCGCCAGCTGGCCGGATCAGGTCTGGGTGGCCGACATCAAATACATCCGCACCCGTGAGGGTTACCTCTACCTGGCCGGCGTCACCGACGTCTTCACTCGGGCCGTGGCTGGATGGGCGATGTCCAACACGCTGCACACGCAGCTGGTCGAGGACGCGCTCGAGATGGCGATATTGCGCCGTCGCCCCCGAGGGCAGGTCATCCATCATTCCGATCAGGGCACGCAGTACACCAGCCTCGCCTTCGGCCGTCGGCTGCGCGAGGCCGGCATCTTGCCCTCAATGGGTAGTCGTGGCGATGCCTTTGACAACGCCCTTGCCGAGAGCTTTTGGTCCACGCTCGAACGCGAGCTGCTCGATGACACCGTCTTCATAAACCGTGCTGCAGCCCGACTGGCGGTCTTCAACTACATCGAGAGCTGGTTCAATCCCTGGCGTCGCCACTCCGCCATCGGCATGCACTCGCCGGCCGAGTTCGAACGCCGCTGGCGGGCTGCTCAAGAAGCCGCGGCTGTGACGAAATGAGTACGGTTCGTCACAGCAAGTGGTCTGCGTACTCTGCGGACGAAAGATTCCTCGCGCCGGCGTCGGCCGGCGTCGCATCTACTGTTCGCGCGCCTGTCAGCAACGCGCCTACCGCATGCGCCAGGAGGAAACCATGTGGCGCGGTTCCGGTGGCGACGAAGACGATCAAGCCGATGTCACTGCGCTTCTCAACGCAGCCATCCGTTCTCGACCGAGGAGGTGATGTTTGGAGCTAGGATTCGTCAGACCCGTCCCGTCCACCGAAGCGGGGCAAGGTCAACGCAGTCATTTTCTTACGACACGATGGGCCGTCTCACCAACGGACCACTAGGCGCTTACACATATGGCGACGGCGCGCATGTCCACGCGATGACTCAATCCTGGCCATACACGGCCTCCTACGACGCAGCCGGCAATATGATCTGCCGATCGCCTAGTTCGAACTTTTACGTTGGGTGTGTTGGCCAGCAGACTGGCGCCCTGCTCAGCTATAACAATGAAGGCCAGCTATCAAACTGGCAGAACCAACCCAACAGCCTGACCGGTACGGCCGCTTTCCTGTATGACGGCCAAGGGAACCGGGTGGCGCAGCTGTCAACACAGAGCGGCAGCACGACGACGACCGTCTATCTGGGAAACGTCGAGCAAGACTCGACCACAGGCAGCACGACGGCGAAGACTAGCTACTACTATGCCAACGGGGCACGCGTCGCAATGGCGCTCAATGGAGTCGTTAGCTACCTGGCTAGCGACGGCCTGGGTAGCGCCAACGTCACGCTCAACGCAAGCGGCAACGCGACCGCCAGCGTGCTCTATGCGCCGTACGGATCATCTCGGTACAGCAGCGGCAGCATGCCGACCGACTACGGCTTCACAGGCCAGCACGCCGACTCCAACACAGGCCTTGACTACTACAACGCGCGCTACTACGACCCCACCGCCGGCCAATTCGCCAGCGCAGACACCGCAGTCCCTGGAAACGGTCTCGATGTTTGGGGCTTGTCTCGCTATGCCTATGTCGAAGGCAATCCGATTATCCGCATCGACCCTTCAGGCCATTGTGTTGACTATGGTGCCGGGCATTGCTATACGAAGAAGCAGTTGGATCGGATGACCACCGATTCCGGGGATGCAAGCGAATCGAAGAGCGCAAGTGGAGAACCGGCGGCGAACCCATCGTCAAATCCGGATCTAAGCCAAGGCGGCGACCTGCTCGGCATAACTATCGGTTGCGTCGGTGGTCTCTGTGTGCCAGACCCAGCGCTGACGTCAAGCGTTCCGACCAACGTTGTTGTGGCTGGCAAACTGCCTACAGGCGGTGAAGTACCGTATGAATCGCCAGACCCTTCTGGCCGAAAAGCTAAGCTTCCGAACGGTAACTATCGTGGAAAGATCGGAAAGAGAACAGTTGAATGGCAATGGGACTCAAGAAAGAGAGAATGGGACGTACAGCTCCCCGGTGGAGGGCATTTGAACGTGAATGAGGATGGGATGATCACCCACATGGATCAAGGGACTCAGAATGATCCGATCTGGCGCGATCGCATCATTGAGACGGGGCCGCCGGTGCAGCTTCCAAAGGGTGTTGTATTGGTGATTGTGATCGGTGTAGTGATCGCATCCGACGGTCTTGGGGCAGCATTGATTCCACTGGTAGCCGCTTAAGATGTCAAATCTCTTGAGAGATTCGCACTCGACTTCGCTGCCACGTTCGAGGAGATGACGAACACCTATAAATGGAAGACATTGTCGCGATTCGAGTGACGCTATCGTCGCGTGAGAAACGGTACTTTCTTACCTGGGGTCGAATCTTTGACGCGGTCGACCCACAGCCTCTTCTCGCAACCGTTAGAGACAATTTGTACAGGTTTGACCTCGGCGGTTCGCCAGTTACCATCGAATTGTGCCCAACATTGCAAGATGCATCGCGAGCACCTTACTTCTTCGAAGCGTTCTTCTCAATGTCCCACCATCCGATTCCGCGCGGCGCTGGGTACGCAGCGTGGCGAAGAAGGATTCGCGATGGTTTTGCTGCTGGAAAAGAACTGCATTATCTCGGGCGCATCACGTGGCGAGTATCGGCGACTGGCCGACTGAAGGTCGCGGGCAAGGACGCTACAGTCAAAGCTAGACGATCTTTGGGCAAAAAGGCCCATTGACTGGGCGTTCAAAGTCCAACGCGCCCATCGGCAGCGCTCCCAATAGCACGCTAGCGCTCAAACTCCCATGCGGATTCTCCAATTAACACTAGTGGACCGTAACGGCTGAAAGGTAAGCACGCACTCGACGGCTGGGATCAGCGTATTTCCACTTGATGGGTCGGGCCGTCTTGTTGTGCTCACGGATGTAATGCATGATGTCCGGCCCCCCAACAACTGGTCCATTTCTTGAGATAGTCCCAGTAATGATGAGAGACCAGTTGGAGGTGTTCGATCTACCAACAGGGCCTAGTCAAGCGGATGAACGAGCTTGCAGCTGAACATCCGCGCTGGGGCTACCGAACCATCGCTACGCTGCTAGTTGGTGAGGGTTGGAAGGTCAACATCAAGCGGTCCGTCGACTCTGGCGGTTGGAGGGAAATCGAGTTCCCAGGAGGCTGTCCAAGGGAACCGGGAAGCGAGCTGAGTGGGGTCCGGAGCAATCTCATGGAAGCTTCGGGCAAAGCATCCCAACCACATCTGGGGGATGGACTTCATACGCGAGACCACGCGCCGGGGCCGACGCTTCCGGATCTTCAACGTGGTCGACGAGTTCACCCGGGTCGCCCTCGTTTGTCGGATCGACAAATCGATCGGCACCGGGCCGTGATCGAGGAGCTGGCGCCCGTCTTCGAAGCCATGGAAAGCCGAAGATCATTCGCTCGAACAACCGTCGCGAGTTCATTGCGAGGACGCTCAAGAACTGGCTCGCGGAGCGCGGGGTCGCCAACGCGTACATCGAGAAAGGTCAGCCGCAGCAAAACTGCTTCATCGAGCGCTACCACGGCTCGAGGAGGTGAGAGATAGTTCCCATTCAAGAAGTGGACCAGTCAGAGTCGGGCCTCCTCGTCGGACCTGTCAAGGGAAGGGCAGTCGCCGACTGGTCCAGTCAGTTCGTCACTCTCACCGAAGTTGGACAAAATTTAGGGGCCCACAAACGCCCGAAGGGCTATCGCCTTCCAGAAGTCCGGCAAAGCTTATTCAGGTGTGGCCGCAGCTCCTCGTAATGCCTACCTCCAGGCGGTAGCGCCGCAGATCTTGCACTGGTACTCCGACAGGTTGTCGGAGTTCTTGCGGCCGGTAGGCTTCCAGACAAGACTTGATTTCTTGATCACTTTGCAGACGCATGGCTTCGACGTTTCGTGCACAGATTCGGCTTTGTCAGACATGCTCCACCTCCACCGGGTTGGTTTGGGCTCAGCCAATTCTGCGCGTCAGCGGAAGGGTATGGGAACCCATAAATCGTGATGGATTCCCATGCCACTAGCACGAATCCCGCAGTGGCCTTTTCTGTTTCATGAACCGAACCTGGCTCATCCAGCCGTCGCTAAGCTGCCTGACGTTCACGGTCGGCTGACGTTGGGGGGGAATGCAATGTTTGGGTGCAGCGAGCACGAGGAGCACCGGCGCGTCGATGACGCTCTCACCGAGCACCTGGCGACGCCGACGCGGCTGGACCGCCTGACACGAACCGACACGCTGAACGCTGACGGGGTGAAGCAGGCATGGGAGGGCCGCCGCATCAGCCGGCGGGATTTTCTGGTGAGCAGCAGCGCGATGGCGCTGGCGGCTGCGGCGCCTTCCATCCTGACCATGCCTGTAGCGGCTTACGAGGGGGATGGCGGCACCGGACCGGTCACCATCATCGAGTCGATCCCAGGCGAGACGGTCCGCCTCGGGCAGTTCCGCATGGACGTGCCGGACGTGGCCACCGTCGAGTCAGGCGCCATCGTCCGTTACACCAACACGCTCACGCACTTCTTCGGCGCACTCCAGCCCGGCCTGACGATTCAGCAGATCGCCCAGATGCGCCTCGACAACCCGGGCAAGGGCCCGCACTCGATCATCGGCCCGGTCGCCGTCCGCGGAGCCAAGCTCGGCGACATGCTCGAGGTGCGATTTCGCAAGCTGAAACCGATCAATTTCGGCGCCAACTTTCACAACCCGCTCGTGCCTGGCATCCGCACGGGCGCTCTGCCCGATGAGTTTCCAGCCGGCCAGGTCATCTTTTTCGATTGGGAAGAGGACAGCAAGAGCACGCAATTCCGGCCCGGGATGAAGATCCCCCTGGCGCCATTCCAGGGCACGTTCGGCCTTGCGCCTCGCGGCACTGACGCTTTCGTCAGCTCCGTTCCACCCTGGCAGCACGCCGGCAACATCGACCTGCGCGAGATGGTCGCGGGCTCCAAGCTCTTCATCCCGGTGTGGCGCGACGGCGCTCGCATCTACACCGGCGACAGCCACGTCGCGCAGGGCGATGGCGAGGTCAACCTCACGGCGATCGAGTCGGCGATGAAAGAGATCGAGATCCAGGTGGTCCTGCATCCGGGATCGCTAGTCGCAGTCGCCGAGGACGAGCGGTGGCCGATGGTGGAGACCCAGACGCACTGGATCTGCGTGGCCGAGGGGAAGCCGGTCCCGGATCAGGCGACTGCGTTCCGCAGCGCGTTCCTCAGGGCGCTGCACAACGTGATCAACTTCCTCAGCACCAAAGCAGGGCTGACCCGTGACGATGCTTACGCGCTTTCCTCGATCGCGGTGTCCTTCCGAATCACCCAGGTGGTGGACGTCAACATCGGCGTCCACGCGATGATCCCCAAGTCGATCTTCGACGAGGACTTGCGACAAAGCATCCAGGTCGCCTAGCGCCGGGTCGCGCAAGAAATAGAACTCGTTAACGCTTGTGCTTGACAGGCGGTTGACCTAAACTCCGCCCCCGGTTGTCGGGTTGCGTCCGGGCGCAGAGGGAGGGAAGGAATTTGACTCGTTCAAGCGGCAAGACACTCGTAAAACTTTCGACAGTCGTGGCGGCGCTCACGCTCGGGTTGACCGGAACCCTGGTCCAGTCGGGTGCGGCGACCTCCGCGAGCTGGGTCCAGGTCAGCT
>Ga0209117_1000724_pt1 | contig 12540 bp, 8 predicted proteins | sample BlaSpr_A8_OM2_M2_FD_187978 | JGI IMG/M metagenome (GOLD analysis project Ga0209117, IMG submission 187978) | Forest soil microbial communities from Thunder Bay, Ontario, Canada - Black Spruce, Ontario site 2_A8_OM2_M2 (SPAdes) (version 2) | ecosystem: Environmental > Terrestrial > Soil > Boreal...
GCGAGCTGATCCACAATTTCATCTACCTGGTGCATAGCCGCAATCCTGGCATCGCCTTCGGCGTCTTTGCCGATTCGCCCTCGACCGCCATGCGCATCCTACTCATCGCCGGCTCTGCCGTAGTCATCGGCGCGCTCGCGTGGCTGTTTGTCGCCGGGCACGGCGGCGGCTCCCTCACCGCTGCCGGCCTCGCCCTTTTGCTCGGCGGCGCCACTGGCAACGTAACCGACCGCATCGTCCACGGCTGGGTCACCGACTTCTTCGAAGTCTGGCTCGGCAGCTACCACTGGCCCGCTTTCAACGTCGCCGATTCTGCCATCACCATCGGCGCCGCCCTCATCATCATCGACGTCCTCTTCTTCCACAAACACCACGCGCACGACCACGCCCACGACGTCACCAAACAATAGGTCCCCTAACAGCGTCCAGCGCGCAATTCACCAGCGCTGCTACAATCTCCGCGTGAACCAGAGCAACGATTCCCCGCTTCATGAATTCGTCGCCGCCGAAAACGATGCGGGCCAGCGCCTCGATCACCGAATCGCCACTCATTTCAGCAACATCAGCCGCGCCCGGGTCCAAGAACTCATTGAAGCCGGGCTCGTGCTCGTAAATTCTCGTGTGTCCAAGGGTTCTCATCGAGTCCGCGCGGGCGAGCGCATTCAAGTCCAGATGCAGCCGCGTCCCCCGGTCCGCGCCGAACCAGAATCAATTCCTCTTGAAATCCTCTACGAAGACGACGACGTCGTCGCCATCAACAAGCCTGCCGGCATGACCGTGCACGCTGGCGCGGGCACCACGCGCGGCACGCTGGTCAACGCCCTCCTCGGCCGCGGCCAATCTCTCTCTCAGGGTGGCGACGCCCTCCGCCCCGGCATCGTTCACCGCCTAGATAAAGACACCTCCGGCGTCATCCTTGTCGCCAAAAATGACGCCGCTCACGCCAGGCTCAGCGAAGCCTTCCGCCAGCGCGAAATCAAGAAAACCTACATCGCCCTCGTGCAAGGTCTCTTGAAAGAAGATCGCGGCACCATCAACCTGGCCATCGCCCGCGACCCAAAACGCCGCACGCGCATGACCGCCCGCCGCAGCATCGTTCTCGGCAACGCCCGCGAAGCCCGCACCGACTGGCGCGTCCTCACTCGCGTCGATACCACTTCGCTCCTCGAAGTGCAACTCCACACTGGCCGCACGCACCAAATCCGCGTGCATTTCTCGGCTCTCCGCCACCCGGTGGTCGGGGACACGCTCTACGGCGCCGCCGCGCAACTCCGTATCGGGAAAATCACTCTGCCCCCTTTGCACCGCAATTTCCTCCATGCCGCCAAGCTCGGCTTCGCGCAACCCCGCACCGGCGCCTGGATCGATCTCCGCGCGCCACTGCCGCAAGACCTCCGCACATTCTTCCAGCAACTCGCCACCGCCTCCGGCGAATCTCCCGAGCGAATTGACGCTGCCCTCGCCGCCTACCTATAATCGATTCACATGCGCCGAATTTTCATCTCTGTGCTTTTGACTGCAGCTCTGTTCTTCGCAACAGCCAGCCGACCGGCCGGCGCAGGCTTGCCAGCTAGGGCAGGCGATAACGCCCAGCAATCTTCGAGCGCCGCGGCGCCTGGCAAGCGCCACGACGACGCGCAGCAACCTGCGCCCCCACAGGCCGCGCCGCCGCAAGAAGCACCGCCCCAACGTCAGGATCAAGGCAAAATCACCCAGGTCGTCAATCTCGTCGACGTCCTCTTCACCGTCCTCAATCGCCGCAATAAATTAGTCCCCGACCTCGAGAAAGAGGACTTCAAGATTTGGGACGACAAGAGCCCCGAATCCATTCGCTACTTCAGCCGCCAGACCGACCTGCCTTTGCGCATCGGCCTGCTCATGGACACTTCCAACAGCATTCGCGATCGCCTGAAATTCGAGCAGGACGCCGCCACTTCCTTTCTCTTTAGCGTCCTGCGCCACAACAAGGACCAGGCCTTCGTCATGACCTTCGATGACGAACCCGCCATCCTGCAAGGATTCACCGACGATGCTGGGCGTTTGCGCGACGAAATTGTCAAGACGCGCGCCGGCGGCGGCACCGCTGTCTACGACGCGATCTACGACGCTTGCCAGAAGGAATTGAGCCACCCGCCGCGTCCGCCCGGCGACCAGCCGGACGTTGTGCGCCGCGTTATGATTCTCATCAGCGATGGCGACGACAACCTCTCCAATCACACGCGCTCGGAAGCCATTGAGATGGCGCAGCGCTACAGCGTGGTCATCTATACCATCAGCACCAGCACGCAGTGGATTCAACTCTCGCAGACCGACCCGGACAAGATCGCCAATCGCAAAACGCATCTCACCGAAGGCGACAAGATTCTGCAGGACCTCGCTGACGAAACGGGTGGCCGCGCCTTCTTCCCCTATCACGTTGACGATCTCGACCAATCCTTTCAGGACATCGGCGACGAGTTGCGCAATCAATATTCGATCGCGTACATCCCTACGCATTCGCAGTTTGACGGCAAGTATCACAGAATCCGCATCGAAGTGCCTGAACACAAGGGCTACCAGGTGCGTGCCCGCCGCGGCTATTACGCCAAGGCCAATACCGGCAGCTCGTCAGGAACAAACCCCGCGGCACGGGGAATTAGCCCTCGAGTCAACTTTCGCTTCCCCTTCGCCTCGTAATCCGCTACGCTTCTCGCGGTCGCCAATGTCAAGCACCCGCACACTCTTTGATCTCGAGCCCCTGGCCGACCCTGGTCTGAAGCTCAATGACGCCCAGCGCCGCGCCATCACGCATGCCCAAGGGCCGCTGCTGGTGATTGCCGGTGCCGGCACAGGAAAGACCCGCGTTATCACCGAGCGTATCCGCCATCTGCTGCAATCCGATCCAAACCTTTCGGGCGAAAATATTCTGGGTCTGACCTTCACCGACAAAGCTGCCGGCGAGATGAAGGCTCGCGTCGTAAAAACCGTCGGGGAGCGCGCCAAGGACGTCACCCTCAAGACGTTTCACGCCTTTTGCGAGTCACTGCTGAAAGATACCGACCCGCACAGCCGCATGCTCGACAAAGTCGATCATTGGATTCTTCTCCGGCGCAATCTCTCCCGCTTGCAGCTCGATCGTTACCGCCGCCTGGCCGAGCCCGGCCAGTTCCTCAACGATTTCGTGGATTTTTTTTCGCGCTGCCAGGACGAACTCATCTCCTGCGAGGACTACCAGCGCTATGCCGACGATCTCGCCGCGCAGTTGGAAGCCGAGCGCAATCAGCTCGATGCCGACACTCTTGCCGAGCGCCAGGAAAGCGTGGCCCGCGAACAAGAAATTGCTCGCGCCTACCGCGCCAGCGAAGACCTGCTGCGTGAAAAGAAGTGCTCTTCGTTCGGCACGCTCATCACCGGCGCAGTTGGGCTATTGGAGCGTGACGTCGCCCTGCGTACGGCGCTGCAAACTCGCTTTCGCTACATCCTGGTCGACGAATTTCAGGATACCAATATCGCGCAGCTGCGTTTGCTCGAGCTCCTCGTCAGCGACACCAAGAACATTTTCGCCGTCGGCGACAACGATCAAGCCATCTACCGCTTTCGCGGCGCTTCTTTCGGCAGCTTCAAGCTCTTTCTGGAACGCTTCGCCGGCTGGCGCGAAGGCCAGGACTCCACGAAGTTCCGCGTCAGCCTCATCGAGAACTATCGCTCCACTCCCAATATTCTGCGCGTCGCCACGCAAGTGATTGGCCAGAACACGGTCAGCGCCGATTTCCCTAAGAAGTTGCTTAGCCCCAACAAACCCGAGGGAGAAAAAATCCGCATCGTCGAGCTCGCCACTCCCGAAGACGAAGCCCGCTGGGTGGCCGGCGAGCTGGAGCGCATTCACAAAGCCGGCCGCCGCTGGCGCGATTTCGCCGTCCTCTACCGCGCGCATAATCATCGTGACGATCTGGTGCGCGAGCTTTCGCTGCGAAAGATCCCGTTCGTGATTTCTCGCCTCTCCATCCTCGATCATCCCCTCGTCAAGGACGTGCTCGCCTATCTTCGCCTCATCGCCACGCCGTACGACGACATCGCCCTCGCCCGCGTGCTTGCCGCGCCCGCCTGGCAGCTTGTCCCCGCCGATCTGGTGCGCTTCGCCGAGCGTGCCCGCAAGGAGCGCGCAAGAATTTACGACGTCCTGCAATCGCAACAGCCGCCCCTGCCCTTCGATCCGTCGCACAGCGCCTTGACCGACTTGCTGGCATTTACAACCGCCCAGCGCAAAACCATGAAGCGCCGCGACGCACGCCACATTCTCGCCGACCTGTTCGAATGGCTCCAGGTTTACCAGCGCGCTCCGGAACAGGACCGCGAGTACGTCAAGCGCCTCGCGCAATTCGTCAAGGAATGGGAAGACAAAAGCGACACGCGCAAGCTGCCCGAATTCATCGAGTATTTGGACTATTTCGAGCAGGCCAACGGCGCGGTCTGCCTGGAAGACGACGCTCCCGGCGACGCCGTACGCCTGATGACCGTGCACGGCGCGAAGGGCCTCGAGTTTTCCCACGTGTTTGTATTGCGCGTGAACAAAAACAAATTCCCCCAGCCGGAACGCCCGCACGTCTTCGAATTTCCCGCAGTTCTAATGAAGGAAGGCGCCCCCGAAGAGCAATTTCACAATCAAGAAGAGCGCCGTCTTTTCTACGTGGCGCTAACCCGCGCCGAGGATCGGCTCACCATCACCTCGCTGGCCGAAAAAAAAGGTCGCGTGCCGCCCTTTGTCGAAGACATCTTGATGGAACTGCGCATTCAGCATCGCGACGTCCTGCGCCTTGCGCCCAAGCCAGCGGCGAATGCCCCGAACGGCGCGCAACCTGCTGCCGCCGCTGCAACCGGATCGCTATTCACTCCACCCGTCGACCGCCCCAGGATTTTTTCTCGCATCGCGGACTGGGCCGAGACCTTTCTCCCCGCCCCTCCCGAGCCGCTGGAGTTGAACCCCTCCGCGGTGGACAGCTACCGCCGCTGCCCGCAGAAATATCTTTTCGCCTACTTGTGGTCTCTGCAGGAAGGCGCCAAAGCAACTCTGACCTTTGGCCGCGTGATGCACTCCACCATTCGCCGCGTTATGGCCGAATTCAAGAAAGGCAATCGCTTGCCATTTGAAGAGGTCCAGCGCTTGTTCGAAACGGAATGGTCCGCGGCCGGCTTTGAAGACGACTACCAGGAAGGCGAATACAAGAAAGACGGGCTGGAACAGCTCCGCGCGCTGCATCACACCGTAGTCCAGGAAACGCCCGAAATCCTGGAATTGGAAAAGACCTTTGCGCTGCCGGTCGAAAACAATGTGGTGCTCAAGGGGCGCATCGACCAGATCAATTCCCTTGGTCGCAGCGACGTCGAGATCGTCGACTACAAGACCGGCAAAGCCAAGAAGGAAACGGAAGCGCGTAGGGACTTGCAGTTGAGCATCTACGCCATCGCGGCGAAAGAAATTCTCGAACTCAACCCCGCGCGTCTCGTTTTTCACTATCTGCAGGACAATTCCCGCCAGGAAACCACGCGCAGTGCCAAGCAGCTCGAGGAAGCACAGGAAATCGTGCAAGAGGTCGCCGCCGACATTCGCGCGCGAAGTTTCCCCGCCAAGGAAGGCTTTATCTGTCGAAGCTGTGCCTACCGCCCGATCTGCCCGGCACACGAGGAAAGTCTGTCCGGTGCATAATCCCTGAGCTGCTGCGTTATTGAGGGGTGGCGCCCGGTATCTCGCCGCTGTAATAGCGGTCGCGGGTTTTGATGCTAAGTCCTACGCGCTTCACGCGCACTTCCACGTTGTGGTAGTCCGCCGAGCGGTCCGTACCGCGCGGCATGTAGGCGATGGTGTATTGGTTGCGCGCTTCCTCGCTGATCCGCGAGTAAAGAACTTCCAGCGTTTCGCGCTTGGCCGCGAAATAGACTTCACCGCCGGAGTCGTGCGCGTAGTCGACCAGACGCGAAAACTTGCGTTCTAAGAAGGCACTGGCCACCGCCACGCTATAGACCTCGATGTTATCGTGCAGCAGCGTCTTCACCACGCCGTCGTAGGTCATCTTGTTGGTCTTTTTTCCGCCGTTGGCGCCATCGGAAATCAGCAAAATGACCTTGCGGCGATTGCGGTTGCGGTCCCGCAGCAGCTGTGCGGCCCCGAACACCGCGTCATCCAGCGCCTTGGTCGGCTGCCCGCCAATGGCCATCGTCGCGGAGGTGATATTGGGTTGGTCGCCTATCGCCGAATGTCCGTTGATAGACGGCCCATTGGCGATGCCACCGCTGGACGGAGCCACGGACGGTTGCGTATCGAGCTTCGTGCGCTGTAGCTCGGTAAGCAGCAGATCGTGGTCGGCGGTAAATCCAGTGCCGGGATGGAAAAATTCGTCGAAGCGGCAAATGAACGCTTCGTCTTCCAGGCTCAGCCCCCCGACCACGGCGTCGAGACTCTTGCGAACCTCATGGGCATCCTTCTCTTTCAGGTCGTTGTCAAGAAGTATGATCATGGACAACGGAAAAGCTTCGGCGGTGAAGACATCGATCTTTTGTTCCACATTATCTTCAAACACCCGGAATTCGTCGCGTTGCAGGTCCGGAACGAGATTGCCGGACCGGTCCTTCACCGTGACGGGCAAAATGACCAGGTTGGAGTTCACGCTGATTTTCGCGCGCGCGTCGCTCGGGGGCGGCCCAGCGGGCGGACGCTGGGTTGTTTGTCCAGGCGCGCTTTGCAGCGACCCCGTCGCAGGGTCCGACTGGCCCCCCGTTTGTCCTGCGAGGTACCCCGCAAATCCGAGGAGCACAGCGATGGTAGCAACGGCAATTTTCCGTAGACTCTTCATGGTCCTCAGGACCAAACTTTCCGCAGTTTCCATTCCAGCGGGCCGAGCACGCATCCCGCACTATGCCTCGCCGCATCCTAGGAACCGTGGGTGGCCTAGCGGCGGAGACTTCCGACCGGGTATCCTGTACAAGGAAATTATACATGCGTTCTGCAAAGAAGGTTCTGGTGGTCTGCGTGGCCTGGGGGATAGCCCTGGGCGCTGCCTTGCCGGCCCTGCCGCAAGATGCGTCGCAGCAAGCTCCGGTCATCCGCACACAAGTGAACTTGGTCAACCTGTTCGTGACCGTGCGCGACAAAAGCAAGCGCATCGTGACAGACTTGAAGCAAGACGATTTCAAAGTTGCGGAAGACGGCCAGCCGCAGCAAATCGCCTTCTTCTCCAAGGAAGTAACCCTGCCGATCACTCTGGCCATGCTGCTGGACACGTCGGGCAGCGAACAGTACATGCTTCCATCGATTCAAGACGCTGGCGGGCGCTTTATCGAGCGCGTCCTGCGCAAGGGCGATGAAGCGCTGGTGATGTCCTTCGACTCCGACGTGGATCTACTGTCCGATTTCACCGACGATCGCGGCCAGATCGACCGGGCCATTCGCAAAGCGCGCATCAACGTACCCTCCGCGGGAAGCATCGGAAACAATCCCGGACCCATCGGTTCGCGGCAAATCACGGGGACTGCGCTCTACGACGCCATCTACCTCGCGTGCAACGAAAAACTGAATACTGAGGCGGGCCGCAAAGCCATCGTGATTGTCACCGACGCGCAAGACGAAGGCAGCAAGGTGCGGCTGGAAGAGGCCATCGAAGCCGCGCAGCGCACCGACACTGTTGTGCACATTTTGCTGGTGGCCGATCCGCACTTTGGCGGCGGGAACGGCGGCGTGGCGCACAAGATCACCGAAGAAACCGGCGGCCGCACCATCTTCGTTAACTCGGACAAGCATATGGCCGAAGCCTTCGATCAGATTTCCGAGGAGCTGCGCAGCCAGTACACGCTCGGCTACTATCCGACGAACGCAGCGCACGACGGAAAATTTCGGAAAATCAAAGTCGACATGTCCAACCACGACCTGAAAGTCCTGGCCCGCAAAGGCTATTACGCGCCCAAGGAATAGTGCGTAGCTGAAGTTGGTCCTCGGCGTCGCGACCGCAAAAGCGGCCCTTCGATGCTCGGGGTAAACAAGCCGCCCCACTCTAAGAAATGATCTCCTAACGAACGTTGACCCGCTTTGTGGCAGCGTCTACCATCTCTTGTTCACCAACAGCATGGAAGGCCAGCTCATCGCGCACTACAAGATTGTTCGCAAAGTCGGCGGCGGCGGCATGGGTGTGGTCTACGAGGCCGAGGACACCAAGCTGGGTCGCCGTGTCGCTCTTAAATTTCTGCCCGCCGAAACCGACAAGGACGCTGCCTCCCTCGAGCGCTTCGTTCGCGAAGCGCGCGCAGCCTCGGCCTTGAACCATCCCGGCATTTGCACCATTCACGCCATCGAAGAGCACGACGGCCGCACCTTTATCGCCATGGAGCTGCTGGAGGGCCAGTCGCTCGCTACACTGCTTGCGCACGCCCCCTTGCCGATTCCTCGCGTCCTTGAAATAGGCATACAGCTTGCCGACGCGCTGGATGCCGCGCACAAAAAGGGCATCGTGCATCGCGACATCAAGCCCGCCAACATCTTCGTGACCGAGCGCGGCGCCGTCAAAATCCTCGACTTCGGCCTGGCCAAGCTGTTGCGCGACGGCGAAGAAAATCTCGCCGGCGAGACGATTGGCGATACCGCGCACTTGCTAACCAGCCCGGGCACCGCCGTGGGCACCATCGCGTACATGTCGCCGGAACAAGCGCGCGGCGAAGAACTGGACGCGCGCAGCGACCTCTTCTCGCTCGGCGCGGTGTTCTACCAAATGGTGACCGGAAAGCATCCCTTCCCGGGTTCGACCAGCGCGGTAATCTTCGACAACATCCTGCACAATGCGCCCGTGGCGCCCGTTTCGCTGAACCCCGCTACACCCGCCGAACTCGAGCGCTTCCTCAACAAATTGTTGGAAAAGGACCGCGATTTCCGATACCAGGTGGCGTCGGAGCTGCGCGCCGATCTGAAGCGCTTGCAGCGCGAAATCAACTCCGGCCGCGTGGCCGCAGTGTCGTCATCAGCGAAAATTCCGGCCCCGACCGCGCGACCCCCTGCGCCTTCAGTGAGCGCCGCCGCGGCGCCCGTCAGCGGCGAAAAACGCTTAATGCGTTCCAGCACGAACAAAAAAATCGCCGGCGTCTGCGGTGGCTTGGCAGAGTTTTTCAACGTCAGTCCGATCCTCGTGCGCGTCGTTTCCTCATTCGTATTCCTGTTCACCGGTGTTGGATTATTCCTATATCCGATCCTCTGGATTGCCTTGCCGCTTGCCCCGACCACCCAGGAAGCGTCACTCGAAGCCACGCCGCCCCGCGTCAAATCCAGCGGCTCGGTGATTATCGAGGCCGCGCGGAAAAATAAATTCAGCGCGGGTCTCACGGTCGCATTGGTGATTCTGGTGATCGCCGCTGCCGCTTTCGGTGTGTACTCTTTCTTGCAGCGCAGTCAGCACGTCCCCTTCGAGCACTTTTTCATCGAGAATCTGACCAACAACGGCCACGTGTACCGGGCGGCGCTCGCACCGGATGGCAAATACCTGTTGCACGTACGCGAAGAGAACGGCTTGCAGTCGCTGTGGTTGAGGCACATCGCGACGATGAGCGATACACAGGTGGTGCCTCCGGCGGCGACGCGGTATGCGGGACTCACGTTTTCTCCGGATGGGAGCTACATCTACTGCGTCCGACAAGACGAGGCCGAGCACACGCTGGCGTCGCTTTATCGCGCTCCCGTACTCGGCGGTTCGCCGCAACTGCTGATCAAGGATGTCGACAGCCCCATCACGTTTTCTCCCGATGGGCTGCGTTTTGCCTACATGCGCGAGCGCCACTCCAGTCCCTTCTGGGATCTGCTACTTGCGCACGGCGACGGCACGCCGGATCGCGCCCTGTTCAGCAATGTATCGCTGGCCAGCAACAGTTTCGAACCGGTTTGGTCGCCGGACGGGAAAACCATTGTGATTCCGGTGAGCCAGCCCACGCCGGATACGTTCTCCGGGTTGTTGGAAGTAGACGTCGCCAGCGGCAAGCAGCAGAACGGCGTTTTGTCGGCCGAGCGGCTGTACTTCGGCGCGGCCTGGCTCCCGGATGGTAAGGCCCTGGTGATGACCACGGTGAGCCAGCTGACCAGTCTGCATGGTCAATTGACGGTGGTCAGTTATCCAGGAGGGGAGTTTCGGCAACTCACCACCGACACGAATGACTATTTTCATCCGAGCGTTTCGGCTGATGGGCGCAGCATCGTTGCGAGTCAGGTGCATGGCCAATTTCAAATTGAGGTGGCACCTGCAGCTACCCCGGATGCGGTGCAGCCGGTGCCGTTGGCTTCGCGCCGGGATATTTGGGGATGGGATTGGGTCGCGGATGGGCGCCTGGTCATCCCGCAGATTCCGAACATTCGCCTGGTGAATCCTACGGGTGGCGAAACGATCTTATTTTCGGACGCTCAGCACATCACGGATCAGGTCACGACGTGCGGGGGAAAGTATTTTGTGTTTCGTACCGCGGGGCGCTCTGGAAAGGTGGCGCAGAATCTTTGGAGAATGGATAGCAACGGAACGAATCTGAAGCAGCTTACGTTTGGCCCCAATGAGAGCGAGCCGGAGTGTGCGCGCGACGGCCAGTGGGTGTTTTACGTAGACCGTGGAGACAATAAGGCGATCAAACGCGTTTCCATCGAGGGTGGAGACCCGGAGACCTTGATCAAGGAAGCGACCTGGGGCTGGAGCGTGTCCCCCGATGGAAGAACGATTGTGAGCACGGAAGTGCGCGAGCTGGATCACCGGCTGGTATTGCGATTCGATTCGGTCGAAGACAAGAAGACGAACTACCACGATTTGGATCCCAGAGCTTCCCCACCCCTGGCGTTCGCGCCGGATTCTAAATCTGTGGTGTACCTTGTTCGTGAAAAAAACATCGATAATCTGTGGGAGCAGCCGCTGGATGGTTCGGCTGCTCGGCAGCTCACGCATTTCACCTCGGAGCAAATTGCGAGATTCCGGTTTTCGCCGGATGGGACAAAACTAGCCATCGAGCGCGGGCACTTGGAGTCCGACGCCGTTCTGCTCCGCGACACTGGCAAGTAACGCAACCCTTACAGGGCAAAGCTCAGGCCCATAAGTGGGGGCCTGAACCACTGGCGATCGACTAACGTTGCGACGCTTCGCCAGCGGCTACGCGGCGGTTGAAGTCCGCGGACTTTTTCTTTGGCACACTCAGCGTCTGCCATTTTTCGCCGGCAAAATGCTTGGCAAGGAACACAATCTGGCCGACGTGATGCGCGTAGTGCCCGACCTGGCGGTTGATGGCCTGCATCACGGAGTGCGGCTCGGTGCGTATGGTGATTGTGCGAGCCAGGTCTTCGTCGCTCAGCGCGTCCAGCGCATCAAGACAAATTTTCCAGCCGGCTTCCCACAGCGCCACGAGCCCGGCGCGCGTTTGCGGCGGCGTCTCAAACTCCGTGTCGCGGTTGCGGTCCGGCTTTTCGCCGTCGGTGGTCAGGAAGTCCGTCCAGCGCGAGCGCATGTTGCCGGCCATGTGCTTGACGATGATGGCGATGGAATTGGATTCGGGATCGAGCGTCGTGAACAGGTCGGCGTCGGGACATTGCTCGATGGCGCGATCGCCGAGCTTTTTGTAGTAACGCAGCAGGTCGCGCGCATCCTTGGTGTACGAGGTTGTGAATTGGTGCGCCATGGGGATATTCTCTGCGTGCAGACGTGAAAGTCAATCGGCGACTCGCGCGTTAAGGCGGACAGCCAAAAATGGCGGTCCCACAAAATTCCCTTGACACTTCGCCTTTTATTCGCCTAAGATTCCCGCGCTGCAAAATCCGCAAGACTAATCTCCCTCAAGAGAGGCAACCATGACTATCGGCCAATCCATGCTTGGTGAATTCGATCAGGAAATGCAAAGCACCCGTAAGACCCTCGAACGCGTCCCCGACGAGAAGTGGAACTGGAAACCGCATGACAAGTCCGGAACGGTGGGCTGGCTCGCGAGCCACATCGCAACGCTGCCCGGATGGATCACGATGACGATCAATACCGAAGAGCTGGACTATGCACCGGTGGAGGGTCCTTCGTATCAACCGCCGAAAATCGAAAATCGCAAGGAGCTGCTGGCGACGTTCGACAAGGAATCCGCGGAAGCGCGGGCGGCGCTGGCCGCGGTCAGCGATCAGGAGATGATGAAGGGTTGGAAGCTGCTCGCCGGCGGCAACGAGATTTTCACTATGCCGCGCGTAGCCTGCATTCGCGGCATGGTGATGAACCACCTGATTCACCATCGCGCGCAATTGGGCGTCTACTTCCGGTTGCTGGATGTAGCCGTCCCGGGGCTTTATGGTCCCAGCGCCGACGAAAACCAGGCGACGGCTGCCGCCACGAACTAGCTGTTGAGCGCGGAGAAGAAAGCGATAACGCAGAGACGCAGAGTTCGCGGAGGAAACGCAGAGTACCAGCAGGGAGGGCACAACCAGGTCGGGCCCTCCCTCCTCTCTGCGTAATCTCAGCGCGCTCTGCGCCTCTGCGTTATCTTCTCCTTTCCTTAGCGCACTTTGTGTTAAGCCTTCGCTTTCCCGCA
>Ga0209117_1000725_pt1 | contig 12538 bp, 8 predicted proteins | sample BlaSpr_A8_OM2_M2_FD_187978 | JGI IMG/M metagenome (GOLD analysis project Ga0209117, IMG submission 187978) | Forest soil microbial communities from Thunder Bay, Ontario, Canada - Black Spruce, Ontario site 2_A8_OM2_M2 (SPAdes) (version 2) | ecosystem: Environmental > Terrestrial > Soil > Boreal...
GGAAGCCAGCCGATTTCGAGTTCGAGTCCGACGACGATCAGGAGTTGCGCCTTCGACAGCTTCAAAAGAAAACTGGGCTTAGGATCGACGTAATGCGGATCCTGATAACCGCGCGCGATAGATTCGACCGAAATTTTATCGCCGCCAATTTCCTGCGCGAGGGAAGCGAGGTCGGTGGTGGCGGTCATGACCTGGAGTTTGCTGTCGGCGCGAGCGGGAATCGGAAGGAAGGTGGCGAACAACAATGTGAGGGAAGCAAACAGAGCGCCGATGCGATTGGAAAATTTAGTGTGAGTCATATAAGTCTCTCGATTCTCTCTTCAACTGTACTAGAACGGATGAGCGCCGTGCGCGCCCATCACGAAAAGAAACTGGAACAGAAGTTCGTTGGCGTTGGAAAAAGTGTTGGGCGCAGTGGCGAGACGCCCAAAGCGATATTGACCACGAATCTGGCTGAATTCGCTGGGCCAATAGGTGATGATGCCGGAGAAACCGGTATCGGTGAGGCGAGCATCGCGCGCGTGCCCGCTGCGATCGAAGCGGCCGGCAACAATCCAACGGCGATTCACGCGGTATTCGGCGACAGAATAAAGGCCGAAGGTGTGCTCGGTGCGGAACAGCGTGGGCTGGAGCACGGCGAACTGGTCGCGAGCGCTCCAGACAAGTTCGGTGCGGAAGAGGAAAGAGTTGTAGATGGCACGGCGAAGCGGCTTCCAGCGAAGGGTGGCGTCGGCGCTGTAAAGGTTGGTGAGGAAGTCGGAGCCGAGGGTGTTGTGTCCGCGGGCGTAAGAGAGGCCAAGATCAAGATTGGTGGACTCGCTGAGATCGCGGTACGCGCGGAGGTGGCCGACGACGCTGACGTCTTCGCGGCGGTTTGCTTGGAAAACGTCGCCGGAATCGCCGCGAAGAACTTCAGCGCTACCTTCGAGGAACCAATTTTTTGGCGCGGGAAGGAAACGCGAAAGGAAGAGGCCGGCGTCATTGATGCCATCTTCGCCACCAACGAGGTTGTTGGTAACCAGCGGGCGATCGATGAACTGCAAGGCATGATTGTGAATGGTGTTCACCTTGCCAAAGTCGGCGCGCTTTTTTCCAACTTTCAGGAGCAAACCAGCGGGAAGAGATGTAAAGGTGACGTACGCTTCTTCGACGTTTACTCCGGTTTCGCCAAAGGAAATGAAGGCGTCGGCACGCGCGTAGGGATCGATGATGGCTTGAATGCCGAGTTCGGATTCATGCATTTCGAGGGACTTGCCGGGCGAAATGTCGTTGTGTCCCACGGTGCCGATGAAATCGCCGATGAGGCTAATATCGGGATTAAGAAGTTTGGCGTTGCCGGACGCGCCGCCAAAAGTTTGCGGACCGGCGGCTGGCGCGGAAACGGCAGCGGGAACCGGCGGGGTAACGGCCGCGCCGGGTTCGGCGTTGGCGGCGGTCTGCGGTGTGTTCGCGTTAGCACCGCGAAGTTGCTGCAACTCGGCGCGTAACAGGGAGACTTGGCTAGCGAGCGTGCTGACTTGTTCCTCGAGCGCCTTCATGCGCGCGTCTTCGGAAGAGGCAGCCGCGGCCACCTGGACGGGAGGCTCGGAGGTCGTCTGTTGAGCGCGAGCGGATGACGAGAAGAACAGAAAAACGGCAAAAACGGAGATGCGTTTCATAGCTTTACTCCTGATGAGCGGTGAATCGGGGCCCGAATGAAGAGATCCTAAAAATTTAGGATATCGGATGAAGGAAATATAAAGAAGGGGAAACGGGAGAGCGCAGGTGCCGATGCGGCAGCAGAACAAGTGGAGCAAAAACGTGCACCAAACCCGGGCCAAATCTGCCAAAATTGAACGTAGGCCTTGGATTATAAGGTTGAGAAATAAAGGTGCACGTTGTGGCGTGGATTTTAACTACAACGAATGTGATGTTTCACGCGTCTAAGGTAGGACGGGGCAGTGTACGTGAACTCGAACACCATAGTTCCTGAGCGCACCGAGCGTACCCGCAACAAGGGTAGGCGCCTCCTTGTGATGGTGGCTTGCGCGGCACTGCTCTATTTTGCCGCAGGCGGCGCGCTTCTGCATGAGCATGCGGACGGTCATGAGAATGCTTGCCACGTTTGCCAGGCGCTACACGCGCCCGCGCTGGCTCCCGCAGCATTAAATTTCGCTGCTGCTCCTGTAGTTGTTACGCGCTATACCGCGCCTGTTCAGAATGTACTTCCGAATCATGATTTTTCGCTGCTACGCGCCGGGCGCGCCCCTCCAACGGTTTAGATCCTTCCTCTCAGTTTGATTACCCCTCCGCGCGCTGACTCAGAAAGAGCCGGCGTCACCGCTGTTTTTCAGCGGGCTCTACTCACCTAAAACGTAGACCCTCGAAGGGATGGAGAGAGAAAAAAAATGTTAAGGCATTTAAGCATTTGTGCGAGTTTCGTTTTGCTGTTCGCCGTTTTTGCGGCCCGGCCTGCTGCGGCGCAATTGGGAAATTCCGGATCGATTGAAGGAGTGGTGAAAGATTTATCCGGAGGGACGGTAGCCGGAGCGAAGGTGGATATCAGCTTTCCGGTGACCGGTTATGAGCGGCAGACGGTGACGGGAACTGACGGCAGTTTTCGTTTTAGCAATATTCCATTTAATCCCTATCACCTTAAAGTTTCCGCGGCGGGCTTTAATACTTACGCACAAGACGTGGAGGTGCGGTCCACGGTGCCGAGCGTTGTGTTGATTGTGCTGCAGTTGGGCACAGAAGTTACCAGCGTAACGGTGGAGAGCAATGCGGGGGATCTTGTTGAAAGAGACCCGAGCTTCCACACGGATGTGGACACTACGCTGACGGAAAGGATGCCACTGGAAAGCCAATCGTCTTCCGTGAGTTCACTGGTTACGCTGGCGACGCCTGGAGTGGTGGCGGATTCCAACGGGTTGTTCCATGGGCTGGGCGACCACGCCGAAAATTCATTCTCGGTGGACGGCCAGCCCATCACCGATCAGCAGAGCAAGGTATTTTCCAACCAGATTCCACTCGATTCGATCCAGTCGCTGGAAGCGGTGTCAGGCGGGCCACCGGCTGAGTATGGCGACAAAACCAGCCTGGTAATCAAAGTAACCACGCGATCCGGGCTCGGCGTGACCACACCGACAGGAACGGTTTTTGCTTCTTACGGGAGCTTTGGCTCGGTGAACGGGGGCTTTCGCGTGGCGTTCGGGGGCGCGAAATGGGGAAATTTCCTCGCGGCCAACGGATTGAACACCAGCCGGTTTCTGGATCCGCCCGAGTTGCAAGCTATCCACGACAAAGGTAACGAAGAAAATTTATTTGATCGCGTCGATTACGTAATCAGCGGCAAGGACACCATTCACGCGAATTTCCAATACACGCGGTCGTGGTTTCAGACGCCAAATACGTTCGACAACTTCAATCGAGGCATCCTCGATCCGACGACCGGACTTCAACTTCCAGCGGCGGACCAGCGTTCGCAGATCAAGACCTTCAATATTGCGCCGGTGTGGACGCGCTTAGTCAGTAGCACCACGTTGTTCACGCTGGGAGCGTTTGTTCGCCAAGACAGATTCAACTACTACCCGAGCGCGAATATTTTCGCGGATGGTACCGGACAAATTCCGGCCGGCTCGTCGGCAACACTCAACCAACAGCGAAAGCTGACCAACGCCGGAGTTCGCACAGATGTGTCTTACGTAAAGGGCATCCACAACATTAAGGCCGGCGTTACGCTGCAGCACACATTTCTTACCGAGGACTTTAATTTTGGAATCACCGATCCGGGATTCCTGCCGTCTCTGGTGGATAGCAATAACTTGCCGTGCTTCAATTCAACAACCAATCGGCCTATCGACGCACCGTGCACGGATTTGTTTCCGTACGACCTTTCGCATCCGCACCCAGGAGCCGGGCTGTTCGCTTTTCATGGCCACACGGACATAAAAGAGCTGGCGCTTTATGTACAGGACAGCATCACGGCAGGAAATTGGGCGTTTAATGTGGGCTTGCGAGCTGATGTCTATCGCGGAATTGTTCACGATTGGCAGCCGCAACCCCGGGTTGGCGTGGCGTACAACATCAAGAAGACGAATACGGTTTTACGCGCTTCTTATTCCCGAGTGCTGGAGACGCCGTTCAATGAAAATTTGATCCTGGCGAGCATTGGCGCGGCTAACCCGGTAATCGTGGACGTAATCGGCGGGGCAAACTTACAGGCGCCCATTCGCTCCGGCCAGCGCAACCAGTTCAACGCCGGCTTCCAGCAAGCGTTTGGAAAACACATCGTAATCGACGCGGATTATTTGTGGAAGTACACGCACAACGCTTACGACTTCAGCGCTTTTGGAAACACGCCAATATTTTTTCCGATTGCGTGGAAGAGTTCCAAGATCGATGGACCGTCAGTTCGAATAAGCATGCCGAACTATCACGGCTTTACCGCGTTTGCGGTTCTCGCGCACGTGCGGGCGAGATACTTCCCACCGCAAATCGGGGGATTGGGCGCAACCGTGGGGCAGGGAGGATCGGTCTTCCGGATTGACCATGATCAAGCTTTCAACCAAACCACGCACGTGCAATATCAACCTTGGAAGACGCTGCCGTGGGTGGCGTTTAGCTGGCGGTACGATAGCGGACTAGTGGCCAGCAATCCTATTGTTGCCGACTTCCAGACTGCGATTGGCGCAAACGGTGGCCGCGCGCTTGACGGAGACCAGCAAACGGCGATCGGGCTGTTCTGCGGGAGCACGTTCGCTACGCCGACAGCACCGATTACAAGTTGCCCGCTCACCACGCCGCAGGGGTCAACGCTGCTGAATCTGGCGGCCAACGGAACAAATAATCCGGACCACAATCCTTCGCGGGTGAAGCCCCGCAACCTGTTTGACGCCAGCATCGGCCATGACAACCTGTTCCGCGGAGACCGTTACCGATGGAGTTTGCGGCTGACGGCCATCAACCTGACGAACAAAACTGCCCTGTATAACTTTCTGTCCACCTTTAGCGGTACGCACTTTGTGACGCCGCGGTCGTATACCGCAGAGGTGGGATTCCACTTTTAAGGAACAGTTTAAGGTAGGAAGAAGCGAAGGCGGGCCGCAAGGCCCGCCTTTGTTTTTCAATCGGGAAATCGCATTGCGACACCGGAGATTGGCAGTCCAGGGAACGCGCCCGAGGCAGACGGTTGGACGGGTACGCGGAGCGCGGCTACAATTGAGAGCGGAGCGGTACTTCGAAGCAGGTGCGAGTGCGAAAGCTGTTTGAACCAATGCTGAATCTCTGTGGTGCTGCGGATAGTCATCCTGTGTGCACGGCCTGTCCCTCTGGCTGGTCAAGTGAGAGCTCGACCAGCGAGTGGGGCAGGAAAGCCTAACGGCTGGCTCGTGGCGCCCACCTTAACCAGAGGTTCACGGCTTAGCTCTCCACGGCCAAGCAGTCCGCTCCATTTTTTTGTGCTAACGGCTGCAAGATGCAAATGGACGCGCCCGAGGCGGCCGCTACAGCTCGAAAAACACCGGGCTAACTGAGGACTCAACTACTTTTATGCGGGTACTTTTTATTGGCGACATTGTGGGCGCTCCGGGACGGCAGATCGTACGCGACCGGCTGGTGGATACCGTGGCGCAGAAAAAGATCGACCTGGTGATCGCCAATGGCGAGAACTCTGCCGCGGGGTTCGGTATAACTCCAAGGCTGGCTGAAGAGTTTCTACGCGAGGGCATTGACGTGCTTACCGGCGGCAACCACAGCTGGGACAAAAAAGAGATCATGGAATACATGCCGCACGAACCGCGGCTGCTGCGGCCGGCAAACTTTCCTGAAGGGAGCCCCGGGAGCGGGCTTTTCATTGGCGAGACCAAAAACGGGGTGAAGTTTGCCGTGCTGAACCTGCAAGGGCGAATTTTCCTTCCGGCGTTAGACGATCCTTTTCGCAAAGCGGAAAGCGAGCTGGGAAAAGTGGCGGAAGATGTTGGGTTCGTGCTGGTGGACATGCACGCGGAAACCACCAGCGAAAAAATCGCGATGGGATGGTTTCTGGATGGGCGCGTCACCGCGGTGGTCGGAACGCACACGCATGTCGCAACGGCGGATGAACAGGTTTTGCCGGAGGGCACAGCGTTTATCACCGATGTGGGCATGACCGGGCCGCATGCCGGAGTGATTGGAATGGATCGTCAAGGCATCGTGAAGAAATTCATGGATGGATTGCCGGCGCGATTTGAGGTGGCTACGGGGGATGTGCAAATGAACGCGGTGCTGATTGAGACCGATGACGAGGGTGCACGCAACAAGGCGGGACGGCTCAAGGCGCGGTCGATCGAGCGAATCAGGCTGCGAATCGATTAGCAAACAGCGAACATTTTAAACATTTGCACGATTTTCAGCGGTGGGGGCAACCGCGTAGCGCCCTTTATAATCAGATATATCCATTAGTCAGAAACGTCGTTAGACGAAACGGGGTGGCAACTCACTTGAAAGTTTTCGCGGTGTTGTGTCTCTGGGCGTGTATTGCGGGGTCGGCGGCGGCTCAGGTTGATGATCAACTGACGGCGCGGCATCGTGTTTTTCCCGGGATTGGGCCGGGTTTGCGCGCCGTGAAACGCGGGCCGGATGGACGGTACTATGTGCTGGCGTCGCCGCTGGTGGGGTTAGCGATATTCGACGCGTCCGGCAGCAAACGCGAATTGACCATTGCAGCGCCAAGCGGTTCAATGGCTGGCAGTTCGGGGGCTGGCAGTTTGGCTGCATTGGGCAGCGAGCGTCCAGTTATCGTGTTCGGCGAGGACGCTGATGTGGGTGCCCAGGGAAAAATATATGTAGCGGACCGCGGGTTGGACGCGATTAGCGTTTTCTCCGCCGATGGCAAGTTGCTGCAGTCTATTCCGGTGAAGACCCCCATTTCGGTGGCGGTATTGCCCGATGGTGAAGTGGCGGTTTCCACGCTTCGCGATCCGCGACTGGTGATTGTGTTTGATAAACATGGCCGGGACGTGCGGGAATTTGGAGATGCGGAGCAACTCTCCGAGCGCGAGGACCTGAACCGGTTTCTGAGCAATGGATTTTTGATGAGCAACGGGCCGCAGCTGTACTACGGTTTTTCGTACTTGCCTGAACCGACGGTGCGGCAATTTGACACCCACGGCTATGCGGGCGTCGATTTTCAATTTAATTCCGTCCATGCCATGCCGGAAGCCAGCGCGATTCGAAGAGAAATCGAAAGACAGGAACGCAAAGCGGGGGCTCCATCGTTCAAGAAAGTGCTGACGGCCTTCGGGGTTGATCGCAAAACTGGCGAACTCTGGATGGCGACCCACAACACCCTGATGCATTTCGATAAGGACGGCAACCGCAGGACGACGTATCAAATTTACACGCCCGAGGGTGCGAGGTTGGAGGCGAATGTAATTCTGGTGGAAGATGAACGGCTGCTGATTGGAAGCGATCCGCTGGGGGTGTACGATTTTGAACGCCCGGATAAGAAAAAATAAATCGAAGGACGGGAAATTTTCCTCAGGGTGAAATGCCTCGTTGTGGTGCAAAATAAGTTTCGCAAAAAAATTCTTGGTGAAAATTGCCGGAGATTTGTTTGGTTTTGCGCTCTCTTGCACAATTCTGGGGCTTGTGGAAAAGTTGTGAATGGTGTGTGAACGTGCGGAGTAGTGTAACAACACTTTTTGCTTGCTCCCGTCGTTCCAATGGGCGACAATCCCCCGCTATCACACAGAGGTCGAACACGGGCCAGCAATTCCGAAAGGGCAACGGTCGAGCGGCAGGGGCAAACCAGGGGTTCCACCGCTGAAATGAACTCCGAAGCGTGAATTAATCGAATACTCGATGCTTTCCACAGGTTTTTCACATCTGTGGAAATAGCTCAGGGCAAGGCCTTTTCTTAAGATGACCACTGCAATTCAGACTGGCAGGGAACGCGAAGCATCGAATACCTGGGAAAAGTTCCTGGAACGGGTGAAATCCCGGGTAAGCATCAATACCTTCTCCACCTGGTTCCAGCCGACCCGGCTGAATCGCGCGGAGAGCGACACGCTGTTCGTGCAGATACCGAGCACGGTGTTCCGCCAGGTGCTGACGCGCACTTACGGGGAAATCGTCAAAGCGGTATTCCACGAAATTGGCACGCCACACCTGAAAGTGCAATACGTCTGCACGGAAGAAGAGCCCGCGCCGGCCGGGCCGGTGGTGAACGGTACGAAACAGGCGAAGCTGGATTTTGAGAGCAGCGATCACCAACTGAATACGCGTTACACCTTCGATTCCTTCGTGGTGGGCAAATCCAACGAGTTTGCGCATGCCGCGGCCAGGGCGGTGGCGGAGCAGCCATCCAAGTCCTACAACCCATTATTCCTTTACGGCGGCGTGGGCATGGGTAAGACGCATTTGATGCACGCGATTGGTCATACCATCAAGAAACGCAATCCGGCGATGCGTCTCAGTTATGTAAGCGCGGAAAAATTCACCATTGAAGTAATCAACTCGCTGCGCTTTGACCGCATGATCAGCTTCCGCGACCGATTCCATACCGTGGACGTGCTGCTGGTGGACGATATTCAATTTATTGCCGGGAAAGAACGCACCCAGGAAGAATTTTTTCACACCTTTAACGCGCTGTACGAGCAACAAAAGCAAATCGTGATTTCGTCGGATTGCCTACCCAAAGATATTAATTCCATTGAAGAGCGCCTGCGCTCGCGGTTCGAGTGGGGATTGATCGCGGACATTCAGGCGCCCGATCTGGAAACTAAAATTGCGATTCTGCAGAAAAAAGCGGAGAACGACAGGTTCCCGTTGCCGGACGATGTCGCGGAATATATAGCGCGTTCCATCAAATCGAACGTTCGCGAGCTGGAGGGCGCGTTAACCAGGCTGATGGCGTACGCCTCGCTGACGGGCGCATCGGTTTCCCTAGCGACGGCGCAGCAGGTGCTGCGGAATATTATTGCTTCGCAGGAAAAGCGCGTAACAATTGATTTAATTCAAAAACGCGTCAGCGAACACTTTAACCTGCGCGAGCAGGATCTGAAAGTGCGCAGCAATACGCGTGCGATTGCTTTTCCGCGGCAAGTGGCGATGTACATCGTCAAACAATTGACCACCGCGTCGCTGCCGGAAATTGGCCGTCAATTTGGAGGCAAACACCACACCACGGTGCTGCACTCGATTCATAAGATTGAAGAATTGCGCCGCTCGGATAAGGATTTGAACCGCACCATCACGCGGCTGATGGACGCGTTGCAATAGCGCGGATTACCAAGGGCGTGGCGCGCCGTCATAGCTAAAAAATTTACCGGAAATTTCCGCTGCTGGTTTATCCATAATTTTTCTCATGCCGCTTACACTTTGTTCGGTGGTAATGGCTGCGGCGGGGCCGCCCATATCGGTTTTTACCCAACCTGGACACAGCAGAACGACGCTGAAACCTCTAGGCGCGAGTTCCTGAGCAAGAATCGCCATAGCCATGTTCAAGGCGGCTTTGCTGGTGCGATATTGATACGCAGCGCCGCTTCTCTGGATCGATTCAGCCGAAGTGGCGCCAATCGAACCCATGGTGCTGCTAATCGCGGCGATTTGTTTGCGCTTGCTGGCAGCAACGTTCGGCAGCAATCCTTCGGTGACTTTCATGGCGCCGAAAAGATTTGTTTCGATGGTGTCGCGCCATGCGTGGTAGTCAAGCTCGCCGATGCGCGTTCCTTTTCGCGGATAAATGCCGGAATTATGAATGAGCAGATCGATGGGTTTGCCATTTAATTGTGTGGATAAATCCAGAATTGAATTTTCGCGGGTGATATCGAGTTCGTGCAGGGTAATATTTTTGTTTGCCGCGGCGAGGGATGCGAGATCGGTAGGACGATGCGGATTGCGCGCGGTGGCGAGTACTTTCCATCCGACCGAAGAGTATTGCCTGGCAAATTCCAACCCGATACCGCGGTTGGCACCGGTGACTAGGACAGTGGGCATTGGATCTCCTGAAAATGAAGGCGTCGGTGATTTGATGCGTGTTGAGGATAACCGTCACGCTGCGTTGCGAAGACAAAGCTGTGAACAAGCAGTGCGAAATTTGCGGACGAAATGTGCATGACGCTGGAAAATTACCGGCAACCGGGGCGAGGCGAGGCACGCGGGTAAAGTTTTCCGCGATTCTCACAAAACGCCACCTTAGAATCATCTATAGTAAATTCTGTAGATGACGGTGATTGAGAAGCTTTCCACGTTTCCACAGCGCTCATCACAACAACAAGGGACTTTAGTATCTAAATTTTTCGAAAGCAGTTGTGATGAAGGTTTGAAGTTGTGAAAATCCTGCAATGGCTACACGATAAAGAAATCCTCAGCACAACGAATATCCACAAGTGCCAAATGTGCTTGAGGGCTTTCGCCTTTTTCAAAAAGCGAGTAAAGTACGGCAGCGGCAGAATGGGCGGGAAAACGCATGACCAGCACCGGCACAGTACGTGAGGAACATCAAGCGATGGAATTCAGCGTTGCAAAATCAGTGCTGTTAGAAGAGCTATCCACTACACAAGGCGTCGTCGAGCGAAAGACCACGATTCCGATCCTCTCGAACCTGTTGGTCGAGGCGAAAGGGAGCCGATTGACCATAACGGCGACGGACCTGGAGCTAAGCATACGCACGTCTTGCGATGCGAAAATCAAGAAAGAAGGCGCTGGAACCATTCCGGCAAAGAAATTGCTGGAGTTGGTGCGACTGCTGCCGGACAGCGAAATCAAAGTCAGGCTACTCGAAAACCACTGGGTGGAAATCGTCAGCGAGCGAAAGAAATATAAATTAGTGGGAATGGCGCGCGAGAATTTCCCGGCGCTGCCCGCGATGCCGCACACGCTGGTGAAAATTCCGGCCGCTATTCTGGGTAGCCTGATTGCAAAAACAAAATTTGCTATCTCGATGGAGGAGTCGCGTTACACGTTGAACGGCGGATTGTTGATTCTCAAGCCGGACACATTGGCGATGGTAGCTACGGACGGTCACCGCTTGGCGCTGGCGGAGATCGATCACAAACTTTCGGGATTGAATGGGGAAGTGAAGGTGCTCATTCCCAAGAAAGCCATGGATGAGGTGGCAAAACTCGCGAGCATTGCGGATGCAGACGGGCAAATGGAATTCGCGAAGGATGAGAGCCACTTATTTTTTCAGTCCGGTCATCGCTTGTTGATCTCGCGAATTCTTACCGGGCAATTCCCGAATTATGAAGCAGTGTTGCCACGGGAAAACAACAAGACCGTGGTAATTGACCGCGCGGAATTAAACGATGCGGTGAGGCGCGTTTCACAACTGGCGGATCAACGCTCGCATGCGGTGAAGTTGAGCGTATCGGAAGAAGGAATCGAGATTTCCGCTTCCAGCCCGGAATATGGCGAAGCGAAAGAAGTAATTGAAAAGGAATATAAAGGCGAGACCATTGCGATCGGATTTAATTCGACGTACATGCTGGATTTTCTTGCGGCCGCGGCAGATGGACAGATCAGCATTGAACTCAAAGATGAGCAATCGGCCGGGCAGATGCGTCCAGTTTCCGATGAAAGTTGCCGGTATCGCTACATCATTATGCCCATGCGAATCTGAAGTTTATTTGCAAAAGAATGCCAAACAGTTGGAAGAAAGGGCGGCCTATACGGACGTCCTTTTTTGTTTGTAACGACTACTGGTTTACCCGTGTAACTACATGTAAATGCGTATCTTATTTGGCCATTAGCGCCGAAACACATCTTGAGTAAATGAGCATAATCGAGTACACTTTTGGAGTGGTCGAATCGTTGTAATTTTCCTTCAAGAACTGATACGCCGCCAAATTTGCTGTTCCTGCAAAGGTTTCGCGCCAGAAATCTGGGAACAATAAATTTGGAGCAAAAAGCCCAGCGGATTTTTCCGAGGGGTTGATAAGCCTTCGCCACGTCGCGCTGCGCGCGATGGGATGGAGCAGGAACCCTACGAGTTTCGTTCGCACGCGAACGGGATCAGAGGGTAAGGGCGCCGTACAAGTAGTGCCGCAAGCACGCCTTTTCCTCGCTTCAAGAAAGTTTGCAAATAAATTTAGAACGCGATGATGCGTTCGCTGCGTACCGCTGGGTACGTCTTGTGAATAAAGTTTCGTCGAGTGAGTGGTTCGGGAGACGACATGGGCGATAAAGAAACCGAAGTGAAACCTGTTGGACATAAGTACGACGCGAAATCGATCAAAGTTCTGGGCGGCCTGGAAGCAGTGCGGTTGCGTCCCGCGATGTACATCGGATCGACGGGCGAAATGGGTTTGCACCACCTGGTTTGGGAAGTGGTGGACAACTCCGTGGACGAAGCGATGGCCGGGCACGCAGATGAAATTAACGTAACGGTACACGCGGACAATTCCATGACGGTGGAAGACAATGGGCGCGGCATTCCCGTGGACATGCACGCGACCGAAAAGCGGCCGGCGGCGGAAGTGGTGCTGACGGTGTTGCATGCCGGCGGAAAATTCGACAGTGACACGTACAAAGTTTCGGGAGGATTGCACGGAGTAGGCGTGTCGGTGGTGAACGCGCT
>Ga0209117_1000726_pt1 | contig 12536 bp, 12 predicted proteins | sample BlaSpr_A8_OM2_M2_FD_187978 | JGI IMG/M metagenome (GOLD analysis project Ga0209117, IMG submission 187978) | Forest soil microbial communities from Thunder Bay, Ontario, Canada - Black Spruce, Ontario site 2_A8_OM2_M2 (SPAdes) (version 2) | ecosystem: Environmental > Terrestrial > Soil > Boreal...
GGAAACGCTCGGGATCGGCGAGTGGCGCGCAGGCGTGACTCCGGCTGATAAAATCGCCCGGATCAATGATTTGAAACAACAGGGCTTCAAGGTGATGATGATCGGCGATGGTTTGAATGATGCGCCGTCGCTCGCCGCAGCGCATGTTTCGATGTCACCGATAAGTGCCGCTTATTTGAGTCAGGCGACGGCCGATCTTGTTTTCCTTGGCAAACCACTTGCTCCGGTGGTCGCGGCAATCGACCTCTCACGGAAAGCGTTGCATCTGATGCGGCAAAATCTCTGGCTCGCGGTCGGATACAATCTTCTGGCGGTTCCAATCGCGATTGCCGGATTCGTAACGCCTCTGATCGCAGCGGCATCCATGTCCGGTTCCTCTTTGCTTGTGATGCTGAACGCGCTTCGCGCGCGCCGCGTCGCGCAGAGGAGATGGTGATGGAAGTGCTCGTAATTCTCGTCCCTTTGGCGCTTGGCCTCGGGCTTGTCGGGTTGCTCGGCTTTCTCTGGTCGCTGAAGAGCGGCCAGTATGACGACCTCGAAGGTGCGGCGTGGCGCGCCATCGCAGAAGATGAGTCACCGCGACAGGCATCATTCGACAGTCAGGCTGGCGTTGATCGGCAGATGCATATCGCGGACGAAACTCACGTCAACGACAGGCCCCCGAACGGATATAAACCGTCCCACTTGACGCAACAGAATCCAATAAAGGCCTGATCGCCCAAGGTGCGCTGCCCAGGCGAGCGGTGCACCTTTTGTCCCAGGATCGTTCGTGAGACGGTTGAAGGAAGTGTCAATTACCGGCGAACCGCGCAGGTCGAGATGCCCAAAACGCGATAAAGTGGACAGCTCTTGAAGAACGCGGTCAACAGCAGCACCAATCCGATCAATCCTGCCCAGTGCCATCCCTGAATCGATAGACCATTCTGAAACGCAAATGCGATGAGTGCTAGTCCCAACACGATCCGCGTATACTGGTCAACTGTTCCTACATTTACCGGCATGGCGCTTCTCCGTGAGACAACAATATTTGGGAGAAGGTCGCATGAGATGCCGGTGCGGCCTTTGATCTGCCTCAACACCGCTGACGAGCGAGGCCGCTCTGGTGCATTTTCTTCTGAGCCGGCTCTTTCGCCTCTTCCTCTGCCAGGAGGTTCAAAAGCACTGACCAATTTGATTCATCTCAATGCGGTCATCTCCATCTCTTGCAATTTGCTCCTTGAGAAGGAGATCCGAAAATGTCCAAATTCCGGGTAAGCTTCTACAAGACACTGCGTCATGCGAGTGGGCACAGTTCAAAGCATCTTCTGAGGCAACTTGATTTGACTTCTGATAGCCCGTCAGGGGCGCTAGTCGCGGCAGAACGGCTGTTTGATCCGCGTGGCTCGGAGATCGACTGCGTTGAAGTTGTGAATATTTCACCTGCGAGCCATGGCCAGGCGAACACAGCATCTGCCTGATCATAGGTAATCTGGATCTTGGTAATGATGGCGCCCGCTGCAGGTCCAATTACACAGGATTGCAACCCTCGCGATGCCAGATTAAGGCCCAAGCGAGCGTCTCGACCGGCGCTCCGTACGATTGCCGCAGCCGTTAGCTGGACGGCGGTTGTCGCAGCAGTACTGCTCACCGCGCTTCTACTCGATTGGGTCTTGCTCGGGATTGCGCTCGTCGGCAGCGGGCCGGCGCCGGGAGGGCAGCCCGTGCCCTTGCTGTTGCTTGTGCTTTTGGCGGTCACCGGTGGTTTGGCCGTGGTAACCGCTCGTTACATCGCGTCCTGGCGAACCGTAGGCGCCGCAATCGCGGCTATATTCACTCTGGTCTAGCTTGTCGGAGTGACCTGGGCGCTGTCCGCTCCTGACCAGGCGTTATACTTCGCGCAGGAAATGGCTTGGGATGGCTCTGGCGTTTGGGATTATCGCAAGTACCCTCAGCGCCCGATCGCCAATGCGCCACACGCTTTTCACTTCCAGCAAAACCTCGTGCCACAGATTTTCAAGAGTATCCATTACCGGCATGGGGGCCAAATGAAGCAGGCCAGCCTTGAGGAATTCCTCAAGGCCACCCAGACTACGTCCTTCATTATCATCAAGGACGGCACGATCCTCCACGAGGGTTACGGCAGCGGCTACAACCGAGACTCGATTGTTGCCTCGTTCTCGATCGCGAAATCGTTGACGTCGGCCCTGATCGGGATAGCCATCGACGAAGGCTACATCGGAAGTGTGGACGATCCAATGGTGTCCTATCTCCCTGAACTCCGCGACAAGGGCCTCGATGGCGTCACGCTCCGACACCTCCTCACCATGTCGGCGGGAATTCGCTACGCGCACGAGGATGAGCAGCCGCCGCTGCTTGGGCTGTTGCCCTTTAACGACGACGCGCGCGTCTTGATCGTCCGCTTCGGCCTTGTCGATGGCGCGGCCGACTCTTGGCCGGACATCTTCGAAAGCATTACCGACAGTGTCCGCACGAGCCAGCTAAATCCGGGCGTGTGGATTCACTAGCTCCCAGCCAATCGCCTGATTGAAACCGCGATACTGGTTTGGCTTTAGGATGGATCTCTACGGCGGAGAAATCGATGAGGCGGACCGCTCTTAGCTGGTAACACGAGCGCGACGCGGGAACTCAAATCTCGCGGCGTATCGTCCAGCCGACGGCGATGACGGCCACGCCAACGACCAGAGCGACCGTCACCAGGATTTCGATAATCCCAAAATTCAAGGCGTCGCGCGCGACGAACAGCGAGGTGATCGCTGCAGCGAGAACTGAGAGAAGGCGAAGTAACCAAGCCATGATAAGTGCTCTCGTGCAAAGAAAAACAGGCCGTTAGCTGGCGATCTCATCGTACTTGGTCTTAGTCGCCTGAACGCTGCAACGGGTTGATGCAGGTCAAGGCGCACGGGCCGGGAAAGCGTTCTGACCCGACGAAATTACTCAGATGGTGCGCTGGACAGCTCTTCGGAGACGAGATCACCATCTGGCGCGCTAAGCTCATGTCCGAGCTTTGCACGTGCCGCTTCTTGGATCCGCGCCGCAAGCTCCGGCTGGCGATCCATCAGGCCGTGGAGGTCATAGGCGTCCAGCACCAAGAGCCGTGTGGGTATCACGGCCGTTACCGTCGCCGAACGCCGCGCGCGGCGCAACGCCGAAATCTCACCGAAGAAATGGCCGGCACCAAGCCGGAGATGCTTGTGCCGTAATTTTATTTCCACTTCTCCATCGGCGATCAAATACATCGCATGGGCGGGCTCGCCGCGGCGGGCAATGACCGTGCCGCTGTCCACTTTCTGCGCGCGCAGCATCGTCATCACCTCTGCGACCTCGGCCGCAGTCAGGGTGCTGAACAGGGGAATACGCGCGACCAGGCCCCAGGTAATAATGAAATCCCTGCGGTGCACCTCGTTGGCGAAGGCGGTGGCGAAAATGCCCACCGGCAGCGCCATCATGAGCAGCCCAGCGAAGATCGTGAAGCCCGCCAAAAAGCGTCCCAGCACGGTGACCGGAACGACGTCGCCGTAACCGATGGTCCCGAGCGTCACAATCGCCCACCAGAGAGCATCCGGAATCGTTCCAAACCGCTCGGGTTGCGCCGCGCGCTCCGCCAGGTGCATCAGTGCTGCCGCTATGAGGGCCGTGCCGAGCAAGATGACGAAGCAGCCGCCCAGCGCGCGCCGCTCGGCATACAAGGCGTCCAACAGCGAACGCATGGCCGGCGAATAGCGCGTTAGCTTGAAAAATCGCACGAGGCGCAGGACGAGCAACACCCTGAAATCGGAAGATATGAAAACGCTCAGCCAAAACGGCAGAATGGCCGCAAGATCGATCAGTCCCGGAAAGCTTAGCGCAAAGCGGAACCGTCCGAAAAACACTCCGTGACGCTTCAACAAGGGATGTTCAGCCGCGCTCCAGAGCCTTGCCGCATACTCCAGCGAGAAGACGAGCGTCGCGGTCCACTCGACCGCGCTGAGCGGCAGGGCATAGGCCTTTGCCATTTCCGGCACGGATTCAATCACGGTCGCCGTGAGCGTGGCAACGATCAGCAAGATCAAGAACCGGTTCAGGGCAAGGCTTATGCCATCGACACCGTCGCCTTGTTCAAGAATAGTATAGATGCGGCGACGCAATGCGGCGACGCGCTTCTTCACCTGCGGCGCGGTGCTTAGGGTGGCGGTCAATGCGACATCAACGTGGGCACGGTCATCGATTGAAGCATGCCGCGCGTGACACCACCCAAAATGCGCTCTTGCAGGCGCGAATGACCGTAGCCGCCCATGACAATCAGATCGAGACCGGCGTCGGCCGCGATCGATAGGATGGCGGGCTGGATATCGGCGTGGTCCGCAGTCATACGCTCGGTACGCGCCGCAAGCCCACGCCTCGCCAGGTGCGTCGTCAAGGCCGCCGCAGACGCTTCCGCCGGCGCCGGCGCCTCGTTGACGCTGATGATGGTGATGGCCTGCGCGCGAGCCAGGAACGGTGCGGCGTCACGAACGGCGCGCGCCGCCAGGCGGCTGCCATCCCATGCGATGCCGATGCGCTTTGGCTCAAAAGGACCGTTATGCGTATAGGGAATGAAGAGAACCGGACCGCCCGACTGAAAGAGAATTTCTTGTGGCATGGTGTTGTCGAACGTGCCGCGGTCGGGCTCGGGCTGCAGCACAATAGTCAAGTCATAGAGCCGTGCCGAGGCGCTGACGGTTGCGGCGGCTTCGAAAGGAAGGTCTGTGAGCGCCTGGAGGCCATAAGTTATGCCAGCGTTGCGCGCTTCGGTTTCAAAGACGGCGAGGGCGGCATTGGCCCGCGCCAATGCGCGTTCACGTTGGATCTCAAACACCGCCGCCACCGCCGTGCCGCCGTCGACCGCAAGACCTACATTTGCAGTTTCATAGCCGACTGAAACGGCATCGAGATGCGCGGCGCGCGCCACCGCCAACGAGACCGCGCCATCGACGACCGGGCGTATCAGCCGCTCGGACGGGATGTGGACGAGAAGATTTTTCAGCATGACCGCTCTCCGCACTTTCAGAAAGGGCGTCCGCTGCTGCGGCCGCACCGCCAATAAAGATCAAAAGCGCATGCGAGATTTGATCCACCTCAAACCCGATGCGGTCTTCGGTCGCTGATTATCCAGCGTCTCCCAACTGCCCGCATCGGGGTGGTCATCCGTCCAGTCTACGCGCCGGCTAAACTTTGATATCTAGCTGATTTTACTGGTCTTGGGCCGTGAGCCATACCGCGATTATCGCCCGCTCTTCGCCGGTCAGATTGGATGATAGTCGGCGATTTCGCGAGGGCCATTGATTTGCCTCAACCGCGACCGGCGCATTTTTGGCCAAAAACCGCGACAGCAGCGCGAGTAGGGAATGGGTCGATGTCATTTGAGCGCGTCCTGCGGTGGGCACTCGTCTCGATCGCCGTTGCGGGATTGGCCGCCGGCATCGTCGCTTACATCGCAGAGCGATCGGACCTAGCCGACCTCGGCTGGACGCTGGCGACCGCCCCTGTGGTCGCGGGACTAGCGGTCTCGATTGCACGGGACCTGCTGGCCGGCCGGTTCGGAGTCGATGCTATCGCGCTGGTGTCGATGAGCGCTGCGCTGGCGCTCGGTCAGCCGCTGGCCGGCGCCGTTGTCGCGCTGATGTATTCCGGCGGCAACGTGCTTGAGGATATCGCTGTTGCCCGCGCCGAGCACGATTTGCGCTCGCTGGTCGACCGCGCGCCGCGTGAGGCGCATCGCCGCATCAGTGACCGCATCGAGGAAGTGCCCATATCCGCCGTCGCCATTGGCGACCAGCTTTTGGTGCGGGCGGGCGAAGTCGTTCCGGTCGACGGCGTCGTGACATCGGGCGCGGCGACCATCGACGAGTCGGCTTTGACCGGCGAACCGATCCCGGTCGTCAAGACGCGCGGAGCCGCCATCCTCTCTGGCTCGTTGAATGTCGGCGAGACCTTTGAACTGACGGTGTCTGCAGCCGCCGGCGAAAGCACCTATGCAGGCATCGTGCGCCTAGTGACCGCGGCGCAGACCGCCAAGGCGCCTTTCGTGCGGCTGGCCGACCGCTATGCGTTGATTTTCCTCCCCGTCACCCTCGCGCTCGCCTTCGTCGCCTGGGTGATCTCGGGCGATCTGATCCGCAGCCTGGCCGTGCTGGTAGCGGCGACGCCGTGTCCGCTTATTCTGGCGGCGCCGGTCGCGTTCATCGCCGGTGTCGCCCAGGCGGCCCGGCGCGGCATCCTGGTCAAGGGCGGCGGGCCGCTGGAGGCGTTGGCGCGCGCCCATACCGTACTGTTCGACAAGACCGGAACGTTGACGGTCGGCGGCGCGCGGCTTCTCTCCGTCGAGGTTGCGCCGGGCGAGACGGCCGATGAGGTGCTGATGCTCGGCGCCTCGCTGGAGCAGGCGTCGCATCATGTTCTCGCCAGCGCCATTGTCCAGGCGGGGGCCGAGCGCGGCCTGAGCCTCAAGCTGCCGGAGCAGGTGAGGGAATCCATGGGCTCGGGGCTGCATGGCGTGATCGAAGGGCGGCATGTGAGCGCGGGCTCACGCGATATGATCTTTGCAGGCGAGCGCGTTTCCCAGTGGGCATCACGGGCGATACGGCGCGCCTCGTGGCGATCGGCGCTCATCGTCTTCGTCGCGGTCGAGGGACGACCGATCGGCGCACTCCTGCTCGCCGACGAGCTTCGTTCCGACACGCCGCGGGCCATCCGGTTGCTGCGCGAGGCGGGCGTTGCACGTATGGTCATGGTCACCGGTGACCGCGCAGCCGCCGCGCAGGCGATCGGCGCCGCGCTTGATCTCGATGCGGTGCTGGCCGACCGCGTTCCTTCCGACAAGGTCGACGCCGTGCGTTCCGAGCAGCGGCTTCATCCGACCATCATGGTCGGTGACGGCATCAACGACGCTCCGGCGCTGGCATCGGCCGATGTCGGGATCGCGCTTGGCGCCCGCGGCGCCAGCGCCTCGTCCGAGGCGGCGGATGTAGTGATCCTCGCCGACCGCCTCGATCGGGTCGGCGAGGCGATCGTGATAGCGCAACGGGCGCGGCGGATCGCAGTCGAAAGCATCGTCGCGGGTATGGGGCTTTCAATTCTGGCCATGCTGGCGGCGACCTTCGGCTGGCTGATGCCGGTGCCGGCGGCTATCGTTCAGGAGGTGATCGACGTTGCCGTGATCCTCAATGCCCTGCGCGCCTTGACCCCGGCCTATGGCCACGCCGGCAGGAGCATGACGGTCGCGGCCGGACGCGAACTGCATCGCGACCACGTCGCGCTGATCGGCAATCTCGACCGGCTGCGATCGATCGTCGACGCGCTCGACGATGCCACCCCCGAGAGCGGCGCCGCGCTGATCGCGGAGGCGAACAAGGTGGTTCAGGAGCAGGTGGTCGTGCACGAGCGCGACGACGAGGGCAGCGTCTATCCGCGGCTCGCCAGGATTCTGAGGGAGAGCCACAGCCTTTCCGCCATGAGCCGGGCGCACCGCGAGATCTTGCATCTCGCCCGGCTCCTCGCCCGCGTGGTTGAGGACCTGCCGTCGGAGAAGGTCGACCGCTATCTCATTCGAGACGCCCAGCGGGTGATCGAGGCGATTGAAACACTGGTACGCATGCATACGGCACAGGAGGAAGACATCTATGAAGCCGTGGTGGCGCGGACATCGGTCTGAACGCCCATGGAGAGACTGGATGCGATGGGAATACCTGCACGCGACAGGCGCATAACCGTCAGGAAACCAGCGATGCGGTCTAGACTGCAGCCGAATGCCGGGCCGTGGAGTCGCGCAGATAGGTGTCAAACACGGCCGCGACCACCCGCGCCAGCGGAACACCTTCAGATGTAAGCAACACTATCCCGTCAGCATAAGTCAGAAGGCGATCCTTCTGTAACTGGAGCAACTCGGAAACCTCTTCGGCAAACCAATCGTCTTCAAATCCCAAAGCTCGCCCAGTCGCCGAAAGGTCGACCGATCCGTCGCACATGATCCGCTCGATCACGTGCGCGCGAAGCGAATCCTGCTCCCGCAACGCGTGGCCGCGTGCAACCGGCAATTTCCCGGAAGCCACAGTGCGGGACCATGCACCGGTTTCGCTGGCGTTTTGGACGTAGCCCTCTGGTGTTCGGCCGATCGCCGTCGCACCGATACCGATCACCGTTCGGGCGGTGTCGCTGGTGTAGCCCTGAAAGTTGCGATGCAGGCGTCCCTCTGCCGCGGCAATTGCGAGGCTGTCGCCCGGCAGCGCGAAATGGTCGATGCCAATCTGGACGTAGCCGCTTGCAACCAGCGTTGCAGCCGCAGCCTTAGCTTGCTCGGCGCGCTCGAAGGCCTTGGGGAGCGTATCGTCATCGATCATTCGCTGGTTCTTGGCGACCCACGGGACGTGGGCGTAGCCGAACAGCGCAATGCGATCGGGCTTCATCGCGACACACTGCTCGACAGTCCGGCAAAGCGCTGCGGCATTTTGATGCGGCAGCCCATAGATGAGATCGAAATTGATGTTCGGTACGCAGGCAGCGCGAAGACCTTTGGTCGCGCGCTCGACCATTTCGGGTGGTTGGATCCTGTTGATGGCGGCCTGCACTCTGGAATCGAATTCCTGGACGCCGAAACTGACACGGTTGAAGTGAAGCAACCCGATCTGTTGAATCATCGAATCGGTCAGAGTGCGCGGGTCGCTCTCGATTGCAATTTCGGCGTCCGGCAGCAACTGAAAGCGCATCGCAAGACGCGCCATGACGGCGGCAAGGTCCTCGGGGTCAAGAACCGTCGGCGTACCGCCACCAAATTGCAGGTGCGAGACCGGCATCCGGGCCGGAAGCGCATCGGCGATCAGGTCGATTTCCCCAAGCAGATGCCGAACATAGCCGGCGACGGGCGAATAGCGTGCCGCAAGCTTCATATTGCAACCGCAGTACCAGCACATCTGCTTGCAGAATGGCACGTGTAGATAAAGCGATACGGGCTCAATCGGGTCGAGTCGCCCGAGCCATTCGTGGTAGGTGGTTGCAGGAAAATTCGACGAAAAATGCGGTGCGGTGGGATAGCTGGTGTACCGCGGTACGCTGATCCCTGCATATTTTTCGAAAGCGGAAGGCATCGCAAAGTCTTTCAAATCGCCTGCGGATCAACCTTCGTTCACCGGAACTTGTGGCAGCTTTGGGAGCGAGAACTCCTGCTCGCAATGTCCGCGGAGGCCATAGGTAGTCCAAGCGGTTTCGAGCGAATACGCTGCGGATCCGATCACACCCCAATGGAAGATTCTATGCCTGCTTCTTCCTGTACACGATGCACCAGCCCTGCGCAGCAATAGTTCCATCTACGTTTTTGCAGGACGAGGGAGCCTCAAACAGTTCGCAATTGTCGCAACGTTGCTCCCCCTTCGGAGCGTCCTGATACTTTACGATCTTTTGCGGTACCTTGGCCGCCTGCGCGGCCGTCGATGTGCCGATGACTGCTGTCGCGCCTGCGATCGATGCCCCGGCCGCGCTGGCCGCTATGGTCAAAACGTGCCGGCGGGAGATTCCTCGTAATCCTGTCATGACAAGTAGTCCTACTGAGAGAGCCAATCAGTAGCGTCATCGTGAGTCGTTTCTCACCGCGCTGCCTTGATCTGGCGCAACAGCGCCGCAAGGTTTATTTCTTGGCAATGATTTCGCGGAGTTATTGGCTGGCGGACACGGAGTTATTCCAGATAGCTGAGATACGCCGCGACGGCCTTAACCTGGGCTTCGGTCAGGTTATGCGCGATCGGCTGCATGATGGCGGAGTTGTCCGGCTTTGCCTTGTCCTGACCTCGTTCTTTTTCCCAGTTCGTCAGTTTGCGGTAGACGTAGTCATGGAGCTGGCCTGCCAGACGAGGAAATGTGTCGGCGCCCGTGGCGTCCGGCCCGTGACAGGTAGCGCATGGAGGGACCTCGGCGCTGGGAACGCCTTCTTCATAGATTTTTTTCCCCGCGGCCACGAGCTCCTTTGGAGCTCCTCCCAGGGGTTTGGGATTGAGGTCTTTGAAATGCGCGGACAAAGCGGTCAGCATCGACGGGCTCAGAACATGCGCGACGTTGAACATCACCGGGTTGGTTCGCCTGCGCTCGATAAAAGCCTGCAACTGATTTTCGAGGTACTCCGGTTGCTGTCCTGCAAGTCGCGGCATCGGAAAGGCTCCACGAAACCCTTGCCCCGACACCCCGTGGCAGGTCTTGCAATAGGCGATCTTGGCCTGAAGTTCTTGCTTGGGAACGGCGGCGTTGCCCTTGTCCTCCGCTTGCGCCGCCGCGGAGGAGACAACGATGGTGAAGGCTGTTGTCAGCAATAGGGATTGTAAGCGCATAGCCCCGCCTTTTGGGTAAGGCGCCACGTTACGCTTCGCCGGGCGGTTTGATCCAGTTCAATTTTTCCGGATCGATTTGATCCAGATCAACGCCAGCGGTCTGAAGCCGGATCACCCTGAGCAATCCGACAGCAACGATCCAGAGGTAGTTGAACTTCTATGATCTGACGGAGACGCCTTGTCTACGCGTATTCGCCGTTGCCGAAAAACCTCACCGGGACTAAATCCGATTTAGTGTTCCTTTTGCTCACTCGCGCTGTCGGTCCTGGACTAGCTATAATTTGCTCGTTAGCGGTTTTAGGAGCGGGACTCGCGCGCTTGCACGGAGTGGGGCGATCGCGCTCGCCGCGTCGAGATCCATTTGATCCAGATCAATGACGCATCCCCAAGTGCTGCTTATAAATTTCGATAGCACGCAGACGACGAGGTGCGGTCGTCTATTTTGCATGTTGCCGTGTCGGCGAGTGACGAAACATAATGTTTCGTCACGCGTCGAACTGTTGCATGTGCAACGATCGTTGCAAAAATGTCTCGGCGTCGTGAAATCGGATGCACCGTTGCTATTGGCTTAGCCGCGATCCCAACTCTTGAATTATCGTTGTTGTCGTAAGCGGCTTTCGATTCAGTGTTCGCGCGTTGCACGGAGTGTCGCGAACAACGGGGTAGCGCGATGCGAAGCGATTGCGGTCGTTTTATTCGACCCTTTGGGAACTGTGGGCTGTTCGCTGCGGTTGCAGCAGTTGTCGTTCTTGTCGGTTTCCTGACAATAGGCTTTGCGCCGCCGGCACAGGCGCTGCCGAGTTTTGCACGCCAGACCGGGCAGCCCTGCGGTACATGCCACACCAGTTTCCCCGGGCTGACGCCGTTTGGCCGCCGCTTCAAGCTCCTCGGCTATACGACGGGGGGCGGCCTCTACAAGACGACGCCGTTCTCCAACAACGCGGGCCCGAAGGAGGCCTATGCCGCGCTGCGCAATTATGCCAACCGGATCGATGGCAATGGCGACGCTCCCACGGCTGCCCCCGTCGCCGAGAAGGGTTGGGTGCCGCCGGTCTCGATGATGGCGATCGCCGGCTTCACCCACACGCAAGTCCCGGAGATTGCGCCACCGACGGACCCATACAAGGCAAATGACAACACCGTGCTGTCGCCCTTTAGCGGGTTCTGGGGCGGTGCGATCACCAGCAACCTCGGCGCCTTCGTCCAGGTCACCTATAACGCGCCAGGCCCCGTGTCGAGCTTGTCCGGCAATCCATCAGATCAATTCCTGCACACCTGGACCTGGGACAATACCGATGTCCGCTATGCCAGCACCACCAACATCGGCGGCGTCGACGTCATCTACGGCATCACCGCCAACAACAATCCGACCGTTCAGGACTTATGGAACACGACACCGGCGTGGGCCTTCCCCTTTGCCGGTTCGACGCTTGCGGCCAAACCCAGCGCCGCGACTCTGATAGAGGGCGCTTTTGCTGCGCATGTGGGCGGCGTCGGCGCCTACACGATGCTCAACGACATGCTCTTTCTCGAATTCACCGGCTACCAGACATTGCGGTTCGACCACCAGAACTCGCTGGGCCTGGACCCGTTCGCTTCGCCCGGCCTGTTCAGCGGCGTGGCGCCCTATTGGCGCGTGGCGTTCGAGCCGCATTGGGGCCCCCACACCTTCATGCTCGGCACCTACGGCATGATCTTCAATGTCAATCCATGGATTGACAACACCTTCGTACTGGGAACGACCGGGGTGCTGGCGCAAACCAACAGGTTCACCGACATCGGCGTCGACTCGCAGTACCAGTATCAAGGTTCGAATTACTGGGTGACGCTCCGCGCCAATTATATCCGCGAGTTTCAGCGGCTGGATGCGGCCTTCGCCACGGGCGGTTCGTCCAATCCGACCAACGAACTCAACACGCTGCGGCTGACCGGAGAGCTTACCTTTGGCGGCGACAACCGCATCGCGGTCACCGGTCAATATTTCAGTACCTGGGGCACTGCCGACGGGAACTTATACGGCTTCGATGCGAACACCGGGAACGCCCTTACCCCGAACAGCAACGGCTGGATGGCCGAGCTTGACTACATTCCGTTTGGCCTCAGCAAGGCGCCGGGCTGGCCGTGGTTCAACGCCAAACTCGGTCTGCAATACATCTACTACAACAAGTTCAACGGCACCACGGTCGGCGCCCATGACAACAACACCCT
>Ga0209117_1000727_pt1 | contig 12534 bp, 10 predicted proteins | sample BlaSpr_A8_OM2_M2_FD_187978 | JGI IMG/M metagenome (GOLD analysis project Ga0209117, IMG submission 187978) | Forest soil microbial communities from Thunder Bay, Ontario, Canada - Black Spruce, Ontario site 2_A8_OM2_M2 (SPAdes) (version 2) | ecosystem: Environmental > Terrestrial > Soil > Boreal...
CCATACGGCGCAAAATCAAACGTGCTGGCTGGGACGATGCCTTCCTCATGGCAACGCTCAGCCATATGCGATAGCCCTGCCCGCAAGCGGGAGAGGGGGGGCGGATAGAGCTATGCTTCCCGCACCACCCTCACATCCACCTCGCGCTCGACGTAGGTCCACTCCTCGGTAGCGCGCAGCATGCCCACCAAGTCCTCGAACATGCCGGCGTGATCGGGCGCGTATTCGAACCAGGCGAGAAAGTCGAAGGGCTCGCCGAGATCGCGGCAGTGATAAAGCTGCCGCGCGATCGCGGGCAGGTATTTCAGGCTGCCGGCGATGTGGTGCGACTTGTCCTCGAAAATCCGCCGCCGCTCCTCCTGCGTGAACTCCCACCAGGCGGATGATTTCCGGATCGGGATCAGCGCGGCGCAACTTGCCTCCGGCCGGCCGAGTGCGGCCTGCAGCGTCTCGAGTTGCGCCTTCTCGGTGCGCTCGACATAGCGCACATGGCTTGCGACGCCCGCCAGCCGCCAGGACGTTTGCGACGGCAGCAGCGGCAGGGCGATAGCTTCGCTGTGAACGACCGAGAGGGCAGGCGTCAGCGCGAGCGGCTCGCCTTTCACCGGCGAAAGCGAGGTGATCCGCCACGCGCCGCTCCGGCCGCCCCTGAATGTCGTGAACATGCGCTATCGAAGCGCGGAACCGGCCGCGGTTCAAGGACGGTGTTCATCGTTACCGTCATTCCGGGGCATCGCGAAGCGATGAGCCCGGAATCTCGGGATTCCCCGATGTGCAACTGCACATCTGAGGCTCGCGCTAACCGCGCGTCCCGGAATGACAGCGAAGACACCCCTGTGAATAGCCGGGAGAAGGCCAACAATCTTCGTATTTTAGGCAGCGCACCCTATATCCATGATCGGTTGGCAAAAGCCTCCCGACTCAACGACAATCTCCCCATGCGCTTTACGCCCCAATTCCTCGATGAACTGCGCGCCCGGCTTCCGGTTTCGGAAGTCGTCGGCCGGCGCGTGAAATTGAAGAAGGCGGGGCGCGAGTGGAAGGGCCTGTCGCCATTTCAACAGGAGAAGTCGCCGTCATTCACCGTCAATGACCAGAAGGGATTTTATCACGACTTCTCCTCCGGCAAGCACGGCGACATCATCAGCTTCCTGATGGAGACCGAGGGCGTCGGCTTCGCCGAAGCCGTCGAGCGCCTGGCATCGATGGCCGGTGTGCCGTTGCCTGCCGCTACCCCGGATGCCGCGCGGCACGAGCAGCGCCGCAAGACGCTCTATGACGTGATGGACCTTGCCGCGAAATTCTTCGCCGACACTTTGGCCTCGCGCAACGGCGCCAAAGCGCGCGGCTATCTCGGCGACCGCGCGATTTCGCCGACGGTGCAGTTGCAGTTTCGCATCGGCTATGCGCCGGGAGAGCGCTTCGCGCTGAAAGAGCATCTCGGCTCCCAGGGCATTCCGGTCGAGGACATGGTCGAAGCCGGGTTGCTGGTCGCGGGCGACGACATCCCGGTGCCGTATGACCGGTTTCGCGATCGCGTGATGTTTCCGATCGCTGACTTGCGCGGACGGGTGATCGCGTTCGGCGGCCGCGCGCTGGAAAAAGACGTTGCCGCGAAATACCTGAATTCACCGGAAACGCCGCTGTTTCACAAGGGCGACAATCTCTACAATCTGGCGCCGGCGCGGCTCGCCACCCATAACGGCAGCTCCCTGGTGGTGGTGGAAGGCTATGTCGACGTCATCGCCATGGTCGGCGCAGGCTTTCCGGCAAGCGTCGCGCCGCTCGGCACCGCGCTCACCGAAAACCAGCTTGCGCTGCTGTGGAAGATGGCGGACGAGCCGATCCTTTGTTTCGACGGCGACAAGGCCGGGCAGAAGGCGGCATGGCGCGCCGCCGACATGGCGCTGCCGCATCTCAAGCCCGGCAAGAGCCTGCGTTTCGCACTGCTGCCGGAAGGTCAGGACCCCGACGATCTCGCGCGCTCGGGCGGCCGTGGCGCGATCGAGGAAGTGATCTCGGCGGCGCGTGGCCTCGCCGACGTGATCTGGTCGCGCGCAATCGAAGGCGGCACTTTTGCGACTCCCGAGCGGCGCGCGGCGCTGGAGGCGCGGATCGGCGAACTCTCGGGCGGCATCCGCGACGAAGTGGTGCGGCGCTATTATCGCCAGGATCTGGCGGAGCGGCTGCAACGGACCTTCGCGCCGGATGGCGCGCGCGGCGGCTACGGCCGCGGCAACTATCGCGGCGGGGCGGGAAATTTTGGCGGCGAATCAGGCCGGCGATTTCAGCCACGCGGCTCGTTCACTCCCGGGGCCGCGGGCCGATTCGAACCGCGCGGCGGCCGGGCGCAAGGTTCAGCCGGCAGCCAGACCATCAACCGCGGGCCCTATCAGGCGGCGAGCGCCCAGCTTGCGTTGAGCCCGATCATGCGCGGCCAGCGCAGCGCGATGTCCCGCCGCGAGGCGCTGATTTTGCAGTCTTTGATCAACCATCCCTGGCTGCTGCATGACCATCTGGAAGAGGTAGCGGCGCTGGAATTGGCCCATCCGGAGGCGCACAAACTGCGCGCCGCCATCATCAGTGCCTTCGCCAACGACCATCACCACAGTCCGGAGCCTACGGAACAAGCCGAAAAAATGCGCGCCGACCTCGAAGCAGGCGGATTTTCACAAGTTCTTCAAAGGGTTGAGCGGGCGATCACGACCGCGGCGGTGTGGGGCGTGCAACCCGGCGCAGCAAGGGATGACGTTCTTTCAACCTGGCATCAGCTGGTATCCTTGCATCGCCAATGGCACTCATTACTTAGGGAATTGAAAGATGCCGAGCTGGCCTTGGGCGAGGAGGCAAGCGAGGCGAACTTGGCGTGGCTGCGCGACGTCAAGGCCAGGCTGGCCGAAGTGGACGGTACCGAGGCCCTGATCGAGGGTTTCGGAGAGTCCTCAGGCCGGTTCCAGCGGAGCGTTTGATTAAAAAATGATGCGGACGGCCGGGTCCGGAACCGCGAAATGACTCGCCAAACCCATGGTTTGGCTGCAAAAACAGGGTTAAGCGAAGCTTAATAGCCTGCGGGCTAAGAGTTCGAAACCGGCGAAAGAGATTCGGGGGTGGCGATGGTCTGCGCCGCCCTTTCCGCGTCGTAGTGACTTAAGTAGATCAAGGCGGGCGCGGCGACGTATCCTGCATGAGCGCGTTTAGGAGCAATGAATGGCCATCAAGGCAAAGACGCTGCAGGTAAAGGACAAGGAAAAAGACGACAAGGCAGCCGACACCCCTGAGAAGGATTCGCCGGACGCGCCCTCGCCGTTGCTCGACCTGTCGGATGCCGCCGTCAAGAAGATGATCAAGCAGGCCAAGAAGCGCGGCTTCGTGACCTTCGATCAGCTCAACGAAGTCTTGCCGTCCGACACCACCTCCCCGGAGCAGATCGAAGACATCATGTCGATGCTCTCCGACATGGGCATCAACGTCTCCGAGGCCGAGGACGCCGACAGCGAGGAAGAAAACAAGGAAGAGGCCGAGGACGAGACCGACAACGAACTGGTCGAGGTCACGCAAAAGGCCGTCACCGAAGTCAAGAAGTCCGAGCCCGGCGAGCGCACCGACGATCCCGTCCGCATGTATCTGCGCGAGATGGGCACCGTCGAGCTATTGTCGCGCGAGGGCGAAATCGCCATTGCAAAACGCATCGAGGCCGGTCGCGAGGCGATGATCGCAGGGCTTTGCGAAAGCCCGCTGACCTTCCAGGCCATCATCATCTGGCGCGACGAACTCAACGAGGGAAAAATCTTCCTTCGCGACATCATCGATCTGGAAGCGACCTACGCCGGCCCCGACGCCAAGAACAACATGAACCCGCTGCTTGCGGCCCCGCTCGGCCCCGACGGCCAGCCGCTGGCTTCCGCCAACGGCAATGGCGGCGCGATGCCCGCTGCTGCCGCACCTTCTCACATCGCGCCGCCGGCGGCGCCGCCGGCGCCGACCCCGTTCCGCCCCGCACCGGCTGCCGCACCTGACGCCGCGAAGGATCCCGCCGAAGCCGCCGCTGAATCCGATCTCGACGACGACGAGTTCGAAAACCAGATGTCGCTCGCGGCCATCGAGGCCGAGCTGAAGCCGAAGGTGGTCGAGACCTTCGACAAGATCGCCGACAACTACAAGAAGCTGCGCCGCCTGCAGGAGCAGGACATCTCCAACCAGCTGCAGAACGAGACGCTGTCGCCGGCCCAGGAGCGCAAATACAAGAAGCTGAAGGACGAAATCATCGTCGAGGTGAAGTCGCTGCGGCTTAACCAGGCCCGCATCGATTCGCTGGTCGAGCAGCTCTACGACATCAACAAGAAGCTGGTGTCGTTCGAGGGCCGCCTGCTGCGTCTCGGCGACAGCCACGGCGTCGCGCGCGAAGATTTCCTGCGCAATTATCAGGGCTCGGAGCTCGATCCGCGCTGGCTCAACCGTGTCTCGAAACTTTCGGCCAAGGGCTGGAAGAATTTCGTGCATCACGAAAAGGACCGCATCAAGGAACTGCGCCACGAGATCCAGTCGCTGGCCGCCTTGACCGGGCTCGAGATCGGCGAATTCCGCAAGATCGTGCACGGCGTGCAGAAGGGCGAGCGCGAGGCGCGCCAGGCCAAGAAGGAAATGGTCGAGGCTAACCTTAGGCTCGTGATTTCGATCGCCAAGAAATACACCAACCGCGGCCTGCAATTCCTCGATTTGATCCAGGAAGGCAATATCGGGTTGATGAAGGCGGTCGACAAATTCGAATACCGCCGGGGTTACAAGTTCTCGACCTATGCGACGTGGTGGATCCGGCAGGCGATCACCCGCTCGATCGCCGACCAGGCGCGCACCATCCGCATTCCCGTGCACATGATCGAGACCATCAACAAGATCGTGCGCACCTCGCGCCAGATGTTGAATGAGATCGGCCGCGAACCGACGCCGGAAGAACTCGCCGAAAAGCTCGGCATGCCGCTTGAGAAAGTGCGCAAGGTTCTCAAGATCGCGAAAGAGCCGCTGTCGCTGGAAACTCCAGTGGGCGACGAGGAAGATTCGCACCTCGGCGATTTCATCGAGGACAAGAACGCGATCCTGCCCATCGATGCCGCGATCCAGAGCAACCTGCGCGAGACGACGACCCGCGTGCTGGCGTCACTGACCCCGCGCGAAGAACGCGTGCTGCGCATGCGCTTCGGCATCGGCATGAACACCGACCACACGCTGGAAGAAGTCGGCCAGCAGTTCTCGGTGACCAGAGAGCGCATTCGGCAGATCGAGGCAAAGGCGCTGCGGAAGCTGAAGCATCCGAGCAGGTCGAGGAAGCTGCGGAGCTTTTTGGATAATTGATTCAGTTTCAAAGGCCCGGTGTTCCCGGGCCTTTTTCTTTGGATGCTGTTGAACCCCCGCCCGTTTCTGCGTCGCAGCGCCCTTCGAGACGCGCCCTTCGGGCGCTCCTCAGGGTGACGGTGCGGCCGGAATCGAGATTTCTCATTTCGTTATTGCTGGGCTTGACCCGGCAATCCATCTTTCGAAAATGATGGATGCGCGGGTCAAGCCCACGCATGACAACTTTTACGCCTGCGAAGAGGCGTGGCGGCTCTCGAAGGATGGAGCGGCACGTGCTAGAACCTAGCCTGCATTACATTTCGCCTCTCTCACCAAAATGGCTTTCCCATGGTCCGCCTCGTTTTTGCCTTTTGCGCGCCCGTTCTCGCCACCCTCACCCTCACCACCCCGTCCTTCGCCGCCCGTTGCGGCGGCGATTTCAACACCTTCGTGGCGAGCATGTCGTCGGAGGCTGCGGCCGCGGGAATCTCGCAGAGCGTGGCCAGCTCAGCGCTCGGCGGCGTGAGTCAGGATATGGCGGTGCTGAATTTCGACCGGCGCCAGCGCGGCACTTTCAACAAGTCGTTCGAGCAATATGTTTCGACCCGCGTGGGCGCGGGGCGCATCAACGGAGGCCGGGCGATGCTGCAGCGTCACGCGGCATTGTTGTCGCGGATCGAGGCGCGGTTCGGCGTGCCGCGGCAGATCCTGGTCGCGATCTGGGGGCTGGAGACCGATTTCGGCAAAGGCGACATGGGGAAACTGCCGGTGTTTCGCGTGCTCGCGACCATGGCGCATGATTGCCGCCGCACCGAGCTGTTCCAGGGTGAACTGCTGGCAGCGCTGAAGATCGTGCAGCGTGGCGATCTCCCGCTTCGCGACATGATCGGCGCTTACGCCGGCGAAATCGGCCAGACGCAATTCCTGCCGTCGTCCTACATCAAATACGGCGTCGATTTCGACGGCGACGGCCGCGTCGATCTGCGCCACAGCGTGCCTGACGTGCTCGCCTCCACCGCCAACCTGCTCCACACCAACGGTTTCAAGATGGGCGCGCCGTACGAGGAGGGGAGTGCGAATTTCGAGGCGATGCGCGAGTGGAATCACGCGACGATCTATCGCAAGACGATTGCCTATTTCGCGGATCAGCTGGTGGGGCGGTGAGGGTTTAACACCGTCATTCCGGGGCAGCCCGCAGGGCTGAACCCGGAATCTCGAGATTCCAGGTTCGCGCTTCGCGCGCCCCGGAATGACGAATGTTGAAATTTATTGCGCTACGCGCTTCCTCATTTCCCCGCCTTCGCCGCCATCTCAAACCGCCGCACCAGTACGGACCAATAGGTGCCGGGCCGCAACCGCTGCAGCAGGTCCATGAAGCGGGCGTCTTTGCCAATTAATATGCGCGGCGCGTTTTTCTCGATGCCTTGGATGATGCGCAGCGCCGCCGCGGCGGGCCGGGTCCTGGCGAAAGCATCGAACCGCTCGATCGATTGCGCGCGGTGCGCATTGTCGGTTATCCCTGTGCCGCTGCGGGAGTTGCGGGCGATGTTGGTGGCGACCCCGCCGGGATGCACCACCGACAGCCGCACCGGGCTTCCCGCCATCTGCAGCTCATGCCGCAAGCTTTCCGAGAAACCGCGCACCGCGAATTTCGCCGCCGCGTAAGCAGTTTGCCCCGGCGGCGCGACGATGCCGAAGATGCTGGAGAGGTTGACGATGTGGGCCTCGCCCTGGCGCGAAAGATGCGGCAGGAAGGCGCGGGTCGCATGCACCACGCCCCAGAAATTGATGTTCATCAGCCAGTCCATCTGCGCCTGGTCGATCTCGTTGAACTGGCCGAGCAGCGCAACGCCGGCATTGTTGACGACAATGTTGAGGCCGGGATGGCTCGATGTGGCGGCTTGCGCGAACGCTTCGATCTGGCTGGGCTCCGACACATCGACGCGGTGGATGGTGACCTTCCGCGAATGGGCTTTGGCGATCTCGGCGGCGACCGCCTGCAGTCCCGCCTCGTCGCGATCGGCCAGCGCCAGGTCGCAGCCGCGCGCCGCGAGCTCAAGCGCCAGCGCCCGGCCGATACCACTGGCCGCGCCGGTGACGGCGGCGGCGGCTCCACGGATCGCAGTCATCTGATGCCAGCTCCATGGGGGTGGGAATTCGAAAAAGCTTCTGACCTTGCAAAAAAAACCCCGGTTTGTCCGGCAATCCTTATACAGGGCACCGGCTTTGGCAACCGGGCGCGGCGCTCCTGCCGGCGCTGCTTCCTCGATCGCTGTCGCCATGATATTGGCGATCGATGCCGCATTCATTCCTGCCCAAATCGTTGATTGCATTCGCACTGTCGGCCGTCGCGACGGTGGCCGGCGCGCAGGAGACCGTGAATTTTGCCTCCCTGGACGGCAAGACGAATTTGACCGCCCATCTCAGCCGTCCGGAGGGCGACGCGCCGCGGCCGGCGCTGGTGCTGATGCACGGCTGCTCCGGATTGCTCAACGCGAAGGGTCAGATCCTGCCGATCTATCGGGCCTGGATGCGCGCGCTGGTGGTGCAAGGATACGCCGTGCTCACGGTCGACAGCGCGAGTTCGCGCGGCTTCGGCCAGACCTGCTCGCCGAGCCCGGATCGGATCACCATGTGGCGGAATCGGCCAAAGGACGCTTATGCGGCATTGCAATATTTGCAGGCCCAACCGTTCGTGCAGGCCGACCGCATCGGGCTGATGGGTTGGTCGCAGGGCGGCGGGGCAGTGCTGCTGAGCATCAACGATAAGAGCATCGGACGCCCGGCTGATCTCGCGCACGAGTTCAAGGCCGCGATTTCGTTCTATCCCGGCGCCTGCAGCGAAAGGCTGCAGTCAAAACCCTATACGCAGGTCGAGCCGGAGAGCTGGAGCACGCAGGTGCCGCTGCTGGTGTTATCAGGTGAAGCCGATACCTGGACGCCATTTCCGCCGTGCGAAGCTTTCATTGCGGGCGCCAAGGCGCGGGGCAATCCGGTCGAGATGAAGAGCTACCCGTCAGCGGTGCATGCCTTCGATGCGCCGAACCTGCCCCGCCGCGAACTGCCGGACTATCGCACAGGCGATGGCCCGATCCCCGTGATCGGTACCGACAAGGAAGCCCGCGCCGACGCCTTCCCTCGCGTGCTGGAATTTTTAAAGCTCCGCCTGGAAACAAATTGATCAGGGTGCCGCCATGTCGCTGTCCTTCCTACTGACCTCGCTGATCGTGATCGCCTCGCCCGGCACCGGCGTGCTCTACACGCTGGCGGCGGCGCTGACCAAGGGATCGCGGGCCAGCGTCGCCGCGGCGTTAGGCTGCACGCTCGGGATCGTCCCGCATATGTCGGCCGCCATGCTCGGCCTCACAGCCGTGCTGCACACCAGTGCATTGGCGTTCGCGGCGCTGAAATGGTGTGGGGTGATCTATCTGTTGTACATGGCCTGGCAGGCGCTGCGCGAGCGAGGCGCGCTCGCGGTCGATGCCCGCCTTGACGCCCGTTCAAGCCGGCGCGTCATCGTCACCGGATTTCTGATCAACATCCTCAATCCGAAGCTGTCGATCTTCTTCCTGGCGTTCCTGCCGCAGTTCATCGCGGCCGACGAGGGCCACCCCTTGCTGCGGATGCTGGAATTGAGCTCCGCGTTCATGGCGATGACGTTTGCGGTATTCGTGGTCTACGGCCTGTTCGCGGCTTCCGTCCGCGACCGCATCGTGACCCGGCCGAAGGTAATGACCTGGCTGCGCCGCGCCTTCGCCGGCGGATTTGCCGCGCTCGGCGCCAGACTGGCGTTCGCGGAGCGGTAGATCCTCAGCGTCGTGCCGGGCGACGACGGATAGTGGGTAACCCCAAATCAAAAGGCGGGCTCGAGGCCCGCCGTTTTGGTGAATGTTTCCGTCGCGCTGAGTGCCCGGGCGGAGCGAGGCTCCACCCGGGCTTAGAAAGTTACTTCTTCTTCGCTTTCTTCGCCTTCTTCGCCTTTTTCGCCTTCTTCGCTTTCTTAGCCATAGTATCCTCTCAGGGTTAAATGGATGGAAACGCGACACGAGGCATGCTCGGCGGAGGGCCAGCCTCGCAACATCCTCGAATGCAATCCCAACAGATTCGCGGCGCGCTGCCCCGCACCGTCACGCCAGTGTCATCGCGTTATCCACAGCTGTTATGCGTTTTGATGCATTTTTCGGAAAATTTTCACGCTTCACGCCGTCCGAGCGCCGTCTTCAGCGCGACGAGCCGGGCATCCATCGAATTCAGAGCAAGATGGATCGCCGGATCAAGTCCGGCGATGACACCGTGCGAGCACGCCGACGTCGCCTCGTCAGGGTTAACGATGCCCCAACGTGCCGGGGCGCTGTGCATCGATCCGGAACAGGGCGTCACCATCGTCTTCATGATTTCAAAACCAAAGCGCGGATTGCTTCGCCGCGGTGAGGGTCCGTTAATGGGCGCGGCTGCACTTTATCCGCAACACAACGGGGATGGTCATGGGTGGGCTGATCGATAACAGGGGAGGCAGGGCCATGTGCGTTCTGCGTTCGCGATGCTGAGCGTTCCGACCCTGTGGACGGTGTTCGTCGTCAATTTTCTCGCGCTGGGCCTGATCTGGGCCTATGTCAGCCGCAGCTACCCCAAATTGGTGGCCGCGCGGTTCTGGACCGGCTCGGCGTTCGCCGCTGCCTTCGGCGCATCGCTGGCGATGCTGCGCTTCGCCGTGGATTCGCTGCTGCCGCTGCTGGCCGGTGGCACCGTGATGATTTTCGCCGCCTGCCTTGGCGCGATGGGTATCAGGCGGATCTACGACCTGCCGGTCACCTGGCGCGGCACCGCGCTGATTACCGGACTGAGCTTCGCCGGCCTGACGTTCTTCATCGTCGGCTACGACAGCATGTCGATGCGGATCCCGATCTATTCGCTGGGCCAAGCGCTGCCGTTCGCGCTGACGCTGAAGCTCTTGCTGTCGCGGCAGGATGGCCGCAAAAACCCCGGCGCCCGGCTCGCCGGCATTGTCTCCATTGTCATCATCGCCATTTATGCCATCCGCGGCGGCGGCAGCCTGCTCCACGTCGGCGGCGACTTCTCCTACACCCAGTCCAATCCAATTCAGTCGGTCATTGTACTGACGATGATGTTCCTGTCGATGGCATGGAATTTCGGCTTCCTGCTGATGGCGATCGATCGGCTGCGCGCCGAGGTCGCCGATCTGGCGCTGCTCGACGATCTCACCGGCGTCGGCAACCGGCGGCATCTGTTGCAGCGGCTGACCGAGGAATGCGCGAAGTCGGTGCGCAGCGGCGAGCCGTTCGCGCTGCTGGTGATCGATCTCGACGGCTTCAAGGCGGTCAACGACACCCACGGCCATGCCGCAGGCGACGCCTGCCTGCAGCATTTCACCCTGATGGCGCATACCCGGCTGCGGCCCGGCGACATGCTGGCGCGCACCGGCGGTGACGAATTCTGCATCGTGCTGCCCGCTTCGACGCTGCGCGAGGGCGCCATGATCGCCCGCCGCGTCGTGGAGGTGTGCCGCGCCGACGCCGCGGCATGCACGGGCACGGATATTCCGATCGAAGTCTCGATCGGTGTCGCGCAATGGACCAAGGAGATCGGCACGTTTCCGGACCGGCTGATCGCCGCCGCCGATCACGCGCTTTACGCCGCCAAGAAGGACGGCAAGAATCGCCACGCCGTCTATGACCCGTCGCCGCCGCTGGCGCCCGGGCACGAGGCGATGCCGGAACGGCCCCTGCGCAAGCTCGCGTGAGCGTGCTATCCAGACGGTTTACTGGACGTGAGTGCCATGAACTTCCGCCTGCTGGCGACGGCGCTCTGCGTCATCGCGATCGCTGCCCCGGCATCCGCGCAAACGCCCGATCTCGCGGCAAACGCGCGCGCGTCGGGCACGCCCGAAATTCCCGACCTGAAGATGGTCTGGATGGCGCCGTGGGGCGAGGTGTCGAAAGCCCATCCCTGGCGCAACATCATCGTTCACCAGACCGAGGGGCCGGCGGGCTCGGCTCGATCAGGCGCGCAAGAGCAGGCAAAGAACCCGACGCGGCGCGGCGTCACGGTCTGGGTGGAGACCGACGGCACGGTGTACTGGGCGGTGGCGGAGAACCTCGTTCCGACCCATGGCGACGGCGGCAACCGCAACGACAACAAATACATCGACAACGGCCCGACCTTCCATCAGGTGGTGGGCGCCAATTCGATCGGCGTGGAATTCGCCGGCAATTATCCTGACGTGACGCGCGGCGCGACCGAGGCGCAGATCGCGGCGTGGCGGATCCTGGTGCGGGTGCTGCGGGCGCGCTACGGCATTCCCCTCGATCGGGTCTATGCGCATAACTGGATCGACTACAAGGACGCCCGCTATTGCGAAGGCTGCGCGCTGGCGACGCTGGCAAGGCAGTGGGGACCGTAGGAATACGCTCTCGTCATTCCGGGGCGCGCGAAGCGCGAACCCGGAATCTCCCGCTGATCATCTCGGGATTCCGGGTTCATCGCTTCGCGATGCCCCGGAATGACGGTGGCCGCTCAAATCGGCTGCGCCATCCAGCGGCGTAGGGGTGGGCTAAGCGAAGCGAGCCCACCATCTTAATTTGCGTCTAAAATGGTGGGCACGGCGCGAGAGCGCTTTCACGCTCCTCCATCCATGATCGTGAGAAGATCGCTCAGGGCTTGCTTGCAACTGGCGGCGTTCGGGGTGCTGGCGCGCAACGCCTCAAGGGCGCGGTCGATCGCCTTGTCGACCTTGTGCCACTCCGGAGCCGCCCGCGGCTTCAATCCGGCTTCAGCCTCGTCCCATTGCGTTTCGAGGTCCTTGATGCGCGTCTTGGCGGCCGCGAGGTCGCCCTTGTCGACGAGCGCGGCGGTATCGGCAACGATGGTCCGGAAAGATGAGAGGTCGCCGAGTTTCGACGACATCGCAGCCTGCGCCGGAGCAATGCTGGAAGCGGCGACGAACGAGCCGAGGCAGGCGGGTCCCGCAAGCGCGCCTAGCATGCTCAAGGCAAAAATCAGTTTCGGTTTTTTCACGCTTGTCTCCTTGGTTGATCGGCCTGCGCGTTTCGCGCAAGCGCCCGGTGAAATCGAAGAATTCGAATCACGGCATTCCGCCGGCGCTTTCGTGCAGCTGCGTTCGGCGCGCATCGAAGCTGACGAATGCCACGAGTGCGACGATGACAGCGAGAAAAGCGATGCTGGTGT
>Ga0209117_1000728_pt1 | contig 12523 bp, 9 predicted proteins | sample BlaSpr_A8_OM2_M2_FD_187978 | JGI IMG/M metagenome (GOLD analysis project Ga0209117, IMG submission 187978) | Forest soil microbial communities from Thunder Bay, Ontario, Canada - Black Spruce, Ontario site 2_A8_OM2_M2 (SPAdes) (version 2) | ecosystem: Environmental > Terrestrial > Soil > Boreal...
GGAGGGCGATGTGACCTTCCGTTACGCCTCCCTCGCCAGCGGCCTCGATATCGTCCGCAAGAACCTGGGCCAGCACGAGATTGCGACAATCCAGACAACGGGGATCGATGAGGCCACCGGCCACATCCGCCTCACGACCCTCCTGGTGCACGCCTCAGGGGAGTGGATCTCCTCCGATTGGCCGGTCTGTGCGGCCAGCGAAACCGCGGCGCCGCATCGGATGGGGGCCGCCCTGACCTATGCCCGCCGCCACGCGCTGTTCACGCTGGTCGGAATCGCCGGCGAAGACGATCTGGATGCGCCAGATCTGGAAGCACGACCCAAAGCGGCTGCCGATCGGCCCAACGGGTCGAACGGGGGAACCCCCAACGGGCAGGCGCACACCGCCGGGGTGTCGGACGGCCGCCGCCGGGTCCCGATCACGCCCCCTATCCTGACTCCCGATCAGTCGGCGCTCCAGCGAGATCGCTTGCTCGCCGAACTGGGCGCCGTTCAATCGAGTGAAGAGGCAGCCGGCTGGGCCCAGCGGAGCCTTAAAACCAAGCACAGCCTGACGGCCGCGGACGCCCAGTTTGTCGAAACGGCCTTCCGGACCAAGATGACGGCCGTGGGCGACGAGCCAATCCCGGAGCTCCCAGAAGCTGCTCCAAGCCTGGCAGAGGCAGAGGCCACCCGAGCGCCGGATACGCCAAAACCTGCGGTTTGTTCCCGCCGTGGCCGGGTCCCAGCCAAGACCATTCGCCTGCGCGACAAAAACCATCGCAGATACGTATCCACCCAACCTTGCCTGGTGTGCGGACGCTCGCCAGCGGACCCTCATCATTTGCGTTTTGCTCAGCCTCGCGCACTCGGCCGCAAAGTCAGCGATGAGTTCACTGTCCCGCTGTGCCGGGTCCATCACCGTGAGCTGCACCGGCATGGTGCAGAGATCGCATGGTGGCAGAGTGTCAAAATTGATCCACTGCCCCTGGCCCAACGGCTCTGGCAGCATACGCGGCTCAATGGCGCGGCCGGGGCTGGAAGCGCAGTTGCCGAAATCGATGAGTCCAGCCCGACCTCAATCGCTACCACCCCGATTCCGCCGCGGATGTGAATCGCCTGGCCTCGATCGATGCCGAACAAGGTGCCAGCCCATGACCTCCCTACGACAAATCGAAGCCAATCGGTGCAACGCGGCCAAAAGCACCGGGCCGAAGACCGAAGTTGGCAAGATGCGATCGCGGCGAAACGCCGTCCGGCATGGACTGAGTGCTGAAACTGTCGTCGAAATCGTTGAGGATATCGAGGACTACAAGGGATTCGAGGCCGCGATCATCGCTGATTACGACGCCCGTACCGCCGTTGAGCGCGAGCTCGTACTCCGGCTTGCATCATTGTTGTGGCGACTGCGCCGCGCTACGGCGATCGAGACTGATTTGCTCAGGATCCAAGCGGAGATTCTTAACGAGCGTCGAATGAACCGGCTGAGAACTCAACCATGTCCACCCTACGGCGAACCTTCACTACTAAACTCGTGGGCAGATACCGAGCGGCAAAAGGTCGAGCTTGAACCGGCGCAAATCACCGGGGATCTATCCAGCTTCCATTCTTGTGCGGCCATCTTTCCCGCTCCCTCGGCCCGAGATCTTTCGCTCAGTTTCCAGAGGCTCGCTAATCTCGATAGTGCAGTGTTCGAGCGTCTTGGGCGGTACGAAGCAGCACTCGCTCGTCAAGTAGTACAGTGCATGTTTTTCCTAAGATCGGCGCGGTGCCATTGACTCAAGTTGATCTTTCGGAGGTGAGCAAAACGACCACGAAGACCGTTGCAGACTTTGAACGCCGCGCAAGGGGGCCATAATCGCTTTCCGGACTTCCATAGGAGTTCGAGCTCCTCAGGGTTGATCCCGTAACTTTGTCGCTCAGCAGCAAGCCGCGGTCGTAGAAATAATTGAATATGTCGAAACGCAACAACGCCCAATGCAAATACGACCCGACGAAATAACCCCAGCCACCTTCGGCTTCGCGTCAGCCTAAGAGCCCCTTCAAAGAGAATGAGGTTTATGTCGAAGGACCTCGTCACATAACACGTGTTGAACACGAGCGGCGATGAACGAAGTCCAAGCAGACGGTCGCACCTAGCGAGAATAGGCAAAGTGAGGATCGGCGTAGACGCCTACAGTGAGCGAACTTTGCCGTTCGCGATCCGTCTTTCGGTGTTGCGCCGAGCCCGCCGCACAAGAGCGCCAATAACATAATCGATCACAGAGTTTATCGTCCCGTAACGTTCACCCATACTTGGCCCAGAACGAGAGTTTGCGTTGATCAAATAGATCTGAGCTGCTCGATTGAGCGCTCGTGACGCTTGGCTGGCGGATCTCGGCTCTCCAGACATTCGTCGGATCTGCAACCATCGACTTTACACGACCTTGGCCTGCCTCAACCCCGCGATCTCGTTCGCGCCGAAACCGAACTCGGTAAGCACCTCGTCGGTCTGTTCGCCGAACTCCGGCGGCCGCGCCGCCATTTTGCTTGGCGTGCGCGACAGCGTGACCGGCTGACCGACCAGACAGATGTGACGGTTCTCGGCGTTCGGCACATCCTGCGCGATGCCGAGATGCTTGACTTGGGCGTCCTCGAACATCTGGTCGATCGAATAGATCGGGCCGCAGGGCACGCCGGCGGCGTTGAGTTCCCGGACCCAGGTCTCGGTGGATTTCTTTTCAGTAAGCGCGCTGATCTCGGCATTGAGCGCGTCGCGGTTCTTGGAGCGGGCCGGCGCGGTCGCGTATTCAGGATTGGTCACAAGCTCGGGTGCGCCGATCGCTTGCGCGCAGCGCTCCCAGATGCGACCGCCTGTGGTGGCGATGTTGATGTAGCCGTCGGAAGTCTTGAACACACCGGTCGGGATGCTGGTCGGATGGTTGTTGCCCGCCTGCTTCGCAACGTCCTTCTCCATCAGCCAGCGCGAGGCCTGAAAATCCAGCATGAAGATCTGCGCCTGCAGCAGCGAGGTCTGAACCCATTGGCCCTCACCTGAAACGTCACGCTCCAGCAGCGCCGTGAGAATGCCGATGGCGCAGAACAACCCGGCGGTAAGGTCCGCGACGGGGATGCCGACCCGCATCGGACCCTCGCCCGGCGCGCCAGTGATCGACATCAGCCCGCCCATGCCTTGGGCGATCTGATCGAAGCCGGGACGCTTGTGATAGGGGCCATCCTGGCCAAAGCCGGAGATGCTGCCATAGACGATGCGCGGATTGATGTTGCGCAAGCTCTCGTAATCGATGCCGAGCCGCGCTTTGACATCCGGGCGGAAGTTTTCGACCACGACGTCGGCCTTCTCCACCAGACGCCGGAATACTTCGAGGCCCTTGGGATCCTTCAGATTCAGTGTCATCGCGCGCTTGTTGCGATGCAGGTTCTGGAAATCCGAACCATGGCGCGGCCCGCCCGGCTGTTCGCCGGCGGCGTCCTCCGTCAGGGCGTCGATCTTGATGACATTGGCGCCCCAGTCCGCGAGCTGCCGCACACAGGTCGGCCCGGAGCGGACGCGGGTGAGATCGAGCACGGTGAAGCGGGACAGGGCTTGCGAGGCGCGCGGGAAGGGCATTCAGGGGGGACTCCAGACACTCAAGGCATGAAACAGAGTGCTGTTTTTGATCGGTCAGATTCACTGGAAATACAATAGCTGATCGCGGCATGCAGACCGCGACGGAGAAGGCGGTCGGCAAGCCACTGCTGGGCCCCATCACCAGTCTGCAAGCCGAGATCGACGGTTCTCTGAAATCGATTGTCGCCGTGGCGTAACGGCGCTCATTCTTGTCCTCACCCGGCTTGCTTTATTGCTCTTTCTCGGACGGAGACAAAAAGCCAGCCGCGACCGTTGGCGCGCTCACAGTTAGGGGGGCTTCGAATCAATTATTTGCCCTGAAGCGTCCGCAATCCCGGTATGGTCGCGCGCAGAGCCGAAGAGTTCGCCTCTTTTCCTGACCTGATGTTTCGGTTGAACACGCTATGGTATTAAACTGCAAATTAACACTTAAGAAAGACTCTCCCAACGTCGGATGGCCGCGTGGTATGAGCGATTCGATCTGTCGCTATCCACCATGTCCATCTCCGCAAGCTGCGGGCACCGAAAAGGGCATTTGGACGCAATTGATACGGCCTAAATTCCTGTTGAGGACCAAGGACTAAGCGATGATTCCTAAACTCCTGCCGAACCTGCAAGACACGGCTGATAACTATTTCAACACTGCCGGGGCCGAGATCTACGCGAGCTTCGCAGCACCTTGGGTCTGGAACGATGGCGGAAACCCTTCGGGGCCTTTGCCGATCCATGCCCTTTTCAGCCAAGGTGTCGCGCCTACGAGCGGGCCAGCTGGCCCCGGTTCCGTGGTCGCCGTGACATCCGGGGGCATTACCATCAATCTTTTATTCGATGCCGCAGCGATGGCGGCGCCGAAAAGCTTCCGAGACGGCATACAGCAGGCGGCGTCGATATTGACAGCGGCGATTTCTGACAAAATCACCGTAAATATAAAAATTGATTATAGCGGAACCGGCGGCGGCGCAGCTGCCGGCCCCGATAACGGCCTGTTCGAAAGCAATTCGGAAATCAGGGCCGGCCTGATCAACAACGCTACGCCGGGCGATACGACTTTCAATGCGTTGCCGAGCGGGTCATCGATTCAGGGGCAATCAAGTGTCGCCGTCTGGAATGCAGAGCTGAAGCTTTGGGGGTTGCTGGCGGCTATCGGCGAGTGGACAACATCGCGAGTTGACCTTCCCTGACAGAAAGCGGCTTTTAATGTATCGGATGGGACGCCAATTTATTGTTGTAGAGGCTCTTGCTGGGTCTTGATTGCCCTCCTGCTCCGACCAGACCTGGCGATGTTGGTGGCCCGGATTTCGGGTTGCAGAGAATGCCGATTTCAAGAACAAAAAGAGACTGACGCCGGCCGCTCTGTTTTGCCAAGTTTCGCCTTCATAGTCATTCCGCCTGCAACTCCCACGCCTAGGACGTACAAACCCGCCGACAATGCCCTTATCGACTTTTAACGGCACGTTCCAGGCGCAATGTTTGAACGGTCGCGGGTTCATGAGCCTGGACGAGCCTCGACAGTGATTGACTGTGCTCGATGTTATCGAAAAGATACCGAGAGTTGTCCACTTCGTCTCGGCAACAATAACTTCTGGGAACAATGATGCGGGCAAAAAATTGAGTTCAAAATTGTTGTATTTGTCGACGGAAGATTGGGTATTTTGCCAACATTTTCTAGTAATGGCGCGAGCTGCTGTTGCCGCAGGGTTTGATGTCGCGGTCGCAACAAAAGTACGTGAGCATGGCCGTAATATAGTCGACGAAGGGCTTCGGTTAATTCCGCTTGAAACAGAGCGCGGAAGCTTAGGTCTTTTCGAGGCCGTATCCGGTGTGGTCAAGATGGCCGAAATTATTCGCCGCGAAAAACCCGACATTGTTCATTGCATAGGTTTGCGAATGGTTCTGCTTGGTGGATTTGCTGCTCGAATAGCGAGAGCGAAAAAAGTTTTGTTAGCGCCTACCGGTCTCGGACATTTATGGATCACCGATCGCTTTTTTGAACGAACGCTGAGGATATTAGTTCGGTTTGTTATTGGTCGGATCTTGGTTGGACGTGACGTTCATTTCCTGTTTGAGAATCGAGAGGATCCTGCGGAATTCGGCCTAGATTCGAACGCCAGTTGCGTCACGATTATCGGCGGTGTCGGAGTTGCAGCTGAAAAATTTCCGCCGGTTCTAGAGCCTTCTGACCCATCAGACCCCTCAATTAGAGTTGCAGTTGTGAGTCGCATGCTGGTGCCGAAAGGTATCGTCGAAACAGTTGCCGCGGTTCAACTCGCAAGGGCCAAGGGGGCAGATATTACATTGCACTTGGTTGGAGTTCCAGACCCCACTAATCCCACTTCGATTGCATTATCGGATCTTCTCGCATGGTCAAAGCTAGAGGGGATTTTTTGGCACGGTCGGGCTGAAAGCATCGCGAAAGTATGGAAGGAGCATCATATCGCGATCCTGTTATCTTATCGGGAGGGTTTACCAGTTAGTCTGGTGGAGGCCGCCGCTTCCGGTCGACCGATCGTCACAACCGATGTTGTGGGGTGTCGCGAGGTCGTTCGTGATGGTGTCGAGGGGTTTCTCGTTCCGAAGGGAGATGCCGTTCAGGCTGCGGAGAGACTGTTAAAACTTGCCCGCGACCCCGAATTGCGAAAGCAGATGGGGCAGGCAGCAAATCGGCGATTCCAAGAGCGGTTTACGGCACAGATTGTTGCGAGGACAATGACCTCTCTTTATCTGCGGCTTTCCTAGGAGATCGAAAGCAGCACGGAAAAGGCTAGCAGACAGCGGTCCTGCGCTTGAGAAACCCAGTTAAAAGAGCGAACTCAAAAATCTGACGGGTTCAACATGGTCTGAAAGTTCTCTCAGCCGACGCTATCTACTGACGATATCTGATTCGAATACATCAAGACCGTCGCCGTCGAGAGGTTCACTATGTTGACCGGGTTTCGGGCTCGCTCGCTCGGCTGAGATGCGGGCGCAGGCGAGTAGCGCCCAAGCGCAATCTAAGAGATGCGGTCATATTGAAATTCATAAAGGGTGCTCTTCGATGCGCACGTTAACACCAGCGCGATCGGATTTGATTTCCGGTTCGTCCGGGTCGCCACTCTCCAATGAATGCGGGTAAGTGAAAATCTGCCGTGGCATCGATTGGATGTGCGCGCTGACCAACAAGGAACTGGTCAGCCGCCTACCGCGTCCATGACGTCGAACGGTTCACTCGGCCAGCGCTTTTGAATTTTGCTTAGCAAAGAAACAGCGTTGGAGTACGGTATCCGACGACCAGCCTTCATTTCATACAAAATGAAAGTCGCTCTGGTGCGCCAGCAATTGCGCCACGGTGACATTCTGAATGGTGAGCGTGTCATGTGTGGAATCGGTGATGACGGTATTGCCGTGTCCGTCATCTTGGGTCGCCGCCAGTACCGCGTTGATGTTCGCAAACACTGCCTGGCTGAATTGGACGGTGTCTGTTGTGGGGTTGAAGTTCCCAATGGTGACGTGGCCAAAATTCGGCGCGAAGACGAACGAGTCCTGACCCGCTGTGACGGAGAGGTTCGTCGGGTTGACGCCGGCCTGGCCTGCGGCAGCGCTGGCCGCCCCGCCCGGGGGCGTCGATGTTGGTGAAGCATAGACGATGATTCCGCCGCTGCCATCGTCCGCAAACTTGAAGGTTTCCTGGGAGTAATTCCCAAGGAATTGAAGATCCGCTGTCTTCGTTCCGTCGTTGATGTCAAGCACGCCAGTGGCGCTGTTATAGTCGGAGTGAAGCGTACTGTAGTTCATGCCACGCAGATCGATCCGGTCCGAGCCCGCCAACGTGCCGTCTCCGGTGAAACCGATGATCTGGCCGCTGAACGTCGACGGTGTATCCAGCGTCAGGATGCTTGGCGAGCCGGTGAATGTCACCGAGTTTGAAGTCGTGCCAGCCAATTCCAGTGTTGCGCTCGCGTTGGCGGCGGGAATGCCGATCACGCCGTCGCCGTTGAGGTCCTGGTGGAAGGTGGTCTCCAGCGATTCTAGCGCGGTGTTGGATCCCGACACGGCGGGGATGAGATTCGAGAGGTAGTTGCCGCTGCTGTCGGTGCTCCAAACCGTGTACTGATCGGCGCCGGGGATCTTCCAGGCTACGTCGTAGCCTCCTGCCGTCTGCTCAGCACCGATCGGGGCCCAGCCGCCGAACTGGCCGGCCACCACGGCCGCACCGCCATATTTCAGCTCGGGGCCAGTCCCGCCGCTGTAGAGAAAAAAACTATTTCCAATCTCGGTCAAACTTGTCGATCCGAACGCCTCAATCACGGTGTTAGGAATACCGATCGTGCCGTCGCCGTTCAGGTCCTGATGGAAAGTGGTCTCCAGCGATTCCAGTGCAGAGCTAACGCCGGATACCACCCCGATGATATTGGAGATGTAGTTGCCATTGCTGTCGGTGCTCCACACCGTGTACTGATCGGCGCCAGGGATCTTCCAGGCGACGTCGTAGCCTCCTGCCGTTTGCTCCGCACCGATCGGGGCCCAGCCGCCGAACTGACCCGCTATAACGGCCGCGCCGCCATATTTCAGCTCGGGGCCAGTCCCGCTGCTGTAGAGAAAAAAACTATTTCCAATCTCGGTCAAACTTGTCGATCCGAACGCCTCAATCACGGTGTTAGGAATGCCGATCGTGCCGTCGCCGTTCAGGTCCTGATGGAAAGTGGTCTCCAGCGACTCCAGTGCAGAGCTAACGCCGGATACCACCCCGACGATATTGGAGATGTAGTTGCCGCTGCTGTCGGTGTTCCAGACCGTATATTGATCGGCGCCAGGGATCTTCCAGGCGACGTCGTAGCCTCCTGCCGTCTGCTCCGCACCGATCGGGGCCCAGACGCCGAACTGACCCGCTATAACGGCCGCGCCGCCATACTTTAATTCGGGACCAGTCCCAGCGGCATAAAGAAAAAAGTTGGTTCCAACCTCGGTCAGGCTGGTCGATCCAAACGCCTCGATCACCGTCGTCGTAACGGGTGACATCGTATGAAAGCCGAGGGCATCGAGCTGCTCTTTATCAACGGTCGAGAGAGCCTGAATTGTACTGCCAGTATAAAATTCATTGAACGGATCGTTGGTGCCTTGCACGCCACTATTGAGGAAATCGCTGGGATCGGAATTCTGGCCGTAGTCGGCTAATTTCGTACTGCCACCGTCCACGGAAAAATAAGCCGCCGGGGCGGTGTTGCCGCCCGCGATCAGCCGCGTGCCAGGGCCCGTAAAGCGAAACAAGTCAAAAATATCGGGTTGCGGACCATAGGGCGGTCCGTAAGGCACGCGGCCCATCGCGTGGGTCAGTTCATGAAGCGCGACGCCGACCAGCAGGTTCGAGTTGATGTCGGTCGCAAAGGTAGCACTGCCATCGTCAGTGGTGGTGTCGTTTGCGCCCAGTAACCCCCAAAGCTTCAGCTGTGCATTCCAGACGGCGACATTGGATTGCCCCTGGATCGATGACCCGCTCGGCAACGCATTGAAAATCGTATCGCCCGGCGTCGCCTTGTTGCTCAGGTCGGCCCGGACAGACGTATAGCTTTCGTACAGGCCGTTATCGGGGCCGGCAGCAGCGCCACCGCCGGTGCCGCTATAGTCGATCTTGATGTTTACAGTGATTTGGTCCGAGATCGCCGCTGTTAAGATCGATGCCGCCTGCTGTATCCCCGCCCGGAAGCTTGCTGGCGCCGCCATGGCTGCAGCATCGAATAAAAGGTTGATAATGATACCCCCGGACGTCAGGGCAACGAGGGTAGTGGGGCCACTTTGTGCGCTCGAGGATTCGACTGCTTCGCTCGTAAGGGCCGGAGTTGCCAAAATTTCCACCGGGGCACTGGCGAACGGATTTCCGCCGTTCTTGCCGGCCGAAGGAGGAAAGAAGTTCGTATAGAATTCAGCCCCGGCCGTGTTGAGAAAACCATCAGCGGGGTCTTGCTGGTCAGTGATGAATCTAGACCTCATCGCTTAGTCCTCGGTCCTCAATAAGAATTTAGGCCCGTTTGCCCTTTATCAGTACCCGCAGCTCCGAAGCTGGGCATCGTGAGTCGCGACAGGTTGAATCGCGAGTACCACGCCGCTATCCGACGTTGGGAGAATGTTTCCTCAGTGTTAATTTGCGGTTTAATATCAAGCGTGCGTCGACGGAAACATCGGGTCAGCAAGATGAGCGAATGCCTTTGGGCGCGACCGACGAGGCGATCAGGTACCAATTGGAAGGACCCGAGCAGCACCCCTCAGCGCTTGCCTTTCGTGCCGGGCCGCCGACACCAATTCCCCGGACTGCGGACGCTTCACAGCAAAGCGAGGTCTCATAAAGGAAACCTCTTGAAAATGATAATTACTTCAAAGGATTACTTATGTTCATTGCTTGAACATGGGGCTTGACGTTCACGTACTGAACGCGCTATGAGAGCGCCCGAAGCTCACGGGGCGCGCGCGATGGATCGTTTGCTGGACACAGAGCATGAGAACGAGCGCATCGTGCTCGATTTGTTGACGTCAGTGGAACATGACGGCGACCGCTCCCAGCGCTACATCGCGGCGGAACTCGGAATCGCGCTCGGTCTCGTCAACGCTTACCTGAAGCGCTGCGTCAAGAAGGGCCTGGTCAAGGTCCGCGACGCTCCTGCCCGCCGGTATGCCTATTACCTGACGCCGCATGGATTCGCGGAAAAGTCCCGGCTCACGGTCCAGTTTCTGTCGGACTCGTTTTCGTTCTTTCGCCTGGCCAAGGCCGACTGCGCGCACGTGCTCGACGCGGCCAAGGCCAACGGTTTCAGCCGATTGGTGCTGGCCGGAAAATCGGATCTTGCCGAGATCGCCATTCTTTGCGCGGTGGAGGCCGCGGTAAAGATCGTCGCGGTTGTAGATCCGCGCAGCGATGATGCGCAATTCGTCGGCGTTGATGTCGTTAGGTCCTATGCCGACGTGAAAGAAAAGTTCGATGCGGTGATCGTGACAGACGTCACCAGCGCGAAACTGTCTTTTGACGCGGCCGTCGAGGCCTGCGGCGCCGACCGCGTTCTCGCGCCGGCGCTACTGGGCCTGCGCCCGTCGAACAAGGCGGAGAGCGCTGCATGAGCGAGGCAATCGACGCGCGCTGGTATGTGGTGCAGACGCAGGTGAACGGCGAGGCGAAAGCCGCGCAGAACCTCCTGCGTCAGGGTTACGAGATCTATCTGCCGCGCTATCTGAAGCGCCGCCGCCACGCCCGTAAAGTTGACTTCACCGCGAAGCCGCTATTTCCCCGCTATATGTTTGTGACCATCGATATGGCGACGCAGCGCTGGCGATCGATTCAATCCACCTTTGGTGTGTCGCGCCTCGTCACCAACGGCGACGATCCGGCGACGCTGCCCGAATGTGTGGTTGACGCGCTCAGGGCGCGCGAGGACGACAAGGGCTTTATCAGGCTCGACAGCAAGCCGGCCTTTGCGCCTGGCGACAAGGTGCGCGTGCTGGCGGGCGCTTTTATGGACAGCGCGGGCCTGTTCGGCGGCCTGACCGACCATGATCGGGTCTCAATTCTGTTGGACATGCTCGGCCGCAAGGTTCGCGTGCTGCTCGATGCAGACATGGTCGCCGCCGCTTAAGTCAGCGGCCTATCGTGCGCCGCGCGATGCGGCGTGCTTCATCTCAGCTCCGATAGGGAGCAACCCGCGTGACGCATGAGTCACCCGGACTGCGGTAGCGTGGATTTTTTTACGTCAATAGATGACGCTTGATTATTCGGAATTCGGCGACGGCGCGCGAGCTACGGCAGCCACACGCGCAGGACTTGGTAGATCGGAGCTAGAAGTGAGCCTCCATATTATTACTCTCAATTAGGCAAGCATGACTACGACCACGATCAAGATTATCAAGCCTCACACCGAACGCCGCATCGCCGAGGATCTGGCCGATATCTGGGCCAATCGCGATTTGTTGCTGGTGCTGGCGCGCCGCGAGATTTCGGTTCGATACCGCCAGGCGGTCATCGGTCTGCTCTGGGTAGTGCTGCAGCCGTTGGTCACGACGGCGATCTTTACGACCGTTTTCGTTGTGTTTGCGCGCATCCCCAACCAAGGGCAATCTTATCCACTGTTCGCATTCGCAGGCCTTGCGGTGTGGCAGTATTTCAGTCGCATCGTCGGGGAGGGCGGTAACAGCCTGATCGCCAACAGCGCGCTGATTACCAAGGTGTCGTTCCCGCGGCTAATCATCCCCATGGTGGCGCCGCTCGCCGCGGCGCTGGATTGCCTGATCGCGATCATAGCCCTGATCGTGACGGCGCTATTTATGGGGGCGACCGTGAGCTGGACAGTGATCTTTGCGCCGTTGGTCATCCTCGCGGTCGCGTTGTTCGGCTATGCGATCGCGCTCTGGATCGCCCCGCTCAATGCCGTCTACCGCGATGTCGGCATTGCGCTGCCGTCTGTCATGCAGGTCGCTATGTATATGAGCCCGATCGTCTATCCGGAATCGCTGGTGCCGGAAAAAATCCGCTGGTTGTTTGTGCTCAACCCGATTGCCGTGATGGTGGACACGATGCGTTTTGTGGTGCTCGGCACTGACGCCCCGTCGCTGGCTGGACTCGCGGTCTTCGCGATTCTTACGGTGCTATTGTTCTGGGGCGGCACGCGGGTATTCCGCCATATGGAGGGTAATCTTGTCGACCGCATCTGATCGCGCGCTGCGCACGTCATTTTCAGCGCGCGGAAAACTTTGGGATTGGTCAAAATGACAACGGCGATCGAAGTTCGCGGCCTGGGCAAGGAATATTTCCGCGGTGTTCACCACGGCAACGTGCGGCTATTGTCGGATGTTGTTATCCAATGGGGTCGCGGCCTTGTCGGCCGGCAGCACCTCCGCGATCACATGATCCACCCCGGCGGCTGTGCCAATGGCGTCGGCCGTCGCCTGGTTGTCGCCGGTGAGCATCGTCACGCTGAG
>Ga0209117_1000729_pt1 | contig 12470 bp, 10 predicted proteins | sample BlaSpr_A8_OM2_M2_FD_187978 | JGI IMG/M metagenome (GOLD analysis project Ga0209117, IMG submission 187978) | Forest soil microbial communities from Thunder Bay, Ontario, Canada - Black Spruce, Ontario site 2_A8_OM2_M2 (SPAdes) (version 2) | ecosystem: Environmental > Terrestrial > Soil > Boreal...
CGGACCGATGAGGCATCCAAACTCGACAATCAGCTCATGAAGCAGGCGCCTAAAGACCCGGTCGTCAGCGTGATTCACGGCCGGCTGCTGTTAGCTCAGGGAAAACAGCAGGACTCCGTGATTGCCTTACAAAACGCCGTGAAGGCAGCGCCCGATTCCGCGCAGGCCCACTATTATCTTGGCGTAGCTTACTCGCAAGGAGAAAGCTTTGGACAAGCCAACAACGAGTTCCAGGAGGCCGTGAAACTATCACCAGGCTTCCCTTTGGCCCTTCGGGGTCTAGCGCAATTAAATCTAACCCAAAATCACCCTTCTGAAGCCCAGGTCTATGCACAGGAATTGGTCCACAAATTTCCGGCAGATGTTTATGATCGGATGCTGCTTGGCGAAATATTCCTGCTTGAGGAACAGACACGTCCGGCGGAAGAACAATTCGTGGCAGCCAGCCGGCTCGCCCCCAATCAAGCTGCCGTTCACTTGGACTTGGGGCGAGTCTACTCTGCGGAAAAGAAATGGATCCCAGCTGAAAAGGAATTCGAAACGGTTATTCAGCTGGATCCCTCGAACCCCACAATGGTGTCTGCCTATGCCGAATTCCTGGTTGCTCGCAAGCAAGCTCCCAAAGCGATTGCGCTTGTGCAGCACTTTGTAGACAGCAATCCGGATAATTCTCAGGGTCATATAATCCTGGGCGCTCTACAATTCGACTCCAAAAACACCAGCGCGGCGCAGGCAGAGTTCGAGCGGGCTATCCAGCTCGATCCGAAAAATGTTCAGGGCTATCTACGAATGGGTGGGATTTATGAGGGGAAGAAGCAAACAGATGCGGCTATCGGGCAATATCAGAGGGCGCTCGACTTGCAGCCGAAATTCGCTCCGCTTGCTACCATGGTCGGAAATCTGTATCTCGATAAGGGAGATCGTGAGACAGCCCGTAAATATTTTGCCCGCGCGCTCGAAGCAGATCCCAATTTCGCCGTTGCGAATGCAAACATGGCTTGGGTAGACGCTCAAGAAGGAAAGAATCTCGATGTCGCCTTGGGCAGGGCACAAAAGGCCAAATCCCTAATGCCCGAGGTTCCTGCAATTTCGGACACTTTAGGCTGGGTAATGTACAAGATGGGAAATTATTCCGGAGCGATTCCCCTGTTTCAGGAGTGCGTCAAGAAGAGTCCTGATTCTGCGCAGTTTCATTACCACCTCGGCCTGGCCCTCATGGCTGCCGGTCAAAAAGAAGATGGTCAAGCTCACATCCGGGTGGCGCTCCACCTGAATAAGCTTGGCCCCGCTGAAAAGGACCAAGCCCAAAATGTCCTGGGAGAGCGCAATTAGGTCTGACGTTGGACGCCAAGTCTCTCCAAATGCAGGCATTGCCTCGGCCGTCGGCCCTACTTGTATGTCTCGAAGGGCTCTCTTCGGGTAACACCTGCAGAAAGCATGGCGGCGTACTGATAGTGCTCTTACCTATAGTTCTGCCCTGTGGAAAAAATCAAAGGAATTATTAAAAATTAGAAAATAGTTGTTGACACGTTAGTCTGACTAGATTATTAACGTCCAACTTGTTTTAAGGCATGAGACTGCGAATGTGTCCCGTTGCAGTGTCGACAAGTGGGATCAGCAAGTACGCTGACTGATTTTTTCTGCCGTTTCTCGAGTCATAGCGGAAGCTGATATTCATGTGGTAGCCCCACATTGGGCGTCTATTTGGGTCACCCATCTCATGCAGTTGTGTGTTTAATTTGAGAAAGTTGCTTGCTTGGCCAAACAAATTTGAAACTGAACTGTATTAGGAGAGAACAAATGCGAAAACTTATAATGGTTATGACGGTCCTGGCACTTGTCTTGGGCGTAGGGGCGATGACGGCAAGCGCGCAAACGTCCATTACTCTTGGGTTCGGGACTGGTGATTCGGTCATATTTACCTCGAACGGCAATGGCTCGTCAGCGAGTGTGAAGGCGGGTAGTTGCTCAGTCGGGGGAAACTGTATCTCGGGGCAAACGACGGGCATATCACCCAACGGAACTAACGCGACAGGCAAGTATTATGCTCTAGATTTCACTCCTGCCGCCATTACCGTAACCAAATCCGGAGGCGGATTCACACTCTCGCAAACTGGGAGCATAGCTTTTACAATGGGTACAGCGTCGGGAGGTTCAGACCTTTTGACTGGAACCCTAACGTTAGTGAGTTTCGGAACGGTCGGAAGTACCGGTGTGTTTAACGACAGCTTCGTCGCAAACCTGGTAATAACCGGAGGAAGTTGGGCAAGTCAGTATTCGGCGGCAGGCGGCATAATCCAGCTTGTAATTAATGTGAGTTCCGGCCAAGTCACGACCGTGATAGGGCAACCGGCCGGCTCCACGCTGACTTCCACCTACTCCAAGGGCAGCCTTGATCCGACGCCTGAGCCCGCCTCCATGTTGCTCTTTGGAACGGGAATATTGTTAATCGGAGGAATTGTTCGACGCCGCTTGTTTTAGTTGACCCGAGCCGAGTTTTTTAGTCTTTTCCCCTGTAAAGTCATTACAGGGGAAAAGCTATTTCAAGGCCATGCGCTGCGAAAATAAATTTGTTCGTCAAGGGGGTGCAGGCCGCGGGGCAGGCGGCCTGTAGCCTAGCGCACTTGTGGGAGGGCTTGGTGCTGTGTCGTGCGCGCCGCTTTTCGGTGGCCGCATTCCGTAGGATTTTGCTTCTCCAGAGACAACTCCGCCGCCAAACGCCTCAGCTTCGCGTTTTCTCGCTCCAGCTCCTTTAATTCGTTTCGTCTTGAGATCCAGCTTCAGGCCGCCGAACTCTTTCCTTGTGCGGTAAGTACTTCCGCACGGTGATCTCTGCTTCCTTGCAGGCTAGTGGTGTGGTCTTCCCATTCGCGATTTCCACTTCCACCTGCCACAGCAGCGCCACGATTGTTCCAGATTGTGTTTCTTCATCGGCATGTCCAGCTCTGGAGTGTTTCTCTCTCACTCCCGCTGGACTTAAAACCCAGGCAGGTCAGTGTTGGCCACGAAATGGGGGTTTCTAGTATGGCGACGATTCTCTTGACCGTCACGCTTTAACTGCTATATATGTCCCAAGTCCCCAAAGGTGAGGCTACCACCCTGGCTCCAATATCTGCCGCATATTCATCCCTTATCGAGAAATTGAATCGTCCCAACATCCCGAGCCTCGACGGGATCCGCGGGATCGCTGCCCTTTTGGTGGTGTTCTACCACTTCGGCATGTACCTACACTTCTACCCGCTCCCCGGTTTTTTTGGGGTGCTCACTTTTTTCGTTCTGAGTGGTTTCCTAATTACCTGGCTGCTGCTGAAAGAGGACGCCAAAACAGGCGACATTTCGCTCGGACATTTCTACATTCGCCGCTCGCTCAGAATCTTCCCGGCGTTCTACGCATATTGGCTCTTCACCATTGGGATGCGGTTCCTGGCACATCGAAGCGTGCCCTGGACGATTGCCTTCGCGGCGTTTTTCTATGTGAGCAATTACTATTACGCATTACTCCAACCCACCGAATCATTCATGATGCAAACGTGGTCACTGGCGATCGAGGAGCAATTCTACCTCCTCTGGCCATTGCTCTTTCGAAAGGGCCGCCGCAACCTGCGCGGGCTTAGTATCTTCTTGGTTGTCGCGATCGGGAGTGTATGGCTGTGGCGTCCGCTCCTCCGCTACGGATTCGGGGCACGGCGAGAGTACCTGCAATATGCGTTCGACTGCCGCATCGACGCACTGTTCGTCGGCTGCCTTCTGGCGATTCTACTGAGGCAGCAACGGCTGCAATCCGCGGTTCGCGTGATTTGTTTCCACCCGCTGGCAGCTTTTCTACCGATTGCTGTGCTGACGGCCTCAATTCATTTCTCGAACTCAATCGGGAAAAACTATGCGCAGATCGTGGGCTTCCCGGTCGAAGAAGTTTGCGTTGTGCTGCTGCTGATTCAACTCATCACTTTTTCCGAATATCCTGTTTGGCGGTGGCTCAATTCTGGCGTTGCCCGCTTCTTCGGGCGCATCTCTTATTCGCTGTACCTCTATCAAAACGTCAGTTTCCAATATTTCCCGCAGCCCTTGCGTTCTTGGATCGAAGCCAGTTCTACTCCGGTGAAATTGATAGCGGGCTTGGCAATAAGTATTTCGATGGCCACGGTGTCCTACTATGTGGTCGAGAAATTCTTCCTCCGAATTAAAGACTCGTTCTTGGCCAAGAAAAACAAAATTGGGAATACAGTCGGATTTACTCCGGGGCACGAAGTGCCAATGCCGGGCCATAGAGAGCGTTGAGAAGTAGTCTGTTTGTTCGTGGCGCCTAGAACGCTTCTTTCGCGCGGATCAAGTCTACAATCGATACGAAATCGACCACAAGAAATAGTCTCGCCATTACAGGTGGTGAAGATGAACTAAATTTCAACTCGGATGCCTAACTCCTCAGCGGCCCCAAGGTGCTAGCCGTCGAACGATTGTGAGTAGAACGATTGCCGACGCCTTGTATTAAATGCAATTTCCTGTAAAATCACATCTGTCGAAACGGGTAGGCTGGGAGTGGGCAACTGACCCCACTACTGACCCCAGTTTGCAAAGTTGCCCGTAAGTTGTTGTGGGGACGTAGTTCAGTTGGTTAGAACGCTGCCCTGTCACGGCAGAGGTCGCGAGTTCGAGTCTCGTCGTCCCCGCCAATCCTTTCAATCAATTGCGATGAGGGCAGTTGCACTGTTTCAAGGCATTGTGCTGTAGCTGTGAGTTCCCCGCTCGATCCCCTGCTCGATTCCCCGAATCATCTTTGACCTCTGTCTGTGCCTGTTATCCATCGCAAATCCTATAGCTTTCGCCCCTATCCACGCGTCGGTACGTTAGTCAGATCTTCATCTTTAAGTAATTAAACCTTAATCTGTGTTATGTAATCTTGATCAATAGTAAGAACGCGGGTTAGAAAGTTCCGGTTTTGCCCTCGCAACGCTGTCCAATATCGTTATCCCCGTGAGAACTCGGCAGCGTGCCAGCCAACGATGAATGCCGCATCAACGATTTGCCTGAAATTCGGAATGGAGACTTCGAGCGTGATTCGCGCTCGAATTTTGTATGCGTTCCAGGTTTTCGCGGCGATCTATAACTACAAGGTGTCCGACGTCAACGCTGATCCCACGGCCATTTGTGTCACATATGGGGGGCCACCCAATGTCAGCCTTGATAGCAAATCATTTTATATTCCCGCGCGCTGCAAACCGGATATTGCGGATACGACGTCTCGACAATTTACTACACGCCGCTATGCCAACGAAGATTTCTATCTACGGCACGGATTCGACGAGGCGGCTGGAAAACCTGATTGGCTAGGCGAAATTTTCGAATGGATATCGTCCAGTTACGAGATGGGTATCGAGGAACGAGACGAAGTAGGACGTATCCCTGACTCCGGAATGATTTTTAACCGGCAAGGAATCTCATCGCGGAAACCATATGCCACGCTGCTGATGGCGTGGCTGGAAAATTCCCTTCGGAACGGAGATGGTGTGGAATTACTGCCGAAGGCCCCCTCACCGCTGCGGGGTGTTGAGCACCTCGTCGTTTGCTCCCATGACATAGACTTCTACTACTGTGACCGTAGAACTACGTTCATTCGGCTTTTGAAAAATATGGTTATTGCTGGCCAGGTATATCGCGATTGGTCTTTTTTCGCGTCAAACTGCGCCATGATTTTGCAATTACTACGGGGAAGGCGCCCTGGAGACTATTTAGTCCCGTTAACAAACGCGGTCAGGGCGAAAGGATTCACTTCCACACTTTTTGCGGTACCGACGCATGGACACCGGCGGGACCCAAACTACAGGATTGAGCAAATCGCATTAAGTCTTCGCGAAGCGCAAAAAAATGGTTTATCCGTGGCTGTTCATGGCTCGTACAACAGCGTGATCGAAGATGGTGCGCTGTCCGCTGAAGCACGCATTCTAGAAAATATATTGTATAAAAAGCCGCTAGGCAGCCGGCAGCACTGGCTCCGTTTCGATCGGCACGCGAAATTGTTCCGTGCCGTCGAAGAGGCCAAGCTTCTGTTCGATTCATCACTGGGATTTACGGATCGCACCGGCTTCCGGAACGGCGCGAGTTTTGCTTTTCCTCCCTACAATTTCAAGGAGGAAAAACCGCACGGTTTCCTGGAAATTCCCCTGGTGCTGATGGATGGGGCTTTGGCAGCCGAGAGTCGGACCACAGGCCAAGATCCACAAGGTATAGCGGACGAAGTGCTGCGCGAGAGCCGCAACTGGAGCTGGGGAGGCATCTCGGTGCTTTGGCACAACCCGATGGAAGCCATCCAGGTACCCGAAAAAATCAACAAGGTCTTCTGGGACTCCGCGGAAAAACAAAATATATTTGCCGAACGGTGGATGAGTGCCGACGAATTTCTGTCCTGCAGCTTGCACAGATATCAGAACGCGGGGCTTCTGACGGAGTTGCGGATCGATGCTTAACCTAAGGCTGGTCCGCGGTCCTCTTGATCAACGACAGAATGAGCAGATCCTGAAAGAGTATAACCAGCTGACATCTTCGCAAATTCCAATGGCCGAGTTTCTTCATTGGATTCAGGACAGTCCTGATGGCCCAGCGTGGCATGCCATTCTTGAAACAGATGAAGGGGAAATCGCAGCGCACAGTTGCCTCATTCCGCTCCGTTTGGCGTCGCTAGAGAAACAAATCACAGCTGCAAAGTCGGAATATTCCTTCATCCGCGAAGAATTTAGAGCCAGGAAAATTCGCGGATTTGAGAACTCGACGCGGCTGAAAAATTTGACGATTATCGATGAACTTTTCCGGCACTGTGAGTCGGCCGGTTGGGGACCACTTTTGATTTCCACGTCCTCAGCGGTCCACCGTTTATATCGCAGTGTCCGCTGTTATCCTGTGAATTTTTCGGTTTGGGAATGTTTGCTCATTTTGCGGCCCTGGAAAGCTGCCTCGACGACACCGAACCTCTCGCGGCTGCAGCAGCTGTTACTTTTCCTTTCCGGCATCTTACAACGGGTCGTTTGGTCGATATTTTCTCTCTTTTCCCATTCGAAGAAGTCTTACCCAGTGGATTTGGCTGATGTGCCCGGCGAAGACGCGGCTGCGTTTTTCATGGATTCAGACTCCCGCCGCTGGCGGTACCCGGAAGGCCAGTACGAAGTACTTGCTTTGGATCCGGAAGGCTTGGAGCACGTCATCGTCAAAAGTGGCTCTGGAGACAAGTATCTTCGAGTTTGCCAATGGCGCTTGGCCTCTGACCGAGCCGCCTCTGCCGTAGCGTCCCGGCTGATTGCGATGGCGCCGTCGCAGAATGCACTGGGGGTACGGTGGGCGGTCTACGGGGATGAGGAGGCGGCCGAGAAGCTTAGCCGCTCCCTGCGCCAGTCCGGCTTCCTGTGTGTACATCGGGTGAGAACGGTGCTCATTTATAGTAAGGAACAAGAATTCCTGCAGGCCAAGAGCTGGTCTCTCACGGATGCATTCTTCAGCTTTGACCCCTAGTTTTGACCTTAGTTTGGCGCAAAGCGCGGTTAAAAGTGCCGTTAAAAGGCCTGCCATCTGTGCGTTAACCAAACTTTAAGAAACCCTTAATATGCCCTGCCGGAACCCTCTGTATCCTCTTTCAGTAGAACCCAAGGGTCTAAGAGCTCGCAATTTCGGCAGCTTCCTACAGGTCTCGAAGGCGGTAACGACTAACCTTGATTGGGAACGATATCGTAGACATAAGTCTTTTTGGTTCACCCGCTTGCCAGCACGTGCGGCATTTGGATCGCGTGTGTACGCCCGAGGAGGCGCGCGGCGTTCGCAAGTCGACCAATCCAAGCATAAGCATGGCAGTTGTTTGGGCAGTCAAAGAAGCTTCATACAAATTGTTCTCCAAAGAATCAGGTTACTTCCATTTTGTGCCCCGGCAGTTTGTAACCGAGATCAATGAACCCGTACTTACAGATGGTGGCAGATTAACCGTGACCTACGACAACACGCCAGCGGACGTTCAGGTATCTATTACGAAAAACTGGGTGCATGCCGTTGCGGTCAGGACTGAAAACCGAAATGTGGGATGGAGGGTCCGTAAGATCGACCGGTCTGGCACGAGTGAGCCTATTGATGAGTCCCGCGCCGCTCGGTTGCTGGCCGCGGAGCTTCTCTTACAATTTTGCGGGGACAATTTCGCATTAAATTTTGCGGAGAAAATACCTACGGTAACGAAACAAAGCGACGAACATACTGGCATCGGCATCAGTCTGTCTCATCACGGAGCCTTTGCAGCGGCGGCCATAGCGTGGCGCGATGACATTTTCTCAAATGATACGGTGCTGGAGGGTTTGTGCTCTACCTCCACGGCATAGGCCATTTTCACCCCGAGACCGTGATCGATAATGCTTTTCTGAGTTCGCTGGATATTGGCGTTGATCCTGAATGGGTGGAGCAGCGCGTCGGGATCCTGGAGCGGCGTACGACACTTCCCCTTGATTATATTCGCGAGACTCGAAACGTGGACACGCGCGCTGCCGCCGAAGCAGCAACCACGACGACAATGGAAATGGCCCGTAACGCGGTAAATCGAGCCCTTCGGCGAGCCGCGATTGATGCCGATGCAATTCAGATGGTAATCGCTGGAGGATGCTGTCCAGAAATGCTCATCCCAGCCGAGGCCAGTCGCGTTGCGGCAGCCTTGGAAATTAAGGCGGTAGCATTCGACGTAACCGCGGCATGTTCCAGTTTCATCGCTCAGATTCATTTTATTTCGCAAATGAGGCCGGAGACACTGCCTGATTTCATTTTGCTGGTTAACGTCGAGGCTTTTACTCGAACCATCGATTATTCGGATCGACAATCGGCGGTTCTTTTCGGTGATTGCGCTACTGCCGCGATTCTATCGCCGCGGATCGCTTCTGGCGCGCGAATTTTACAGTCGAGTTTTATGACGGATGCCTCGGGACACGATCAAATTACGATTCCATCCGGAGGCCATTTCGCCCAGGACGGGCGCAAAGTACAAATGTTCGCAATACGTAAGACCGCGGAATCTGTTGACGGTTCGCGTTTCACAAATAGTGAGCAGAATGGGCCGAAAGAATTTTTCATCGGGCACCAAGCGAATCTTCGTATGCTCGAAGCGGTTTGCCGGCACCTCAACATCCCGGAACAGAATCACCTCTCGAACGTGGCTATGTTTGGCAATTGCGGCGCTGCGGGGGCGCCGTCGGTGCTGTCGCAAAACTGGGAGTCATCCGGTGAATGTGGAATCAGTATGGCAGTGGTCGGATCTGGATTGAGTTGGGGTGGACTGCGGATTTGCAAACACGCGCAGAAACCCAATTAGGAATTCTTCAGACGGATTAAAAAGGTTGTTCGAGGACGGTATCGTGGAAAATCAGCACGAAACAAAACCGAGCAGCAGCAACGCGGTGCCTACGCCGGTGCAGCTTCTTGCCATGATGCCGCACGGTCTGCAATTTCTATTTCTGGACGCCATTCTGGAAGCGGACGAGCAGCACGTTTATGGACGCTACTGTTTTCGTGAGGACGAATTTTTTTATCCCGGTCATTTTCCCGAACGCCCAGTCACCCCGGGCGTGATCTTGTTGGAGTCGATGTGTCAGTGCGGCATGGTGGCTCAGGGTCTATATCTTCTGGCCCAGGAAACCAGCATCGAAGCTGCACAGCAGTACCGCTTTTTATTTACCAGCTCGGAGGTGGAATGGTTCGAACAGGTTCCCCCTCGCACGACAATTTTCATGCGTAGTGAGCTATTGGCATGGAGACGGCGCCGCATTCGTGCGCGCGTCAAGATGTACAACGACAAAGGCACTCTTTTGGCTGAGTCCGTGGTAGCGGGTCTCGGCGTTTTGTGGTCAGCGGAAGCGAAGCCCCAAAATTCCCCAAGCAGCGCGATTGACCAACCAAAAGAAATCACTGATACCCACTTGGAAGGAGTTTCCCATGAATCGCGATGAAGTTCGTAACACCTTTGTTGATCTGATCAAGCCTCACGTGCGTGTTGGCGACCCCAGTGCCATCACCGAAGCAAGTCTTCTGGTGGACGATCTCAAAGTGAACAGCACCCGTTTCGTGGACATCATTCTCGACACCGAAGACGCCTTTAAAATAAGTGTCGGCGACGACGACATGAAGCGTTTCGAGCGTGTTGGCGACGCTATTGATTTCATTTGCCAAAAAACCGTTTTGGTCTGATGTGTGAGGACCGTTTTCCTATAACCAATAAATTTCAGGGCTCACTTCGCATGAGACCGCAGGACCGTGCATCATTTTGAACCGCGTGGTAGTAACAGGTATGGGTATCGTCGCGCCGAACGCGATTGGTCTGGACGCGTACAGGAAGGCTCTGTGCGCGGGCATTTCGGGCATCGCCTTTCTTCCCAAAATGAAGGAATTGGATTTCGCATGCCAGGTGGCGGGTGTCCCCCCCGTATCAGACGACATGGCCATGCAAACTCTAGGTCCAGAGGTGTTTCGAAACTCGAATTCATCCATGAGGTACGCCTTGTTTGCCGCCCAGGAATGTTGGCGCGATGCCGGGCTGCCCACGACCCGTGCGGGCTCTGACGTAGACTGGAACACAGCGGCGATCGTTGGAACGTGCCTCGGCGGCATCGATACCATCGGTGATTTTGTCGTACCGGAAACAAATGCGGGACGTGTACGACGCCTGGGAAGCAGCGCAGCAGAACGAGTGATGGCCAGTTGCGCGAGCGCATCCGTCGGCGGGTTTTTGGGATTGGGCGGGCAGGTTACCACCAACAGCAGCGCGTGCTCCACGGGCACGGAAGCGATTATCAACGCGTACTGGATGATTCACGAAGGACGAATCGATCGCGTTCTTGCTGGGAGTTCGGAAGCTTCGTCCGTGTACACCTGGGCGTGTTTGGATGCTCTGCGGGTGACCATGCGCAAGTCCAATGATCGGCCGCAAGCTGCGTCTCGACCTTTGAGCGCTACCGCAGGCGGCCTGGTTCCTTCCGGAGGAGCGGGACTGCTGATGCTGGAGAGTCTTTCTTCGGCTCAATCGCGAAACGCGCGTATTCACGCCGAGGTTCTGGGTGGCCACTCAAATGGCGGCGGCCAGCGGAACGGCGGCAGCATCACCGCTTCGAACCCGGAGGGCATCGAGCGGTGCGTCCAGGAAGCGCTGGAAGTGGCGAAGATTGAACCTTCCGACATTGATTACATCAACGGCCATCTGACCGGAACGGCGGCGGACACCAAAGAGATTCGCTGCTTGTCGGCTGCGCTGGGCAGAAGTCTCGCCGAAATGCCCTGGGTGAATGCGACTAAATCGATGATCGGACATGGATTGGGCGCCAGTGGCTCGATGGAATCGATCGCCACAATTTTGCAATTGGCGCACAATTTCATTCACCCTTCAATTAACTGCGAGGATTTCCACCCGGAAATCGCAGAATTGGCTCCCCGGGTGCCGCAGGTCTCCGTTCAGGCACAGTGCCGGGTGGCGCTAAAGACAAGTTTTGGATTTGGCGATGTCAACTCCTGCGCGGTATTTCGGTGCTGGGACGAGTGAGAGTTCGCGGCCCAAGGCGCGAGGGTCTTTAGTGAGATGGAACCTCGAAGGCGACGTAGCGGTCATCACGGGAGCGGCATCAGGAATCGGCCGCGCACTCGCATGCCGCCTCGCCCGAGAAAAGATGTCGCTTGCGCTCGTTGATGTGGATGCGGCAGGACTGGAGGAAACGGCACGCCAGATCTGTCCGACGCGGATTGCTGTTTCGACTCATCAAGTGGACGTCGCCGACGCGAAACGCATGGAAGAATTCGCGGCAGAAGTCCTTGAACGCCACGGGCGAGTGAACCTACTCATTAACAATGCCGGGGTCGGGCTGCTGGGCACGGTTGAAGCGATATCGATCGAAGAAATTGACTGGCTGATGCGAATCAACTTCTGGGGCGTCGTCCACGGCGTAAAATATTTTCTCCCTTTGCTGCGCCGCGAGCCGCGCGCGCGTATTGTGAACCTTTCGAGCATCTTGGGCATCATCGTTGCAGCGGAGAATTCCGCTTACTGCGCCAGTAAATTTGCGATTCGCGGATTCACTGAAGTTCTCCAGCAAGAATTGGAAGGTAGTAATATCGGTGTTTCGTGCGTCTATCCTGGAAGAATCCGAACCCATATATCGCGGAATCTGCGAGTTTCGAGGGGCCGTAAAAAGCAGTCAGGGCAAGAGTCGAACCGTAACATTTATGACGACAACAGTATGACTTCGCCGGAGGCCGCTGCAAATAGCATAGTGGAAGGAATTAAACGCGGCGATCCTAGAATTCTGATCGGCTTGGATGCTGTCTGGGCCGACCGGCTCCAACGAGCGTTTCCGTGCCACTATCAGAAGGTCGTCTGGTCCCTGAGCAAGCTCCGCAGAATAGTTTGGTCCGCACTATCGCGCCTCATCGCCGCCATTTTAGGCCGTTCATGAAGAATTTCGCCCTCGCGATGCCGG
>Ga0209117_1000730_pt1 | contig 12446 bp, 6 predicted proteins | sample BlaSpr_A8_OM2_M2_FD_187978 | JGI IMG/M metagenome (GOLD analysis project Ga0209117, IMG submission 187978) | Forest soil microbial communities from Thunder Bay, Ontario, Canada - Black Spruce, Ontario site 2_A8_OM2_M2 (SPAdes) (version 2) | ecosystem: Environmental > Terrestrial > Soil > Boreal...
TACCCCAGACGCCGCCGCTGGTGCCGACGTCGACATAGTGTATACCGCGCTCCTTCAGCGCTTTGCCGCGGCGTACGTCGTCCTGCCAGAACGTATTGCCGCCATCGATGATGACGTCGCCGGCCTGCATCAGCTTCGACAACGCATCGATCGTCGCCTCGGTGATCTTGCCGGCCGGCAGCATCACCCAGGCGGTTCGCGGCTTCTCGAGCTTAGAGACAAAATCTTCCAGGGTGTCGGCGCCCACGGCGCCATCGGCCGCGATCGCGGCGACGGCCTTCGGGTCCTTGTCATAAACGACCGTAGAGTGTCCGTGCTTGATCAGCCGGCGAACAATATTGCCGCCCATCCGCCCCAAGCCGATCATGCCGAGCTGCATTTTTTGCACCCTTAATTTAATGCCTCGACAATCGCGGTATCGAGCATCTTTAGTCCCGCTTCGAGATCGCCCTTGAGATGCACGCGCAGCGCACGGCGTCCGCGCTCGGTCAGCACATCGAAATCCCCGCGCGCCTGCGCGGCCTTGATGATGCCAAAACTCGCCTTCTGGCCCGGTACGGGCAAATCCTCGGCATCATCTGATGTGATCTGCAGAAATACGCCGCTATCGGGGCCGCCCTTGTAGGCCTGTCCGGTGGAATGCAGGAAACGCGGGCCGAATTCGGCGCAGGTCGCGACATGGCGCTTGTCGCGCACCTCAAGCCGCATGTGCTGCAGCGCGTCGATGTGGGCGCGATTGCGCTCGATATAGGCGAGCAGCGCCACGTAATCGTCCGCGCCGGAGCGGGAGAGATGGGCCTTTAGCCACGAGCCGAGATCGCCATCGGCGCCTGCCCTGCGCAGCGCCGAAGCATTGTTGTCGTCGGTATAGAGATCGGCCTGCGCGGTGGACATGACCGGCTGTTCCGGAGGCAGCGCGCCGGATTTTTCGAACGCCGCAGTCAACTCCCGCGTCTTGATCTTGGCGTCCTCGACGTCGGGCTGATTGAACGGATTGATGCCCAGCATTGCACCGGCGACGGCGGTGGCCATCTCGAATCGAAAAAATTCCTGGCCGATATGGTCGATCGATTTCATGACAATGCGGACCACGGGATGTCCGGCCTTTTCCAGCGCGGCCAATTTGTCGTCATGCGCCGCGTCGCTTTCGCCCTCGGTGCGGAGGTCGATGAAGAATCGATCTTTGCCATATACGGCCGGGTCGCCCAAGGGTTCGCCGTCGATCGGGATCAGGCCCTTGCCTTCCTTGCCGGTCGATTCCGCGATCAACTGTTCGGCCCACGCGCCGAAATCGGAAATCTTTTTCGACGACAGGATCGTCACCTTGTCGCGGCCTTCGAGACCGGCCAGCCCCATGGCGAGGCCGAGTTGCACGCCCGGATTTTCGTGCGGCGGCACATCCGGTCCGCAGGAGCGCACCATCGCCAGCGTGTGCTTCAGTAGCTTGCCAACGTCGATGCCGGCGGCGGCGGCAGGCACCAGCCCGAATGGCGACAGCACGGAGTAACGTCCGCCAATGGTGGGGTCGCCGTGGAAGACGCGCGCAAAACCTTGTCTGGTCGCGACCTTCTCCAGCGACGAGCCGGGATCGGTCACGGCGATGAATCGGTGGCCGGCCTTGTCGGCGCCGATGGCCTCGGACACGCGGGCGAAGAAATAATCCTTCATCACGTTCGGTTCGGTGGTGCCGCCGGATTTGCTGGAGACGATGAACAACGTGTTGGCGATGTTGATCGAAGCCTGAAGGTTGCGGACCTGCGCCGGGTCGGTTGAATCAAGCACATGCAGTTTTGGGAAGCCGGCCTTCCGGGCAAAAGTTTCCGCCAGCACTTCCGGCCCCAGGCTCGATCCGCCCATGCCGAGCACGACGGCGTCGGTGAAATTCTGCCCTTTCACGCGTTGCGCAAAGTCCTCGTAGTCGGCGATATCGGCCGATGCAGGGCTGTTCAGCCAGCCCAGCCACTTGTCCTCGTCGGTGCCGGTCCATACCGACTTGTCGTGTTGCCAAAGGCGGCGGATTTTGGCGGATGCACGCCAGTCTTCGGTAGCATTTTCGACCGCCTTGCCGATGCTGCTTCCGAGCGCCAGCCCCTGCCGGTCGATACCGGCGCCCAGCACTGTCGCGCGCTTGTGCGCCACCGCTCCGTAGAGCTTGTCGGCGGCGTCGGCAAATTGCTTGACGCCGTCCTTGACCAGATCGACGGTGATCGCGTCCAGCGAGATGCCGGATTTCTCAAGCTCGGCCAGAACGCGTCCGGCATCCTCGATATTTTCTTCAAGACTGTCACGCGGCTTGCCATGGTCGCGGAAGGCGTCGAGGGTCGCCGGCGGCATGGTGTTGACGGTGTTGGGACCGATCAGCTCCTCGACGTAGAGCACGTCGCTATAGTCCTTGTTTTTGGTGCCGGTCGAGGCCCACAGCAATCGCTGCGGCCTGGCGCCTTTGGCTTTAAGCTTGTCCCAGCGCGCGCCGGAGAACAGGCGCTTGTATTCTTGATAGGCGAGCTTGGCGTTGGCGATGGCGACCTTGCCCTTCAGCGCGGCCAGCCGCTCCTTCTCGGTGGGGTCGTTGGCCCGTGCGATCTTCTCGTCGAGCTGCTTGTCGACCGCGCTGTCGATGCGGCTGACGAAGAAACTGGCGACGCTGGCGACATGGGAGGGATCGCCGCCGCCGGCGACATATTTTTCAAGGCCGGCGAGATAGGCCTCGGCGACCTGCACGTAGACCTGTTGCGCGAACAAAAGCGTGATGTTGATGCTGATGCCCTCGCCGATCAAATGCTGGATCGCGGGCAGGCCTTCCGCCGTCGCCGGCACCTTGACCATCAGATTCCTGCGGCTCACGTCCTTCCAAAGCCGTTCGGCCTCGGCGATGGTGCCTTTGCTATCCATCGCCAGATAGGGCGAGACTTCGAGGCTGACGAAACCGTCTTCTCCCTTCAGGCCGTCATAGACCGGGCGCAGCACATCCGCCGCGTGCTGGATGTCCTCGACGGCGAGTTGCTCGAACAGCTCGGCAACCGGGCGATCGCCTTTTTCGAGGGCATGTCCGATCGCGCCGTCATATTCGTCCGAACTGCCGATCGCCTTCTCGAAGATCGACGGATTCGACGTGACGCCCTTGACGCCGTCGGTATCGATCAGCCTTTGCAGGTCGCCCTTGGCGACGAAGCCGCGGGCCAGGAAATCCAGCCAGACCGACTGGCCGTGGTTTTCGAGTGCTTTGACGGGATTCATGATGCCCTGTTCTGTTGGAGCTAGTCGCTTTGCGGGGTTCCGGCACCTTCTGGCGGGAAGCCGAATTTTGTCAACAAGTCGTTGGGTAGGGGCTGACGAGGAATATGCGTATTCCCCTGTCATAACGCCATTCACAACATATCGATCCCGGAAACCGGCTGTTTGGCGGCGATCTCGGCATGATTTTGTGACAGCGGCGGCGAGCTGCGGGCCTCGGGTGCCGCATCGTCAATGTGTCCGGATTTGATTCACGACAGGCAAAGCTATTATTTCCGCACCGATCCATTATTCGAGACCGCGGCGGCGAAGTATGACTGGATCGATCGCGTTATCGGGTTCGGCCGCGGTCGAGACGATGGTTCGATTTATGACATTTTCGAAACTGTCGCTGAGCGCGAGTATCCGAAACGACACACGCTTCAAGATTCTTTTGAAAATCCGCCCGTTTAACCCGGGCAGTGTCTTGTTGCCATTTACTCGGAGACAACGGCGCCGTACTTCTGCGGGGTTGGTTGGGAATTTGGAAGTGGTGTGCGCGAGCAGGGGCTTTTTCGCGGTCTCGAATTTTTGGTCGAGACGGGGCCGCGGCCTGATTTTGAAATTTCTATTCGTCTCTTTGCTTTTGGCTGTCGGGTTCACCCCGAATGTTGCCTGGGCCCTTGTTACTTGCACTTACGCTGCCAGCGTAAATGAGAATTCCGGGACTAACACTCTCGACTTTGCTCAGAGTCCGTCTGGCCTAGCGGCAGATCAATGTCTGAACTTCGGCACGATCGACTTAATTACCACGCCGCGGTCGAGCGGAAAGGGCGACTGGACGAGCACGCCGAACGGTCCGTCGTTCGACAATACTATTTTTTATACGCCGCATACGGGCGTCGTTGGTATCGATACGTTCACGGTACCAGATGCGGCTGATGGAGCGATCGTCAACGTCACGATAACGATCAATGCGATCGCGCCGGTCGCGGGTGCAAAGAGCGCGACGGTCACTTACGACACCGCGACACCGATCGACCTCAGCAGCGTCATCACCGGCGGCAGCGCGACCAGCGTCACTGTGGCGAATGCCCCGGGGCATGGCTCCACCTCGATCAGCGGCACGACGATCACTTACACGGCGACAACAGGCTATTACGGCCCAGATAGCTTCACCTACACCGCGGCCAACGGCGCCGGCACATCCGCGCCGGCCACGGTCTCGATCACCGTCTCGGCGCCGACGATCGTAGTCTCTCCGCCGACCCTTACGCCGGGTACTTTCGGGAGCGCCTATAGCCAGTCGCTGACCGCAAGCGGCGGTCAGGCGCCTTATAGTTTCGCGCTCGCGAGCGGAGGGCTGCCGGGCGGCCTGAGCCTCGCCAGCACCGGCGCAATCACCGGCACGCCGACCGCCGCAGGCAACTTCACCTTTACGGTGACCGGGACCGACAGCAGCACGGCCACCCACGCCTCCTTCAGCAGCGGGACCATCGCGCTCAACATCAACGGTGCTCCGACGGCGACCCAGGCAATCGCCTCGACCAGCCTGACGGTGAATCACCCGGCAACATCCTTTACGCCGGTCACCGGTTCCGGCGGTACGGGATCGCTAAGTTACAGCGTCTCGCCGAGCCTGCCGACGGGCCTGAGCATGGCGGCGGGGACCGGCGCGATCACCGGCACGCCCAGCGTGGCGAGTTCTGCCACGGCCTATACGGTGACGGTGAAGGACGCCAACAACGCGACCGCGACGGCGACCTTCAGCCTGACCGTTAACGGCGCCGTGACGGCGACCCAGGCGATCGCCTCGACGATACTGACGGTCAATGTCGCAGCGACATCCTTCACGCCGGTCACGGGCTCCGGCGGTACCAGCCCATTGACTTACAGCGTCTCGCCGGGCCTGCCGTCAGGCCTGAGCATGGCGTCGGGCACCGGCGCCATCACTGGCATGCCCGCTGCGGCAAGTTCGGCCACGAGCTACACGGTGACGGTGACGGATGCCAACAACGCCACCGCGACCGCGACTTTCAGCCTGACCGTCGCGGCCCCGACCCTTGCAGTTGCCGTGTCGGGATCGCCTGCGTCCGTGGTCGCCGGGAACAACATCACCTATTCGATTTCGCTCACTGTCGGTACCGGGACTGCGACCAATGTGTCGCTGTCTGATCCCTTGCCGGCAGGTCTCGGCTTTGTCAGCTACAGCGTGACTGGGCCGGTCTGGACCTGCATGACCCCCGCTGTGGGCTCCGGCGGCACGGTGACTTGCTCAATCGCCTCTGCCGCGCCGGGCACGTATAATTTCACCATCGTCGCGCAAGTGGCGGCGGGCACCCCGCCCGGCTCCATTACCAACACGGCGACCGCCAGCGCCAGCAACGCGACGGCCCAATCAGCAAGCGCAACGAACACCATCAGCTTGCCGACCCTTTCGGTTGCGGCGTCGGGATCGCCTGCGTCCGTGGTCGCCGGGGGCAACATCACCTATTCGATTTCGCTGGTCGTTGGCGGCGGGACCGCAAATAATGTGTCGTTGTCTGACCCCTTGCCGGCAGGTCTCGGCTTTGTCAGCTACAGCGTGACTGGGCCGGTCTGGACCTGCGCGACCCCCGCTGTGGGCTCCGGCGGCACGGTGACTTGCTCAATCGCCTCCGCCGCGCCGGGCACGTATAATTTCACCATCGTCGCGCAAGTGGCGGCGGGCACCCCGCCCGGCTCCATCACCAACACGGCGACCGCCAGTGCCAGCAACGCGACCGCCGTCTCCGGCAGCGCAACGAATTCGGTCATCCTGCAGACGACGTCCGTTGCGGTCGCGTCGTCGCTCAATCCGAGCCTTGTCGGACAGAGCGTCACATTCACGGCAACAGTATCGGTCTCATCAGGGACGCCGACCGGCACAGTGACTTTCAAAGATGGCACGGCAACGCTGGGCACCGGCCCGGTCAGTGGCGGACAGGCGACGTTTGCGACCGGTGCATTGACCGGCGGCCCGCATGCGATCACCGCAATTTATGGCGGCGACGGTAATTTTTCCGGCAACACCTCGCCGGCACTGACGCAAGCGGTCAATGCGATATCGGCGACCACAGCGTCGCTGGCTTCGTCCGTCAATCCGAGCGCGCCGGGGCAGACGGTAATCTTCACCGCGACGGTGACGAGTGCCGGCGGCACACCGACCGGCGTCGTGACCTTCGGCGACGGCGGAGCCGTCATCGGCAGCAGCCCGTTGGCGGGAGGCGTTGCGACCTTCGTCACCGCGTCGCTGGCCGCGGGAGCGCACAGCATCACCGCGAACTACGGCGGCGCGACCGGCTTCGCGGCGAGCACGTCGAGCGTCTTGACGCAGACGGTCGCGATCCCGGCCGACAGTATCAAGCTGCGGCAGTTGCAGGTGGCGGTCACCAAGGTGGTGGCGCAGAACTCCGGGCAGGCGATCTCAGGCGCGTTCGATAATGCGATCGCGGACGGCTTTGGCGACGGCGGCGGCCTGGTGACGCCGGGCGGAAGCGGCCTGCGCTTCAACTTCTCGGCCGATCCGGATCAGCCGGATGCATCGAGCGCGACCGGCAGCGAGAAGGTGGTGTCCGATCGCTGGAACGGCATGTTCGGCCGCGATGGCACGTCAGCGAATGACGCGCGCGGCTACGCACGCAACCGGCAGAACACCTCCCGTGTCGACGATGCCTTCGCCGCGATCCATCGCAACACCATGGCAACGAAGGCGCCGCCGCTGATCGGGCGTGAGCCGAAGGAATGGTTGCTGTGGGCGGACGTTCGGGGTTCCGGCATCGACCGCTGGGGCTCGACGATGGGGACCGGATCCGCACTGCTTTACGGTACACAGGTCAATGCGCTGATGGGGCTGACCCGCAAACTGACGCCGAATTTTCTGATCGGCGTCGCCGGCGGCTACGAGACCTTCGACTACACCTCGCAGGATCTCAACGGCAAATTGAAGGGAAATGGCTGGACCGTCGGCTCTTATCTCGGCTGGAGGCTGTCACCGGCGATCCGCTTCGATGCGGCGGTGGCGTATTCCGGCATCGGCTATGACGGCACGGCGGCAACGGCGCAGGGCAATTTCGACGGCCATCGCTGGATGGTGTCGAGCGGACTGACCGGCAATACCAAAGCTTATGGCTTCGACATCGAGCCGTCGGCAAAAATCTACGCGCTGTGGGAGCACGAGAACGCTTACACGGACTCCTTGGGGACGCATCAGGCCGATCGTGATTTTGCCACCGGCCGTGCCTCCGCCGGCGTGAAGCTGGCCTATCCTTTTGCCTGGAGCGATACCGTCGCGCTGGCTCCGTATGTCGGGCTCTACGGCGACTATTATTTTACGCATGACGACGCAGCCGCCATCGCGGCAGCGGGCGCACTGCCGCTGGCCTCGACGCCATTGCTCGATGGCTGGTCGGCGCGGCCGACCGCAGGCCTCGCGGCGCGATTTGCGAGCGGCGCCGCCATTGCGGTCGGCGGCGAACTCGGCGGTATCGGATCGGGCACTCGCATCTGGACCTACCGCGCCCGCGCAGCGGTGCCGTTTTAGGCGCGCTGGCTGGCCGGAATTTTCATTACGCGATCCTAACGGCGGCAACGATGTCAGGCTCTTTGACGCTTAAATTAGCGCGACAGCCACGAAAGGCGTTGTTGCTTCTGCGATGTCTTCATTCGGAGGACGTAACTGCGAACGGCGTGCTTGGCAACGAGACTCAAACGTCGCGTTAGCTGCCAAGCCTCCAGAGATTCGACCCAGTCCTGGGCTCGACGAAACTTGTCGTAACACCACGCGAAGGCAGGAATTGACATAAGCTTGTCGCGACTGACTCTGAAGATGCGTTCAATGAGCACGAGCTTGAGAATCTCGCCGACAACAAGGACCGTTAGCGCGCCAGCGATGTGGCCTGTTGCTGTCAGATAAGCTGCAAGAGGCTTAACGGGCTCCAGAATGATAACCGGCACTGCAAACAGCGCGAGCGTCGGGTACGGGCGCAGCGACACAATCCAAACCCGCAACCGATCGAAAATCCAGTGCTCCGCAAGCCAGCGAGCGACAGGCTTGGCGATAGTCCAAAACGCTGCGTCCACCAAGAAGTAGATGGCGGCCGCCAGGAACACAAAGGGTTTGAATATGCGGTTCAAGCTGGTTCTCCTGCGGACCAAAGCGCGAACCAGCATTAGGTTTCATTGGTTAAGGCGGCGAATTTGAGGTGACAATGGAACCTTTCTCGGAGCCATTCCCGACGGGCTAATCCTATTACGACGCTGTTTACTGACAATGTCGATCAAGTGGGTTCCCCTTGGGAACAAAGGAGCCGTGAGGCCGTTTGTAACTTCGACATAACCCCACCTAAGAGGACATCATGAACAAGATAGCAATCTCTCTCGCCGTGAGCGCAAGTGCGCTCTTCGCAACCGCCGCCACTGCTGCACCGCTTACTGCCAATCAATCGGTAGCCCCGGACAGCAACATCCAGCACGTCCGTATGGTATGCAACGAAGAGGGCCGTTGCTGGCGTCAACGCGGTGACCGACGCGTAATCGTCCGCGACTCCTACGGTTACGACGCTCCTCGTGAGCGGTACATCGAGCGCCGTGGCTATGAAGAACGCGGCGGTATCGGCTTCCGCGCTCCCGGCGTGAGCGTAGGCATCGGCACCGACCGCTACTGAAGAAAAAAACTGAAGAAAAAAATGTCTGCAAAAAGCCGCGGGGCGATCCGCGGCTTTTTTGTGCTCACGCTAAAGCCAATAGCCTGAACTTCACATGCTGCACTCACGATTCGAGCGGAATCGTTCCCGATGCGGACAAATCAAACCCTTACATGGAAGTTTGCACTCGGATCCACGATTGGCCAACCAAGACCGGAACAATTGACCTCCGGTACAATTATCCCTTTGAATCGTGGATGATCAAAGCGCTCTCAGCCATCGCAATTTCTGCCCTCATTGCGGCAGCCCTACTTACTTAGCGCCAAAAACGAAATCGCAGTGAACTGATCAAATTTGTACAGACAGCAGCAGATCAGTTTGTGATGCTGCGTCCCTACCCTAATGCCGAGGTGGCACAATGAATATGTCGAGCGAAAGCCTGTTGGTCATATTGTTTGTGGGTCTCGTTGCAGGCTGGTTGGCCGGTCAAATCGTGCGAGGGACCGGTTTTGGGATCATTGGCGACCTCATTGTCGGGATTTTGGGCGCCTTTATCGGAAGCTGGTTGTTGCCTCAGTTGGGCATCCATCTCGGTACTGGTGTGGTCAGTGCCATCGTCAACGCTACCATCGGAGCGATATTGCTACTCCTCGTCGTGCGACTCTTGCGAGGCGGCGGTGGCGGATGGGGAAGCAGGTGGAGCGGCGGCTGGGGTCGGCGATGGTAACGCGTGACGCCATTTCGCGTAGCTGACTCCGCTTCAACCTCGTCGGTCTTTCCGGGAAAATCATGACCCGCGACGGCGTCTGCGCGGACGAAGGTAAATCGCGTCGAAGACCCGAGTATTCAGCGATACGACCTAGCGCAAACTTGCGTTGAACTTGTCCAGCGCAGCGGAGCCCGGGCACAGCGCCTTCTCGTCAAGCTGGTTGAGCGGCGTATCGACTGTGTCGAGATGGGCGTGCAGATCCTCCGCTTCGGGGTCGACGTAGAGCAGGCCGGTGACGATCTGGCCCTTGGCGGCGTGCCTTTGCAGGAATGACATCGCCGCGACGCGATCGTGCGCGTCATAATCCGCATCGATCTTGCGCAGCGCCAGTTTGGTGCCGTCGTGCTGCTCGACTTCCTGCACCGTACCCGGCGCGTAATCGACGGTAATCGGATCGCGGCCGGTTATGACGTCCAGCCGGTTCACCGCGTCATTGTGCTCGCGCACATAGTCAAAACTCTTGGTCGAGCCGGCATGGTTATTGAAGGCAACGCACGGGCTGATCACGTCGATGAACGCCGCGCCCTTGTGCTGGATCGCGGCCGCGATCAGGGGCACCAGCTGGGTCTTGTCGCCGGAAAAGCTTCGCGCCGCAAAGCTCGCGCCAAGCTGCAGCGCGATCGCGACGAGATCGATGGCGTTGTCGTTATTCATCACGCCCTTCTTGGACTTTGAGCCGCGGTCGGCGGTGGCCGAGAACTGGCCCTTGGTGAGGCCGTAAACGCCGTTGTTCTCGACGATATAGGTCATGTTGACGCCGCGCCGGATCGAATGGGCGAACTGGCCGAAGCCGATCGAGGCCGAGTCGCCGTCGCCGGAGACGCCGAGGTAGATCAGGTCGCGGTTGGCGAGATTGGCGCCGGTCAAAACCGACGGCATCCGGCCATGGACCGAATTGAAGCCATGCGAATTGCCGAGGAAATAGTCCGGCGTCTTCGAGGAGCAACCGATGCCGGAAATCTTGGCGACCCGATGCGGCTCGATCGAAAGCTCGTAACAGGCCTCGATGATCGACGCCGTGATCGAGTCGTGGCCGCAGCCGGCGCACAGCGTTGAAACCTTGCCCTCGTAATCCCGGTGGGTATAGCCGAGATCGTTCTTCGGAAGGCCGGGATGCTGGAATTTGGGCTTGGCGATATAGGTCATGGCAACACCTGCGGTCCTTGCCCCGTCATGGCCGGGCTTGTCCCGGCCATCCACGTCTTGGCCGAGAAAGAAGACGTGGATGCCCGGCATAAAGCCGGGCATGACGCCGGAGAGGTCATACGATAGGTCATGACTTTACCTTGCGGAGCGGGGTCACCTGGAGCTGGTCCTGGTGGTCGCCGATGGCGCCGGCGATGAAGCGCGCGGTAATCGGCGTGCCGTCGTAGTGCAGGATCGGCACCAGCCGGACCGGATCGATGCCGTTTTCGTTGACGATCAGCGAGCGAAGCTGAGCATCGCGGTTCTGCTCGACCACATAGACGAAGTCGTGGTCGGCGAGGAAGCTCGCCACGCTGGAATGGAACGGGAAAGCGCGGATCCGCAAGCGGTCGAGCTGATGCCCGCGCGCTTCCAGGAGCCCGATCGCCTCGTCCATCGCCGGTGCGGTCGAGCCGAAATAGATCACGCCGTATTTGGTCGGCTTGGCGGCGTTGGCCTGCAGCGGCCGCGGCACCATATCCTGGGCGGTCTCGAATTTGCGCACCAGCCGCTGCATGTTGTCGGCGTAAACCGAGCCTTCCTCGGAATAGCGCGCGTAACGGTCGCGCGAGGTGCCGCGGGTAAAGTACGAGCCCTTGGTGGCGTGGGTGCCGGGATAGGTGCGGTAGGGGATGCCGTCGCCGTCGACGTCGAGATAGCGCCCGAAGTCGCGTCCCTCGTCCAGCATCTCCGCCGTCATCACCTTGCCGCGGTCATATTGCCGGGCGTCATCCCACTTCAAAGGCCGGCAGAGCCTGTGGTTCATGCCGATATCGAGATCGAGCATCACGAAGATCGTGGTCTGCAGGCGCTCGGCGAGATCGAAGGCTTGGGCGGCGAATTCGAAGGCTTCGGCCGGGTCTTCCGGAAACAGCAAGACGTGCTTGGTGTCGCCATGCGAGGCATAGGCGCAGGCAATGATGTCGCACTGCTGGGTTCGCGTCGGCATGCCGGTCGATGGACCGGCGCGCTGCACATTCATGATCACCGCCGGGATCTCGGCGAAGTAGGACAGGCCGATGAACTCCTGCATCAGCGAGATGCCGGGGCCGGAGGTCGCGGTGAAGGCGCGCGCGCCGTTCCATGAAGCGCCAATGACGATGCCAATCGAAGCCAGTTCGTCCTCGCCCTGAACGATGGCGTATTTTGCCTTGCCGGTTTCCGGATCGTGCCGCAGCTTCTTGCAATGGCTGCCGAAGGCGTCGGCAAGCGACGACGACGGCGTGATCGGGTACCATGCGCACACCGTGGCGCCGCCATATACCGCACCGAGCGCGGCCGCGCTGTTGCCTTCGATAAAGATACGGTCGCCGACCTTGTCGGCCTTCTTGACGCGCAAGCCGATCGGGCATTTGAGATTTTGCAGCGCCCAGTCGCGGCCGAGATGCAGCGCGTGGATGTTCGACGACAACAGCTTCTCCTTGCCCTTGTACTGTTCGCCGATCAGTTGTTCGATCAGCTTCGGGTCCATGTCGAGAAGCGCGCACAAAGCGCCGAGATAGATGATGTTCTTGAAAAGCTGGCGCTGGCGCGGGTCGGTATAGGTCGAGTTGGTGATGGCGGTCAGCGGCACGCCGATCACATTGATGTCGGCGCGGAATTTCGACGACGGCATT
>Ga0209117_1000731_pt1 | contig 12436 bp, 12 predicted proteins | sample BlaSpr_A8_OM2_M2_FD_187978 | JGI IMG/M metagenome (GOLD analysis project Ga0209117, IMG submission 187978) | Forest soil microbial communities from Thunder Bay, Ontario, Canada - Black Spruce, Ontario site 2_A8_OM2_M2 (SPAdes) (version 2) | ecosystem: Environmental > Terrestrial > Soil > Boreal...
TGTGCGATCGCATCCGGCGCGAGCCTGTAGTAGATGCCCGTGTCCGGTGTCTCGGCCATGACGGGGCGCTGGCCTTGGTGCTGGGTCGGTGCCTGGGTCGGTGGCTTCGTGGTCCCCTGGGTTGCAGTCTGTGCGAAGACTGCGGTTGTGAGCAGCGCGAGCATTGAGCAGAGGTCGCGTATCATGCGGCGTCAGCATAGCACGGGCCCGGCTAACCGCGTCCTGACTTCGTCTCTTGATTCACCCATTAGGTAAAGTTTAGTTACTAGGGTTGATTGCAGCTTCAACTTCGGAGTCATTCCTTCACTCCGGAGATGTGCGGATTCTACAAACGGCTTAAGTGTTGATAATTCTGATAACTCTTACCATAAGCCTGGTCAGGGCTTGTAGCTGAATCCGGATCGACGGCACAATATGTCCACGCGCGAGTGCGGATAGTGCGGGCAGTCATTTCAAGGGTGCAGTCGATGGATCAATAATGGAATCGATAGCGCAATTCACCTGACAATTGCCGCGGGAAGGTGAAGTGCGTCCCGCCGAACGTATTGCTGTCATCGAGAAGATAACGTCTGTTGGCGATATTGAGAGCCGTGAAGGTGAGCGACCATCGCTCGCCGAAACATTTTCCGAGCGCGAAGTCTGCGGTGGTGTGCTGAGGTTTGTGGCGGGGCCCATTGCCGTCGAGGAAACCTGAGCCGTAGGAAATATTGGCCGAAGCCCAGCTTCGCCACGGGAGCGAAACCTCACCGCTCACTGCGACCGTGTTGCGCTGGTCGTGATCGAGGTAAAAGAACTCATTGCTGTCAGGCGATGAGAAATCCGTCAGCCCGCCAGTCACAATGCCCCGGCCTTGCGCAGATTGGTTGGAATATACCAGTCGAATTTGAGCGCGGCGCCAGAGCCGAGGCGAGCGGGCGGTCGCTTCCCACCCGCGTATTCTGGCGCTAGCAATGGTTAACGGAAAGAAAATATTTGAATTCCCGATAACGCTATGATCGAAGAAATTCCGCGCGTTTGTGCGGAAATTGGAAAAATCGAAGATCCAGTTACGAACCGGGATGGTAAGGCCGACTTCGCGTTGCTCGTCGCGCTCACCACGCAGGGGAAGAATTCCCGTTTGAGGATCGACGAGGAGCCGAAGCAATCGACCGGAGATGGTGTCGAGAGGCGGAGCCTGGTAATAGCGCCCGTAGTAAGCGCGAAGAATCCATCGCAGTTTCGGAATCCGAATAGCCGTGCCGGCACGCGGGCTAGCCGCATTTTCGCGCAAGGCACTACTGAAATGCGTCAAACGAATACCGCCGCTTACCGTAATCCAATTGGTCAGACTCCACTGGTCCTCGAGAAAAAAAGCCTCGAGATTCCCAGAAGGCTTTTCCATTTGTGTGATTGTGAGGCCGCTGTCGCTTGCCTTTACACGAAAAAGGGAATTGTCGTGCTGTGCGAATCCGTACAGCCCGACACGGGCGTTGTGATGTCCCTGCACCAGGGCAAGGGACATCTGGCCACCAGCATATTGTGAGGAGCGGGTTGTACCACCGTCCAGCGCCGCGCGATTGTAGTGATAAAATGGAGAAAAAGTCAGCAAAAGTCCCGGGCTGAAGGTTCGAACCCAGGAAAAATTTGTGAAAGCGTCGAGCTCCTGCTCAACATCTCGAGTACCAGCAGCCTGGTCATCGGGGCCGTTCGGAATTTGGTAGTGGTCTCCGCGGATTGCAGTCGCTAGCCGAAGCTGATCGCTCGCAGTGGTGTTCCAGATCAGGGAAGCAAACCCACCCTCTCCGCTGGCGCGGTCATGAATCACAGTGTTCACGGGGGTTTGCAGGCCCAAATCTGTACGGTAGCCATTGGCGCTGGCGTAATATGCGAAACGATCGGTGTGGCTGCCCAAATTGAACTGATCGTTGGTCTCATAAAAACTGCCAAAGCTGGCTACGATTTCGGCTTCCTGATTGCGCTCAAATCCCGAACGCGGAATGACGTTAATAACTCCGTAGGTGCGGTCTCCATATTCGGCTGAGTAACCGCCGCGGCTAATTTCGACAAAGTCCATATCCTTTGGATCGAACTGCGCACCAACATTGGAAGCGATGTTGGTGTTCGGGACTGGAACTCCGTCCACTAGCCAACTCACCTGGTGGCCGCCGCGAATGTGGAGCTGGTTGTGAACCATGTAAGCGCCAGGAACGAGATTGGTCACAAGAGCGAGGCTGTTGGGGCGGCTGGCTCCAGGATTTTCTTCGATCTCGCGGCGGTCCACCGAAATTTGCGAGGCCGACGCCTGGGGGTTGGACGCGTCAACCGTGGCGGAGACTTCGACTTTCTCCTCCACTGTCGAAACGTGCATGGGAAGATGGAGAACAGGGGCGCTTCCTGAGGACACCGTCAGATCCTTGAGTGTTTCGCGGAAACCTTCTCGCTGGACTTGGATTGTGTATTCCCCGGCCGCAACCGCGTCGAAATGGAACTCGCCATCTGCATTTGTCTTTTCCTGTTTCTGCCAATCGGAATACTTCGCACGAAGTGTTACCTGCGCGCCATCAATCGGGCGATGCTGGAGGTCGTGAACGATACCGCGCACTGTGCCGAAAATAGTAGCGTGGCCGGTCGCCGCTGCCAGCAGAATTATTGCGATGATCAAACCGAGTCTGTGTCGCATCTAAGTCCTCGCTTCTCGCAAACGTGTGCGGAAATGGGTCGTGCGCCGTCAGAAACGCATGTGCGGCAAAAGGTCAAAGAGACTGTATGCGGTTGTTTTAGGTTTAGAGGACGAGGCGTGGGGGCGGGGAAGTGATTTCTATGGAGCGCGACGCAACAAAAACTGAAGCGGGCGAGATTGCCCCTTCAGCGGGGCTTTCAAAATTCATCTTAGGAGCTACCGTCAACACAAAGACCAGCCTCGTGACTGAGGCCTTTTGATCGTGGTCGCACGATCGCATCGAGCAATCGCCAAGAGGTGACTTACCGAAACCATGGCACTCTTGTTTCGGCGACGCCGTGTGGCGATGGCCGGTTATATGGCACAGGCCGGTCTGACAGCACGCGGCAGTATGGACGAGTAAGGCTGCAATTGCCCCTGGCGCCAATGCCAGGATCACCGCCAGTAAACAAAATGCCACTGTTCTCTTTCGAGCCATCTTCTCGAACCAATCCGCTCCCTCATTAAGCACACAGCCTACCATAGGTATGTTGCATTCCCTAAAGCTCTGGGTGTGGTTCGCCAAGAACAAATGCATTCGTGACCAGACTTTATGCGCGATCGATCGCACCTGGAGGACCCAGATCCTCCGCAGAGCGGCGATCTACACATCGAATCTAGAGAGAATCTTTGCGTCGGCGCACTCCTCTTACGATCACGTTCGTGTTCATTGGGCCCAGTTAGAATGCTGCCCTTGCACGGTGTTTCTCGCGCCAGCGGGCGGGTGGAACTCCTTCCCACGTGCGGAAAGCGCCCACGAAGGAGTTGGCGTCCTCGTACCCGAGAACGTAGGCAGCTTCATTCAATTCAAGGACGGAGTTGTTGAGATAGTGGCGATCAGTGAGAAGCTATAGCACTGCCAGCAAGCAGTTATGCCGGGTGAACCGCCTGTTTTCCTCAACTACCATTTTCTCGTTTTCCGAAGGACTCTTTGATTCTTGAAAGGCGGTTCGGTACTGTAACGACCCATGCGCTTCCAGGTTAGACTCGGGAATGAGATTATCGGTTTCTCTGAACTCGAGGTAGCCGACGCACCAATGGGTGTCGCGGGCGGGCGGTTCTTGCCGACTCCCGCCTATTCTTCAATCCAGCCTTACTGCATTGAGCATCGAGACCGCTGGGTATCAATTCCGGAACTCACAGTCAGTGCAGCGGGCGGTGTGCCAATCGAGTGCAGCGGAGGCGTTCAAATCATTGACTTCAGCCCCAAACTCGGCGAAGCGGGAATCGAAATTTATCTCAACGGTGTCCCCTACCCGTGCTACGAAACTCTTTCCACATCACGTGGAAGCCTACAGCAATTCGGACGGAAAGCATAGTCTCGTACGACTTTTCCTAATTGCTCAGTGGACGGCCGAGTAGGCCCGCTGCTTCATTCCCACAAGCCTGCCTGTCCAATGACTTGGCAGCATCAGCAAACGGATGTACCCATGTGGCAGCAAGTGTACATGTGTTCCGAGAGCAAACTTCGGGTCTGAAGGCACTTTACGGGTTCTCCTTGAATCGGAGTCTACACCCAGAACGGCGTAGAAAGCTCGCCCTTGAAATGGCTTTCAACATCTTCACGACTAAGCGGGTTTCTTGCTTTGGTCAATACGACCGAATACACGACCTCATTACCCGCAAGCTGCGCAGTGATAAATGCCCCGTTCCCCGGCAGTTCCTGGTAGATGAATTTCACTCTTCTGCCGTCTTCAAGTGTTTTGATCCACTCTTCGTATGGCATTCCGTATCTCTCCAGGAGCGATCAGTGTAGGTCGCAAGTACCCGGCACTATTCTAGAATTTCCAGCGATAGGCGCTTTTTCATTTTCATGCCCGCCGCGCCCAGTATCGTGCGGATAGCCTTGGCCGTGCGCCCTTGCCGCCCGATTACTTTTCCCAGATCGGTCGGATGGACGCGCAGCTCGAGGACAGTGACCTGTTCGCCGTCGACCGCATTTACGTGGACTTCTTCGGGATGATCAACGAGCGCTTTCGCGATCGCCTCGACTAGCTCCCTCATCATGGGCCTCCTCTGGATCGGTATTACCAGCAGGAACTTGTAAGGGACGTCCCGTTTGGGGCTCGCGGGGTGCGTTCAAGCTTGCGGGGCGATGCCTAGTTGAAAGAGAGACTCCCGGACCATCCGGGGAGATCTCGATGTACCAATAACCAGCAGATTCAAGGAGTAGTTTGCGAACCGTCAGATTCGACTGTTCGTCATCAATACAGAGGACAGAAGATTTTGTGTCGGGTATAGTTTCAAGTCCCATTGCTTGGGAAGCCTCCCGAGAGTCCCCAGAGTTCAAGTTCATTCGCTTGGGAAGCCATACGGAGAGTAGGCGTGCGTCCACACCCAGTCAATAACAATCTTCGTCTATCGGGCAGCCTACGCTTGACCAGGGTCTTCTCAATCCGAATCTGGCCGCCAAACACAGCGTTGGTCTCGAAGGCGGATTTTTGGTCTGTTTAAACGCGGCCAACTAAGGTCCTTGCATTATTTCGTGATCCGCAAAACCACTGCTGTCATATCGTCAGCCCGACCTGTTTTCCCTGCCGCGTCGAGAATCGCCAGAGGCAGTTCCGAGAGGTGTTTCTCGACCGCGCTCAAAATCGTCTTCTTCAACACGTAAGGATTCAGCGGCGTCCACGCGCTGTCGCTTAAAAGCATCAAAATCTCGCCCGGTGCGAAGTGGTGACGCAGCCAGAAGGCTTCTGCGTGTCCGCTCCGAATTCCTCCTCAAGGTCAAACTGACACTGCTAAGCAACCGTGAATATCTCTTGCCAGTTAGTAGCCAGAAGATTAAATATCGCACCGCCCTGTATCGGTGCGTCAGGCACAGGAAGCACTGTGGAATATCTGAAAACAAACGCGGCCCCGGGGTGACTCATGAGGGGTAAAGAACTCCGAGAAAAACTCTCTAAACTAGACGACGAGACAAACATCGTTGTGTACTGGGAAGAGGGAAGCGAGCACCAGTACTTCGGAATAGATGACGTTCGCTGGCGAGGGGCACTCCGCAGAGAAATGACGGTAAGCCAGGATTCATCTTTGACTCAAAGGATCCAGCGGCTCGGATTTTTATTCACGTCACTCCAGAGTGAATTTCGCTACCGCGCCGGGGGATGGATTATGCTTGCGCCGCAAGTGCGGTAGTGTCTGTGAGAACTTCGAGTGACCTACTTCGGCGACGCGACGTGAAATCGACTTGGCTGACATTTTTTACCGTTCTACGAACGCGGGAATCGCCGGATGCCGTGGCGCACGACCTCAGTGACGCCATCCATCACCTTGTCACTCTTGGTGAATTTTCCTAAGTCAACCTTGATCCCTGCTGCCTGAATCTCTTTAGCTAATTTCGAACGCCACTCTCCACTTTCGTCATAAGCTACCCAAAGGACTCCAAGAAGGTCGGATGGAAGCTCCACTCCCTTGACGTAAATTGGGCAGACTCGCTCCCGACCTAATTTTCCGATGAAGTAGCCCAATTCAAGAATTACATTCTGACGTGCTATCTTCTTTTTCTTTGTTGGGTCACTTATCGGGGCACCAATATCGTCCGGGGTTAAGAGCACCACAGCAAATTGAACGTCGGAATGTTTTTCAAACTTCTCGATAATAGTTCGTCCTCGGTTCGGCTGTTCATGCAAAATCACAACATCAAGCTTGAGTGTTTTTAAGAATGCAGCGACGGCTCTAGAGTCATTCTCACCAGACGCCTTCGAGAAAAACTCGGAGGGTGTGTGAGCGCGACGGATGGCGCAGCTTGCGCAACGCCTTGGCTTCAATCTGGCGGATACGTTCACGGGTGAGGGCGAACACCTGGCCCACTTCTCCGAGCGTGTGCTGGCTGCCGTCTTCCAGCCCGAAGCGCATCTTGATGATCTTTTCCTCGCGCGGGGTGAGGGTCTTCAATAGTGACGCGGTCTGCTCCTTCAGGTTCAGATTGATGACCGCGTCCGACGGTGAGACCCCCGCCTTGTCCTCGATGAAGTCGCCCAGGTGCGAATCTCCCTCTTCTCCGATGGGTGTCTCGATCGAGATGGGCTGCTGCGCGATCTTCTTGGTGCTGCGCACCTTGTCGACGGGGATATCCAATCTCTTGGCGATCTCTTCCGAGGTGGGCTCGCGGCCGAGCTCCTGCACCAGTTGCCGGCTGGTGCGCAGCAGCTTGTTGATCGTTTCTATCATGTGCACCGGGATGCGGATGGTGCGGGCCTGATCGGCGATGGCGCGCGTGATGCCCTGACGAATCCACCAAGTGGCATAGGTGGAGAATTTGTAGCCGCGACGCCATTCAAACTTGTCGCCCCCCCTCATAAGGCCGATGTTGCCTTCCTGAATCAGGTCGAGGAACTGCAAGCCGCGGTTGGTGTACTTCTTGGCAATGGAAACCACCAGGCGTAGGTTGGCCTCCGTTAACTCTTTCTTTGCTTGTTCGGCGTCGGCTTCGCCCCGCAAGATCAGCGCGAGGGTGCGCTTCAGGCCGGTCAGCCCGACCCCGCTCGACTCTTGGATCTCTTTCAGCTCCGAGCGGCGCGAGTGCAGCTCCTTGCGCGCTTCTGCGGCGATATCGCCAAGAGCGACGGCGGCGCGGCGTTTCAGCCGGCCGGCCTCACGCTCCAGCGAATGCAGCCGCTCGACCGTGTGCCGCATTTTGTGAATCAGGCGCTTCTTCTCGAGCGGGTTGAAGTCGATCGAGCGGAACAGTTGCGACATCTCAATCCGTGTCCGCGCCAACTGGTGCCGGGTCCGCAGGTAGACGCGCTTCTTCGACCTCGGAATGCGCTCGAGCCGGGCCGCCTGCTTGAGCCCCACATCGTAGAGCTTCTCGATTTTGTCGATGATCCGCAGCGTGTGGCGGGTGTGGTTCTCAATTTTTTCTTCAGTTAGTTCTTCCTCGTCGAACTGAACAATTTCCTTGATCGACCGAGTACACTTGCGAAGCTCTTCGCCAATGGCCAGCAGTTCCTTGAGCACAATCGGAGAACGAGAGATTGTCTTGAGGACCAGCATTTGCCCACGCTCGATGCGCTTGGCGATGGCGACCTCGCCTTCGCGCGTCAACAGCGGCGCGGTGCCCATCTCCCGCAGGTACGTGCGCACCGGGTCGTCCGTCTTCCCCAGCGTGGCCGGGCTCAGGTCGAGCTCGACCTCCTCGGCGGCGACATCTTCCTTGGGCCTCGCCTCGGTGACCGCAACCGCTTCCGTGGTCGCACGCGCAGCCTTGGCGCTAAAGACATCCTCGTAAATGTCGATGCCATAGCGCTCGAAAGTGGAGAGTAGGTTATCGATCTCTTCCGACGGGTGCACGTCGGCCGGGAGGATGTCGTTTACCTCGCCGTAGAGCAGGTAGCTGCGTTTCTTGCCCATGTTGATGAGGTCGCGGACCTAGTCATACTTTTCGTCAATCACCAGCGACAAAGGTTTCTCCCCTTGTCAAGCCGCTACCAGAGTTGGCCGAGCCTGCCCCAAGACGATAACCCGCACATCCATCGGCATGGCTGCCCGGTAGGAATTGAACTTACTAGCTCTTGTTCCGGAGTTCAGTAACAATTCGCTACCCTGTTCGTCCGCTTTGCTTTCTGCTCGGACTGTTACATGGTTTTGGCCGGTGTTAGGCCGTTGTTATTCCGCGAACACAGCTGGCAATGGGGTGTGCGAGGTCGTCCCAAGTGGCGCAAGGAGCTTAGCGCAGGGTTCAGTACCCGCCCATGCCGCCGCCCTGGCCTGCACCACCCAAGGCCATCTTTTCCTCTCCCTTAAGGTCGGCTATCAGGACTTCGGTTGTTAGCATCAGTGAGACGATGGACGCAGCGTTCTGGAGTGCGAGACGTGTGACCTTAGCCGGATCAATCACACCGGCCTTGACCAAGTCGCCGAACTCACCAGTCTCTGCGTTAAAGCCGAAGTTTTCATCCTTTGATTCGCGCACGCGTCCTACAACCAGCGCGCCTTCGTGCCCTGCGTTTTGGGCGATCTGGCGCAAGGGTTCTTCGAGCGCGCGCTTTACGATGTTCACCCCGATGGCCTCATCGTCGTGGAGCTTTAGTTTTTCGAGGGCCGGCAGGCAGCGCAGAAGAGCTGTACCGCCGCCCGAGACAATACCTTCCTCAACTGCTGCGCGAGTGGCGTGCATGGCGTCTTCGACGCGAGCCTTCTTCTCCTTTAGCTCCGTCTCGGTTGCCGCGCCCACCTTGATTACCGCGACCCCTCCGACCAGCTTGGCTAGGCGCTCCTGGAGCTTTTCCTTGTCGTAGTCCGATGTGGTCTCTTCAACCTGTACACGGAGCTGCTTGATTCGGCCTTCGATCTCGCTGGCCTTGCCGGCGCCCGCGACGATCGTGGTGTTGTCCTTGTCGATCGTCACTTTCTTGGCGCGCCCTAGGTCCTCAAGTTTCACGTTCTCAAGCTTGATTCCGAGGTCCTCGGTGATGGCCTTGCCGCCCGTCAGGATCGCGATGTCTTCGAGCATCGCCTTGCGGCGGTCGCCAAAGCCAGGAGCCTTGACGGCGGCGCACTGCAGCGTGCCACGCAGTTTGTTGACGACGAGGGTGGCGAGCGCTTCGCCTTCGATGTCCTCAGCAATGATCAGCAGCGGCTTGCCCATCTTGGCGGTCTGTTCGAGCAAGGGCAGCAGGTCCTTCATCGAGCTGATCTTCTTCTCGTGGATCAGGATGTGGACGTCCTCGAGGACGCACTCCATGCGTTCCGGGTCGGTGATGAAGTAGGGAGAGAGGTAGCCGCGGTCGAACTGCATGCCCTCGACCACATCGAGCGTGGTCTCCATCGTGCGGGATTCCTCTACGGTGATGACGCCGTCCTTACCGACCTTCTTCATCGCCTCGGCAATGATGCTGCCGACTTGCTTGTCGGTGTTGGCACTGATTGTGCCGACCTGCGCGATCATGTCGCCCTTCACGTCGCGGGAGAGCCTCTTGATCTCTCCCACGGCGACTTCGACGGCCTTATCGATGCCGCGCTTGAGCGCCATCGGGCTCGCGCCTGCGGCAACCGTTCGCACACCCTCACGGAAGATTGCTTGTGCCAGCACGGTCGCAGTGGTGGTGCCATCTCCGGCCACATCCGAAGTCTTGGACGCAACCTCTCGCACCATCTGTGCACCCATGTTCTCGAGCGGATCCCGCAGTTCGATCTCCTTCGCAACGGTCACGCCGTCTTTGGTGATGACCGGAGCGCCAAACTTCTTCTCGATCACCGCATTGCGCCCCTTCGGGCCGAGGGTGATCTTTACAGCGTCAGCCAGAATGTTGACGCCGCGCAGAATCGCCTGACGTGAGTTCTCTCCAGTTACAATTTGTTTTGCCATTAGACCTCACCCTCCTGGGTGATCAAGAATTTCTGCCCCGTCCAAAACCTTCGGTTCGGGGCGAACTACTTCTTACCGGATGCTGCCTTGGCGATCCCGGTAAGCTTCGCCAGGATTTCCTCCTCGCGGAGGATCAGATACTCCTGGTCATCAATCTTGATGTCGCTGCCGGTGTATTTGCCGAACAAAATCCGGTCGCCCACCTTCACATCGAGCGGGACCCGTTTGCCCTTTTCGATCTTGCCGGCTCCCACGGCCATCACTTCGCCCTCTTGAGGCTTCTCTTTGGCTGTGTCGGGGATGATGATGCCGCCCTTCGCGGTTTCTTTCTCTTCCAGCCTGCGTACGAGGACGCGGTCATGAAGGGGAGTGATATTCACAGTCATTTCTCGAACCTCCGTTCAATGCATTCTAAAGATTCCAAGAGTAAGCCCGTTATGATCCTAGATCGACACTAAGGGCGAAAAGTCTTCCGATTCTTCTGTCGTGCCGCCGCACGGCGCATCATTTTCATTTGAGCACCTCCTTCAAACAATTACAGATTCAAGACCGTTGCCACATTTGGCAGTCTTCATCTCTTCCAGAGGCAGTTCCTTGCCCCTTGCGAGTCCCATAACTTGGTTCAGACGGCCGCCAATTTTGCTCGGTCCCACTCCTGATGGTCCTTGGCCTGCAAAAGGAAGGCGTTCTCCTGGATATATCGTGAGTGGGCGGAGACAGTTACATAGCGAACTCCCAGGAAACATTTCGGGGCCACTTGCGTGATTTCCAAGGAATTAAACTTCTCCGCCTTCAGGTTCGCCAAGATTCGCTTGACTGCTCTGCGTACCGTCTTTTGTCCGTCAAAACTGATGATGGTTGCTTTGATTTCACCAGCCAGCCAGAAAAAGGCCCATCCCGCTTCGCGGACTTTTCGACCCAACCCGTACCCATCGAGATTTTTGACTAATCTCCAGCCAGTTGCACAGGGCTCACTTTCGAACTGCAGCGCGTCCGGCAGGAATGTCCCATCCTTGACAAGAATGGGCCCGTCTTGATTGTGTCTGCCATTTGGGGCCTCCTCGGCGTCTAAAGTAGTGCATTGTTCGGCAGCAGCTGGCGCTGGCGGTTAGATGTTTCCGTTGGAGTCAATCTTTGTACCTGATCGTCCTTCAAGCCGCCTTCCTCATGTCGGTTTTCGTTGCAGGGGCATTGACCTGTTTGTTTTCCAGCGTCATCCGCAATTTTCGAATATTTTCACCAGCCATGTAGAAAACGGTCCAAGGCTCGCTTTCGAATCGCACGGATTCCGGCAAAAGAGCGCCTTCCTCGATCAGCCTGGTTCCCGCATTGATTGTGTCTGGCATTAGCGTCTCGCTTGCGTTTACAGTAACGCTCAGAACCGTCACGCTCGCAGTTTTACAGTGACTTATCTCGCCCGGGGTTGAATCCGTTATCGACGTCATAGTGAGTCTCTATTTCGTGTTTGATGAAGAATAAAGCCAGGACCCCCAAGACGGAGCCCGCACAAACCGCAAGGTCGAGCGGTATTTGGTAGCTCGCGAAGGGGCGCCAAGACACCACCAGGAGCAACGCCGTAATGGACACCCACTCCATGATTTTCATGACCATTGGCAACCTCGTTTCTCCATCGAGTTCCTTCAATGGGGACCCACTGGATGATCCTCCTGATCATTGGCAACCTCGTTTCTCCGCCCAGCTTCCCTTTGCCGGACAAGTGAAGGGGCGGACTGGCCCCGCCCCCTCCAAACGAAAGATCTAATTGACACCGTAAACATCAAGTGGCACGAGCGAGACAACAGACCCCACGGCTTGATAGCCCGGCTTAAGCAGCCGAGAACGGACAGACGCGCTACGACCGGCTTGCGTGGCCCTCGTTTTCGTTGGTCCGGCGACAGATTTTTCGCTCAGCTCTTTTTCGGCTCTAAGCCAGTCCTCGACATTTTTTCCGTGTTCGCCGCCACGTTGAAGATACAGCTCGTGAGCTCGGCGAGCGATCTCTTCTCTCGATGGTTCTCTGCGTAGAAACATGCCGACCTCCTCGGTTCTAAGTACGAGGGCGGAGCGCCGACCTCCGTATATGAGATTACTTGCCGTTTGCTGAGACGCCGATCTTTATCTGCTTCGGCTTAGACTCCTCACGCTTCGCCAGATACAGGGACAAGACCCCATTGCGATACTCGGCCCGAACGCTTTCGGAGTGGACCGTGTTCGGCAGGGAGAAGCTCCGCGTGAACGGACCATAGGTGCGTTCAACTCGGAGGTAATTGTCCTCGCCGATGTCCTTCTCGAACTTTCGCTCGCCGCGGATGGTCAACAAATCGTTTTCGACGCGTACGTCGATGTCCTTCTCTTCGAGATCCGGCAGGTCAACCTTCAGGACCAATTCGTTCTCGGTTTCATATATGTCCACTGGCGGCGCCCAG
>Ga0209117_1000732_pt1 | contig 12426 bp, 4 predicted proteins | sample BlaSpr_A8_OM2_M2_FD_187978 | JGI IMG/M metagenome (GOLD analysis project Ga0209117, IMG submission 187978) | Forest soil microbial communities from Thunder Bay, Ontario, Canada - Black Spruce, Ontario site 2_A8_OM2_M2 (SPAdes) (version 2) | ecosystem: Environmental > Terrestrial > Soil > Boreal...
CCTCCCCCGCCGTCGACCGGCGCGGTGCAGTTGGTGACTGGTGTGGTGGATCTTAGGCGCGGCACCGATCTGTCCATGGGTATCACGCCGTCGGGCCGCCGCCGCTTCACCTGGCGGGGCGGGCGCCTCTACCAGCGCTCGATGCTCGACGCCGGCCGCGAGTGGGAGGTGGTGCAGGTCAAGGATTCGATCACTCCCGGCGACCCGCACTACAACGAGCGCTCGCGCCTCGCCAAGACGGTGCAGCGCGACGGCGCGACCTGGGGCTTCCTGCCGGCCGACCAGACGGCGCTCGCCCACCGCGACGGCAGCATGACCTGCTACACCTGCCACTCGTCGTGGATGACTTCCTGCTCCGGCTGCCACCTGCCGCAGGAGGCCGACCAGAAGTCGCCGATGAACCACTACGAGGGGACGGTGACGCGCAACTACGCCTCCTACAACCCGCAGGTGATCCGCACCGACGCCTACATGTTGGGGGTGAGCGGCACGGCGACCGGCGGCAAGATCGCGCCGGTGCGCTCCTCGTCGGCGCTGGTGCTGTCCTCGACCAACGCCAACCGCGATCATTTCTACATGCAACAGCCGCCGATCTCGTCGCCTGGGTTCAGCAGCCAGGCGTTCAACCCGCACGTGCCGCACACCGTGCGTGCCCGCGAGACCAAGACCTGCACCGACTGCCACCTCTCGGCGGCCGGCGACAACAACGCCTGGATGGCGCAGCTGCTGACCCAGGGCACCAATTTCGTCAATTTCGTCGGCCGCTACGCCTGGGTGGGCGAGGGCAAGGGCGGCCTCGAGGCGGTGGCGGTGACCGAGTGGGACGAGCCGCAGGCGGTGATCGGCAGCTACCTGCACCGGCTGGCCTACCCTGATGACTATCGCGCCCACCAGCAACGCGGCGGCGCGTTGCGCGAGGCCCACCATCACGACGCGCGCGGCGGCAGGCTCCTGGGCGGCGAGGTGCGCAGCGTGCAGCTGCGCGGCGAGTACCTGTTCACCGCCCAGGGAGCGGGCGGCCTGGTGGTGCTCGACGTGGCCAACGTCGACAACAAGGACTTCTCCGAGCGCATCGTGTCGGCGCCGGTGTCGCCGCTCGGCCAGCACACGGTGGTGCCGAGCCGCGACGCCACGGCCGTGGCCCTGCCCACCACCATGCCGGTCGCCCCCTGGCGGCGCGGCGACCCCGCCAACCACGAGCAGCCGCTGCATCCGATCTACCACTACGCGCTGGTCACCGACCGCCAGGAAGGGTTGATCCTGGTCAACGTCGACACCCTGACCGACGCCGACCCGCAGAACAACTTCCTCAAGCGGGCGCTCACCTGGAACCCGGACGGCGCCCTCGACGGCGCCACCAACCTGGCGATCGCCGGCACCACGGTGTACGTGGTGGCGCGGCGGGGCCTGGTGGTGATCGACGCCTCCGAGCCGTTGGCGCCGAAGATCGTCGCCACGCTCGGCGGCTTCAACCAGCCCACCGCGGTCGCGGTGCAGTTCCGCTATGCCTTCGTGGCCGACGGCGACGGCCTGGCGGTGGTGGACGTGACCGCGCCGCGGGCGCCGCGGCTGGTGGCGCGCGCCGGCGGCTTTGCCGGCGGCAGCGTCTACGTCGCGCGCACCTATGCCTACCTGGCGGCCGGCAAGCAGGGAGTGGCGATCGTCGACGTCGAGCGCCCGGAGCATCCGGTCGTCGACCAGCTCTACAATGCCGGCGGCAAGCTCGACGACGTGCGCGACGTCAAGGTGGCGTCGACCAACGCCAGCCTCTTCGCCTACGTCGCCAACGGCCACCACGGCCTCGCCGTGCTGCAGCTCACGTCGCCGGAGACGACGCCCGGCTATCTCGGTTTCAGCCCGCGGCCGGCGCCGCAGTTGATCGCGACGCGTCACACCCACGGGCCGGCGCTGGCCCTCTCGAAGGGGCTGGACCGCGATCGCGCCGCCGACGAGAGCGGCAACCAGGTCAGCATCTTCAACCGCATGGGCGCGCGGCCGCTCAACGGCGATGAGATGCGCCGGCTCTACCTGCGCGGCGACGCCCTCTACACGGTCACCGACCAGCCGCCCGGGGCCCCCAAGGCCGCCGCCGGGGTGGCCGGCGCCGCGCCGGTGGCCGCGGCGCGCACCGTCGCGCCGGCCGCCGCCACCAGCCCGCCGGCGCGGGCCCATCACGAACCCGAACGCCAGGAGAGGCGGCCATGAAGCCGATCCGACATCTCGCACCATGGACCGCGGCCGCGATGCTGGCCGCCATGCTGGGCTCGACGCCGGTCCACGGCGCCGCCAAGGCCGCGCCCGCCGGTACGGGCGCTCCACCAGCGGCTGCGCCCGCCGCTCTGGGCGCTCCACCAGCGGCCGCTCCCGGCGTTCCTGCGCCCGCCCCGGCCGCCGCCGGTCCGCCGCCGGAGAAGGGGCTCTACCTCGGCCCCACCGCCTGCGGCTCGAGCAGCTGTCATGGCAGCGTGGAGCCGCGGCGGACGCTCGGGGTGCGCCAGGACGAGTACTTCATCTGGCAGAAGAAAGACCTGCACGCCCGCGCCGACGGCGTGCTCTACAACGACCGCTCGCGGGTGATCGCCCGCCGGCTGCACCTGGGCGATCCCGGGCAGAGCCAGCTCTGCCTCACCTGCCATGCGCTCGCGGTGCCGGCGCGGTTGCAGCGCGGGCCACTGGAGCTCGAGGACGGTGTGTCGTGCGAAAGCTGCCACGGCGCCGCGAGCGGTTGGTTCGAGGGGCACCGCTCCGAGAGCTGGACCCACCAGCAATCGGTCGCCGCCGGCATGACCGATCTGCGCGACGTCCAGGTGCGGGCCAACGTCTGCCTGGCCTGTCATCTCGGTGGCGCCGGCAGGTCCGTCAACCACGATCTGATCGCCGCCGGCCATCCCCAGCTCGCCTTCGAGCTCGACAACTACAGCGAAGGCATGCCCGCTCACTGGCTGCCTTTCGCCGACCGGCCGCCCGGCAAGAGCGAGCGTGACACGCACGGCGCGCGCGCCTGGGCGGTGGGGCAGGCGGCCATGTTCCGCGCCGGCCTCGAGCAGATCGCCCGCCGGGCGCGGGGCGGCGACCGCGACGAGCGCAACGAGCGCGAGGGTGCGTCGTGGCCCGAGTTCTCCGAGCTGAGCTGCGACGCCTGCCATCACTCGCTGGCCCAGGAGCGCTGGCGGACCGCGCCCGATCGTCCCGGCAGGCCGGGGCTGCCGCGCTGGAGCCCGGCGCGCTACGCGGTGCTGCGCCACCTGGTCGTCGCGGTGGCCCCCGAGCGGCAAGCGGCGCTCGAGGAAGGCATCGAGCGGTTGACCGGCCAGCTGACCCGCCTGGGCACGCCGCCGGCCGAAGTGGCCGCCGCCGCCGAACGCCTGGGCCGCGAGACGTCCGAGCTGATCCCGCGGCTCGACCGGCTGAGCTGGGACGACGCCCTGGTGCGCCGCCTGCTGCTCGCCGTGGCGGCGGACCAGGGCGGCCTCGAGACCGCCGATTACGCCTCCGCGCAGCAGGCGGCGCTGGCGGTGCAGACGCTGGTCAGCCAGCTGCTGGCGAGCAATTCCCGCCGCGTCCACTCCGGCCTCGCCGGCGCCTCCGAGAGCCTCGCCACCGAGCTGCAGAGCCCGTACGCCTTCGACCCCGGCCGCTTCGCGGAGCGCCTCGCCGAGCTCAGCCGCCAGTTGCAGTAGACGGCGGCACGCGCCGGAGGCCATGGGCCGTGAGTCTTTATCTTCCCAACAGATGCTCCATACCGGGGAGCACTAGGGCATCGCTCGGATTAAAGTCGTCAGCAAATGGGTCAGGCCAGCGTTTCCGGGGTTCGGCCGTTCTCCTGCGCACGGCTAGAATTTCTTCCGACGCTACATAGAGTCTTCCACGGTTCTCTCCTTGCTTCACGAGCAGGCCAGCATCGACGAGCAGCTTCAGGTCTCGGCCGGCCACCACCTCGTTGACGTCGGCGGCAGCTCGATAGGATGAGTTTCTCAACTTAAGTCCAACTGCGGCGTCAGCCAGCGCGGCGATCGCGCGATCGGGCAGGCTCTTCTGTGCAACGACCCCCTCCAGCGCGTCCCACAGCCGCTGTATGTCGCGCGACCTTCTAAGCAGAGTCAATGCTTGATGATAGTGCGCGCGGAGGCAAAACCTGATCCACGGACGCGGATCTCGATTTGGTTGCCAGGAGCCAGCGCCAACCTCAGACAGCACGGCATAGTAGTCCTGCGTGTTTCTGCCAAGGTACTCTTCGATACTTGAAAAATGAGGTGAGATCGTTCCACTTCTTGCAAGCACGAGCGTCTGTAGCCCCCGCGCCATCCTTCCGTTCCCATCTGAGAATGGATGTATCATCACCAGATTCAGGTGCGACATGGCCCCTGCCACTATCGCATGGCTGCTCACTGAAGAGTTCATTTCTTCCACTAATTCAAGGACTAATGACTGGACGGTTTCAGCAGGCGGTCCCTCGTATACCTGCTCTCCGGTCATCTCGTTCTTTACGAAGATTGGACCGGGGCGCCATCTACCGGGACTCTTACTGAGATCATATCCAATCATCATAAAGTGAAGAGATTTAAGAACCTCTTCGGAGTGCCTGAAATGGGGATCTTCCGCCTTTTGAAGGACGAAAGTCAGGGCCATGCGGTAACCGGCGACCGCCATCCAAGCTTCGTCCCGAGGAGCGATTGGTTCATCGCCCTCGACAGCGGCTATTGCGTCCTCCATCGTGACGTTGTAGCCCTCTATGCTGTTTGAGCCTCGGACCGCCTTCGCGAAGGCGTTACGGCGGAGCAGCCCAGTCCACCGTCGCGGCTCAGTCATAGAGTATCTAAGGTCGCGCTTAAGATTATCGACCGTAGACAGGACTTGCAACTCCTTCTCGTCAAGGTCTGGCGACCTGAAGAGCATGGGATAGTCTCCTTTCAATCCCTCCTCGCGTCTGATATTATCCTACTTACAGGGGGATTGCAATCAAACCGCCTCGACCGTCTGCTGGCAGGGAGCTCTGCACTCCGAGGATGCCGCAGTCTCTGCCTGGGTATCAGCTATCGAGGTGATACGGGATCTCGCCGGGCATCTCGCCGCTCCCCGCTGCGCCATGTAGTAACGTACGAGGGCATCGCGAGGCCGAATCCAACGTGAAGCTCGTCGCGAAGTCCGGAACGCTCTCGGTCGACATCTCGCCCGGCCGCACGGTCATCGTGGGCCGCACCGACGATTGCGACCTGCCGATCGCCGATCCGACGGTGTCGCGGCGACACGCCGAGTTGGACCTCACCGACTCCGGGCTGCGGCTACGCGACGTGGGCTCGACCAACGGCACCTTTCTCGATGGCCGGCGGATCAGCGAGGCGGTGGCCCTGCCCGGCGCCCAGATCGCTTTCGGCAAGGTCGGCTTCGAGCTGCTCGACCAGGAGTCGCCGCCCGGCGTCCCGCTGCCGGGCCTCGCCGACGCTCCGGTCGACGGCACCATCGTGCGCCAGATGAAGGTGCGCGGCTCGGCCGACGTCGTGGCCCAGCTCGCGGACGCCCCCGCCGGCAAGTCGGTGCTGCGGATCGGCGGCAGGACGGTGGCCGCGCGCCTGGAGAAGAAGCTCGCCCTGCTGATCGCCATCGCCCAGGAGCTGTCGCAGCATGCCGAGGTCGACAGCCTGCTCGAGAAGGTGGTCAACCTCACCTTCCAGGTGATGAACGTCGACCGGGTCGTCATCCTGATGGCGGGCCCGGCAGGGGAGCTGCTGCCGCGCGCGGCGCGCAACCGCAATGCCGGCAAGGGCGAGCGGGCCGGCACCGGCGGTTTCGGCCCGCCGGTGCCGCGCTCGATCGCCAGGAAGGCGATCGAGGAACGGGTGGCGGTATTGATCGAGAACGCCCCTGACGACAGCCGGTTCGCCGGCGGTTCGGTCTTCTCGCAGAGCGTCAAGAGCGCGCTGTGCGCGCCGCTGCTGGGCCGCCTGGGGTCGGTGCTGGGCCTCATCTACCTCGACAACCAGGCCGCCACCCACTCGTTCAGCGAGGAGGACCTCTCCTTTCTGACCGCGTTTGCCGGCATCGTGGCGGTGGCGATCGAGAACAGCCAGCTGGTCGAGCGGGTGCGCCGCGAGGCCGTGGTGCTGTCGAACTTCCAGCGTTACTTCGCCCCTGATCTCGCCCGTCAGATCGCCGGCGCCGAGGGCGAGGTGCAGCTCGGCGGCGCCAAGCGCGAAGTCGTCGTCCTGTTCTCCGACATCCGCGGCTTCACCCCGCTCTCCGAGCAGATGAGCCCGGACGAGATCGCCAGCCTGCTCACCGAGTACTTCTCCGAGATGGTCGCCGTGGTCTTCGAGCACGGCGGGACGCTCGACAAGTTCATCGGCGACGCGGTGATGGCGCTCTGGGGGGCGCCCCTGGCTCGCGGCGATGACGCCGACCGGGCAGTCCAGGCGGCGATCGCCATGCAGCGCCGGATCGCCTGGCTCAACGCCGAGTGGAGCCGTCAAGGCAGGCGGACGATCGCCGTCGGCATCGGCCTCAATGCCGGCGAAGTCTTCGCCGGCAACATCGGCAGCGCCCAGCGGCTGGAATACACGGTCATCGGCGACCCGGTCAACACCGCCTCTCGCCTCTGCTCGCGGGCCGGCGGCGGGGAGGTCCTGATCTCCGAGCTGCTCTATCGCCGGCTGACGAGCCCGCCGCCCGTCCACATCCTCGATCCCATACCGCTCAAAGGCAAGGCGCAGGCGGTGTCGGTCTTCAGCGTCGACCTGCGCACGGCCCCTGAAGGCAGCGGGGAGGCCGCCGTTGGCTGACCGCCGCGATCCCAAGGCGCCTCCGGCTGCTCCTCTTCCCGGATCCGCCGCGGGGACCGCCAGCGCGACGCCGCCCGGCGCCGGCGCGGACGGCGACGCTGGAACGGGCAAGGCCGGCCACGTGGGGGAAGCCGCGGCCGCCGGGACCGTCATCTGGACTCCCGCCCCCGAAGCGCCGCGGTCGGCCGCCGAGGAGGTTTCGCAAGTCACCGAGCGCCTGGGTCCGGGCCAGCCGCCGCCGGCCGGTCCTCGTCCCGTCTCTCCCGCGGCGTCGCCGCCGGCCACGCCGCGGCAGTCCGGCGTGGCGGCACCGCCGCCGGCCGGAGTCCACGTGGCCGAGGGAGACGTGCTGGCGAGCCGCTTCCGGATCGTCCGCTTCATCGGCCACGGCGGCATGGGCGACGTCTACGAGGCCGAGGACCTCGAGCTGGGCGAGCGGGTCGCCTTGAAGACGGTGCGCCCCGCGATCGCGCATCTGAGCGGCGCCATCGACCGCTTCCGGCGCGAGATCCAGCTGGCGCGCAAGGTCACTCATCCCAACGTCTGCCGCATCTTCGACGTCTTCCGGCATCGCCCGGAGGGAAGCGCGAGCCTCGGCGGTACCGGCGGCACCGGCGACCTCGGCGGCCCTGGCGCCGCCGGCGGCGATGCCGGCGCCGATGGCTCGGTCAGCCCCGGCTTTGCTGCCGGCTCCGCCGTGCCCGCCACCGGCCGCAGCGGGGGCACCGCGGGCGCCTCGGGCGGCCGCACCGGCTCCGGGGGCGCCGCCTGGCGCCCCGGCGAGATCACCTTCTTCAGCATGGAGCTGCTCCTCGGCGAGACCCTCGAACAGCGGCTGCGCAACGGCGGCAGGATGGCGCCGGCGGCGGCGCTGCCGATCGCGCGCCAGGTGGCGGACGGCTTGACGGCGGCGCACCGGGTCGGGGTGATCCACCGCGACTTCAAGCCAGGCAACGTCATGCTCTGCGGCGGCGTCGACGAGCCGGGAGTGACGCGACAGACTGCAGGCGGCGCGGCAGCCGCCGGCGAGTCGCGCGCGGTGATCACCGATTTTGGCCTGGCACGCACCTACGGCGAGGGAGACGGGCTCACCCTCCGCGGCGACATGCTGGGCACGCCTTCCTACATGGCACCGGAGCAGGTCACCGGCGGCGAGGTGACGGCGGCGACCGACATCTATGCGCTCGGCTGCGTCCTCTACGAGATGGTCACCGGCACCCCGCCGTTCGTCGGCGCCAACTCGTTCTCGACCGCCTTCAAGCGGGTGCAAGAGGATCCGCGGCCGCCGCGCGAGCACGTGCCGGACCTCGACCCCGCCTGGGATGCCGCCATCCTGCGCTGCCTCGAGCGCGCTCCCGCCGACCGCTTCGCCCAGGCCTGCGACGTGGGGGTGGCCTTGGCCGGCGAAGCGATCGCCTCCGGACCGCGGCGGCGCCGCCGCCCGCTGCGCCGCGGCTGGCCGCTGGGCGCCCCTGCCACCCTGGCGACGGCGGTCGCCGTGCTCCTCCTGCTGGCGGTGCTCGCCCTCGCCGGCGTGGGCAGACGGCGCCCCGCGTCCCCCGGTCTCGCCGCAGTGCGCGGCTCCGTCGCCCCGCTCGCCGATCTGTTCCGCGCGCCCGAAGCGCTCGACGCGGAAGGCGAGAAGCTGCTGGCCAAGCTCGACGCGGCGCGCGCCCAGGAGCTGTTCGAGAAGGCCATCGGGGCGCGCAAGGATTACTGGCTGGCCCATTCCGGCCTGGCGGTCGCGCTGGCCGATCTCGGTCACGACGATCGCGCCGGGCAGGAGGCCAAGCTGGCTTTCGATCGCGCCGCGACTCTGCCGCGAGAGGAGCGCCTGCTCGTCACCGCCCGTCATGCGCAGATCGCGGGTCGCTGGGACGAGGCGATCGCGAGCTACCAGGAGCTGCGTGCCGCGTTTCCCGACAACCTCGAGTACGGTCTCGGCCTGGTCTACGCGCTGATCGGCGCCGGCCACGGCAGCGATGCGCTGCGGCTCGTGGGCTCGCTCAAGACCTTGCCCGCGGCGGCGGCAGCGGGCTCGCGCCTCGACATCGCGGAGGCGGTGGCGGCGAAGGCGCTCTCGGATTTTCCGCGCGAGGGCCAGGCGGCGCGGCGGGCGCGGGAGCGGGCGGAGCGCGACGGCGACGAGCTGCTGGCGGCCCGTGCCCTGTGCTTCGAGGGCGGGGCGCTCGGCCATCTCGGCGACCGCAAAGGGGCGCTCGACGCGCTCAAGAAGGCGGAAGCGATCTACGCCGGCGCGGGAGACCAGCGCAACCTGGCCCAGGTGCTCTGGGCAACCTCCGGGATCCTCTACTACCAGGGCAATCTGGACCAGGCGAGAGACAAGGCCAAGGAAGCCAGCGACAGCTTCGCGGAGGTGGGCGACCTGCGCGGCCAGAGCCTCGTGCTCAATACCCTGGCGTCCATCGAAGGCGACCAGGGGAACCTGGTCGGGGCTCAGAGCCGGTTCGCGACGGCGATGGAGAACTATCGCCGGCTCGGCGACCGGGAGAAGGAGGCCGAAGCCACCGGCAACCTGGGACTCACCCTGAAGCGGCTCGGCAAGCTCGACGCGGCGGCGATGCGTTTCCAGCAGGCGCTCGCGCTCAATCACCAACTGCAAAACCGCAGCGGCGAGGCAGCCCAGCTCTTTTCGCTGGCCGGGGTCTCGTTCAACCAGCTGAACCTCGAGAAGGCCGAGAGCTATCTCGCGCAGTCGTTGAGCCTGGCCACCGCCATCGACGACCAGACCCGGATCGTCGACGCCCTCACCCTGGAGGCCGACGTGGCGGAGGCGCGCGGCGATCTCGCCGCCGCGCGCGGGAAGCGCGAGGAAGCGCTGACCCGGGGCCGGACTCTCGGCGACAAGACCCTGGTCGCCAACAGCCAGCTCGCCTTGGCCGAGCTCGAGCTGGACAAGGGACGCCCGTCCCCGGCGCTAGCCTATGCCCGTGAGGCGCTCGTCCACTTCGAAGCCGAGCACATGCCGGACGAGCAGGCCGAGGCGCACGCGGCGCTGGCGCGGGCCCTGCTCGCCCAGCACTCGCTCGGGGAGGCGCGGAGGGCGATCGAGCTCGCGGACCGGCTCGCGGCCCAGAGCAAGGAGCCGGAGGTGAGGATCACGGTCGCGCTCGCCAAGGCCCGTCTGACCGAGACGGCGAAGCCCGAGGAGGCCCGCCGCATCCTCGCCGGCGCCCTGGCGCAGGCGCAGGCGGCAGGGCTGGGTCCGTCCGCGCTCGAAGTGCGGCTGGCCCTGGGCGAGCTCGAGGCCGCGCACGGCGACCGGCGGCAGGCCGCGGAGCATCTCGCCGGTCTGGAGAAGGACGCGCGCGGCCACGGCTTCCTCCTGGTCGCGGACCGCGCCGCCCGCGCCACTCGGGGGGAGGGACCGCCGGCCGGCTGATGCCGCGGCTCTGCGCCGGTGATGGTGAGCGTCCGGCCGTGGCAGGCCGCTGGCGCAAGATCTCGAGCACCTGTCGGGCGCCCTCCCCGGGTTGCTCGGCGACTTTTTTCAGCAACTCAGAGCGGTACAGCGCGATGCGCTCCTCCTTGCGGGCCCTGGTCCAACTCGCCACGGCGAATGAGGTGGATCTGGAACGGCGCGACCGCGCGCGGGAGGTCCGGTCCGCCGTCTCGAGGCTGCCGTCCCGGTACCGCGAGGCGATCCTCCTCTTCTACTTCATGGAGATGAACGTGGCAGGGGCGGCCGGCGCTCTCGGCGTAGGCCCGCCTGCACCGGGGACGGGCGTTGCTGCGACGGCGCATCGCGCGGCGCTTGGGGTTGCGAGAAGCGGCGGTCCCGCCGCCGATCGAGTTCCCATGGCAACGCCTGCTCGCCGGCATCGCTGCCTGGTGCGCACTGATCGCCGCAGGCGCGGCAACGCTCGCCAGCTCGGCCGTCGAGCTGCGCCTGCCGGCGCTGCACTGGGCTCGCCCAAAGGAGGCCGCAGGAGATCGCCGCCCTCGGCCCTCCGTCCCTCCCCTCCGGCCACCGGGCTCTTCGGCCGCCGTTTACTCAGCAGTTTCCAGCAGTTGTCGCGCCTCGCGCGTCTTGGCGTGGTCGGGTCCCTTGCGTGCCGCCAGCAGCGGCACGGCGGCGGCGAGGTCGGCGCGGGCCCGGACCCGGTTGCCTTCGGCCAGGGCGAGGCGGCCGCTCTCGACCAGCGACTCGGCGCGCAGCGCGTCGCGCGGACGGATGCGGGCGAAGATTCCCAGTCCCTCGTCGAGCACCCGGCGCGCCTCGCGCCGATCGCCGGCGGCGCCGTCCCCGCCGCCTCCGGCGTCCCTGTCGCCAACGGCGCGCGCCAGCAGCGCGCGCGCGAGCAGCAGGTCGGTTCTGGCCACCGAGGGACGCTCGCTGGTGTGAAAAAGCTTCTCGTCCAGCGCCCGCGCCCGTCGCAGCGTGACCACCGCCGCACCGGCCTCGCCGGCCGAGGTCTCGACCTCGCCCAGCTCCTCGAGCGGCTGGATCAGCTCGTAGACGTTGGCTCCTGCTACCCGTTCGATTCCGGCCAGCGCCGCAGCGACCTCGCCGCGGGCCTCGGTCAGCTGGCCCAACCGCAGGTGCGCCAAGCCCAGGTCGGCCGTGGCCCGCCAGCGCTGCACGTCATCCTCGCCGAGGGTCCGCCGGTAGGTCTCGGCGGCCCGTGCGAACAGACCCGAGGCCTCGCGATAGCGTTCCCGTCCCATCGCCGACAGACCCAGGTAGCGCAGGCAGTGAGCGGACTCGAAGTGCTCCGGGCCGAAGATCGGCAAGGCCTCTCCGAACGACTTGTCGGCCGCGGCATAATCCTCCTGGTGCATCAGCAGGATGCCGTACGAGAACAGCGTTTCGGCGAGCCGTTCGGCGCGGGGTCCGAGCACCGTCCGCTGGGTCGTGATCGCCCGTTCGAACAGCGGCCTTGCCTCCGCCGTTCTGCCCATGCGGTCGAGCAGGCCCGCGAGGGAGTCCTGGGCTGTCGCCACCCGCAGGCTCCGCGGGCCCAGGCTCCGCTCGAGGAGCACCACCGCGCGGTGATAGGCAGCTTCGGCCTCGCGGTACTGCTGGTTCTGCTCGAGGGCTTGGCCCAGCTCGTGCAGCGTCTGGGCGCTCTCCACGTGGGCCTCGCCGAAGCGGTGGACAAAACTGGTGAGAGATTGGCGCAGGAGCTCCACGGCGCGGCCGCTCTCCTGCGGCGCGGGCAGCGAGCCGCCCAGCTCGCGGCGGGCCACGGCGACCTCGGCGCTGTCGGCGCCGAAGGCGCCGATGAGCACGGGGAGCGCCGCTTCGAAAGACTTGCGGGCCTCGCCCATCGCGCCGCGCGCGCGCAGCACCTCGCCCACGGCCACCCGCGAGAGGCCGATCCGCCCGTCGGAAGGTGGTAGGACGGCCCGGCGCAGGGCCAGGGCGCGCCGGGCGTGCGGCAGTCCTTGATCCAGCAGGCCCAGGCTGGTCTCGATGTGCGCCACGGCGTCGAGCAGATCGGCCTGCACCTCCGGCTCGCCGGCGAGACTGGCTTCGAGACTCGCCGCGCCGCGCTCGAGCAGCTCGCGCGCGGTGAGCTTGGCGCCGTCTCCGGCTTGTGGGTCCGATTGCTGGAAGATAGAGATCAGGAACGACTTCACGCGCTCCGCGCGCTTGGCTTCGGCGTCGGCGCGGCGCGCGGCGAGG
>Ga0209117_1000733_pt1 | contig 12426 bp, 12 predicted proteins | sample BlaSpr_A8_OM2_M2_FD_187978 | JGI IMG/M metagenome (GOLD analysis project Ga0209117, IMG submission 187978) | Forest soil microbial communities from Thunder Bay, Ontario, Canada - Black Spruce, Ontario site 2_A8_OM2_M2 (SPAdes) (version 2) | ecosystem: Environmental > Terrestrial > Soil > Boreal...
AAAGGAGATGGGGCAAGCCCCGTCTCTACACCCTGTACGCTCGCCGGTTGCCCCGCGCCCGTGCTGCTGCTAGAGTTTCTTGGGACATCGAGAGCAGTCTTGCCCGCCCTGGTCTAACACCGCAAGTCCGCTCAGGTGGAGCCGGCAGCGTTTTAGAAAATGTCTGGAATCGGGGCCAATCTGAAGAGTTGGATCGCGCGGAATCGGTATTCGGCGCTGGTGCAATATGGAGGAGCCGCGCTCGCGGTATGGGTAGCGCTCAGCCTCTGGACTTTTTCCGCCGTGCTGCACCGCCAGCTCTTTGCACTTCTACTGGCGGCGGTACTTTTCACCGCGCGTTTCATCGGCTTCGGCCCTGCGGTTTTCTGCTCGCTGGTTTCGACCGCTTGCTTGGATTTCTTTGCCGTTCCGCCCTACTTCAGCTTCGGTATTCGCACGGGGGCCGATCTGGAGCGGCTGACGGCTTTCCTTGCTATTTCCGTATTCGCCGGGAGTATGGCCCGGCAGAGAACATTGGCGGAATCCCGCGCCGATCGTACGACCCGCGAGATGGCTGCAATCGTGGAATGCTCCTGTGACGCAATTTACAGTACCCGCCAGGACGGCACCATCACCAGCTGGAATCGCGCCGCCGAACAGCTCTATGGCTACACTGCCGAGGAGGCAGTCGGGTTGCCGGTCGCGCAACTGGCGCCGCCGGAACGCCGCGACGAGGTGGAACGCCACCGCGAGATACTCAATGGCGGCGGGAGCGTGGATTGGTCCCGGACCGAGCGCATGCGGAAGGACGGCACACGCTGGCCGGTACTGCTGTCGGTGTCGCCGCTTCGAAACGCGCGCGGCGAAATCATCGGAGCGTCCGCCATCGCACGTGATATTTCCGCCGAGAAACAGTCCCAAGAAGCCATCCGCCGCAGCGAAAAGCTCGCCACCGCTGGACGCCTCGCCGCTTCGATCGCGCACGAAATCAACAACCCGCTCGAGGCCGTCGTCAACCTGCTTTACCTGGCGCGCCATGACTCCAGCCACGCCGGAGAGTATCTGACCCTGGCCGAGCAAGAGGTAGGCCGTGTGGCACAGTTGGCACAACAAACTTTGGGATTTGTCCGCGATGCCAGTTCTCCGGGTTCGATGGATCCTGCCGCCATCATGGACGAGATTCTGCAGTTGTATTCCCGCAAACTGCAAGGCCGGCAGATCCGCGTGACCCGACGCTACCGCGGCAGTTGCCAGATCAATGGCTATTCGGGCGAGTTGCGGCAGTTACTGGCCAATCTTCTGGTGAATGCGGTGGATGCGATGGTGGACGGAGGTTCTTTGCAAGTCCGCGTAGTGGCGGGCCGCGACTGGTCCGACGGCAGGGACGGAGTCCGCATCACAGTGGCCGACAACGGCAGCGGGATTCCTGGCAAAGATCTGCGCCAGATCTTCGAACCTTTTTACACGACGAAGAAGGACACCGGGACCGGGCTCGGATTGTGGGTCTCGCGCGGCATTGTGCAGAAACACGGGGGATCGATTCGTGTGCGGAGCCGGGCAGAAGGGCGCGCCACCGGGACTGTATTCTTGATCTTTTTACCTCAGCGGCAGGAAATCAGCCAGGCGGCGTGAGCAGCCCGCTTCCTCATTACTCACAATGACTTACAGGCGGCAGAAGTACAATGACCTTCGTACTTAGAATGCCCCGCCGTAGCGGCTTATAATCATCCAAATCCAGGCAGACTGGGCACTTAGCCGACGTGGAACCTTTTCTTAAAGCTGCGATCTTCGCGCTGGGGCTGTGCTTTGGCAGCTTCCTGAACGTGTGCATTTACCGGTTGCCGCTCGGCAAGTCGGTCGTAACGCCACGTTCCGCGTGTCCGCACTGCGGAGATTTGATCCCGCTCTACCACAACTTGCCCGTACTGAGCTGGCTGATTCTTCGGGGCAAATGCCGCGCCTGCAAAGAGCCCATATCACCACGGTACCTGGTGATCGAACTCCTCACGGGCCTGCTCTTTCTCGGCTGCTACGCCCATTTTGGTTTGACACTGGCGATGCTGAAGTGCACCGTGCTCGGATTCCTGCTGCTGGGGTTGGTCTTCACCGATGCGGAAACCAAGCTGCTTCCCGACGCCATGACTCTGCCCGGGCTGGCTCTGGGAATTTTGTTCAGCCTCGTGGTTCCGGTGAATGATCTCGCTTCCCGAATCATCCCTGGCCTGGTATCGCCTGCGATGAGAAGCGAGATTTCGTGGCGAATGTGGTCCCTGTCAGACTCGCTGCTGGGAGCCGCGGTCGGCGCCTCGTTTCTATACGGCGCAGGTGCCATTTACCTGCGAGCCCGTGGAGTCGAAGGGATGGGCTTCGGCGACGTCAAGCTGATGGCGATGACCGGCGCGTTCCTCGGAATCAAGCTCACGGTCTTAACGATTTTTGCAGCATCGCTGGCGGGTTCGCTGTTTGGACTGAGTACGGTTCTCGCGGTCTGGATGAAGCGCATTCGCCGGATTAGGACGCGCGGCACTTCTTCGCGCCTTTCTTCGCGCATTTCTCCGCGCATTTCTCCGAAAGAGGCCCGACGGCGCGCATGGCAATCGGCCCGCACGGCACTCCGCTACTACGAGATGCCGTTTGGCGTGTTTCTCGGCAGCATGGCGCTGTTGTCGTTCCTGTTTGGGAACCGCCTCCTGCACTGGTATTGGAGGGCGCTGTGAGGCTGCTGGCGAATCCGCTAGTGAATCCGATGATACTGCGCATGGTGCTGCTTCTCGTCGCTGCCATCGCCGCTTTCGGGTTGGGCTTATTCTTCATTCGGCGCCTGCGGAAGAATCTCGTGCCGGAACCCGAATCGCTGAATCACGCTCCGTTGGCGGCGGAGGGATTGCCCGTGCACGCCTATCACGCCGTCATTCAGCAACTCAAGCAGCAAAAACACGAACTCGCCACTCAGCAACTCTCGGAGCGCAGAAAAGCGAAGGCTTCCGACACGCTAAGCTCGACCATACTTTCGAACCTTTCCTGCGGTGTTCTGTTTTTCAATACCAGCGGTCTGGTGCGGCAAGCGAACTCGGCGGCGCGCAAGCTGCTGGGATTCGCCTCGCCGGTGGGACTGCATGCCGCCGATCTTTTCCGCACGGCGACGCTGCGCCCGGAAAACAATGGTTCAGGTTCGGAAGCGAGCGTCGAGCAAGCTCTTGCTCCCGCTCTAACCGGGAAGTCAGCGGTCCGCGGGCTGGTGGTGAATTCCTTCACACGGGATGGAGAAAGCCATGTACTCGAAGTGACGGCCTCTCCGGTTCGGGCCGAAGATGCGAGTCTCATGGGCACGACTCTGGTGCTCACCGACAAGACCGACATTGAGCGCATCCGGCACGATCAAAAGGTGCATCGGGAAATCTCCTCGGAACTCGCGCTGGGACTGCGCGATTCCCTGACTACGATCGCGGGATACGCGCAGCAACTGGCGTGCAGCCAGGACCCGGAACTGGCGCGCCAGTTGGCCGACGGCATCGCCCGCGAAGCGGCGCAGTTGGACCGGACGATTGGCAGTTTCCTGGGAGGCGCCCGGGCTGCTACCACGAGTTCTTGATATTAGCGATTGCAGGCCGCGATCAGAATCGCGGGCTTGCGAAAGGATGATCACATGAAGCACATGAAACACATGGCAATTGGAACTCTGCTCCTTTTGGGGATCACCGGCGCAGCCGCTCAGTCGCTCGGGGATTACGCGCGGGCGGCTCGTAAGAACAAAGTCGAGCCGAAGTCGGCCAGCCGCCACTTCGATAACGACAATCTCCCTACCAACGACGCTCTGAGCGTGGTCGGACCGCCGCCGGCAGGCGACGCCAACGCTGGGCAAGGGACTGAGAATGCGAACTCCACGCAAGCCGCGAAAGCGGCCGCCGTCGATCCCGCTGCGGCCGCTGCCGAACGCCAGAAGACGGCGGATGAGTGGACGAAGAAGCTCGACCAGCAGAAAGAGAAGATCGATTCCCTGAGCCACGAACTCGATCTCGAACAGCGCGAATATCGTCTGCGCGCGGCCGCCTACTATGGCGATGCAGGCACCCGCCTGCGCGACGCAGCCCAGTTTGATAAGGATGATGCGCAGTACAAATCCGATGTCGATGGAAAGCAGAAAGCGATTGATGCCGCCAAGCAGGAGTTCGACGAGATGCAGGAACAGGCGCGCAAGGCAGGGATTGTAGAGAAGGACAAGGAGAAGGAGCAGGACAAGGACAGCAGCAACGACAAGAAGTAAAGCCTTGCTACGTGGAGAGCCGGGCGTCCCCGGAAGTAGGAAATATCAGTAGTGGAGAGCCGGGCGCCCCGCCCGGCAGGCTCGCAAGACGCCCGTCCCTTCACCGATTGAGTCATCGCGCGGTCCCGCTGCCAGAACTCGTTTTCAGGGTTTCCCCATCCGCTCCCGAATCTGCCGCGCGTGATGACGCCCGTGGACCCAGTGGAACTTGCGCCACTCGTCGGCCGTCAAAGGTCCGAGCAACGGGTGGTCCATGATTTTTGTCCCGGCGCCAAACCTGCGCTCGCAATCGTCCAGGCCCGAGCCCATCCTCTGCAGCTCAGGCGCGATGGCTTGCCGCACCTCTTCCGGCGGCGTTCCCCGCGGCGTCGCGCGCTCCGGGGCCTTGCGGCCACCCGGCATATACCCCAGATCGACGACCAGCAGAATGGCCAAGCGATCCTTCAGCGTGGCCCGCGTAGCCAGCGGCGTACCCTGTTCCAGGCATTTTGCCAGTCCGCGGTTGGTGTTCTTGTAGGTAAGAAAAAGGTGCTCCAGAATCTGCGCGGCATTCCATTTTCCAGCAGGAGCCTGCGCCAAGGCGCTCAGACTGGCACCCCCTATTGCATCTTCAAGTTCCTGCCGCAAACGTTCGAGATAGGAATCCATGGCGTTAGTTCAGTACAATGATTCGCGAACCGAAGGCCTGGTCAGGAAATCGTTTCAGGAAATCATTAATGAAAAAGCTAGTCGTTGCAGTTGCAATTCTAGCAGCGGGATGGATGGCCGGGTGCTCTTCCGAGCCGAGCAAGCCGACAGCGGCAGAGACGGCTCAACCAAAGCCTCCGGAGGCAATCACCGGAAGCAGCGCGTTCTACAAGTGCTACATCTCCGCGCGCGGATGGGCGCAGGACGCTCAACCGTATCGCGCGGAATCCGGAGGTACCAAGAGCCGAGACGGCAAGGCGGGAGAGTGGCGCGTCGGATTCGCTTCGCCGTCGCTGCGCAAGACCAAGTCCTATACCTGGGCCAACGGCGATATTTCTCACGGCGTCGACGACACCTACAGCCCGACCAATTCCAGCACCCAGATTTTCAACGTCCAGTTTCTCAAAATAGACACGGACAAGGCCTTGGCCGTCGCCCAGCAGCACGGCGGAGACAAACTGCTGGAGAAAGAGCCCGACACTCCTATTCTTTATGTGCTGGAGTGGAACCGGCAGGAAAATGCGCTCCTGTGGCACGTAATCTACGGAGCGGACCGCGACACCGCCAAGCTGCGAGTGGCCGTGAACGCATCTACCGGGTTGTTTTCGCGGGTGGAGAAGTAAGTTGCTTCGGACTGCGAGCTTCGGGCTGCGAGCGAGCAGGAACCGCTTGCTCGAAGCTCGCGGCTCATAGCTCGCAGCGGCTTTACTGCGCTTTCGCCAGCCGGTCGAGCGAAACGTGCGCATCCTTGGCCAACGGGCCCTCGGGCAGAATCTTCAGGTACTGCTCGTAGTATTTCCTGGCGTCGGCTTTATCTCCGAGTTTTTCCTGGCACACGGCGAGACGAAAGCTGGCAATGGCGTCGTTGTCCTTGTAGTAAAGAGCTTCCTTGTAGCGATCGAGCGCGGCTTTGTAGTTCTTGCGCTTGAAGTAATAGTCGCCCACCTCAATATTTTTCAGCGCCTTCATCGGGTTCCAGGGATGGAACTCCTGGACGCCGGAAGTGTCGGGGTTGTCGGTGACGTCGAGATCCGCAACCGCATCCTTGCTGCCGGGATGGTTTTTGGCGTCGTCCTTGGGCGGGCTGATATCGATTCTTGTATCGCGACTGGAGCTTTCCTCGGCCTCGCGATTGCGGGCGGCAGCCTTGTCCGAGGCGGTCTTGTCCGAAGCCGTCTTGTCTGACGAATCCTGTGCCAGCGAAACCGTCGTCAGCAGCGCCAATAAAACAATCGGGAATCGAATACGCACGCCTCTATTGTATCGCGATCCTAGCGGAGAGACGGGCGCCCTCGCCCGTCCACACAAGAGCCCGCAAAAAAATCAGGCCGCCCACAGACGGGGCAGCCTGGTTTGGCAAAGTCCTCCGGGGAGGAGGGGAAAACTTGACTTACAGGGATGGCGGAGTTGCGCTCGCCGTCCCAGTCTGGTCGCTGGGCGCCTGCGTTGGGGTCGCTCCGGCCCCAGTATTGGTCATCAGGCGAATATCCACGCGGCGATTCTTGGCGCGACCGCCGGCAGTTTTATTGGTCTCGACCGGCTTATCCTTACCCAGCCCGACCTGATAAATCTTGTAGGCCGGAACGCTCTTCTCCGCAGCCAGGTACTGAATCACAGCATTGGCACGGCGCTGGCTCAAATCGTAGTTGTACTCTGGACTGCCCACCGAGTCGGTCGCGCCTTCAACCGTGATGATGTATCCCTTGGTAGTAGAAACGCTGGCCGCCAGTTGGTCGATCGCTTCCCGGGCGTCCTTCGTCAGATTGTCCCGGTCGAATCCGAAATGCACCGCCGTCTCCACTATAGGACGATAGTTGTCGAGGTTGACGACAGCGTTGGTCAGAGCGTCGACACGCTGGGTGGCGCTATTCGCCGACAGTTGCGCCTTATCGGCATCGCTTCCCGCGGCCATAGCCTTCTGGTCCACCTCTGCGGCCTTGGCCTGGACAGCCTGGATTCCAGCCTGGGCGCGCTGATCGACGTCCTTAATGTCTTTCGAATTCTTCGCGGTCAGATCGTCGAGTTCGTTAGTTTTATTGATCAGCGGTGTAGTCTGTTGACGCACGTAATTCTTGGTTGTACATCCGAGGGATGCGACCAATGTCGCCGCCAGCATCAGGGTCAATTTCAACGAGGTGCGATTCATAAGCTTTGAGGGCTCCTTGCCCAAGTATTGCTCTGTTCTGAAATCTAATTCCAGATCCTGCTTAAAGTCTGGGAACTGGGACCCGCTCCTGGCTAATGCACGGGGAGTGCCATTTCGTATTCTCAAAAGAAACCGGTAAATCATTTCATATCAATGCCTTGAAAACTGACTCTGGGGAACGCGCACACCCCGGACCTAGGCAATCGCGATATAAACCGTAGAAATTTTATACTGGTTCGTTTTCTGGCTGCGAATTGCGGACGCCTTTTACTCAATGCCCTAGCCCCGACCAAAATGTCTCGGGCAATCGACTGGGGGAACGTGCCAGCCTCAATTCGTGATCTTCTCCCAGGCTTTCTCAAATTGCGATAACAGCGGCATCTCGCTTTTCTGCAACCCACCGCGCCCCATCACGCGCCACAGATAGGTCTGCGAAGGCCCGCTGTTCGCATCACCACTGTGCGCATCATAGACAGCCAGCACATCCTCTGACGGACGAGACTCTACCGCCAGGATGATGTCGGCATCCTGAGGCCGGTACACCACAATGAGTTTGCCCCACTTCTGGATCGCATCCTGAACGCGAACAATTGCGTCGCGGTCCTCGGGCAACAGGTTGAAATTGAATTGGTCGCCATCGTAGGCAGTTACGTATACGAAGCGTGCGTTGACCAGAGTACGCGGCATCTGCGGAGGGTTCCCCGAGGCGGCGGCAGCGCTCAACGTTGTCAGTGCCAGACTTACTAGCAGTATCGCAAGAATGTTCCTTTTCATAATGATTATCTCTACTAATACGGATGCTGCCGGGGACACAGAAGATGCAAGGCGAAATCCTCACTTTTCGCTGTTATGGTTCGCGCTTCTTGTAATTAGGCATAAAGCCCAATTCGACAACTGCTGCCACGTTTTGCTGCCGTCCGTTAAAAAGTAATGGATAGTGCGAGATATGCTCGTACTGCAGCTGGCTCTTCACGTACCATCCTGACCGACGATGAAACTCATTTCGCAGAGAGTAATCTTGCCAGGCGCCTCCTCCCGGAATGAAAGCGGGATCGACAAAATTGTTCTTGTACATGAGTTGAAGAGTATTTCTGGGCGAGGCCCAATAGGTTAGCCAGCCTTGGATGGTCTGCCCGTTTCGGCCAACCGTGTTGCCCATTAGAAAGCCATTGTTGGTGTCCGCTTCCTTATAGCCGCTGTTGTAATAGATATATTGACCGCCATTGCCGCCGCTCCCGCTATGCCATCCAGGCGTCTGCGTGTTCGCGGCTTCAATATGCAGATCGAGTTTGGGGATTCCGGGAATGCGAGTAATGTAGATGCCCGGCCGAAACGGAGACGCCTTGAGATTCAGCCACGCGATGAAGTCGTCCTCTGCATACACTTCGCCGTAGAGAACGATATAGTTCCGCACCTTCGGGACATAAAACGTCCAATCCATCTCATTGTCGTTGTCCCCCGGAACCCCCGGATACGACGCGCTATGACTCACTTGGCCAAACATGCTGAGAACGAAATTGCCCAAAGTGAATGGCTGTCCACCCCGCCCTCCAATTGTAGTCATGCGCCCGTATCCGATTTCCAGGCACGGCAAAGGCTTGAAGCTGATTTTCTGGCCATAAACCCAGGGGTTGGCGTGATCCGTGCGCCCAGCGAGCCTTCCCAAAAATTGATCGATCCGCACCGGCCCTAGGATTTTCAAAAAGAGCGGCAGACGGACGGGCTCCGGGTTGACGACCTCGACCATGTCAAAAGGCTCGGCATTGTCACTCAGCAAGAAAGCGCCGCCGAGACCGGGACCCCAGGAACGACTCTGCCTTCCCACGGAGAGCTGCCATTTGTCCAGCTTCATGGGACTCAGGTTCATCACGATATAGGCATCCAATACTCGCAGCCGGTTGGTTCCGTCAACGCCGGCAGCAGGAGGCACGGGCACGTCATCTTTAAGCGCGATCACATTGCGGACGGCCAACGAAGGAGCGGGAGCGGAAGGCGCGTGCTGATATTCGGCGCGGACGTAAAGCGCGAAGGGTCCTGCCTCGGCTCGAAAGGCGCCGCCGGCCTGTCCGTTAGTCCCTCGTTCGAATGGGCGGCCAAAGTCATAAGAAACCGTTTGGCCGAAATGGTAACTATTGGTCAACGCTGGGCCGCTGATAGATAAGGACCGGGTGTATGCCGACTCAAGGCTGGCGTTGAAGTTGCGATCGCCATCCCGCAGGCCCATTTCGAAAACAAATTCCTCTTCGAGGCGGCTTAGCAGGTCTTCTGCATCTTCACTCAGAGGATGAAGTACTCTCAGAGCCTCCTTGGCTTTATCGATCATTCGCGCGCATTCCATGCGAGTCCACGGACGCATACCCTCGAATCTCCTTCCCGCGTAGCCTAACGCGGCAAGGCGATAAAGCCGGATATATCCCACTGTCGAGGGGAACATAGGCCGAGCCCATGTCCCTGGGATTGTGCGAGTGGTCTGGCAGTGGGCGCGAAGTCGCACCACCGGTTGGGTTCTCGGTTTTGCCCGCTTGCGGGTTTGATTCTGCGGAGCCCGACTGGTCGCTCTGCGGAATTGCGTGGCTCCTTGGAATGAACGTTGCGAAACCTATGGCCAACAAACAACCGGCCAATCCCCTCAGGAACATTACCCTGTCTCCTGACCCGGTTGTATGTCAGTTCTTGATGGAAGCAAACTATCCTTTTGGACATGGCACGCCGATCCGTGGACGAGTTTGCTCCCGAAGGTTACCCCGCTGACAGGAATGGTGCGTGCTGGATCCGAAGCTATCTGACTTGTTGTGAGATCTGGACGACTGCTCACATGACCGGCGGGACACTAATCCCCATAACCGCAAGAACACGAATGAGCTCGCGGCGAACCACGGCCACGGTTGCCAGCAGGAACTTCCTCCGCCCCTCATCCGCTTCACTCAAGATCGGATAGCGGTGATAGAAGGTGTTGAAAAGCTGCGCCAGCTGGAAGGCATGCTTGGCAAGATAGGCGGGTTCGGTGGTCGCGATGCACTGGCTCACGATATAAGAGGTTTTCGCGGCCGCCAGCCAGAGCTCCCAGATGTCGTTGCCGGATTCGCCAGTGAGGAAGTTAGAAAAACCTTCTGTAGCGACGAGGCTTGCCTCGTCTCCGGTCGCACCGGCGCCGCTCGGGGCCAGAGAGACGCCGCGAGCCGCGTCTCTACAGAAACTCTCCGGATCGAGTCCACCCTTGCGGAAAATGTTGGAAGCGCGGACGACGGCATACTGCGCGTAGGGGCCCGTGTCGCCCTCGAAACTCAACGCGTCTTTGAAATCGAAGGCGATCACCGATGGTTTCGTGAACTTCAGCATGAAGTAGCGCAGTGCCCCGATGGCGATCTGCGTGGCAATGCCGGCGCGCTCTGGTTCGCTCAACTCGGGATGACGCGCATCCACTTCTTCGCCAGCCGAGGTAATGAGAGCGTCCAGGAGATCGTCCGCCTTTACCCCGAAGCCCTTGCGGCCGGAAACCTCGATCCACGACCTCGCCTTATCTTCTTCGCTCAGGTTGTAGCCGAGTTCGGCGGCGCAGCGCGGGGTGAGTGCGACCATCTCGTAGGAGAAGTGCGTGTAGCGATCGGCGGCTTCGCCGTGTCCGAGCCCGCGCAGAGCTTCGATTACCGTGTTCTGCGCCTCCGACTGCCGCGCGTCGATAACGTTGTAGATTTCGGCTACATCGCCGAAGTGGGGATGATCTTTCTCGCCGTCGGTGGTTGAGATCCAGCAGTCGTGGCTGTTTGGATATCGATAGAACTTCCGATAGCCGAAATCGCGGCCGAGCAGCCCGAACTTCCACATGTGATAGGCGATGTCTTTGCCGACGTAACCGACCGTGCCGTTGGAACGGACGATAACTTTCTGGTCCTCCTCCGTGATCTTTTCCGCCGTGTCCCCTGTGTCCCCTGTGGTTAAGGGTTTCGCCGCAGTACCCGCTCGTCGCATGATCCAGCAACCCTTATTCTTGCCATCAGCCTCGTAAGTGAGCACGCCCGCGTCCTTCAGCTTGGAGAAAGCCGCATCCCAGAAGTGCAGGTGCAGGATTTCACTCTCGCGAGGCAGGAAGTCGTACTCAATGTCGAGCCGGTCCATGGTTTCTAAGTGCCGCTTAAGAACGGCAATCGAAATCAAGTCCGCGATCGCCGCCGTCTCATTGTTCCCTTCCTCAATCGAGTGCAGCGTCGCGGCTCGAGCCTGGATGTTCGACTCGTTCTCTTCATACCAATGGGAGACGCGGGCATAGAGATCCCAGCATACGTAATCAAAATGCGGCGCGGCGGCGAGCGCTTCGATCTGATCCCGGGATCTCTGCTCGATGTGCAGGAATCCAACCACTACGTCGGCGACCTGCACTCCGGTGTTGTCGATATAGTTCTGGACGTCCACTTCCCTGCCCGCAAAGCGCAGCAGGCGGACGAATGTATCGCCGAGAATGGCGTTGCGCAGATGCCCGATATGTGCCGCCTTGTTGGGATTGATGCTGGAGTGCTCGACCAGCACTTTACCGGGCGGAACATCGTCGGCCGGAGATCGGTCGGCGGCGAGCGCAGTGGCCAACTCGGCGCGGCTGACGCGAACGTTAATGTACCCGGCGCCAGCCACCACGAATTTCTCAAAGCCGGGAATCGCACCCACCCCGGCGACGATCTCTTCGGCAATCTTGCGCGGCGCCTTGCGAAGTTTCCGGGCGAGTTCGAAAGCGATCGGCAGCGCGTATTCGCCGAATTCGATTTTCGGCGGCTGCTCGACGACGATGTTTGCCATTTCCAAACCGTAAGCACGACGCAGAAACTCGCGCAGATGTCCGACCAGTCGACGTTCCAGATGTCGATACAAGGATGTCCTCTAACTTATTAAAGGAACAGTGATTCTAACAAACTCGCGACGGGCGGCGGGTTTGACGGCAATGCGAGTCGCACCTATGATGAAAACTCGACCAGAGACGAACCTGCACACCCGCTTTTAGCTCTTGGCTCTTGGCCTTTAGCTAGAAGCCAAGAGCTAACAGCCAAAAGCGATTTCTTTATGCGCGTAGCCTACCTCGACTGTTTTTCCGGCATCAGCGGCGACATGTTTCTGGGCGCGCTGGTGGATGCCGGGGTGTCTGCAAAGCTTCTGGAAGACACGGTCGCGGCGCTCGATATTGGTGCGCGGTTGGAGATTTCGCGGGTGGTCCGGGGCGGAATTTCGGCAACCAAAGTGGATGTGTACTCCAATGGCGAAAAAGACCTGCCACGGGAAGTTTTCTGGGAGCAGCAGGGGCGCGATCATGCGCACGAACACGCACACCACGATCAAGACGAAGCTGTGTGGCGGCGGGGCTCTG
>Ga0209117_1000734_pt1 | contig 12421 bp, 7 predicted proteins | sample BlaSpr_A8_OM2_M2_FD_187978 | JGI IMG/M metagenome (GOLD analysis project Ga0209117, IMG submission 187978) | Forest soil microbial communities from Thunder Bay, Ontario, Canada - Black Spruce, Ontario site 2_A8_OM2_M2 (SPAdes) (version 2) | ecosystem: Environmental > Terrestrial > Soil > Boreal...
TTTGCTCCTCCTCTGGTCTCTGGAGATTTGAATGCGGGCGCGTACTCGGTTAACGGTATGCGGGAAGCCGCGAATGGCTTCATCCTGAATGGGATGCTGACTCAAGAACTAGGATATTCAGGTGCTGGAGCTGTTCCTAATCTCGATTCCATTGAAGAATTTCGCATTCTGACCAACAACGTGGATGCCGAGTTTGGCAATTATGCCGGCGCACAAATCAATGTCGTAACCAAATCCGGCACAAACCACTGGCACGGAAACGTCTTCGAATTCGTACGTAACACCAGTTTGAACGCGCGCAACTATTTCGACCCGGTCGCCAAGGGCGCTTATCACGAAAACCAGTTCGGTGGAACATTCGGCGGGCCGATCGTTCGCGACAAGATTTTCTTCTTCGCTGATTACCAAGGCAACCGTTTGATTCAGGGCCAGGCCCACACCGTCCCCAACGCCCCTAGTACTCAGATGGAGTCGGGGGACTTTACAGGTATCGCATCGAGCTTCGATCCGCCCGTCAACAATCTTCCCACCGCGACTCTCGTCAATGGCGCAGCATGGGCCAGCCAGCTGACAACGCAATTGGGGCAAACAGTGACGGCTGGGGAACCCTACTACTTCACCGCGGCGGACATCAATCCGGCAACCCATCTTCCGTTTGGCGTTAACTGTACTACCGCGTCGCAGTGCGTTTTCCCAAATGCGCAAATGTCCCCCACGGGTTTCAATTCGATCTCGCAGAACCTGTTGCCCTTCATTCTCCCTGCAGATCCGTCTACGGTTGTCGGTGGGGCGCCCGGCAGCTTCTCCACCAGTTCTGGCAAGATAAACCTGCACGACAATAAGTTCAGCGGCCGCGTGGATGGCAACTCACGCTTCGGTTTGCTGAGCGGCTACTACTACTTTGACCGCTTCGATCGCATTGATCCTTATTGGCCCAGCAATTTCCCGCTCTATCCAGGATTTGCAGTCGACAGCAAGGGCCAAACCCACACAATCCAGCTCAGCGACGTGAAGACTCTCAGTTCCGCCTCGGTCAACGAATTTCGTCTCGGGTATTTCCGGCTGAACACCAGATTTAACTTGCCACTCGGCGGAACTTCAAAGTCACTCTCCGATCTGGGATTTGCTTCAGGAGACAACCGGCAGCCCGGCATCTTTCCTGGCACACCCGGTGTCGAGGGGATTCCGGAAATTGACTTCAACAGCTTCGTCATCGGCGTGCCCAGCCGTCCGAACCAGCTGATCACCAATATCTATTCGGTATCCGACAACTTCAGTAAGGTAATTGGTACCCACACCATAAAATTCGGCGGTCAATTTCACTTCAACCAACTCGAAGAGAACCTTTCGAACGTCGCCAATGGCAACTTCGGCTTCGGCTCCAGCTTCAACGGCCAGGCGAGCGAAACGGGGAGCGACTTCGTGGATTTCCTTCTCGGTGCGCCTAGTGGCTTTATACAGGGTCAAGCCTTCCCCTCATATGGCCGCAGCTATTATTTCGGTTTGTATGGTCAAGATAGTTGGCGCGCCCGTCCGAACATTACCGTGAACCTTGGGTTGCGCTACGACGTCAGCCGTCCGTTTTACGAGAAGTTCAACGAAATTCAGTCAATTATTCCCGGTGAGCAGTCGAAAATCTTTCCCGGATCACCGGCCGGTTGGGTATTTCCGGGTGACAAGGGCGTTCCCCGCTCCCTGGCTCCCACTCGCTGGAACAATTTTGCCCCGCGAATCGGGTTCGCCTATTCCTTCGGCGATCACGAGGGAGCGATGGGCAAGATGCTCGGCAAGTCTGGAGCGTCCAGCATCCGGGCGGGCTACACGCTGTCGTACGCTTCGTTTGAGGGCGCCACTGACTTCAATGAAATCGGCGACGCTCCTTTCGGAAACTTCACGGGTCAAAACGAGACGACATTCGCGGCCCCGTTCACTAATCGCGCGACGGGAAATTCGATTCAGAACTTCTTCCCGGTCGCTCCCCCGCCGAAGCACGTTTCACCGGGCCACCCGGCTAGTGGTTATCCATACGATTTTCTTTCGGAGTTCCTCAACGCCTTCGGTACGATCGGCAGTTCGCCGGCGTTCTACTATGGGAACCGTCTGCCGTATGCAGAAAATTATGAGCTTTCCTTCCAGCGGCAACTCACAGGGTCGGATTTGTTGACCTTGAGTTACGTAGGAACACAGGGACACAGATTACTTTCCTCCAGGTCCGCCAACCCGGGCGATCCGGCGCTGTGCCTGAGCTTGAGCCAGCCAAGCGAAGTAAAGCCCGGCACCCCAACCTGTGGTCCGACCTTGGAAAGCAACGTATACATCAAACCGGACAATACCGCGGTCCTCGGCACCCGCCCTCGGCTTCCGGGCGTCGAACTGACACCGGCCCAAGCCTCAGCGGGGCTTACCGGGCCCATCGGAACCTTGCTTCCCGATGGCAACTATGGAGTTATCCCCTTCGCCAATGACTCTTATTTCGTCACTGCTGGAAAATCGTCGTATAACTCTTTGCAGCTGAATTACCGGCACACGTCCGGTCGTTTACAAATGCTGCTCGGTTATACCTACAGCAAGTCGCTGGACATCGCTTCCGGCTACGGCGAACAGTTCAATCCAGTGAACCCTAATTTGAGTCGCGGCCTTTCAGCATGGGATCAAACGCACAACTTTGTAACGAGCTATACCTATGTGCTCCCTATAGATCGGCTCGGCGGACCAAAGCGCCTGACGAACGGGTGGTCTATCAGTGGCGTCACAACGTTCTCTACCGGTCTTCCGGTGACCATGGTGGAAACCGACGACCATTCTTTGCTCGGTACGGGATTTGGCGGTCCGATTACGCTACCGGTCGATACGCCTGACCAAGTTGGGCCATTACACAAATTTGACCCTCGGCAGGTGCAAACACTCGGAGGGGTTTCGGCGCACTACTATTTCGATCCGACAGTATTCGTGTCTTCGGCGGTCGGCTCCGAGGGGAATACGAAACGGCGTTTCTTCCATGGCCCGGGAATCAATAACTGGAATATGGCTTTTCACAAGGATACGCACCTGACCGAACGGGTGAACCTTCAGTTCCGCGCCGACTTCTTCAACATCTTCAACCACGCCCAATTCGCGACGCCGCTTGGGATCCTGTCGGGTGCCGCGGGCCAGGTGACCGCGACGTCGCTGCTGAACCGTACCGCCCAGCTTTCCCTGAAGTTGAACTTCTAGAGGGCTGCCGAAAAACGAAACACAACTCGGGGGACTGCGGTCCCCCGAACTTGTCTGAAGCATTGCTGTGGTGGTTTTGGTTGGCGGATCAGGATTCTGAAAATGTCGGCCCAGAGCGTTCTCGCGGCAACGCTGGTTGAACCCGGACACTACGAGATCCGCGAGTATCCGTTGCCGGATCCGGCGCCCGGTTGCGTTCTGGTGAAGATGGAAGTTTCCGGAATCTGCGGGACCGACAAGCACACCTACCAGGGGTACACGGGCCAGTATGGGGGCGCAGGCACGCCCCGGCGCGTTCCCTTCCCGATCATCCAGGGACATGAAAACGTGGGCACCATCGCGGCCATCGGCGGCGACGGGCGATACGCGGACTTCGAAGGTATCCCGCTGAAGGTTGGTGACCGGGTCGTCGTCGGGCCGAATGTCAGTTGCGGGACTTGCTATTACTGCCGCCATGATTTTCCCTACTACTGTTGTGAGAACACAGTTGACTACGGGAACAACATCAGCGCCAAGGATCCTCCGCACCTTTTTGGCGGATGGTCGCAGTACCTTTATGTGGTGCCCGGCAGCTTTCTGGTGAACGTGCCCGGCGAACTGCCATCGGAAATTGCGGTGCTTACCGAGATCATGGCGGTGACGGTCGGGCTGGATCGCGCCAAGCAGATCTCGGCGTTCCCGAACGAGTCGTTCCGCTTCGATGACTCGGTGGTGGTGCTGGGAGCGGGGCCGCTGGGCATGTGTTTTGTCATGAAGGCGCGCATGCTGGGTGCGGGAACGATCATTGCCGTCGATCTTTCCGGCTATCGCCTGAACTTCGCGCGAAAGTTGGGTGCCGATCACGTCATCGATGCGAGCAAGACATCGGAAGATGAGCGTCTGGCGCGGATCAGGGAGCTCACACACGGCCGCGGCGCCGATGTGCTGATCGAGTGCGCGGGGGTGCCTCGCGCTGTCCGAGAAGGTCTGGAGATGTTGCGCGTCGGCGGTCTCTTGATCGAGGCGGGAAATTTTTCGGATATGGGAGAGACACCCATCAGTCCTCATCGGCATCTGTGCGCCAAGAATGTCCGTATACTCGGCGTGGGCGGCGAAGAGCCGGCGGCGTACGGCCCGAGCATGCGGCAGATGGCGCGCTACATGCGGCAGTACCCGCTAGGCGAATTCGTAACGCATCGCTTCGGACTGGGTGACGTCGAAGAAGCGATGAAGAAGTCGATGGCGGCGGATTCGATGAAAGTTGTGATCGACCCGTGGTCGTGAGTTGATTGCAAGTTAGAAATAACTTAATTCGAGGTGAGCTCTATGAATGATGTGTCATCACGTTTTCATTTTGCTTGCGCGCCCGATAGCTGGGGCGTGCTGGATTATCCCGGACCATCGTGGGACCAGTCCTACGAAAAGATGCTGGACGAGATGGTTTGGGCGGGATACATGGGAACAGAACTGGGGCCGTATGGATTTTTTCCGACGGATCCGGCCGTGCTCAAGCCGCAGCTCGACAAACGCAAGCTCAAACTGCTCGGATCCTTTGTTCCCGTGGTGCTTAGCGATCCGGCTTCGGCGGGGGTTGCGGTCGAGCACATTCGGAAGGTCGGCGATCTGCTGGCGACGTTGAAGGCGCCATTTCTGGTGCTGGCCGACGCGCAATCGGATGAGCGGAACCGGATTTCCGGACGCGTTCTCAGAGATGGAAGCGCTGGACTCACGGCCGCCCAGTGGAAAAACGTCGCGCACGTGGTAGAGGAAGCGGCGAAAGTTTCGGCGGAGTTCGGGTTGGACCTGGTGTTTCATCCGCATGTAGCCACCTATGTCGAGACGCCGGAAGAGTGCGAGCGGTTCTTCGATGTAACGTCGCATACCGGCATTGGATTGTGCCTCGACACAGGACACTGCGAATACGGGCACGGCGACACGGTGACCGAGGCGGCGAAGTTCGCGAGTGTATTGCGGTTCCTGCACATCAAGGATGTGGACAAAAAGATCCTGGAAGAATCGCGGCGGAAGAAACTCATGTTCGAAGAGGCGATCGAAGACAAAGTGTTCACGATCATCGGCCAGGGATCGATAGATTTTCCTGGGCTGTTCCGGCTGCTGGAAAAGAATCACTACTCCGGTTGGATGGTGATCGAGCAGGACGTGAAGTTCGGAGCCACGGTCACCCCTCCCGCGGAGAGCGTGGCCGCCAGCTTGCGCTATCTGAACGGAGTGGTGGCCGAGATGGCCGGCGCCGCATCACGTTAATTGCGGACGAAGTTGATATGTCCAAACGTGGGATCGGGATGGTTCTCGCTTGAGTACGGAAGCAGAGACTGTTGTCGCACAATCCGGGCGCGCACACGGCCGGTTGCCGCGACGGCTGAACCTGCTCAATGCCATTTCCATCAACATGTCGAACATGGTCGGAACGGGGCCGTTCATTACGGTCCCGGCGATCCTGGCGACGCTGGGCGGTCCGCAGTCGCTGATCGCCTGGGGCGTGGGCGCACTCCTGGCCATTGCGGATGGGTTGGTCTTCGCAGAGTTGGGCGCTTCGATTCCGGCTTCAGGAGGGTCGTACACCTTCTTGCGCGAATGTCTCGGCCGCAAAGGCTGGGGCCACATGATGGCATGGATCTTCGTGTGGCAGTTCATGTTCAGCGGCACGCTCGAGATTGCCACCAGCAGCATTGGCATGGCCGAGTACGCGGGCTTTCTCTGGCCGAAGTTGCTCGCGCATCCCTGGGAGATGAAGTTCCTGGCGGCGGGCATCACCGCCCTCGCCCTGGTGGCGCTCTATCGCAAGATTCAGGACATCGCGCGCCTGATGCTCGTGCTCTGGATCGGCATGCTGGTGACCGCAGGGTGGGTGATTGTGACCGGGGCGATGCACATTCATCCCAAAATGCTCGTCGATTTCCCGCCGGGAGCGTGGCACATCGGCTTGCCGTTCATGCTGGGACTGGGGAACGGAACCATGCTAGTGATGTTCAATTTTCTTGGCTATTACCAGGTTTGTTATCTGGGAGACGAAGTGAAACGGCCGGAGCGGACCATTCCCTATGGTGTGATTGTCTCGATCCTGCTGGTGACTTTGATCGACTTTCTGATTTCGGTGAGCTTTGTCGGAGTTGTGCCGTGGCGGGAGATGATTCAGCCGGGAACGCAGGCATTCAATGCCATCGGTTCGGTGTACATGGAAAGAATCAGCGGGCATTGGGCGTCGGCGCTGATGACCTTCATGGTCGAGTTGACGGCGTTCGCCGCGACCTACGCGATGATCCTGGGTTACTCGCGGATCCCGTACGCGGCGGCGCTGGATGGAGCTTTCTTCCGCTGGTTCGGTGAACTGCATCCGACCAAGCGCTTTCCCCACCGCTCGTTGCTGTTGGTGGGCTTCCTTGTGATCGTGGCGTGCTTCTTTGACCTCGTGCAAATCATTACGGCGCTGATACTGGCGCGCATCTTCTCGATGTTCGTAGCGCAGATTATCGGACTGCTGGTCTATCGCAAGTACCAGCCCGACGCTCCCCGGCCGTTTAGGATGTGGCTGTATCCGCTGCCCGCATTGTTTGCCCTGGTGGGATGGCTGGGAGTGTTCGTAACCCCCGCGCTGCAACCCGGGGGCTGGGAATTTATGGCGTACGCCTTCGGCACGATCGGGATGGGTTTCACCGCGTACTTGATTCTGGCATGGCGGAAGCGGGATTGGCCTTTCGCAGAGCAACCAAATCCAGCCAATCTAATCGGTTAGCAGATAGATGATTTCTTCCGCGCGTTCCTCGGAATAAATGGGTTGTAGATTCTGGGCCTTGTTGATAGAATCACTGCTACTTTAGCGAATTCTGATCATTCGGCCAGCAAACAGCGCAATGGCTGCTCTTCGGTCAAAGCGGTAAGAAAGTGATGGAGGAATGACGTGGCGAAGCTCGGAGTCGGCGTGCTGGGGGTTGGAGAGATGGGAAGGCGTCACGCGGAGAACATCCGCCGCCTTGTTCCTGAGGCCCGTCTGGTAGCCATCGCCGACGTCGCCGCCGATCGAGCCCGGCAAGCTGCCGAGGAACTCGAGATCGAAAAGTCGTTTCGCAGCCTCGAAGAGATGCTCGAGTGCAAAGAACTCGATGCGGTTCTGATCGCGACGCCCGACAAGTTCCACGCGAAAGCCATCGAAACTGCCGCAGGCGCCGGCAAGGACATCCTTTGCGAGAAACCGCTGGCCATCACTCGCGCGGATGCCCATAGCGCTCTTCGGGCGGTCGCGAGTGCGGGGGTTCGCCTGCAGATCGGCTTTATGCGCCGCTACGACCCCGCCTACTCGGCCGCGATGAAGAGAGTCGAGGCGGGCGAGATTGGTGAGCCGGTACTGTTCAAATCCGTCGGCCGTGACAAAGACGTTCCGCCAATCGCTGCGTATCAATCCAACATCAACGGCATGTTGTTTTACAACAACACGATTCATGACTTCGACCTGGCCCGCTGGCTCATGCGCGATGAGGTCGTGGAAGTTCAGGCGTACACGACCGTGGCCATTCGTCCCGAAGTGGCGCAATACGGAGACGTGGTTGCAAGTGTGGTGAATCTGAAATACGCCCATGGCGCGATCGGCAACGTCGAATCATATGTGCAGGACATTTACGGGTATGACGTTCGCAGCGAGATTGTGGGCTCGAAGGGGGCGATCTTTGTCGGGAGCCTCGAGAAGACGCCGGCAACGTTTCTGAGTGCCGCCGGCGGCGCCAGCATTCTCGCCGATCATTTTCTTAGTCGCTTTGCCGACGCATATCTGGGCGAGGTGCGCGATTTCGTTGACAATATGCTGCACGATCGTGCGCCGCGCGTCACTGGAGACGATGGAATGCGGGCGCTGGAAATTGCGATTGCAGCGGAAGAATCACACGCGCAGGGCACACCACGGAAAGTCGAGACCACCGATGTGGAGCTACTTCGCACGGCAGAAACCCGCAGCGGAGATTGACCGTTCCGCTGGCCGCTTAGTGGCGCACTGCAACGCGTGTGGCTGATATCGACGGGAGGAGCCTATGAATCGCACGATGGCTGTCGCTTATAAAAGCCCTCTGCATGAGATGACCCAGTCCACTCCGACGCGCCTGTGGAACGATTCCGCTTCCATGCAGGAGCTAACCTACTCCATCGAACACGGCGCAACCGGAGCGACCTGCAATCCGGTCATTGTCCTCGGTGTCCTCAAGAAGGAGATGAGCCAGTGGAAAGAGCGGATCCAGGCGCTGATTGAAGCACGCCCCACGGCAACGGAAGAGGAAATTGCCTGGCAGTTGGTGCGGGAGGTTTCGATCAGAGGTGCTGCCTTGCTGCGGCCGATCTTCGATGCGCAGCGCGGTAGGAATGGGCGGCTTTCCATACAAACCGATCCACGCCTGTTTCGCGATACGCAGGCGATCGTCGAACAGGCGGTGGAATTCAGCCGGCTTGCGCCGAACATGATCGTGAAGATCCCGGTCACGCGCGCCGGCATTCCCGCAATTGAGGAAGCAACCTACGGCGGAGTCAGCATTAACGCGACTGTTTCTTTCTCTCTGCCGCAATGTGTTGCCGTGGCGGAGGCGGTCGAGCGTGGACTGAAGCGGCGCGAACGCGAGGGCAAGGAAATCGCCAGCATGGGTCCGGTGTGCACGATCATGGTCGGGCGGCTGGATGATTGGCTCAAGGTGCTCGTCGAGAAAGAGAACATCGCCATCGACCCGGGATATCTGGAGTGGGCCGGCGTCGCTGTGTTCAAGAAAACCTACCGACTCTTTCGTGAGCGGGGATACAGGTTGCGCCTGTTATCGGCGGCGTTTCGCAACCACATGCATTGGAGCGAGATGATCGGAGGCGAAGTCGTGATTTCCCCGCCCTACTCCTGGCAGGTACGCTTTAATGCCAGCGACATCGAGGTGCGAAACCGGATCGATGATCCCGTAGATCCCAAGATGGTCGACGAGTTGACCCGCAAATTTACGGATTTCCGGCGCGCGAACACAGAAGGAGGCCTGGCAATCGAAGAGTTCGATTCGTTTGGTCCAACGCGGCGCACGCTGCGGCAGTTTGTCGCGGCCTGCCATGATCTGGATGGGCTGGTGCGAGATTTTCTGATTCCGAACCCGGATACGAATTGACGAGGGCCGCGAGGCAAATCGGCGTTTGCTCGTATTGCAACTTTTAAAGAGGAGGCCTCCGCACGTGAGCAAGCTCGCGATTACTGGCGGTAAAGCGTTACGAAAAACTCCTTTCACCCAGTGGCCGTATGGGGGCGTCGAAGAAAAGCGCGCACTCGTGGACGTCCTGACCAGTTCGAAGTGGGGAGGCCAGCCGTTTCCCGGCAAGCATTCCATGGCGTTTGCCAAAAAGTTCGCGAAACTGCACACCGCAAAATACGCGCAATGCGTAAACACCGGGACGGTTGCGATTCAGGCGGCACTGAAGGCAATCGAGATCCAGCCCGGCGATGAAGTCATCGCTCCCGCCTACACGTGGGAAGGAACGGTTGGTCCGGTGCTGCTGCTGAATGCAGTGCCGGTCTTCGTTGACGTCGACCCCGATACCTATTGCCTGGATGCGAGAAAGATCGAGCAGGCGATCACGCCAAAAACCAAGGCGATTCTCCCTGTTCATCTCGGAATGCGGTTCGCAGACATGGATGAGATTCTACGCATCGCGGCAAAGCACAATTTGAAAGTCATCGAGGACTGCGCCCACGCCCACGGCGGAATGTGGAAGGGCAAGGGTGCCGGCTCGATGGGTGATCTGGGAGCGTTCAGCTTTCAATCGAGTAAGTTGCTTACGTGCGGCGAGGGCGGGGCCGTCATTACCAACAACCTGGAATACATGGAGAAAGTGCAGAGTTACATTAACGCCGGTCGGGCCAGCGTTACAGACCAGTTCCATCATCGCATTATCGGTTTTAATTACCGGCTGGGGGAATTCCAAGCGGCGGTGCTCGGGGCCCAGATCGACAGGTTGCCGAAACAGGCGAAGGTCCGTGCCAAGAACATGGCGCATTTTGAGTCGCGCCTGAAGAATACGCCGGAGATTGGGCTGCTCAAGACCGATCCGCGCATTACGCGCCTCGCACCGTACGGCTACATAATCAAATATTTTGCCGAACGGGCGAAGGACATTCCTCGCGCCGCGTTCGTCGGGGCGCTGCAGTTGGAAGGAATTCCCTGCGACGGTCTCTTCTACGAACCCGTGTACAAGAGTTCTCTATTCCCGCTGAACCCCTGCGATTTTCCCGCTCTGTGCTGGGGACGCGAGAAGCCTCTCGATTTGCGGAAGATATCTTCGTGTCCTGAGGCGGAACGCGCTGCTTATCACGAGGCGGTGTGGTTCCCGCATCAGCTTTTCCTCGGGAGCGAGAAGGATGTGGACGCGATTGCCGAAGCGATCCAAAAAGTGCTGACCCATATCGAAGAGCTCCGTGGACTGGATCACAAGGCGATTCGGAACCAGCGTCTGAGCCGCGCGGACCGCGAGAGTTAGGGTGAAGGCGGCAAAAATTGGCGTCGCGGTTGTGGGGCTGGGCAGCATTGCCCAGGGTTCAATTCTGCCGGCTTTCGCGAACTGCAAGCGAGCGAAGCTCACGGCGCTGGTGAGCCGCGATAAGGGCAAGGCCGCCCGTATTGCGCGAAAGTTCAAGGGCGCTGCATACAGCAACGACGAGTACGCGGATTGCCTGGCCAATCCGGAGGTTGCGGCCGTTTATATCGCGACTCCGCCGGGCGAGCACGCTAAATTTGCAGTGCAGGCTGCCGAGGCTGGGAGGCATGTCCTGTGCGAGAAGCCGCTTGCGGCCACCATCGAGCAGTCTGGAGAAATGGTAAAGGCTTGCCGCCGGAATGGCGTCGCTCTCATGACGGCCTACCGGAAGTATTTCGAGCCGGCCACGCATTATTTGAAGAAGCTGATTCGTGATGGGGACCTGGGCCACATCGATGTGATTCACACAGCGTTCAGCGAGCTGTATGTGCCGAATGCGTCACCACGATGGCTGCTCGATGCAAGTCTGGCTGGCGGAGGTCCGCTCATGGATTTGGGCGTGTACTGCGTGAACACGTGTCGCTGGCTGGTGGATGTAGATCCAATAGAAGTTTCCGCGCAGTTGTGGCGCCATGATGCTGCTCGGTTTCGCGACGTCGAGCAGGGCATCACGTTTCGAATGACCTTCGCGAGCGGACTGGTCGTGCAAGGGAGCTCGAGTTATGGAGCGGCTCTCTCTTCGTTTATCAATGTGCAGGGAACGAAAGGATGGATTGAGCTGAATCCTGCGTTCCCGTTTAATGAAGAGCGCAGGCTGACCGGGAAAATTCGTGGGCGCTGGATTGAGCGAAGCTTCCCGGTAATTGACGAGTTCGCGTTGGAACTGGATGCGTTCGCAAAGGCAGTCCAGCAGGAAGGGAAGGTCGAAGCTGATGGAGTGCAGGGTTACCGCGATGTCCAGATCATGGGCGCGATTTACAAATCCGCCAAGCGGGGCAGAGCGGCGCCGGTCGATTACGCGTGAACATCGACTGTGTTTATCCCACGCTCTTGTACGGGTGGTTCACAAGCAAACGGTAAGAAGTATGTCACCTCGCCAAAATAACCGGCAGAAAGCTGGAAAGGCCGCGAGCATTTACGATGTCGCTCGCGAATCGGGCGTATCGGTCTTTACTGTCTCCGCTGTCGTCAACAACAAAAGCCATGTGGGTAAGAAGCTGCGCGAACGCGTGGAAGAGGCGATCGTCAAGCTAAAGTACAGGCCCAATCTGATTGCGCGCAGCCTGGCCAAACAGCGCACTCACACCATCGGAATGATCGTTCCCGACATCGCCAATCCATTTTTCCCAATGGTCGTTCGCGGGGCCGAGGATGCCGCGCATAAGCACGGATACAACTTATTACTGTGTAACAGCGATGACAGCCTCGATAAAGAGGAACAAGCGATCGAACTACTGTTATCCAAACGAGTGGACGGAATCCTGCTGACCAAAGCGGCGGAGGACTTCCGCCCCCCGCTGCGCCAAATGATCAAAGAAGCTGGCGTTCCGTTTGTGCTCGTGATGCGTACCTACCCGAAACTTACGAACGATGCAGTCATCACCGACGACTACCAGGGTGCTTACGACGCTGTATGCCATCTGGCACGAGCCGGCCGGCGTCGCATCGGGCTGATCAGCGGACCCTTGAAGGTCAGTAATGCCAGGGCGCGCTGGCAGGGGTTTCACGACGC
>Ga0209117_1000735_pt1 | contig 12411 bp, 12 predicted proteins | sample BlaSpr_A8_OM2_M2_FD_187978 | JGI IMG/M metagenome (GOLD analysis project Ga0209117, IMG submission 187978) | Forest soil microbial communities from Thunder Bay, Ontario, Canada - Black Spruce, Ontario site 2_A8_OM2_M2 (SPAdes) (version 2) | ecosystem: Environmental > Terrestrial > Soil > Boreal...
CCCGCTGGGCCCGACGGGGCCGGCGAGCCCGCTGACCTGGTCGGCGCCACGCGGCAGTCCTCGACCGGCGCGGCGTTACTGCAGCCGCTCGACCTTGACGTCCGGATCGCCGTCACGGTCGCGGGTGATGGTGAGCTGCCAGGGTTGGCAGCACACCTCGCAATCCTGCACCATGCTGCCCCAGACGTCCGGCTCGACGGCGATCTCGACCCGCTCGCCGCAGTAGGGGCACTGCACCTCGATCGGCACGTTCCAGTAGCCGTCGCCGCTCAAGCGGTGCCTCCGAGACGGCGCACGGTCGCGAACTCCCGGGCGGTGACCGGCTGCACCGAGAGGCGGGAGCCCTTCTGCACCACCCTCATGTCCGCGAGGGCGGGGGTCGCTTTGAGCGTCGCCAGCGGCACGATCGCCGGGAACTTCTCGACGAAACGGATGTCCACCGCGTACCAGGTCGGATTCGCCGGGTCGCTCTTGGCATCGTAGTACTTGTGGCCGCGCCTGAAGGCGAAGGGATCCGGGTAACCCGCGCGCGCCACCTCGGCGACGCCGGTGACCCCCGACGGCTCGGCATTCGAAGCGTAGAAGAGGACCCTGTCGCCGACCTTGATCTCGTCGCGCAGCAGGTTGCGCGCCTGGAAGTTGCGGACTCCTTCCCAGCTCGCCTCGCCGTCGCGCTCGAGGTCGTCGATGCTGTAGGCCTCGGGCTCGCACTTCATCAACCAGTATTGTCGCTTTCGCGCCATCGCACTCCTCCGCTCTCCTTCGATCTCCGGGGCGACCGCCCGTGACCAGGTACCGGCCGGCGCGTCCCGTCGTTCGCGAAAATCATAGCGCTCCCCTCGGAACAGCGCGACATCGCGGCATGACGGCATCGCGGTCTCGCGGGATGGCCACATCGCTCGACACCGGTCGAGTGTGACCTGCGCCACACGCGCGGAGGCGTGGCCGCGGTACTGTCGCAGGCAAGATCAGCCGCAGCAGGTCGAGCAAGTTCGGCCGTGGCTGGTCAAGCGAGTGACCGCGGGGGCTCTGAGTCCCCCAAGCCCCCGCGCCTTTTTCCCGGAGACCCGTGATCTTGCCAGATTCTCGCGTCCACTCCCGCGCTCGGCTCTGGCGCCGCCAGCGAGGCCGGCGCCACCGGCGACACCGGAGAGCAACAGCCTGGCTGGCCGCGGCCTTGGCCGGCTTCGCGAGCCCGGCCGCACCTGCCGTGCCCCCGCCCGGTCAGGGCGCGTCCGGGCAGCGGCCAGCCCAGACGCCGGCAGCGGCCGCGGCCGCCACCCCGCTCACCGTGACGGTCGATCCGAGCGCCAACCGGCATCCCATCAGTCCGTTGATCTACGGCGTCAACTTCGGCGACGACGCCCAGGCTGCCCGCCTGCGCTGGCCGGTGCGGCGATGGGGCGGCAACGGCACGACCCGCTACTCCTGGCAAGACGACACCGCCAACCACGCCAGCGACTGGTTCTTCTACAACCTGCCGGACAACAATCCGAACCCGCAGAATCTGCCGTTCGGTTCGTCCTCCGACCTGTTCGTCGGCGCGACGCGCGTCGCCGCCGGCGAGCCGCTGATCACCGTGCCGACCATCGGTTGGGCGCCGATCGACCGTACCCGCCGCTGGGGCTTCTCGGTGGCCAAGTACGGTCCGCAGCAGGCCACGGAGTGCACGGTGACCGGCTACCCGTCGTGGTGCAACCCGGACGCGGGCAACGGCGTCCACCCGAACGGCACGCCGATCACCGGCAACGACCCGCACGACACGTCACGCGCCATCGACCCCAGCTTCGTCACCGGCTGGATGGCGCACCTGGCGGCGGTCACCGGAACCGCCGGCAACGGCGGCGTCCATCTCTACGCCCTCGACAACGAACCGACGCTGTGGAACAGCACCCATCGCGACGTCCACCCACAGCCGACGACCTACGACGAGCTGTGGCAGCGGAGCGCGCAGATCGCCGCCGCGATCAAGGCGCAGGACCCCGCCGCGCAGGTGCTGGGCCCCGCGGACTGGGGATGGTGCGCCTACTTCTTCTCGGCCGCCGACGGCTGCCAGGCAGGAAGCGACGCCATGGCGCACGGCAACCTGGCGCTCACCGACTGGTACCTGCTGCAGGCAGCCAACTACCAGGCGGCCAACGGCGTGCGCCTGCTCGACTATCTCGACGTCCACTACTATCCGCAGGCCAATGGCGTGGCGCTCTCCGACGACGAGTCGCCGAGCACCGCGGCGCTGCGGCTGCGCAGCCTGAAAGGCCTCTATGACCCGAGCTACGTCGACGAGTCGTGGATCGGGCAGCCGGTCGACCTGATCCCGCGCATGAAGAGCTGGATCGCCTCGCGCCTCCCCGGCACCCGGCTGGCCATCTCCGAGTACAGCTGGGGCAACGACAACGGCGCGAGCAGCGCCCTGGCACAGGCCGAGGCGCTCGGCATCTTCGGACGGGAGGGCGTCGACCTCGCCACCCGCTGGGTGGCGCCGGCGGCCGGCAGCCGCGTCGAGGACGCTTTCCTGCTCTTTCTCGACTACGACGGCAAGGGCGCCAGGGTGGCTGGCGACAGCGTCCAGGCGATCAGCTCCAACGTCGACGTGGTGGGCGCCTACGCGGTGGCGGGAGCCGGCTTGCGGCTGCACCTGCTGCTGTTCAACAAAGACGTCACCAGCCACGCGGTGCAGGTGCAGGTCGCCGGATCGCCCTCGGCGCCGCTCGCCCTCTACGAGTTCGACGCGGCGCACCGCTTCGGACCGGCGGGTACGGCCACGCTGACCGCCGGCGCCGTCACGCTCACCTTGCCGGCGCTCTCGGCCACCCTGGCCGTCACCGCTCCCACCTCGCCAGAGGGCCCGGCGCTCTTCTACACGTTGCCGCCCTGCCGGGTGCTCGACACCCGCAATCCGACCGGCGCCTACGCCGGCCCCGCACTCGCCCCGAGCGTCCAGCGCAGCTTTGCCGTCGCCGGTCACTGCGGCGTCCCGGCCACCGCGCGCGCCGTGTCCGCGAACCTCACCGCGACCGGAGCCGGCGCCGCCGGCTACCTGCGCGCCTTCGCCGCCGACCTCCCTGCCGTCCCCGCCACCAGCAACCTGAATTTCCGCGCCGGCCAGGTCCGCGCCAACAACGTCATCCTCGGCGTCTCCCAGGACGGCAACGCCGCGATCACCGTCCTGCCCAACCTCGCCACCGGCACCGTCCACTTCATCCTGGACGTGAACGGCTACTTCCAGTAGGCCGCGGGGCAGGGGGCCGTGTAGTTGAGACGAAACTGCCTTGACGAGGGGGAGGGAGGGGGCATCCCCTATCCCCGGAGGACTCAATCCCGCAACGCGCGGAGCGGGTCGGTGCGCGTCGCGCGCCAGGCCGGCAGGAAGCAGGCCGCCAGGGCGACGATCGTCATCACCACCAGGGCCGTGCCGAACGCCCGGGGGTCGCGCGGGCTGATCTTGTAGAGCAGGTCCCCCATCAGGCGGGTCAGAACCAGCGCCGCCGCCGCGCCGACCGCGATGCCGCCCGCCGTCAACGTCAGGCCGCGCGACATCACCAGCCGCAGGAGGTCCGGCGCGTCGGCGCCGAGCGCCATCCGCAGTCCCAGCTCGCGCGTGCTCTGCGACACCGCGTACGACATGACGCCATAGATCCCGACCGCTGCGAGCAGCAGCGCCAGGCCGCCGAAAGTGGCGAGCAAGATCACCGCCGCCCGCTGCTGCCAGCTCATGCGATCGACCTGTTCCCGCATCGTGATCACTTCCCCCGGGGCGAGGCTCGCGTCGATCGCGCGCACCTCCCGCGCCACCGCCGGCGCCAGCGTCTCGGCGCTGAGGCGGGTGCGGATCTGCAGGTTCTGACCGAAAGAGGTGCTCTGCCGCACCGGCACGTAGAAGAACGGCTTCGGCTGCTCCCGCAAGGCCGAGTACTTCGCATTCTTCGCGACGCCGACGACCTGCAGCCAGCGCCCCTTCACCTGCAGGCGCTTGCCGACCGGATCCATGCCGCGCCAGTAGTGGGCGGTCATCGCCTCGTTCACCACCGCCACGAGCGGCGCCGCGCCGTCGTCGGCGCGCGTGAGCTCGCGGCCCGATACCAGCGGGATGCCCATCGTCGCTAGATAGGAGGGACCGACCGGATTGTATTCGACGAGAAGCTCCTCGTCGGGCGCAGGCGCGTAACCCTCGACCGCGATCGGTGCGGAGGCATAGCCGCGATAGCTGAACGGCGTGCTGCCAGAGAACGCCGCCGACTCGACGCCGCTGAGCCCCTGGACGCGCTCGAGCAAACGATCCTGGAAGCTCCTGGCGCGCTGCTGATCGTAGCCCGCCGAGACCAGGTCGACGTAGGTCGTCAGGACGCCGCGCGTGGAGAACCCCACATCGAGGTCCCGCATGCTTTGCAAGCTCTCGAGCAGCAGGCCCGCTCCGACCAGCAGGGCGAAGCTCAGCGACACCTGCACCAGCACGAGCGTCGAACGGAACCACGCTCTCCCACGGCCACCGACAACGCTGCTCGCGTCCGCCTTCATCGCGGCGGCGAGATCGATCTTCCTCGCCTGCAGCGCCGGCACCAGTCCGAGCACCAGCGTCGAGAGCAGGCAGACGCCGGCGCTGAGCGCGAGCACGCGCCAATCGATCTCCGAAGGGAGATTCACAGTGAGGCTGGAGCGGGGCGGGAAGAGCAATACGATCAGGTTACGGCACCAGTAGGCGGCCAGGACACCGCCCGCAGCGGCCAGGGTCGAGAGGACCAGGCCCTCGATGAGCAGCTGCCGCAAGAGGCGGCCGAGCCCGGCGCCGATCGAGAGGCGGACCGTCATCTCGTGCCGTCGCGCGAACGACCTGACGAGCAGCAAATTGCCGACGTTCGCGCAGGCGATGAGGAGCACCAGGCACGCCACCGCGAGCGCGATCCGCAGCGTCGGGAAGAGATTGCCCGCTTGGTTGAACGGGGTCTGCCACAGCGGCATCAGCTTGATGCCGAGCCCGCGGTTGGTTGCTGGATAGAGGGTTTCCAGGCGCCTGGCCACGGCCGAGATCTCCGCTTGCGCCTGCTCGCGGGTCACGCCGGGCTTGAGCCGCGCAAAGCCCTCGATCCAGCGCGCGCCGCGATCCTCCAGCTTGTAGCCACCGCCGTCAAAGAGCTCCTCCATCGACGCCGGGACCCAGAACTGAAACGCGTAGCCCACGAAGGTGCCGTAGAATCCAGACGGCGCCACCCCCACGATCGTATGCTGCACGCCGTCGAGCATCTGCGTCCTGCCGATGATCGCCGGATCGCCGCCGTAGCGCTCTTTCCAGGTCCGGTAGGCGATCACGGCCACCGGATGAGCGTTGCGTCCGGCGTCCTCGCCCGCTTCGAAGGCGCGCCCCAGCACCGGACGGACCCCGAGCGCCTGGAAATAATTGGCCGACACGACGCTCCCGGGGAGGCGCTCGGCCCGGTTGCCGATGCTGAGCGTGGTCCCGGTGATACGGTCGACGATGAACGCGTCGATCAGCTTGCAGTTGCGCTGGAAGTCTTGCCAGTCGGGCCATGACACGTCGTCGAACCTGGGGAGCCTGACCGCGGTCCCGGCCACCGCGACCAGCCGGTCCTGAGCCGTCACCGCCGGGAAGGGGCGCAGCAGTATCCCCTCGATCCAGCCGAGGACCGCGGTGACGGCGCCGATGCCCAGGGTCAGGCAGAGGATGGCGAGCAGCGAGAAGCCCGGGCTGCGCCGGAGCAGCCGGATGCCGAACAGCAGGTCCTGAAGCATGTCGTCTCCAGCCTCTCTGGGGCCGCGCGAGGATATCGCGAGTCGTCCTCGGGGCAATCCGAGCCAGTAGGATAGGACTCGCCGTCCGGCGGCACATGTGCCGACCTTCCCATGTGGCAAGGCATGACTTCCGGCATATGACCCTTGGTTGCCGGCGTGCTACGCTCGCCGGCGGTGGTTCGCGGATGACTCCGTTGCGCCTGATCGGCATCGCAGGCCTGATCGCAGGGCTGGTGGTGGGACTGCGGGCGTTCATCTACCACGCCGGGGCGATGGGGTCGGACGGACGCTGGATCATCGCCTTCCTGCTGTTCAGCGCTCTCTTCGCTGCCGACCTGCGCCGTCCGCGGCTGGCCCTTGTGGCCGCGGAATCCGTCACGGCGATCGCGCTCATGCTGCTCGGCTGCAACGGTTACGAGGGGATCCTGCTGGCCCTGGTCGCGATGCAGCTCGGGACCCGTCTCGCTCCCCCGGCCGGCATCCTCTGGATCGGCGTCCAGACGCTCCTGCTCGGCGGCGCCGTCGCTCTCCAGTTGAACCCGCGAGCCGCGTGGCTCCTCGGGCCGCCCTACCTGGGTTTCCAGCTGGTAGCGTTCTTCACCTCTTCCATCCTGGCGCGCGAGGTCGCCGCGCGCACCGCACTGGCGATGGCCAACGCGGAGCTCCGCGCCGTGCAGGAGGCCCTTGCGGACAGCAGCCGCATGGCCGAGCGTCTGCGCATCGCCCACGAGCTGCACGACGCGCTGGGCCATCGCCTGACGGCTCTGACGCTCAATCTCGAAGCGGCTCTCCGGCGCACGCAGGGACCCGCGAAGGCGAACGTCGAGGTGGCCCAGTCCTTGGCCCGGGAGCTGCTCGGCGACGTGCGGGACATCGTCGCGGCCTCTCAGACCCGCGACGGCGTGCACGTCGCTCACGCGCTGCAAGCGGTGGTCGGCGCCGTGCCGCGGCCGCAGGTTCACCTCGAGGTGGCCGAGAGCCTGCGCGTCGCCGATCCGGAGCGGGCGCACATCCTGCTCCGCTGCGCGCAGGAGATCGTGACCAACGCTGCCAGGCACTCCGACGCCCAGAACTTGTGGATCGTGATCGAGCGCGACGGCGAGGCGTTCCGGATCAGGGCGCACGACGATGGCCGCGGCAGCGACGGAGCAAGCGACGGCTTCGGGCTGCGCGGCATGCGGGAGCGTGTGGAGAGAGCAGGCGGGGAGCTGCGCATCGCGACGCAACCGGGCCGGGGTTTCGACGTCACCGCCCATCTGCCGCTGCGTCGAGGGGCGGCGTGATTTACGTGATCTAGGAACAGCATGATTCGCGTCTTCATCGCCGACGACCAGGCGCTGGTTCGCCAAGGCATCCGTACCTTGCTTGAGATGGACGGCGGCATCTCGGTCGTCGGCGAGGCAAGAGACGGCGCCGAAGCCATCGCCGGCGTGCCGGCGACGTCGGTCGACGTCTTGCTGCTCGACGTCCGCATGCCGCACAAGAGCGGCATCGACGTCCTGCGTGAGCTGTCGGCCGCCGGCAAGCTCCCGCCGACCTTGATCCTCACCACCTTCGACGACAGCGACGCGGTGCTCGACGGTATTCGCGCCGGCGCCCGAGGATTCATGCTCAAGGACGTCTCCTACGACCAGCTGATCGCGGCGATCCGCGCCATGGCCGGCGGCGCGACGGTCTTCCAACCGGCGGTGACCGAGCGGCTCCTCCGGGTGGCCGATCGCGTTCACATCGCCACCGACACGCCCATCGAGCGCTTGACCGAGCGCGAGGTCCAGGTCGTCCGCCTGATGGCCGGCGGCTACAGCAACAAGGAGATCGCCGACGCCCTGGGCACCGCCGAGGGAACCATCAAGAACCACGTCTCCAGCATCCTCGCCAAGCTCGGAGTGCGCGACCGCACCCGCGCGGTGCTCAAGGCGCTGGAGGTGGGACTCCTCCACCGCCCGGACTTCGCCGGCACCTCGGCCTGATTTACCCCGGCGCACAGGAGGTATCGACATGAGAAAGCTCATTCTGTGGAACCTGCTCACCCTCGACGGGTACTTCGAGGGCGAGAAGAGCTGGGATCTGGACTGGCACAGCTCCATCTGGGGCCCGGAGCTCGAGCGCCTCTCGATCGAACAACTGAGCTCGGCCGACATGCTCTTGTTCGGCCGCGTCACGTACGAAGGAATGGCGGCCTACTGGCGCACCGCCGAGGGCGAAGTCGCCGACCTCATGAACAGCCTCCCGAAGGTGGTCTTCTCGCGCACCCTCCGCGAGCCGGACTGGGCGAACACCACGCTGGTGAAAGACGACGCGGCTGCGGCCGTACGCGCACTCAAGCAACAGGGCGACCGCGACATGTTCGTCTTTGGCAGCGCCAATCTGTCCGCGACCTTCACGAACGAGGACCTCTTCGACGAGTACCGCCTGGCGATCGCCCCCGTCGTCTTGGGGACAGGAACCCCGCTCTTCGGCCGGAACTTGAACCGCAAGAGTCTGACTCTCCTCGAGTCGAGACCCCTCGCCTCCGGCGGGGTCATCCTTCGCTACGCACCGGTAGGGGCGGGCTAAGTCTTGGAGGTGCGGCGACCGCAGGCTGACAGCTTCATGCACTTGCTAGGCGTTGGCTGATGAATAGGTTTCGACGACCTCATAAATCCCGGGCTCGAACTTGGCGATCGCAAGTGCTTGCTGCATAAAGGGTGAAGCAGAAGGATTGTGGCGCATCGCGTGGTAGTCATCGAGACTGCGCCACTGAGCGTACATGGCAACCTTAGTCCCGTCGAGACCGCGGTGGAGGCTGGCAGAAATGAAGCCGGGTACATGGCGCACAGAAGACTCGGTAGCATGGATGAGCAAGTCAATGAGTTGTTGCTGCCTTGCCGGTTCCACGGTGAAGACGTTGATAAGGGTAAGGAACCCGTTGTCCTTGGAGATAGTGGCCATGGCAAGGCTCCCGCTGGTTATGATAGCCACCGTTCGTGGCAGTCACCAGCTTCAATAATGATAGCGGGCCTGGAGGAAGACGATCCTTTCGCGGCTCACCAGGTAGACCACGCGATGTTCCTGCGTCAGCCGGCGCGACCAGGCGCCGGCGAGCAAGTGCTTCAGAGGCTCAGGCTTGCCGATGCCTTGAAAGGGCTCGCGCAGCACTGCTTCGACGATCTGCAAGACCCGCAGCGCCGTCTTGCGGTCGGTCTCGATCCAGTAGCGCAGGTCTTCCAGGAACTCACGCTCGAAAAGCGCGTCACGAACGGCTGGCGAGCCTGCCTTACTCTTCCGGCTCAAGGCCCAGCTCGCCGCGGAGCTGTCTTACCGTCATTGGCTTCCCCTCGCCGGCCTTGGCGCGCATCAGGGCGGCAAGGAGCCGCTCTGCGTTGCGAGGGGATCGCAAGAGGTGAGCGGTTTCCGCGAGGGAACTGAGCTCAGAGGCGGCGATCATCGCAACCGCCTCGCCCTTCCGCCGTCGGATGATCACCGTCTCCCGGTTCTCTGCCACCTCGTCCAGCAGCTTCGCCAGCTGCGCCCGAGCATTGCTGTAGGTGGTCTCGATCATGGCTTACCCGTACAGGGATACTGTACAGGTTATCCAGGTCGAAGGTCAAGAGCGCTGCCGGCCCGGTAGTGCTCTACTAGCCGGCGAGGGCGGAGGGCGCCCTGTCGACATCCTGGCGCAACGCATTGGCCCGATCCGGGTCGAAGGACACGCGCACCTTCACCACCAGGACCCCCGACCCGACTGCAGCACCTTCCGTTCGGGTTCCTCCTCCACATCATAGTAGATGCGAAGGCTTCCGACGCGTTTCCCTGCCTCCCCGGGGTTTGGGAGAACGCCTGCCCTCGTCAGCGTTCACGGCGCGAAGTAGCCGCTGACGTCGAGGATGAAATTGACCGTACCGGAGGAAACATTCCGGACGGCGATGCTCTCCTGTCCGTCGACCGACAGGCTGAGGATGGCGTTATTCGCCCGGGTCCGTCCGGCGGTGAAGGCAAGAACGATGGTATTGCCGACGGGCCCGTCCCCGGCCAGGGCCGAGAGTGACCCCGTCGCGGTCGCCCCCGTGACCGTGAGGTTCGCGACCACGGCGGTCGCCGACGCCGGAACTCCACACTGTTCGGCCAGCGGAAAGATCCGCTCGGCCGGTGTGGGCGCAAGCGCAGGACCGCCGTAAGCGCCGGCCAGATTTCGCGTGTCGACGATCCGGCACGGGGCCAGCGTGTAGAAATTGCTCGGCCACAGGACCGGTGTGGGACTGTAGGAATCGGTCGTCGTTGCATTGCCCAACTGTCCGTAGTCGTTGGAGCCCCAGCCCCACAGGGTGCCATCAGAGCGTAGCGCCAAGCTATGCCAGTCGGGCGTTTGCACTGAGACCACATAGCCGCCGTTACCGAAGGCTGGAACTTGCACCGGCAGGGGGTGAAAGGCTTGATCGGCAGTCCCGATCCCCAATTGACCGTTGTAGTTCCGTCCCCACGTCCAGACCGTGTGATCGGACGTGATGGCGCAGTTGTCCCTATCTCCAGTGGGGCCGGCAAGGATCACGTTCGTCAAATTGTGGACCAGCCCAGGAAGGCTCTGGTCGGCGGTCGGTCCGTAGCTGCCGTTCCCGAGTTGCCCCAGACTGTTCCAACCCCACATCCACATCGTGCCATCGGACTTCAAGGCATTGGGCTCCTGGAAGTCGGCGGAGACGGCAACCACATTCGAGAGCCCCATGACCGGAATGGGCGTGTAGCTGAAATCGCCAAACAGCCCCTGTCCCATTTCCCCGTGGAGCCCGGTTCCCCATACGAGGACCGTGCCATTGGACATCAGGGCCAGGCTTACCGTATAGCCAGCGGAAATGGCCACCGGATGATTCGCATGCAGGTTGGGAAGCCCACTGACCTGGACCGGCACGAGGGTCGCATTGGTCGTGCCGGTTCCCAGCTGCCCCCACTGGTTCCATCCCCATGCCCACACGGTCCCGTCCGCTTTGAGCGCTAGAGAATGGTATCCCCGTCCGCTGATGGCCACGACGTTCGTCAAACCGCTCACCTGAACGGGCGTGTGGGCGTCAGCGGTCGCCCCATCTCCGAGCTGGTCGACGCCATTCCAGCCCCATGCCCATACCGTGCCGTCCGACCTCAGTGCGAGGTTGTGACTCTCTCCGGCTGATATGGCGGTCACCGAATTCAAGAATCCGACGTTCCCCGGCCCATGCACCCTGAGGGGCACGTGACTATCCTGGCTCGTATCGGTGGGGGAAGCATCAGCCTGGTTGTTGCCCAGCTGGCCGTTGGAATTCCTGCCCCAGGCCCAGACACTGCCGTCCGCCAACAGCGCGATGGTGAACCTGCCGCCGCCCCAGAATTGCGTGATTGGCGAAGGCGGCAGGTTGCCACTGGCAGGGGATGAGTGAGACGAGACCAACGCGACAACCGCGAACAGCATCATGCTTCTCAACTTCTTCATTTTCCCCTTCCAGCCGCTAAAGAGTCGTATGCGATCCCGGGGTCATCGCGGCTTCCGGCAGAAATTATGGCGATCAGCCTCCGAAATTTTGTCACCCCGGCCCGATCGGCGAAGGCATCGCTGCTCGCTTACGACGAATGAACCTCGATGCTCTGAACCACTCGCAGCCGAGGAATGCAAGAGGGTGTCCAACCGGCGAGCCATTCGTCGTCTATGACCTGCTCACCTGGTGGTTGGACGGGACCGCGGTTGGTGCTGCGGGGTCCCCGTCCACAACACCAAGGACGTGACGCTCGTGCCCGGCCTGCCGGTGCGCACCGGAACCGCCGCTCCTGCGGCGATGCGGGCGCCGTGGGTCGCGGCGAGGGGCTTGACATATTCCCATACAGGAATGTATAGTCCCTGCCATGCCGCGCGCCGCCACCACTTCGGATGCCTTCAACGCGGTCGCCGAACCGCGCCGGCGGGAGATCCTGAGCTATCTCGCGCTGCGGGAGCGGCCGGTTGGGGACATCGTGGCCGGGCTGGGGCTGGAGCAGCCCTCCGTCTCGAAGCACCTCCGCGTGCTCCGCGACGTCGGCCTGATCCGCGTGCGCCGCGACGGCCGCCAGATGCTCTATCGCATCAACCCCGAGGCGATCAGGCCGCTCCACGAGTGGAGCGGCCAGTTCGAGCGCTTCTGGCGGCATCAGCTGGATCGCATCAAGGAACGCGGCGAGCGCGGGAACGCTCCCGATCCGCGACGGATCGGATCTCAATCCAAGTGAAGGGAGACCCAAAATGAACATTGCGATGAAAACGCCCCCGATCGTGTCGCCGCAGGAGTGGGAGGCTGCGCGCGAGCAGCTGCTCGTGAAGGAGAAGGCCTTGACCCGCGCCCGTGACGCGCTGGCCGCCGAGCGTCGGCGGATGCCGTGGATGGCCGTCGAGAAGAAGTACGAGCTCGACGGGCCTAACGGCAAGGCGAGCCTGCTCGACTTGTTCGAGGGCCGCCGTCAGCTGATCGTCTACCGCGCCTTCTTCGAGCCCGGTGTGTTCGGCTGGCCCGAGCATGCCTGCCGCGGCTGCTCCTTTGGGGCCGACCAGGTCGCCCACCTCGCCCACCTGAACGCCCGCGACACCACTCTCGCGTTCGCCTCGCGCGCACCGCAGACGGACATCGAGCGCGTGAAGGCGCGAATGGGCTGGGAGATGCCGTGGTACACCATAACCGACGGCTTCGACAC
>Ga0209117_1000736_pt1 | contig 12397 bp, 13 predicted proteins | sample BlaSpr_A8_OM2_M2_FD_187978 | JGI IMG/M metagenome (GOLD analysis project Ga0209117, IMG submission 187978) | Forest soil microbial communities from Thunder Bay, Ontario, Canada - Black Spruce, Ontario site 2_A8_OM2_M2 (SPAdes) (version 2) | ecosystem: Environmental > Terrestrial > Soil > Boreal...
CGCTCCAGAGTTTTCTGCCGGTGCAGCGTGACCGGAGGGTGCTGAATCACGGCGACGCGGTGGGGACTTGCGGCCTTCTTCACGGCCTTCTTAGCCATCAAGCAAATGTTGCGCGCTTACGGTCAGCGTTTGTTCGGATAGTCACCCGCGCGCGCCAACATGCCCGGCAGCTCCTTCCCCAGCTGACCCGCCAGCCACTGCGAGGTCTCGATCAGCCGGTCGAGGTCGATTCCCGTGACGACGCCCAGGCCACGCAGCAGATAGACCAGGTCCTCGGTCGCGATATTGCCGGTGGCCTTCGGCGCGAATGGGCACCCGCCCGCCCCTCCCACCGACGCGTCCAAAGAAACGGCGCCTTCCTCCAAAGCGGCGACCGCATTCGCGTAGCCCGTGTTGCGGGTGTTGTGGAAGTGAGCGCCCACGGTCGCCCCAAGCCGCATTGCCCCGCCGACGAGCTCTTTAACCTGCGACGGCACTGCCACGCCGATCGTGTCGGCAAGACAAATTTCGTCCGGCGGCACCGCCATCAGGTGCTCGACGATGTTGAGCACACGCTCGGGCGGCACCGGTCCTTCGAACGGACACCCGAAGGCGACGCTCAGGGTCACCGTGATCGGAATCTTCTCGCTGCGCGCCCGAGCCACCAGCGCCAGCGCTGTCTTCAGCCCCTCCTCGGTCGTTGCGTTCTGGTTCCGGCGTCCGAACTCATCAGTGGCCGAAAAGGCGTAGTGCACCGCGTCCACGCCCGCCGCCACCGCCCGCTCATAACCCTTCTCGTTGAGGACGAGGCCCGCGTACGAGGTACCTGCCTGCCGATGGAGCGCCGCCATCACCTCCTCGGCACCCGCCATCTGAGGCACGAGCTTCGGGTTGACGAAGCTGGCCGCCTCGATCCGCGTCAGCCCGGCGGCCGCCAGGCGGTCGCAAAGCTCGGCGCGAATGGCGGGCTCCAGCGTCCGTTCCTCGTTCTGTAGGCCGTCCCGCGGGCCGACGTCGGAGATCAGGATCGCCATCTAAGTAAGGTAGTGTGCCTGAATGAGTTGTAGCTGCTTGATTATTGGAGGAACTCCAATTATCATGTGACTTGACTAAAGCGTTGGAGGTGGATCATGGCGACAAATAGACTCAAGGGGCGCTGGCTGGGGCTGGCCGCCCTGACGGTGAGCGGGCTGGTCCTCGGACTGGACGTAACAATTCTCATCACCGCTCTGCCGACTCTGTCGGCGAAGCTCGGCGCCACCACCGACCAGCTGCAATGGATGTCAGCCGCCTACACGCTCTCGCTGGCCGGCTTCATGCTGCCAGCCGGCGTGCTGGGCGACCGTTTCGGCCGCAAGCGGCTGCTGATGATTGGCCTTGTCACATTCGGCATCTCATCGGTGATCGCGAGCCAGATGACCTCGGCCAACGGCCTGATCCTCATGCGCGTGATCATGGGCGCCAGCGGGGCCATCGTGATGCCCCTGGTCACTTCCATCCTCCCCTCCATGTTTGCGGAGGACGAGCGCCAAAGAGCAATTGGATTCTCAGGTGCCGGCGCCTTCATCGGCCTGCCTCTCGGACCGCTGGTCGCCGGCTGGCTGCTCACCCACTACGACTGGGGCTCCATCTTCCTGATCAACGCTCCTGTGGTCGTGATCGCGGTCGTGGGCGCATGGTTCTTCATCCCCGAGAGCAAGGATCCAAACCCGAAGCGACTCGACTGGATCGGCGCGCTGCTCGAGATGGGCGGAGTGACGGGAATCGTGTACGCGATCATCGAGGAGCCCGTGCGCGGGTGGACCGATTTCCAGGTCGTGGGACCCCTCGTGGCTGGCGCTGTGCTGATTGCCGCCTTCATCGCGTGGCAGTTCCGCGCGAGGGTGCCGCTCGTCGACCTCAACTTGTTCCGCAACCGGCGGTTCGCCCTCTCGACTGTCGCATTCACCATCGTCGGCTTCGCGATGACCGGTGTCCTCTTCGTCCTCTCCCCCTACCTCCAGGTCGTGCAGGGCAACGACGCGCAGGGCACCGGCATCAGGTTGCTGCCGCTGATCGGCGCCATGATGGCGGGCGCGATTACCAGCGACTGGCTCTCCAAGCGCCTCGGTGCGAAGGTCATGGTGTCGATCGGGATGCTCGGCATCGCCACGGGGATGCTGATTCTCTCTCGAGCGGGAGTGGAGACCGGGTTCGGATTGGTCGCGATCGCACTCGCCGTGATCGGCCTCTCGATCGCGTTCACGATGATCCCCGCACTCGACGCAATCCTTGGGGCCCTGCCCGCGGGAGAGACGGGTGCGGGCAGCGCCCTCACACGCGCGATCCAGAATGTCGGCGCGTCGCTTGGCGTCGCGGTCATGGGCAGCATTCTGAACAGCTCCTACCAGGCGCATTTGAGCGGCCAGCTGGGCGGACTGACGGCCGCCGCGCGTTCCGCAGCTGAGACGAGCGTTGCCGTGGCGGCCGCAGTCGCTCGCCACCTCCCGCCACCGTTGGGCCGGCAGCTCCTTCTCTCGGCAGAGACCGCTTACTCTCAAGGCATGAGCGACGTGTTGATGGCGACCGCCGGGTTGTTGGTAGTGGGTGCCGTTTTGATGGCGCTGTTCCTTCCGGCCAGAGCGGCCCGACTCGAGCCCATCGCAGAGGTTGCTGCGGCGTAATGCCAAGCACGATCACACCCATCGCGCGAGGGCTGCGCGAACGCAAGAAACAGAAGACGCGCGAATCGATCCAGCGCGAGGCGATGCGCCTGATCGGAAAGCAGGGCTACGACCAAACGACGATCGAGCAGATCGCGGCTGCGGTCGAGATCTCACCCAGCACTTTCTTCAATTACTTTCCGAGCAAAGAGGACGTCGTCCTCTACGACGCGTACGACCCGGTCCTCGCCTCACTGTTTTCGAACCGACCCGTGGATGAACCTTTGAGCGTCTCCTTCCGCCGCGTGCTAAAGGCGATGAGCGACATCTTCGAGCGCGACCGTGCAATCATCCTCGCCCGTGGACGGCTCTGGTTCGAGGTGCCGTCGCTGCGCGCGCGCCTGTGGGAAGAGGTCGAGAAAGCCCAGGTCTTGATGAGCACGCTCGTTTCCGAGCGATCGGGACGGGCGGCGGACGACTTCGAAACACGCGTCGTCGTGATAGTCATGGTCGCGGCCGCAATGGAGGCGATGCGCGAATGGCTGCGCCGCGGCGGCAAGGGAAATTTCGTCACCTTGGTCAATCAGGCTCTCGAGTTGGTTGACGCCGGCGCCCGCCTCGACGAGATCTCGATGCCGCCTAGCGGGGCCGGCGGTCAGTCCGGGCTGAAACCAGCACCACCAGCATCTCCACGATGAACGCCGTTCCCGTCACCTGCCGATAGGGCACGCCAAGCAGCGCGACGACGATGGCGCCGGCGGCGACGAGAACTACCACTATCGCGGCGTAGAGAGGCGGCCGCGTCTTGCGCTTGCGCCAGGAGTTGATGAGGAACGCCGTGGCCAGAAGGCTCGCGACGCCCAGGGACCCGAGCGAAACAAGCTCGTTATTGCTCACGGAAAATAGTTAAGGGGGCGGCCGCAGCCGCCCCCTTGTTGCGAATTTGCTGCTCAGGCCGGTACCGGGCTGACTTCCGCCCCAACCCCGGTTTGAGCGCGGACGTCGATCTCGTGGAACTTCACCTCAGCCAGGCGGTCGGCCTTGGCCAGATCGCCGATGTAGGTACCCACGATCGCCAGGATGAAGCCGACGGGGATGGCGACGATGCCCACGTTCTGGAGCGGGAACGCGGGATGCGCGACGGCCGGAAGGGTCCAGCCCGGCCCGACAGCCACCAGCCAGATGGTGACTACGGTGCCGCCGACCAGACAGGCGACGGCGCCCCAGGTGTTGAACCGCTTCCAGAAGAGGGTGAACAGGATCGCCGGCAGGTTCGCCGACGAAGCGATGACGAAGGCGACGCCGGCGACCAGGGCCGCCACGTTGGCGGTGGCCCCGGTTTTGGCGGCGAGCCAGATCGAGAGAAGACCCACAAGCGCCGAGGTGATGCGCGCGACGGTCACCTGCTCACGCTCGCTCACTTGGCCCTTGAAGATCTGGGTCCGGATCACGTTGACGTAGAAGTCGTGCGAGAAGGCGCTGGCCGCGGCCAGCGTCAGGCCGGCGACCACGGCCAGGATCGTCGCGAAGGCGACGGCTGTGATGAAGGCGAGCAAGAATTCGCCGCCCGCGGTGCCGAAGAAGTGAGTGCCGAGGAAGTCGGCGAGCCGTGGCATCGAAAGGTTGTTGTTCGGCTTGAGCCCGGGGGCGCACTTGAAGCCCTCGACGACCCTGGCGCAGATGTTGGCCTTGCCGATCAGCGCCGCGGCTCCGAAGCCGAGGAACGTGGTCATGATGTAGAAGGAGCCGATCAGCCCCATCGCCCACGCGACCGAGGTGCGCGCGGCCTTGGCATTCGTCACTGTGAAGAAGCGCATCAGGATGTGAGGCAGGCCGGCGGTGCCGAGGATCAAGGCCATGCCCAGCGAAACGTTCTCCAGCAGGGCTTTGTCGATGCCCCAGACCGTTGTCTTCCCGTACACATAAAGGATGCCGGGGCTCGTGAAGGGCAGCTTCGTCGCTGTGTCCTTGACCGCATAGATCTTGTCGAAGAACGCGAGGATGTTGAAGTTGAAATACAGCAGCACCAGGAAGCTGAGCAGGATCGCGCCCGCCATCAGGAGCACTGCCTTGACGATCTGGACCCACGTGGTCGCCACCATGCCGCCGAGGATCACGTAGACCATCATCAGCACGCCGACCAGGGTGATCGAGGGATCGAGCTTGGTGCCGAATATCGACCACTGGAAGTACGGGCTCAGCGTCTTGTCCAGGTCCGGGAGCAAGACTTTGATCAGGCTTCCGGCCCCGATCATCTGGGCCATCATGTAGCTCGCGCTGACGGCGATGGTGGAGATTGCGGCAGCGGAACGCACCGGCACCGGCGACATGCGGAAGGCGAGCACGTCGGCCATCGTGTACTTGCCGGTGTTGCGCATCGGCTCGGCGATCAGGAAGAGCACCGTCAGGTAGGCGACGAGCCAGCCGACCGAGTACATGAATCCGTCGTAACCGTTGAACGCGATCAACCCGGCGATGCCCAGGAACGACGCCGCGCTCATGTAGTCGCCGGCGATGGCGAGCCCGTTCTGCCAGCCTTTGATCGTGCGGCCGGCGGCCCAGAACTGCAGGGTGGTCCGAGTCCGAGTCGCCGCCCACAGGGTGATCCCGAGCGTGATCGCGACGATGATCAGGAAGAGGACGAATGTGATGCTCATCGTTACCGCCCCCTACCCGCGCGCTGGCGAACCTTCTCGGCCAGCGGGTCGAACACCCGGGTGGCCTGGCGGATGTAGAAATAGGCCAGGACCCAGGCGACGATGAACTGCGAGAGGGCGAAGAAGTAGGCCAGGTTGATGTGGCCGATGATCTCTGTCCGCATCACGTTCGGGAAAAGGCCGTTGCTCAGCGGGAGCGCGAAGTAGTAAGCGAGGAAGAAGACTGTCGCGGGAGCCACGAAGCGCCAGCGCGCCCGGACCAGCTCTTTGAATTCGGGGGTCTCCTCGAGGCCTTCCCAATGCACCTGGTCATTGGGCGGCGGAGCCCCCGGCGGCGTCTTGCCAGCATCCATGGCCTACCCTCCATGTTTGAGGCAGCGGGACAGGCCCCCCACCCCCCTCCGGCCGAACCGCAACCTAGGCGGTGAACTCAACCCTATCGCTCCGGCCTCAGGAGTTCAAGGGAAATCACGCCCTGCCGGTGTCCGGCTAGTTACGAGGGACGTACACCAGGAGCCCTGCGCGCTCACCCACCAAGGTGTAGTTCGCAGCCAGGTAGTCGTAGATGGGCTTCCAGACCGAGACCGCCTGATAGTCGATCGGTGCGCGCCGTGCAGCATCGATTTCAGCCGCGTCGTAGACCTGGATGAGCGCCAGGCACGGAGGATGCCGCTCCAGGTCCAGCACTGCCTGCCGGCTGTCCGACTCGGTGATGGTCCAGGGGAAGTACCAATCTTGCCGCGTCGGGTTGGTCCGCCCGGTCAGGTAGTAAAGGATCGGGAAGTCCGGCATCACAAAGATGGGATCGCCGGGATTCGAATAGCGGTCGACGATCGCGACGACCTCATCGATCTGCTGGACCTGGGCCGGCGTGCCCAACACCCCCGCCAGCTTTGGAGTGGCGAAGGATGCGGTCAGCTGCGCACGGGGAGCGTCTCGATAAACCGACCGGCTGACCACGTCCACCGAGAGCCAGACTAGAAAAGCCGACAGCAGAACGGCCGGTGCCAGGACCAACGCCCGCTCCCTTACGGTCAGCGGATTTCGCCCGGGCCCCAGCTTGACCAGGAAGAGGCCCGCAACAGGCACGCTTAGATAGGCGCCAAGGTACGAAAGACCGACGCCGCTGAAGCCGAGCTGAGCCATGTACTGAAGAGCCAACCCGAGAAGGGCAAGGCTGGCCGGCAGATAACGCCGCCACCGAGCGGCTACGGCGGCGGCGAGCCCGAGCACCAGCAGGAGGCCCAGCGTCAGCAGGAGCATGGCGCTGGGTCTGACGCGAAGGACCAGGATCACCAGCAGGACAGGCAGCGCGACTGCCAGACAGAGGCCGGCGACGCGGACCGCCGTGCCGCTTTGTGCGGCAGCCCGGAAGATCAGCAGCAGCATTCCGGCGAAAACGGCGTCGTGGAGCACGTTGAAGAGACGCGGCATGTCCTGCCAGATCAAGTAGTCCAGCGCCACCGGATGCGCCTGCGCGGGCAGGAGCACTGCGTCGTACAGAAACCGCGGCTCCGCGCCGGCCAGGCCGAAGTAGACAAACGCGGGGGCCAGGCCGAGCGCGCAGCCGGCGAGAAACCATCGCCATCCCCCAGACACGACGGCCTCGAGAGGAGATGGAGGCGCCGCCGTCAACACCCACGTGACGGGTCGCAGCAGCAGCACTACGGCGATAAAGAGGAGAAAGGTCGGCTTCGCCAGGATGGCGAGTCCGGCCAGGATTCCGGCCAGGGCAAGTGGCGTTCGAGCGCCGGGACGGGAGTGCACCAGCAGCGCCACCGCTCCGAGCAAGAGGATCTCGCCGTCGTACGTGTAGTTGTCGAAGTAGTAGAAAAGGACCGAGAAGAAGACCGTCGGAATGGTGACCAAGAAAGCAGTGCCCGGACCCGCGAAGCGCCGGATGATCATGTAAGCCAGCACCGACCCGAGGGTCGCCTCCACCACGAAGGCCCAGCGCGCCGCCAGCACCGTGTACCCGTCGCCGAACAAGGTGAGCAGCGCGGCCACCTTGTACGGGCTGAATGGGGGCAGCGAGATGTCGAAGTCCCGATAGAGGACCTGGCCGGAGACGATGCGCTGCCCCGCGCTCAGCAACCAGCCTTCGTCGGTCGGGTTGAAGCCCTGCCGGATGAATGTCGCGCGAAAAGCGAGACCCAGGGCGAACAGGGCCACGGCGAAAGCGGCGTCCAGTAGGCGCGTCCGCCTACTCCCGCCCCCTTCAATCACGCTCGACCGGGATTCTCAACCGTGGCGGTAACCGTAGCTGCGTTGACCTGCTGGCTGTTGAGTCCCGGCATCGCACACCCGACACTGGTCGTGGAGTTGTACCCGACATCGGGCTGCACCAGCACCTTGCAGGTGCCGAGGACCTGTCGCGTGGCCGCGTCGATAATGGTGAACGTGGCGCTTGAAGGCGCCTGGGCGCCTGTCATCCCGCCCAGGTTCTTCAGCAGGGCCGAGACCGCGCACGGCGCGCCGCATCCGGACGTGTCGACAGACACCACGCTGTAAATCGGTGGAAGCGAGGAGAGGTTCGAGAAGTCGATCACGTCGGTCGGCGCGACGGTGCGGAAGTCCTGGTCGAAGTTCTTGAAATGAAGGTCGCCGTCGCTGATGCCATCGATGACCACGCCACTCTTGAGGTGAATGCGAAGCACCCGGTAGGGCGGACTGGCCACGATGAAGACGTCCGCTCGGGCGCCGGACAGCTCGATCGCGTCCAGCCCGTCGACCAGCAGATGATCGGTGCGCTGCGTCACAGCGGTACCGAGGAATGTCTCCCTAAAGGTGGCGCCGTCGGTGAAGTCGGACAGCTGAGGCAGAGTGTTGGACGAGCCCTTCCACCATGAATTTCCCGCAGCCTTGACCAGGTTCCGGGAAAGCGTGTCCTGGCCCATGTGCTGCGAGAGGAACTCCTTCCCGCGAAAGTAGGCGTCGCCGCCGACGGCGATCGCCTCCAGCTTCACGTCAGCCGAGCTGACCACCGCATGCTGGGTTATCGGTCGGGTCACCTGCAGGTCGATCGACCATTGGGCGTTGGATTCGGTGTAGGAGCCGATGATCTCAAAGCTCTTTGCCGCACTCAGCGTGTCCGCGGCGCCGGCTTCCAGGGCACGCGTCGTCGGCGACCCGATGCCGAAAGAAGAGTCACAGGCGCTGAACAGCGCGAGTCCCACCAGACACGACGCAAGGCGGAGGCCGGCGGACATACTTTGCTTTTGTAACGGCGGCCATACTCGGGCCGTTACCAACATATGACCGAAGCAGCGCGACGGTCCGCCATCCTGCGCGATCTGGGCGCCACGCCGGCCCGGCCGGCAAGGCCGACCGTGCGCATTCGCGGCAGGGAGTATCCCGTCATCCTGCCCAGCCTCCGAGACGCGAGGCTCCACGTCGCGGTGGTGCTGCTGACCCTACAGGTGCTGGGCCAGACCGTCCTCGGCTTCCGGCTCTCGATAGCGCAGATCCTCGCATGCCTTGCGGCCGGCGCCCTCATCGAATTCGTAGTCGCCTTTTTCAAGGACAAGGCGATCATGTGGCCGGCCAGCGGCTTGCTGACGGGAAACAGCACAGCCTTCATCCTCCGAGTCCCCGGCACCCTCCATGGCCAGTGGTGGAGCACTCGAGGGATCTGGATCTTTGTCGGCGTGGTCGCCTTGGGGATGGCGACCAAATACCTGATCCGTTGGCGCGGCCGGCACATCTTCAACCCGTCCAACGTGGCGCTGGTGCTGGCTTTCGTCGTTCTCGGGCCACAACGCACCGAGCCTTTGGACCTGTGGTGGGTGCCGCTGGGCCGGTGGATGATGCTGACCTACGCGATCCTCATCGTCGGCGGACTTTTGATCGCCTGGGAGCTGCGTCTGCTCGGGCTCGTGCTGGGCTTCATGACTGCCTTCGCGATCTTGGTCGCCCTCGCGCTTGCTCCGGTGCCGGACCACTGCATGGTCGCCAGCTGGCACGTGACACCCATGTGCGGAAGTTATCTCTGGCAGATCCTGGTCACGTCGCCGGAAATTTTGATCTTCGCCTTCTTCATGATGCCCGACCCCAAGACTGTGCCGGAGGGCCAGGTGGCGCGAGTCGTCTTCGGGGTGCTGGTCGCATTGCTGGCGGTGCTGCTGCTGGGCCCGACCTCGCTCGAGTTCTGGACCAAGACGGCGATCCTGGGTAGCCTGGTGGTCGCCTGCGCATTGCGATTTGCGCTCGTCAGCTTCCTGGAGCCACTGGAAGAAGGCATGAGATCCGCGGCCGGCTTTTTCCATCTGGGCCGCCGGCTGCCGGTCGGTTTCGCCGTCGCGATGCTCTGCGTGGGATGCGTTCCCATCGCTTCCGACCTGTCGACTCACGGACCGCAGCCCGCCGCCGGGCTCGCGGACGGCTCGACGCCGGCGCTGTCACTCAAGGTGGGACGAGGGCCGGCCACCGCGGGCTGGATTACGAAGGACGCTTCTGCATCTCTGCCGCCCATCGGAAATCTGGCCCCGGTTTCGGGGTCAGCGCGCGTGTGGGTCCTGCCGCCGATACCGACGCCGAGCATTGCACCCAACGTGACCTCGTTCAGCCCGGGCATCACATCGCAATACGCCGCCAAGATGGCGCGTGACATGGTGCTCGACCTCATCATCGAGTCCGAGGCGCGCCGCTCGCATGACCTGAAGCTCGCGGAGCTCGGCGCTTCGGAAGATGGCCTCAAGGAGTTCGTCGACGTGATCAATGAGGACATTGCGGCCGGCGTGATCATCCAGAAGACCTACACCTTCGACCAGATCAGCATCACCCTCTGGCTGCCCAAGTTCAGCAGCCAGGCGTCGCGATTGGTCGGGGTCACGCTTCGCGGCACGAGCACTCTTACGACTCGGGACGCTTCCGGCAACGTCGTGTCACAGAAAACAACGCAGTATCTGAAGACCTGGGGACTCGGGGTCTTCGCCCCCGGATGCTCCCCAAAGTCCGGGGACACATGCACCCCCTATTCGACTATCGCCACCGACTACACCCTGCAGGGACTGGCGCCCGCCCCTTAGCGGAGAGCTGCCCCAGGAATCCCGTCCGGCTCGTAGATCGCCGGCGGTTCGATGCCGAACGTGTCTGCAAGGCGGACGAACAGGCTGAACAACGCCGCCACATACGCCGCCTCGGCGATCTGCTCGTCGGTCCACCCCACATCGCGCAGGCTCTGCACCTGCTCATCCGTGACGCGATAGGCCGCCTGGCTGATCGTCCCGACAAATTCCAGCAGCAAGCGCTCAGGCTGCGAAAGGCCCGCAGCGTCGAGTTCACCGTTGCGGAGCGCCGCCGCCGTCCCCTCGAACTCTTTGCCCTGCAACTGCAGGAACCATGTGTGTGCGCTGAGTCAATACCTGCAGCGGTTGAGAGCGGACACGTACGACGCGACCATCTCGTGCTGGGCTCGGGTGAGCGCCCCGTCGGTGAAGTGCATGCGCGAGGCGGCCTGGATGGCGGCCAGGAAATCCGGCCGCAGGCTCATGGTCTTGATGATCTGAGCGACGATGCCGAACGGGCTCGCCGCTTTGGCCTTGGAGTATTCCTCGGCGAGAGGCCCTTCGGCGTCCGCCTCGTCGACCATCTTGATCCGGGCCATGAAGCATTAACGACCCCGGCGCTGGAAAAGTGTCGGCGACCTTACGATGGAAGGCGTGGCAGCGCCCCGCCTCGACGTCGTTGGAGTGATCGTCTCGGACATGGAGAAGTCGATCGCCTTCTATCGACGCCTTGGAGTGAAATTCCCGGAGCCTCACGATCCCGAGGGCCACGGCCACGTGGAGGCGACGCTGGACGGCGGCATCCGATTCGCCCTGGATACCGAAGACACGATCCGCTCTTTCGACCCAGACTGGACCGCGCCGTCAGGCGGCCATCGCATGGCGGTCGCGTTTCTCTTCGATTCCCCGGGCGCCGTCGACCAGAAGTTCGCGGAGCTGGTCAAAGCGGGCGCCAAGCCGTACAAGGAACCCTGGGACGCTTTCTGGGGCCAGCGCTACGCCCAGATCCACGACCCCGACGGCAACGTCGTGGACCTCTTCGCCGCGCTCAGCCGGTAGATCTACTCCGGGCCGTTCCAGCTCCAGCGAGGCACTGGCAAACCCGGTTCCACTTTCGCGTCGGCGGGCGCGTACGCAACCACCTCGGTGGTCGCCCGCTCCATGTAGGCGCGGAGCTGGGCCCGAAAGTCCGGGTCGTCCGGTAGGCCGACGTCGTCGGCGGCTTGCATGAAGCAGGCAACGAAGCGAGGCCCGTAGTCATCCCCCGAGCCGTGGCGCGCGTGAATTTCGAGCATCCCCGAGTGGCCGCCCAGCGATTCCGAGTAGCGCGGCGGCCCACCAAAAACCTCAGCCCAGTACGCGGCCAGGTGCTCGAGGTGATTTGGGTCTGCGCCATCGGAGAAGGGATGATTGAGCTCCGGGTCCTGCAGGCAGCGTTCGTGGTGCGCGGCGGCCAGGGCGAGGAAGGCCTCCTCCCCACCGGCGAACTCGAACATCGATGGCCGGGTCACTGACAATAGTTTCACCCACATGCCGAAGCTTCGTGTCCACAACCTCGCGATCTCCCTCGATGGGTACGCGGCCGGACCGAACCAGGACCTCGACAATCCACTGGGTCAGCGTGGACTCGAGCTACACGAGTGGGTGTTCAAGACTCGCTACTGGCAGCAGATGGAAGGCGGCGAAGGCGGAGATGAAGGTCTCGATGATCAGTTCATCGCGGCGGGCGACGCCGGCATCGGCGCCACGATCATGGGCCGCAACATGTTCGGCCCGATCCGTGGACCCTGGACCAAGGAGCAGTGGTCGGGATGGTGGGGCCCCAACCCGCCGTATCACCATCCGGTGTTCGTGCTCACCCATCATCCGCATGAACCGATCGCGATGGAAGGCGGGACGACGTTCAACTTCGTGACGGACGGCATCGAAGCAGCGCTCGAGCGAGCGTTCGACGCGGCCAATGGCGGCGACGTCAGGCTTGGCGGCGGTGCGGCGACGATTCAGCAGTACCTGCGGGCGGGACTGATCGACGAGATGCACCTTGCGATCGTGCCGGTACTGCTCGGCAGCGGGGAGCGCCTCTTCGACCATCTCGACGGCGGACCCGTCGGTT
>Ga0209117_1000737_pt1 | contig 12392 bp, 18 predicted proteins | sample BlaSpr_A8_OM2_M2_FD_187978 | JGI IMG/M metagenome (GOLD analysis project Ga0209117, IMG submission 187978) | Forest soil microbial communities from Thunder Bay, Ontario, Canada - Black Spruce, Ontario site 2_A8_OM2_M2 (SPAdes) (version 2) | ecosystem: Environmental > Terrestrial > Soil > Boreal...
CCGCGACTACGATTAGTGGCCGTAGCCGCTGTGATGGTGGTGGTGGTGGTGATGGTGATGGCGGACGTGATGATCAACGGCCTGCTCACGCGGCAGGTGATCGCTCCGGCCGACATCTGCGCCGCCGGTCCACGGCCCGAGCGCGCCGAGGCGCTTGCCGCGCGCTACGGGATCCACGCCACCACCGACAACCTGGAGGCCGTGGAGGGGGCCGAGATCGTCATCCTCTCAGTCAAGCCGCAGGGGCTCGCCAAGGTGCTGCCCCAGATCCACGGCAGCATCTGCCAGGAGCACCTCGTGATGTCGATCATTGCCGGGGCGCGCATGAGCTCCATTGGCGCGGCGCTCGGGCATCCGGCGATCGTCCGCTGCATGCCCAACCTGCCGTGCCAGATCCACCGCGGCATGACCATCTGGACGGCTACGAAAGAGGTTACGCCGCAGGCGCGCGCCAGCGTGCGCAGCATCCTGCAGACGATGGGCAAGGAGATCTACGTGCCCGACGAGCTCGACGTCGACCGGGCGACCGCCGTCAGTAACATCCGGGCAGGGACCGAGGCACCGAGCAGCAGCCGCATACGTTGGCCGAGATCCTGAAGCTGCCGCCCCCAGTAGTGCGCCGTCCCACACGCATCGAGCACGACGAGGGGGCCGGCTGCCTCTCGGCGAAGAAACGTAGGAACTGACGTCCGCGTCCGGTCCGGGGCTATGGCCCGCCGGGCTTGTAGTCTCTGCCGGCCACCGGGGCGCGAACCGAGATTTGTCGCCAAGCCGCGATCAACCGAACGGAGTAAGACGACTGGCGGGAACATCTCACTTACCCATACTCTTGGCGGCGATAACGACAAGCGCATTTACTTCGTCGTGACCGCCCCAAGCAGAGAAACAGGTATCGCGCTCTGCTCGCGGAAAGTAGTGTGCAGAGTAGAGAATCGCAGATCGCACAAATGCTGACTGTTCATCCTGATAGTAGGTCTTGAGGAGGTGTCGCTGTCCAGCAGAACCGTGCTTCGCAACTAGGAGCGCTCCCGCCGATCGCAACGCCTCACTTGATTCTCTTCTGGTAACCAAGCGAAATACAAAATCCACAAGCGGTGCCTGAAGCCTCTCGGCTGACATCAAGGCTGCAACTAGCCACAGGCTTTGAAATTCAAAGAGAAGCGCGCCAGATGTTAGTATCGCAGCAATCCGCGGGACAATGGCCTCATTGGCAACAACGCAATATTTGAGATACCGAGCGTAGATTTGAGCGAGACTCGGGTGTAGAGCGTAGTGGGCGAGAACGTAGTCTAAGGCAAAGTCATCTCCAGCTAATATGAAGCAGGGCACACAGAAGGCGTTGATCTTGAGGCGAGTCGATGGCGAGACGCCGGATAGGTCAAATAAGCTGTGTATGGCGGCTTGTGCGCTCTCCGCGCGCTTGACAGGTTCTTCGTCGTCAAAGTCCGATTGGTCCCAAGCTAAGGTATCGCGATAAAAATCACTTCGCGAATAGGCGGCCCTCGCTGCCTCCTTGGCTTGGAAGAAGAGCGTGTCTACCTCGGTTTCTTCTCGAATGAATCTACTCACCTCGAGAATCTGCGACTTCGATTCATTCATGCTCATCCCGTCCTTGCGTAGCAAGGACGTTAGTGCCTGAAGATGAAGTTGTGCCTCCCGTTCCGTGGTAAAGAAGATGCGGATGTCATCTACGTATCGGAGCAAAGTTAGCTGGTGCATCCTGTGTGCGGAATCGATGGGCAAGAGAAAAAAGGTGCCCAAGAAATCCGACGGCGCTAACCCTTGCAGAAGGCCGTGAGAGTCCTTTTGAGTAAACAACGACAACAGCCTCTCCAAGAACATTACGGCGGAGTGATTACAACCCACCGAGGAAAGCAGATTGATTAGGACATGCTGATTGAGACGCTCAAAGTATGCCGCAACATCGGCGTTGAGAACAAAAGCGAAGTCGCCACTAATAGAATGAGCTATTGTATGGCGTTTGAAGCCCTCGTATGCCTCCGATGCAGGCCAGAACATGAATCCCTGTGGATCGTCAGCGAGTAAGCGCGAGCTGAATACTTGCGACCGATCGAGGGCGCGCTCAGCTGTGGGTGCTATGAGATCTACGATAGCTTGGTAGGCGAGACGATCGTGCGGCCAAAGAATTGCACCGGGACGCGAAAACCCAGACTTCTTCGGTACCTCGAGGTAAAGAGGAAGGCGGGGCGCGAAGGTCCCGCTTTGCAGCATAGAACGGAGACTAGCATGGAGGGATTCAGCCGCGCGATGATAGATTGCCGTCAGATGGGGCGCAAAGATGAAGTCGGTCTCGGTGTCGTGAATAACGCGACGAAGTGCGAGATCGAAATTTAGTTGGTCTATAACCGCTCGATCGAGTCCCAGCGACGACGCCATCTCCTTAACCCTCCCGCGACGATTGAGCCTGCTGTCGGCGATGCGTCTTGCCGGCTCTTCCTCGGTCGCACTGCCTCCGACCGCCGGCGGATCGGTTGAGTTACAGGCGGCTTGCGATCGATCTTAGTAACCCCATGTAGATGGTTACTCGGCGGCCCCTACTCGCCAGCGGAGCCTTCAGAAAGGTTCCTAGCGACAGTACCCTTTTGTTGCCGCGGCCAAGGCCCGCTGTCGGAGGGCTCTTCGGGATCGCGGCAAGAACAGCATTCATCGTTGCTCGCGCTGCCGCGCTGCGATGCGCAATGAAGTCGCGCATCGCTTTCGCCGCATTTATAACAAGAAGATCCTCGTGACGTAGTGCCGCAAACTTCTGTGCAAACTGCGGCGCCAACCACGCCTGCGCGCGCTGCTGAAGAGCATCGGCAGATGGGAATGTAAGGTTCCGACCTGTGCGATCGAGCAGCAGCGGTATTTCCTGCGAAGCGATATGGCGATAAGATGAGAAACTAAGGCGGTCGGCATGCCACTGACCGAATTTATCTTTTATCGACTGCGCGATACGGGCGTTGGTTTCGGAAAGGAAGGCAGCGGGATCACGGTTGATATAGGCTCGGAATAGGTCTGCCAGCAAGCCCTCAAACGCTATGTAGGCCTGTATAAAGACGAGCTCTGAGAGCCGACTCAAGTCGGCCTTGCCTGTCGGCGTCTTGAGGATTCTCTCGACAGTCCGAACGTAAAAAACTAGGACGGCGTCCGACTCGGCGTCGAAGGTCCGCCTAATGGCCTCGGGATCTACTCTTCGCACAGGTGCTCCAAGGAGTTCTGGTTGCCTGATCTCGGTGGCAGATGTACCGCTCTCCAAGGTCCTCTGACTCGAAATACGCCAGTTTCCCTGCGATACAGGAAACGAAAGTGCCCTGACCACTCCCGATCACTGCGTCCAAAGCCTCGAGCAAGTCCATGTCTCGACCATCCAACCATGTATAGCGTCGGAGTACGCCGTATGCTTGACCGAAAGCACGCTTGCCCGAAAGAGAGCGTCAGCTAGCCGGTGATACCCAAGAACGTACTTTGGATTGAGTCCCGAGCTCTCGTCAGAGATCAGCACCGACCCGCCATGCTGGTATTTGCGAATACCAATGAGAATCCTGCAGAGGGCTGAAATCCAACTGTACTCAAGGCTTTCATTCCAGTGACCTCTTTGGTCATAGAGATCTCTTCCAACTTTCTCGCGTACCTGCTTCTGAAAATTCTTAATCGATAGCAGTAACTTCGAGTGCACGGGTCCGGAGCGGAATACCCTCTGTTCCAGTTTCAGCAGAGTGTCTTGCCTTAAACTACCCAACAAAAGGTAAGTCTTGTAAGCGGCGATTTCGCCAGTTCCTTGGATTACCACTTGAAACAAGCCCGGCATTTCTGGCCCACTTTCCGCCTCTCTAACGACGAATGCGCTGTAATGAACACTCTGATCAATAAGCCCCCATATCCGAAGCCTTCCCTCGGAGTCTGCGTCCACCGCGAGAGTCGATCCCCAAGGGATCAACTGCGGTCGAAAGCTTTACCAGATTGCTCACGTTCAGAGGCAGCTCATCTGCGAGGACGAAGAATTGCCACCGGTCGGCCACGATCCTCTCCGGTGGATCTGGGTCCGGCCGCTTGCGGTCGATGAAGGCCACCCGACAGGAAACAAACTGGCTCTCTTCCCGCCTTAGACTAGCAAAATAGAGTGCCTCGAATAGTCGCGTTAACACCTTGACTGGTGGAGGCCGCTCCTTGCGAGCGACCAACTGTGAGTGCACATGGCGCGCAAGATCTTCCGGGTAGCTTGCGGACACGGATTTATGCATGTTTCTTTGCATTTCTGAGAGCTACCTGGCTTCGGCACTCGCCAACCAAGGGTCTAGGAACCCCCCACCACCACTGTCACCTATTGTCACGTCCTGTCACTCATTGTCTCCAAGTGGCTGATTCACAGCGACTTCCACCGATCGCCGCAGTGACGATACTAACACGGGAAGCCACCTGATGACACTACTGGGCAACTCGGATTGCGGGATATGTGCGGGACGGTCTCCCGAGGCTCACCGCCGCTGCTGGTCCCGAGAACTCCTTCTGGCCGGGAACGCGGGAGTCGCGAAAACATCCCAGAAGGTATCGCGCCGGTACCGGAGCCTGAAACTCTCCTCCGCTCTCCGGGCCCATCGCGGCTGCAAGGACGATGTGATGATCTCCACGGGCACCCGGATCCAAGGCAGATTGTCCCCCACCAGAGCACGCAGCCACTTCACCAGCGCCCGGGCCCTCGTGCTCCCGCGATACCGTGGATAGACTCCGGCCCGCGCCAGCGTCTCCAGCACGTAGGCCTCGCCGTCCGTGATCCGCCTGGGATCCTCAGCCCCGCGCACCACCTCCGCATCGCCGCCAAGTTCTCGCCTGAACCTCGCCGCTTCATCGCGTAGCTGCGCGATAACCGCCATCGCCTTGCCGCGACTCCTCTCGACAAGAGGCAGCTTGGGGTCAAAGACGCTGCGCAGGATCGGACCCCAGGGGAACCAGGCCGGCGGATTGGGATCCATCGCTGGAGCGCCCAGTGTCAGCCTTTCAGCCTTGAGGGCCGGAGTTCGGATCCAGTGGTGTCGATAGACCGGAGACGACTCGAGGCGACCCAGGCTCAGGGCATAGGAGAATCCTCGAGCACAAAAACTGATCGTGTAGGCGGCGCACAGATGGAGAAAGGATCGGATCTCGGGAGCTTCGAGAAGATGAGTGTAATAAGCGGGCTCCCGCATCGTCCGTTCCCTCTCGAGCCGCAGGATCGCCTCGGCGAACCGCGTGAGACGCCCTTCGCGCAGCAGAGAATCCGCGACCGGTCCCGCCCGCAGGATCGCCCGCTCATGCGCCCTCATCGCCGCGCCGTCCTGGCCGCTCAGGTCGGTGAACTGGAATTGCACCCAACTTGCGGCCTGACCTGGCATCCCCTCGATGTAGTCGCTGAATCCCGGCTCCATCGCCTCGACCACGCTCGCGAAGTCATCGTCGTCGAGCTCCAGGTCGTGGACCTCCGTCACTCCCACGCTCTGTCGCCAGAGCTCCAAGAAGATGGCGCGGTAGCCCGACCCTTGCTTGGGTAGCGGCAGGACGAGCTGGGCGCCGCTGCAGAAAGCCGACACCACGGAGTCGAACGCCAGCTCCGCTCGCGGGTCCTCCAGCCCCGACGATGGCTCGATGAACGAGGAGGCCGCGACGAGCAGCGTCGTGTCCGCGGCGATCGGCGGCACGGCCTCGCGCGGCGCCACAAGCCTCCCGGAGCCCGGCCCCACTTTCGTTTCTCCCCTGACCTGCGCCGGCTGCATGACGTCTCCCTCCATCAGTGGCCGCTGCCGTTAGGTCGCCGCCGGTAGCACGCAACCCCCTCCCCGCTCACTGCCCGTCCCCCGACACTGTCCAGCATATAGGTACTTGAGTGTGCCTGGGATCGCTGTCCTGCTCTTTCCACCGCTGCCATCACCGCCCCGCCCGCCGGCACGCTATGGGCGAGGCTCGAGGGCACTCCGATGAGCAAGGCCAGCCGCCCGGGCGTGCCAGCCCGAAGAGCGCGCCGCTCGCGGGGTGGCGGATCGCCCAGCAGGAGGTCGTGGCAACGCCGGGCTCGAGCAGAGCCGCCCCGGCGGGGAGCCTCCCGGCCGAGGTCATCCGGGAGTGGAGGTGGGCGAGCGCGATCTCTCGTGCCGTCAGAGGGCGTTCTCACAGGACGCCCTCATCGTCGACGCGCCGCGCGGGCATCGTGAAATATGGGTAGCACCCGGTGAAGCCGGGAGCCCCGGCCGCGGGCTGCCGTAGGTTGCCCATCCACGCGGCACGCCGATTCGATTGAGCCGGGGGGCCAGCAACGCCCGGGGCGGACGTAGGTGCGCGCGATCCGCCGAACTTGCTGAAACTCACGTCTTTGTGCAGCAACTCTGCAGCTCGATCACGGTTCAGATTCTTGCTGCAGCCAGGGGCTGCGCTCAATAAGGTGAGCACAATCGCCGCCCTGATGCCATTACGGAAACGCCGCGTCCGCGCCGAGACAAGATGCACGTGCGAACCGGAGAAGCAACGTTGAGCAGGTGGCAGTCAAGAACCCGACACGCCGCTGCCATCGGCATCGAGCTTGCCGGGCGGCCATGCAACCGGCGTCGACTCCGGCCACCCGTTGGGAACCGAGACCCGTAGTGCCCTGACCAAGGGTCTCCGGCCCCCCACCCGACGAGTCCGAGGCGGCGACGGTGGGACGAAGCTCGTGTGGCTCTCAGTTCCCGAGCGCTCCAATCTTGTTCAAGCTTCGACCTAGACCAGCCATGAAGCCGCTCCCTGTCGTGGTGCCAATGCAAATGGGGAGTGTTCCGTCGCTCCCAAGAAATGAGCCCTGTTCGTGAATCATGGTCGAATGACTGGACACAACATAGATCCAGATTAGGGCCCATACCACCATCTGATAGGCATGATGCCCAAGCAGACGCGAATGTATGGGAAACTTGATTAACTCTGAAATTGGCTCGCCCATCGGCCGAATCAGCACGCATCCATAGTCTAGCGGCTTGCCTGGATCGTTTGTCAATATCATCTTACGAAGTCGCACCTCGTGCTCTCCAAGGCGTACCTGATCGAAGGACGCTTGGCGTGACACACCGGCTCGCCAGAGAAGCGAAAGCTGGAACAGTTTGAATGATGCGTAATCCACGCCAGGGATCTTAGCCACCCCCCCCGCCTTCATTTGCGAGAGGTCTGGCAGCCCGCGAAGAACTTCAGCAGCGTAGCGCTCGTATCTTGAGAGATGTTGTTCACATCCGGCACAGAGCAGATATTCACGTATTCCCTTTTGCAGTAACTCATGCTTCGCATTACTCTCTGGTTTCACGCCAAGCATGCGGTGCTTTTCATCATAGAGAGCACCGTAGAGGAATTCAGGCAATATATGCGACGCCCGTAGATCTCCTTCGGAGCGGCAGAGGCGACACGATTCGTTTTTACCGTTCACTTCCAACCTTCTATAGTGTGAGCGCGAGCAGCCGTCATGAGCTTGCGCCACAATGTCCGTCGCCTCGCCCACTCACGATTGTGCTGCCCGCACTCGTGGTGAGTGCGAAAGCACAAATAACCAGCAATCGTGAGCCTCTGAGTAACCATGATCTCTTCCTTCGACGTTGATCCTACGGTCATACCTCTCTATCCCCCAATCCCGGCAGGCCTTAAGGGGCGGACGCTTCGGAGCTTTCGTCGGTGTACAGGTTGACCTGCGTATTGAAACAGCTTCCCGAGGGGTAAAATTCCTTCCACCCGAGCGCCCTACCCGGCGTTCGCTTACCCGGCGCCGTGCCCCTGCCGCGCGAGATGCCTGAGCAGCTCGTTCACCCACCCATTTTTTCCGCCTCGACTCCGATCCACCTCGGAGAGACCTGGACCGATCGGTGCCCCGACCCGAGGTTGTTTTCTGGGCGGCCCGAGACCCCGCCACGCCGCTGCCACCTGCATCGAGCTTGCCGGGCGGCCATGCGACCGGCGTCGACTCCGCCCACCGACCGAAAATCGTCACCCAGAGTGCCCTGACCGAGGGTCTCAGGCCCCCCACCCGAGGCGTCGGGGGGCGCTTCCCTACGCCTCCCTGCTGCCGCGAGCGGGCCACGTGCTCGGAGGAAGCGAGGGACCTTGCTGCGCATGTTCCTGGACGCATCCGGTATTCTCAGACGGTCGCAGCGCTCACCGTCCCCTCCGGTCCCACACTGGTGGCGGCGGTCAAGGCGGGCCCTGACTCGGCATCCCAAGCCGCACGATACCGTCACGACCTGCCTTTGTCGTCGAAGCGAATCCCTCTCAGCGCTCTAAGGGCGCTGCTCTCGCCTCCCCAAACTATTGTCGTAGCCCGAGGAGGGCAACGCCGGGATCGAGGAGCGCCATGCCTCGGCAACCGGGGGCATCGAGCTCCCCCTTTGCTCCATAATCAAGTCCTAACCTCCCACTTATATCAGTAGGTCCCTCAAATGCTTTGGCAAGGTGTGGCGCTTGCAAAAAGAAGCAACAGGTGGAGTCGCCCACCCAGTGGCCTCGCTGATCTCCTTTACTTTTTCGTGAACCAGCTGCGGAAGCGAGCCATTCTGTGCAAGCTGCCGGATATCCATGCTATCGAAGACAATGACTGGCTTTCGAGTTCTTGCGTAGTACAGCGCTTGGCGGAGTCGACAGTCCTTGAGAGTTCGAAGCGAGCGGGATGATTCCGGCGTCGGAAATCCAGAAGCTCCGTTGAAAGTAAAGAACACGCCAAGGCCGACGTGCGGCAAATTGTGGTCCATAATTGCGCACAGTCGCGCGAAGACAGCATCATTCACTTTCTCTCCGGTGGCCTTGGCTTCGACAACCAAGCCGCGCCTCCTCTTTCGAAAATAACAGTACTTCCGCACCAGCTTCCAGTGCAGGTCCGAGCCCTCTACAAGAAGATCAATCTGCGGGCCAGCAGACTGAAAGCTCTTGATGGTGGAAGTTCCACTCAGGGCCATAAACGACAGCATGGCAATCATCTCCATGATCTCGCCAGCCCGCTTCCTCATCGTGTCATTCCTCGGCTCGGCCATCAGGTCATCCAGTTCAGTAATAAGGCCGGCCATCCGTGAGTCTGCGGTGTAGAGATACGAGGCAAGATGGTCAGATGCTGGATCACTGACATCAAGTTGCTTCATCCCAGCAATCATCTGCCGCACGAGTCTTTCCTGCGAGACGCTCATGGGCTCACACCATCTCGACCGCAACTAGCGTCCGCGCTTGGACATCAAACCTGAGCTCGTCGTAAGTATCAACTGAACGTTCGCACAGGCCGCAGGTCCACGGCAGTTGAGGAAACCCCTTCCCAAAAGGAATAGCTCCCGCCGGCACTCCGAGTTCGCACTCGTGATAGATAAGAAGCTTTGACTCAACCAGCTCCTCCGCTTCGAGAACGGCAATGATGGCTAGGCTCTCGGCTCGGCTGATGCCGAGCTTGATCGCGATCACATGGGGCATGATCTCTTCGCCGGGAGCCCGAAGTAGTGCGTTCATCCCTCTCTTCAGGATTTCGGTCATGAACGCCAGTCGATGGCCTATAACCAAACGCATCCGTGTTCTCTTGGGGCTAGAGATGCCCCAGAATAAACTCCTGAGCACTCTTGCTGCCGCCATAGGCTAGGCTGCACATCAAATGCTGGAGAGAATCCTCGTTTTCGAGCTCAGGCCGAAGTCCAAAGTAGCAATGGGCTCGGAATAGCTTGCCATACTTGCCGGCATCACGCCGGTCGATGCTGAATTCATATGAATTGGTGCCCCAATCGCGAATCATGGTACGAAGCAGGGCTCGGTCTATCTTTCGAATGTCCCGCTCGGCCTGAATGCCGACAGCCCCTGATGCCGATTCGGCCAGCTTCCTAGTGAGCTTTGCAAGTCCTTCGACATCGACCTCCGCCACGCCGGCCGAACGAGCGCTCAGGGCCACCCCGGAGCGCTCCGCGCGAATGCGGATGTGTTGCCAGGCATATTCCGGGTTCATCATGTATGCGCTCCAAAGATCGTCAAGAACAAGCTTGTGTAGCACCGGGTGCTCCCACGTGCCGCCCAGATCTCCTTCAAGATCAGAAAAGAAGAACGGAATATCGTTCCAAAATTGATACTGAGAAAGGCCACCATGTTCTTCCAATTCCTTGTGCGTAAAATTGTCCCATGATAGCGCCAGGTGGCTATCGGAAACCTCGGCAATCACCGTCCAGCGGATGCGGGCCTGTGTGGCGGTCTTGCCGCTAACGCGCCAGTGTGGGACCGTTTGGGTCCTTATGTACCAACGCGCATTCTGGTCCTGGTCAAGAACTGGACCGTACCACTGGTCGCCTCCGAAACTTGTAAGAAGCTGGTCTGGTGGTTCAAGGCGAGGCAAAACTTTGGGATTCCCAAGTTTCAGGCTAAGCCAGCGGCGGGGCTGTGTTACCCATGCGCGGAGTATTCTTTTTGGAGCAATGTTGCCATTTTCTAGTTGAGAGGAGAGTTCGCTTGCGTAGTCGTCCTTCCTTGCTCCTTTCCAGGATTTCACCAGTCTACGAAGTGTTACGACATTGAATTCGGGGCTTGCAAATAGGAACTTCGCGAAATCGCGACCGGGGGAATACCCAAGGTCAACGAATGCATTTAGCTTTGACTGTCCACCGGCTCGCGGCATACCGACTACCCCTCTGTTTTCATTCGTTTCGCGCACTTGATGACTATCTCCGAGACTGCCTTGCTCTTCCGCCGTGCCGCCGCCGAAGGTGTCGCCGGTGACGCCCCGCTCACGGAGCGTCCAGGCTGGCAGCTACCGCCGCCGGGGCTTGGTGCTGGATGGCGTGGTCCACTAGCGTGAGCTTCTCGGCGGGGGTTGCCCCAGCGACCGCGGCGAGGAGCACGGCAGGCTCCACGCCGCTGGCGGCGACCGCCGCGGCGAAACCGGGGGCGTCCTCGAGGACCTGCTCGAGCTTCCGGATCTCGAAACGCCGGAGCGCCCATGGCTCGGGCAGGAGCCGAATGACCAGGGCGTGAATCTCTTCCAGCATGCCCCGCGTTAGGCGGGGGTCGGTGAACTCCTGGTACAACCGGTGGCTTTCCAGCACCCGGCCGAGCACGACGCTGCGGCTGAAGGTCCCCCGGCCGCGGTGGGACCGGCCACCGCGCTGCTCGAGGTACTGGGCATGCGCCGCGCTGATCTGGAGGGAGATGGTGCTGCCTGCCATGGGACCTCCAGTGCAGCCAGGTGTCGGGAAGGTTCGCTCTCTGCTCGCGGCAGGAGTCTACGGCGGCCCACGCTCAGGCGGCAAGGAAAGCGGCCCCCGAGGCACGAGCCTCAGTCCATCGCCGGGCGACGGGCCGGCCCCGCCTCTGCCAACAAGTCCGATGGCGAGCTGCCGCCCTCTCGGCTGCCTGCCGGCGTCCAGGGGGAAGAAACTGTCCTGCTCAGTGTCACAAAACGCCACCGTCGCGTGACTACTAGACAGAGGCCACGCCCATCGACCTGCTGTCCGACGATGCGAGGACCCGACTCGTGACCGACGACCATCCGACTCCCGAGATGCTGGACCGGCTCCTGGCCGGAGCCTCGAGCAGCGACGAGTCGACCCGCGTTCTCGCGCATCTCTTGGGCCGCTGCGAGACCTGCTCCCGCTACGTCCGCGGCGCTCTCGCGCGCGCTGGACGCCCGCCAGGCGGTCCGGGAGCCTACGACCAGGCCTTTGCCGGCAGTCTCACGCGGTCTTCCGACGGGATCGCCAGTGTCCACGCCGACCAGCTCGAGGCGGCCGCCCTGTGGGCGACGATCGAGGGCACGCCCCAGCCGCTGCGCGGAAGGCTCATCGCGAGCGACCCGCGCTACCACACCTGGGCGATCGCCTCACGCTTCCTCGACGCCGCCGCCGAGACCCACTGGCAGGACAGCCCGGGCCGACTGGCCGCCTGCAGGCTCGCCCTGGCGATCGCCGAGCGCTTGCCCACGGCCGCCTACCCGCCAGGCCTGACCCACGATCTCCTGGCGCGCGCCTTGGGCAGCCTCGCCGATGCGCTGCGGCTCGCGCACCAGTAGTGAGGCGCAGCGAGGGGGGAGCAGCCCGCTCAGGAAAGGAGCAGGTAGGGCGTCCTTCCGCACACTACCGTCCGCGGCCTCCGGAGCGCCGCACCCGGCGAATCCCGATCTCAAGGGGCCGGCGCAGTCCCCGCGCCGGCCCCGGCACCTTCGGCTAGCAGAGCGAACCCGAGCCGGCAGCGAGCCGCTCTGCCGGCAGGTAGCGGCTAGCAGTGCCTCAGGGCGCCGGATCCCGTACCGGCAGCCTGCCGGCACTGCAGCCGGCACCAGGTCCAGCCGTCCCGGGACCGCGGTGGGCCGCCGCCGCGCCGGCCGGCCGTGTGCCGGCAGCGTGCCGCCCCCGGCCGCAGGTGCCAGCCGGCACCGTCAGCTGTCAGTTCGCAGGCCCGCTGCC
>Ga0209117_1000738_pt1 | contig 12385 bp, 11 predicted proteins | sample BlaSpr_A8_OM2_M2_FD_187978 | JGI IMG/M metagenome (GOLD analysis project Ga0209117, IMG submission 187978) | Forest soil microbial communities from Thunder Bay, Ontario, Canada - Black Spruce, Ontario site 2_A8_OM2_M2 (SPAdes) (version 2) | ecosystem: Environmental > Terrestrial > Soil > Boreal...
ATTGACGAGTGCCGCAAGATCGGCGTTCCGGTACGCGTCTTGTCGCGTGAGGAACTTGACGAAGTTGCCGGCAACGCCGCGCATCAGGGACTTGTGGCCGCGACGTCCGCAAAACAATATAGCGATCTCGATGACATTGTGGCGTCGCGTCGCGGCGAGCAGTCGCTGATTGTCGTCCTGGATGGAGTCGAAGATCCGCACAATCTGGGAGCGATCCTTCGCACCGCCGACGCTGCCGGAGCCGATGGCGTGGTGATTCCCGAACGCCGCTCCGCCGCGGTCACAGCTGCGGTGGCAAAGGTTTCGGCGGGCGCAAGCGAACATCTTGCGGTTGCCAAAGTCACAAACATCTCACGCGCTCTGGAAGAATTGAAGGAGAAAGATCTGTGGGTCGTTGGATTAGACGAGCGCGGCGAGCAAACTTACGATGCGGTTGACTACAAGATGCATTGCGCCATCGTACTCGGCGCCGAGGGCAAGGGACTGCACGATCTGGTGCGCAAACACTGCGATTTCCTGGTATCGATTCCGATGCTGGGGAAAGTGCCGTCGCTGAATGTGTCGGTGGCGGCGGGCGTGGTGCTGTACGAAGTTGTGCGGCAGAGGCGGCAAGCTGCATCCAAGAAAATATGAAGTTCCTCTGTGTCCTCTGTATCCTCTGTGGTTGCGCTTCGGCGGCGTGGGCCTTGGAGCGCGAAGCCTTCGCCATTGCAAAATACGACTTAGAGATTCGCCTGGAGCCCGAACAGCACAGGCTCGGCGCTCGCGGCAAGATCACATTGCGCAACGATTCCGGTCATTCGCAGAAGGTCGTGTCGCTGCAGGTTTCCTCATCTCTAAATTGGCGGTCGATCCGGGTAGACGGCAAGCCCGTTCAGTTTGTTTCGCAACCCTACATTTCCGACATCGACCACACCGGCGCGCTCTCGGAAGCGATCGTCACCCTGCCCGCGGAAATCAAGCCGAAAGATTCCGTGGAGCTCGAAATCGGCTACGAGGGCGTAATCTCGCTCGATGCGACGCGCCTGACTCGGATCGGCGTGCCCGAGGAAATCGCCAAACATTCGAGCTGGGACCAGATCGGTCCATCATTCACGGCGGTCCGCGGCGCGGGATACGTGGCCTGGTATCCGATTACAACCGAGTCGGCGGACTTTTCCGAGGGGAACAGTCTGTTTGAGGTGGCCGATCGATGGAAGGCGAGGGAAGCGCCAGCGGAAATGAAGGTCAATCTGTGCACGACATCCACCGGCCCGACTGTGCCGTACATCGTGATGAGCGAACCTCCCCAAAAAGGAGGAAGCGGCGGCGGTTATGACGGTCATATTTGTCGGGGATTTCGCTTCGAACAGATGGGCCCTGCTACTCCTACGTTTGCGATTGCCGAATATGTATCCGGGTCCAAAGCGCCTTTGATTTTGTTGAGCCTGCCCGGCCACGAGGCAGGAGCGGCAACATACTCCAACGCGCTCGAGCCTGCTATGAAGTTTGTGAGCGGATGGTTTGGCCAGCCGAGTGCGGACGTTACAATCGCCGATTTTGCCGATCCGAATTCTGCTCCGTTTGAGAGCGGCACGTTGTTGATGGCGTCGATGGCCGCGGAGGATTCGAAGCTTGCGGGAATCAACCTGGTTCACGAACTGGTCCATTCCGCTTTGCCATCGTCGAGGCCCTGGGTTTACGAAGGCTTGGCGCACTTTGCCGAGGCGATGTATCGGCAACAGCAAGGTGGCCGCCAGGCGGCGCTCGACTTTCTTGGACTGCACCGGGCGGCGTTTCTGGATTCGGAAAAGGAAGTGTCGGCCGCGCTGCAGAAGAACGTCGACCAGAAGGTCGTCGTGCAGAAGGTCGTCGAGCAGAAGATCGTCGGCCAACCGCTGGCCGGCACGTTTGATGAAACTTACTATCGCAGCAAGGCCGCGTATGTGTGGTGGATGCTACGCGACATGGCGGGCGACGACGCGCTGAAGCAGGCCGTTCGTAAGTATCGCGCCGAGGACGACAACAACAAAGATCCTAAGTATGTGGAGCGGCTGATCGAAGGCGCCGCCAAGCGCGACCTGGGCTGGTTCTTCGACGACTGGGTGTATGCGGATCGCGGCCTGCCGGATTTTCACGTTCAGTCGGTGCATCCGTGGAAGACGGACAAAGGGGTGCAGTTTATTACCGTAACTCTGGAAAACCTTGGCAATGCGGGGGCGGAAGTCCCGTTCACGATATTTTTTGAGGGCGGCGAGATCACGAAACGGATCGAGGTGCGCGCCAAAAGCACCGCCACCACGCGCGTAGAATTGCCCGGCACGGCGAGCGAGATCGTGGTCAACGACGGTAGTGTCCCGGAGAGCGATCTGACGAACAATGTGTTCAAGATTTCCGAGCCGTAGAAGAAGCTGTTAGCTCTTAGCCTTTGGCTTTTAGCTAAGAGCCAAGAGCCAACAGCGGTTTCTCCGTGGTAGATTTTCTTGTTCGCAATGAGCAATGAGAGGAGACAGTTTGCCCTACATCCAATTTCTCGGCGCTGCCGGGACCGTCACGGGCTCGAAGCATCTGATCAACACTACTTACGACTCGAGTGGCAAGCGGGGTTTCCAGATTTTGATCGACTGCGGACTTTTCCAGGGACAGAAAGAATGGCGCGAGCGCAACTGGCAGGACACACCGGTCCCGGCACGTGAGATTGATGCGGTTGTTCTTACGCATGCGCATCTCGATCACTGTGGCTGGATTCCGCGTCTGGTGAAAGAAGGTTTCCGCGGGCCGATCTACGCCACGCAACCGACCATCGATCTGTGTTCAGTCGTGTTGCCGGACTCCGGACACCTGCAGGAAGAAGACGCCGCGTTCTACAACAAAAGGAAGGTGTCGAAGCATGACCCGGCGTTGCCGTTGTACACGCTCGAAGAAGCGCAGGATTGCCTGAAGTACTTCAAGCCAGTCGTGGTCGAGCAAACCACGCAACTGAGTCCCGAGCTTGCGTTCCGCTTCGTGCGGGCGGCGCACATTCTGGGTTCCTGCATGGCGGAAATCACGCTGCAGACGAACGGCCGCAGCCGCCGATTACTCTTCACCGGCGACATTGGTCGGGTGCGCGATAGCGAAATTGCTCCCGGCAAGGTGGTGCATTCCGGGCCGCAGGAAAACGAGACCGCCGACGTGCTGGTCATGGAGTCCACTTACGGCAATCGGCAGCATCCCGCGACCGATCCTCGACCGCAACTCGCCAGCCTGATTCGCGATACCGCGCAGCGCGGCGGCAGCGTGATCGTTCCGGCGTTTGCGGTCGAGCGGACGCAGAAATTTCTTTTCGTGCTGAAAGAACTCATGGAGACGGGACAGATTTCGCGCGTCCCGGTTTATTGCGACAGCCCGATGGCGATCAAGGCCATCGAAATCTTCCTGAAGCACTCGGAAGAATACACACCGCGGGCCGCCGACTTGATCAAGAAATACGGCTCGCCGATCGAGTGGCCGGGCTTCACGTTTGCACAAACCGCCGAGCAGTCGAAGAAGATTAACGACAGCCACGATCCGTCGATCATCGTTTCGTCGAGCGGGATGGTTACTGGCGGCCGCATCCTGCATCACCTGGCGCAGAGGCTACCCGATCCGAAGAACCTGGTTATTTTTATCGGATTCCAGGCGCCGGGCACGCGCGGCGCAATTATCAAGGGCGGGGCGCCCGAGGTAAAGATCTTCGGCGATTTCGTGCCGATTCGCGCGCAGGTCGCGGCGCTTGAACAGTTCAGCGATCATGCCGATCCGCCGGAACTGTTGGAGTGGTTGCACACGTTTAAGAACACGCCGGGCGTGACCTATCTGGTGCATGGTGAGCCATCGGCTTCGTCGCAGCTGCGTGACCTGATGCAGAAAGAGTTGGGATGGAACGTTCAGGTGGCGGAGTATATGGGGAGGGTTGAGGTGAAGTAAGATTTTGTAATTGTGAAATCGGGTAATTTTGAGGTTTGCGCCCCGCATTGAAAAATCAAGCATGGGCCCTTACCCTTGTCAGCGGACAAATGGATAGATCTCGTCAGCGATCCAGTAATTTGCCAGAACAATTGCAAAGAGAGTTCCCATTAGCCACAGTCTCCAGCGCCAGTGTCTCCAGACGGGGCTAAGAGATGAGCGCTGCATTGGGATGTCCACGAAATAAGCGCCGCAGTAGCAGGCATTGGCTAGTAACGCCAGGATGGAGAGAAGTAGGAGCGAAGACAGGGTCAATGCTGTGCGGAAATGGGGCCAAGTCGCTACGAGCCATACAATAACTACCGTAGTGAGAACAAAGTTGTAGACCACACGCCGCGGCTCCCAAAATCGGATCGCATCAGCGAGGGATTCTCGAAACGAGCCAGAGGCTGAATTTCCAAAACCTTCTGGTGCAGTTCGATGTGCTGTTTCCATATAAAGAGGTCTCCCGCTCACGATGTCGCACTAGCGCTTTTAGGATAAACCTCGACCTGTATCAGTCAAGTGTCTCTAACTAACTGCGCATCGCGGAGCCCTACTCGATCGAAAACACAGCGTAAACAGTGGCGTCGCTCTTGACCTTCTGGGGGAAAAGAGTCAGTTTCGGCTGTTTGGCCGTCATCTCCGCTCGTGTGCCTTGAACCTCCACGGTCACGGTCTCCATGCCCCGGTACATCTTGGCCACCGGTGCGCGATTGCTCGCGTAGACCAGTTCTCCCAGCTTCGTCCCCAGCCCTTTTGCCATTTGATCAGCGATAGTCTTGGCTTTGGCCAATGCCGCTCCGCCTACTTTGGCTTGCAACGCGAGTGGATCGGCGACATTCCATTCCACGTCATCCACTTCATTGGCCCCAGCCCTGACAGCGAGATCGACAACTGCCTGCGCCTCAGAGGCAGATACGGTTACGTGCCACGACTGTTCCGCGACGAACTGACGTTCCTTTTTCATGTCTGCAGTCCACTTTTCATCGACCTCCGTGCGTGTCAGTCGCAGCTTCTCGGTTTCGATGTTTGCTTTCGGGACCTTGGCGTCCAAGAGCGCATTCGTAACTCGCTCGGCCGCCCGGACGTTTTCCTTAAAAGCCGCGTCCTGAGTAAGTCCATAATTGTGATACCCGATTGCGAGCACCGCTATTTCGGCATCCGCCGTCGTGGACTCGTCAGCGGTTACGGCGATGGTCTTATTTTGACGATTCACCTGGATATCCTGTGCAAGCAGCGATCCGGTGATGGCAATGACAGTTATCGCGAACAAAAGGAATCTCACAGAATCCTCCAAATTTGGCGTCACGGACGTTGTACTACAGAGAGGGGAAGTGGAGAAGAGCGATTTTAGTAAGTGGAATTCGAGAACTTTTCCAGTGCGTCCAGCTTTCGCTCTGCTGCACCCGAATCGATCGCGGCGGCCGCCAGCGGCACCGCATCGCGCAGGTGATCCGCCCTTCCCGCGGCGACGAGGGCGGCGGCGGCGTTGAGCAGCACCACGTTACGGCGAGCCGATTTGTTTCCGGCCAAGACTTCGCGGATCAGGCTGGCGTTGTGCGAGGCGTCTCCGCCGGAGATATCGTCGAGCGGGGCGCGCTGCAGGCCGAATTCCTCGGGCGTGACTTCGTAACTGTGAACTTGTCCCTCGCGCACTTCGGCGATGCGGGTGGGGGCGGTGATGGTAATTTCGTCGAGGCCGTCACTGCCGTGGACGACGAGCGCGCGACGCAAACCTAACATGCTGAGCGCTTCTGCAAGTTTTTCGACAAGATCCGCGGAATAGACGCCCACGACCTGGCAGGTGGCGCGCGCGGGATTCGTCAATGGCCCTAGCAGGTTGAAAACCGTGCGCAGATGCAATTCGCGGCGGGCGGTCTGTACGTACTTCATCGCCGAATGCATGGCGGGGGCGTAAAGAAATGCCATCCCTACTTGTTCGAGGCAGGCCGCGATCTGCGCCGCCGGCAGGTGGATGTTCACGCCCAACGCTTCCATCACGTCGGCGGAGCCGCACTTCGAGGTCACGCTGCGATTGCCGTGTTTGGCGACGCGCACGCCGGCTCCGGCGACGACGAACGCCGTCGCAGTCGAAATATTGAATGTGCTGCTGGCATCGCCGCCGGTGCCGCAGGTATCGACGAGTGCGTCGCGCCCAGTGCCGCTGGCGTCGAGGACGGAGCCGGCGTGGAGTTCGAGTGGAATGGCGGCGGCGCGGATGGCTTCGGCAAATCCGACGATTTCTTCGACCGTCTCGCCCTTCATGTGCAACGCCACCAGCAGGGCTGCAATTTGAGCGTCAGAGCATTGGCCGGTGAGGACTTCGGTCATGACCGCGTGTGCCTCTTCGCGGGAGAGCGACTGACGGTGATTGGCGATGCAATGGAGGGCGTCGAGGATCATGATCTCCAGCCAAGGGTAGCACTGATCACTGTTGGTTGTGATCTTCGCCGTTTGCACCAATTGTTCTGCCTTCTATAAAATTAGGAGTTTGCTGCACGTTGTCTGAAGCCGCAAGCGGAGTCCTCTCGGGTGTCCATTAACGGCGGTTGCCGCAGCTAGTGATCGCGAACGACGAACGACCAACGACGGCTTTGGAATCATTATGAAAATTCATGAGTATCAGGCAAAAGGAATTCTGAAGAAGTATGGCGTTGCCGTGCCGCGGGGAATGATGGTGGCGACACGCGAAGAAGCTGAGGCGGCGGCGAAAGATATTCTCGGCTCCGGCGCGGCGGGAGTGGTGGTCAAGGCGCAGATCCACGCCGGCGGACGCGGGAAGGGCGGCGGCGTGAAGATCGCCAAGTCGGTGGAAGAAGCGGGCGAGATCGCCGGCAAGATGCTGGGCATGAAACTGGTCACGCATCAGACGGGGCCGGAAGGGCGCATCGTGCATCGGTTGCTGGTCGAAGAGACGTTGCCGATCGAGAAGGAACTGTATCTCGGCATTCTGGTGGATCGCGGCGAAGGCAAGCCGGTGTTCATGGCGTCGGCTGCGGGCGGCATGGATATCGAGCAAGTGGCAGCCGAGAAGCCCGACGCGATCCTGAAGCAGTACATCGATCCGGGCATGGGCCTGGAGCCGTTCCAGGCTCGCAAGATCGCGTTTACGCTGGGGCTGAAGCCGCAGCAGATCAATCCTGCAGTTCAGTTCTTGACCGGCCTTTACCGCGCGTTCCTGGAAACGGATGCTTCGCTGATGGAGATCAATCCTTTCATCAGTTGCACGGATGGCCGGTTGTTCGCGCTCGACGCCAAGTTGACCTTTGACGACAACGCGCTCTTCCGGCATGCGGACCTCCTCGAACTGCGGGACATCACCGAGGAAGATGCGCTTGAAGTGGAGGCGTCGAAATACAACCTCAACTACATCAAGCTCGACGGCAACGTGGGCTGCATGGTGAATGGCGCTGGCCTGGCGATGGCCACGATGGACATCATCAAATACGCGGGCGGCATGCCGGCTAACTTTCTGGATGTGGGCGGGAGCGCAAACGCGGAGCAAGTAGCGCACGCGTTTGAAATTCTGCTGAGCGACAAGAGTGTGCGCGCCGTGCTGATCAATATTTTTGGCGGCATTCTGCGCGTGGATATGCTGGCTACCGGGGTGGTCGAGGCGGCGAGGAAAACGAATATCCAACTGCCGGTGGTGCTGCGACTGGAAGGCACTAATGTTCAGGAAGGCAAGAAAATCCTGATGGAGTCGGGACTGAACTTCACGGTCGCAGAGACCATGAAAGATGCGGCCGACAAAGTTGTAGCGGCGGCGAGAGCTTAGTGTAGAGACGCGGCTTGTCGCGTCTGGGTTTCGGTGTGACGAAACACGCGGCTTGCCGCGTCCCTACGGGAAAAAGCTTTTTGAAAGTGAGCAATCATGGCAATCCTGGCTGATAAGAGAACTCGATTAATTGTGCAAGGTCTGACGGGCCGCGAAGGCACCTTCCACGCGAAGGCTTGCGCGGCTTATGGCACGCAGATTGTGGGTGGCGTAACGCCCGGCAAGGGCGGGACGACGCACGAGGGCTGGCCGATCTTCAATACCGTTCAGGAAGCGGCGGACAAGACGGGGGCGAATGCCACGGTGATTTTTGTGCCGCCACCGTTCGCGGCCGACGCGATTATGGAAGCGGCCGACGCTGAAATCGAACTCATTGTCTGCATCACCGAGGGCATCCCGACTTTGGACATGGTGCGCGCCTGGGAATTTCTGCAGAACCGGCGCTCGCGTCTGATCGGGCCGAACTGCCCGGGCATCATCTCGCCGGGTAAATGCAAGATCGGTATCATGCCAGCGGAGATCCACAAAGAGGGCAATGTCGGAATCGTGTCGCGCTCGGGGACGCTGACTTACGAGGCGGTGCAGCAGCTTACCCAGCGCGGAATCGGGCAGTCGACGGCGATTGGCATTGGCGGGGATCCAATCATCGGCACGAATTTTGTCGACGCGCTCGATCTGTTTAACCGCGATCCGCAGACCGAAGCCGTGGTCATGATCGGGGAAATCGGTGGCAACGCGGAGGAGACCGCCGCGGAGTTCATCAGGACGCACATGAAGAAGCCGGTCGTGGGCTTCATCGCCGGACAGACAGCGCCTCCCGGACGCCGTATGGGCCACGCCGGCGCGATCATTTCCGGCGGCAAGGGCACCGCGGCCGAGAAGATTGCTGCCATGGAAAAGGCTGGCCTCAAGGTCGCGAAATCGCCGGCCGAGATCGGCGAAACGCTCGCGGCCGCACTGGGAGTGAAGGTGTAGGAGCAATCAGCCGTCAGCTTCAGCCAACAGGGAGCGGATAGGTTTCTGCTGAGACCTGACAACTGAGACCTGAGACCTAACTTATGAAAACACTGCAACGCACACTGACCATCATCAAGCCCGACGCGGTGAAGAAGAACGCGGTCGGAGACATCATCGAACAGTTCGAGAAGAATGGCTTCCGCATTCTGGCCATGAAGATGCTGGAAATCTCCCAGCACCAGGCGGAGCAGTTCTATGCCGTCCATGCCAGCAGGCCGTTTTATAACTCGCTGACCAAATTCATGTCGAGTGGACCGATCGTGGCGCTGGCGCTGGAGAAGGAAAACGCCATCGCCGATCTGCGCAAACTGATGGGCGCCACCAATCCGGCCAGTGCCGAGGAGGGCACCATCCGCAAGAAATGGGCCAGCGATATTGAGCACAATGCGATCCACGGCTCCGATGCGGATGAGACGGCTCGCTTCGAGTTGAGCTTCTTCTTTGCGGGTTACGAATTGACGCAGTAAAAGCAGTTCCCAGTTCTCAGTTCTCAGTTCCCAGATGAGATTGATCTGATGACGGGGTTTTTCCGAGAACCGGGAACTGAGAACTGAGAACTCCATGCCCTTAGTTCAAGTCACCCTGCTCCAAGGCCGCACGGCCGATCAGAAGCGCAACATCGCACAGCGCATTACCGATGCGCTGGTGGAAGAAGCGGGTGCTCGCCGCGAAGCCATCGTGGTCTCGTTCATTGAAGTGTCGAAGGAAAGTTACGCTTCAGGCGGGGTGCTGATGGCGGACAAGTAAGAAGGTCGTGATCCGGTTTTCTGAGAACTGAGAACCGGGAACCGAGAACTCCCCAGTTATCCCAGCGGCTCGAACAAATGCCCCTCAGTGCGATCGCCTAGCTTCGGCAAATCCTTCTTTGCCATCTGCAAAAAATGCGGCGACGTTCGGTGTGCTTCGAGCGCGGCATCGTCTTTGTACTGCTCGTAGACAAAGAACCGGCGCGGATCGGTCTTGTGCTTATGGACCTGATACATCAGGCAGCCCGGCTCCTTGCGCGACTCCGCGGAAAGTTTTTCAAAGATCGCAGCCACTTCGGACTCGCGTCCGACTTTTGCCATCCAGGTTACGGCCAGCACCACCATCCGTCGCTCCGTTCTACAGTGAAGTCCAGACCCTAAAGGGGCATCTCATTTAGAAGTCTTACGGCATCGCTAAAGCGATGCCCTGACACGAAACCTCGCCCGATACCATGCCTGATACGAAACCCCGCCTGACACAATGCCTAACGAAACCTGGAACTGCCACCGCGCCTTGCTGCTAAGCTCGTCTCAGGAACCAGCCAGACCCAACGCACTAATGAATTCATCTACCAAAATGGTCTGCTCACGATCAGGTCCGGTAGAGATCATTCCCACTCGCGCGCTCGTTTCTTTTTCAATGAAGGCGAGATATTCGCGAGCAGCTTTGGGCAGTCCTTTGACTGTCCGAATATCTTGCGTTGGAGTGGCCCAGCCCGGCAGCTTGCGGTAGACGCATTCGATTTTTTCGTATCCACACGCCTGCGCTGGCACTTCGTCCGTTTCCTTGCCGTCCACTTTATACCCCACGCAAACCGGAATCTCTCTCAGGTGGTCGAGCACATCCAGCTTGGTCACCACCAGCCACGAGATGCCATTAATCATGCCAGCGTAGCGCAGCAGAGGCAAATCGAGCCAACCCGTGCGCCGGGGACGCCCGGTGACAGCGCCGAATTCGTTGCCGCGTTTGCGCAGATCTTCTCCTTCCGCACCGAGGAGTTCGCTCGGGAACGGGCCGCTGCCGACGCGGGTGCAATAGGCTTTGGTGATGCCGATCACCGTGTCAATCGATGTCGGCGGCACGCCGGTTCCGGTTGCGGCGCCACCGGAAGTGGAGCTCGAAGACGTCACGAAAGGATAAGTACCATGATCAATATCGAGCATGGTCCCTTGCGCCCCTTCAAAGACGATCGACTTACCCTCGGCCAGAGCGCGGTTCAGCAGAAGAGCAGTGTCGCGCACAAAGGGTCGAATCTTTTCGGCAGCGTCCGCGTATTCCTCAAACATTTTGTCAGCATCAAGCGGATCAGAATTGAACAGCGCGTGCGCGATCATGTTTTTCTCGCGGCAGGCGTTCTCAATGTGCGTGCGCAGCAGCGTGGTGTCGAGCAGGTCGGCGGCGCGCAATCCGCGGCGTCCCATTTTGTCTTCGTAAGATGGGCCGATGCCGCGTGAAGTGGTTCCGATTTTCACCCGGCCGGGAGCGTTTTCCGACCCCAGCTCCATCATGCGATGGTAAGGAAGAATGACCTGCGCGCGGTTCGAGATGAAAAGGTTGCCGTCAACTTTCACGCCGGCGGCGCGCAGGGAGGCAACTTCCTTCAGGAAGGCCAACGGATCAAGCACCACGCCGTTGCCGATGACGCTGGTACACTCGGGCCGCAGAATGCCGCCGGGCACGAGCTGAAGAATGAATTTTTTTTCGTTGATGATGACGGTGTGTCCGGCGTTATGGCCGCCGGCGTAGCGCGCGACGACCGAGAAAGTCTGCGTGAGTACGTCGACAATCTTGCCCTTGCCCTCGTCGCCCCACTGGGCTCCGACGATGACCGCAGTTCTGCCTCTGCTCAATGTTTAACTCCACTTGGAATATTGCGCGACCGTCAGGCCGCCCCATGGTCGCACACACTGGTTGCGCCGCTGCTGGATTGACTGAAAAACTGGGAAGATCGGCGGAACTCGGTGTGTACGCTCTAGCATACCGAATCGGGCTGTGGAGGAGCAAACCTCCGAATCGGCGGAAGCTTCCGTAGCGACAGCCGCCTTCGGCTATCCAGCGGCGCGCAGCACGACCACGTCGATCTTGTATCCTGACAGCGTGCCCGAACTCCCCGAGGTCGAAACCATTGCGCGAGGCCTCCACACGCGCCTAGCCGGGGACACGGTCGAATCTGTCTGGATCGGTTCACGTAAGCAGCCGCTCAAGTCACCGGCTGGCGCCATCGCTTCGACGCTTGAGGGCAAGCGGATCATACGCGTGCACCGTGCGGGCAAGCACATCGTGTTCGATCTGGAGCAAGGATCACGGCCGAAGAAAGGCGGACGCGCCGTTCACGGTCAGACCCGGCAAGCCGCGTCTCAACACAAGGACGACCCACCGCGGTCCGCTGCTCAGACGGCGCAGTGGGTCGTCCATCTCGGCATGACCGGGCGCATGGTCGTTTGCGAACCTGCGGCGGAAATCGCAAAGCACACTCACCTGATCGCGAAGCTGGCTTCGGGGCGTGAACTGCGGTTTATCGATCCGCGGATGTTTGGCAAGCTGAGCGTTCATCCTGGCGGCTTCGATCCCGGTGGAGTGGAACCGCTGGAGGTGAGCGAGGAGCGGTTCATCGCACTTTTTCGCGGGCGCAAGACTCCGATCAAGAGCGCGCTTCTGAATCAGAAGTTGCTGCGCGGCGTGGGCAACATTTATGCCGACGAGTCGTTGTTTCGGGCTGGCATTCGTCCCCGTCGGCGGGTGGCGGCCATCGCGAGGGCGCAGTTGGGCAAGCTGCACCGGGCGGTGCGGGAAGTGCTGCGCGAGGCGATTGCGCTGGGTGGATCTTCGATTTCCGATTACGTGGACGCCGATGGAGAAGAAGGATTCTTCCAGCTCCAGCATCGAGTTTATGGC
>Ga0209117_1000739_pt1 | contig 12381 bp, 10 predicted proteins | sample BlaSpr_A8_OM2_M2_FD_187978 | JGI IMG/M metagenome (GOLD analysis project Ga0209117, IMG submission 187978) | Forest soil microbial communities from Thunder Bay, Ontario, Canada - Black Spruce, Ontario site 2_A8_OM2_M2 (SPAdes) (version 2) | ecosystem: Environmental > Terrestrial > Soil > Boreal...
CCCGCCGGATCGCCCGGCGTGGCTTCGAGTAGTCCAAGGAGGGCGCGCGCCTAAAGGGCGCCCTCGGGGGCGGATCTGGCTTATAATGTTGCTCAAAAGCCCGAGTGAGCCTGAGCAATCGGCTGACACCGAATGCGTGCAAGCTGATTCCAAACGACGAAAAAGAAACGGCCCCAGCGCAGGACGACACTGAGGCCGCTTGTGTCGGAACTACGACTGGTGGGGGGACCCCGGGGGGCTGCCAGCCGAGGTTCTTGCACTCGGGTGAGAGAGTCCAAATTGCTAATCCACGAATTGTTCCAGCAATCCGGATTTTCTTCGAACCTTGGCCAGCCAGCCGAATTACCTTGCCCTGCTCTTCAGGCGTAGGATCACGGTCAGGCTTTTCCCCTGTCGCTATATCGATGATCGATTTGGCCAGCTGGTTGGGGTCCCCCTAGGGCGTTTGGGGGTCATTTGCTGCCCTTTAGCTTCTCACGTTGAAGGAAAAGCAGGGCGGCTATTCCAATCGGCCAACCTATCATCAGTGTAATTTGCCATGCGTTGAAAGCGCGGTACTCGGCAGCTGTGTGGGGCTGTCCCTGCTTTCCGCAATAGCCGCTGGGGCATTCGCGGATAGGCAAGTCGGGATAGCGAATTAGTCCGTAAACGAACAGCACAACCATCACCAACCCGATTATGTAGGTCAGCAATTGTGCTTTCAGCACATGCTGTTGTTTCGGAGTTGAAATCGTCATTCCACGAATATGCGCCTATGGCGGGCCGGTTCAAGCCGGATTTGGCTGCAGACCGTCTAAGTGGGTACCGGAGACAGGGGATGGCAACCTCTCGCACGGGAGCCGGAAGCGAGGGGTTCGAGACCATCGCTTTGGTGATATCCCAAACAGGTTTTCCAAATTTTGGCTCGTGTATCCATGGATTCCATGGACCCAATAGTGCACCGTCGTCGCGAATATTGACGAAGCTCTGGAAATTCTTCGCGATGCCGCCTCGCATATCGTCGTAGAGCGGCTTTTGTTCTGTGCTCAACTCTGCAGGGGGAATAATGGGAAGGCGCATGGTGTTGAACTCCAAACAGACCATTGATCGTATCGACTGTGCATCGCGCCGATCTCGCTGACAAAGGAATAGAAGGTGACGGTTTGGGCGCGCACCCCTAGTGTTTGTCGTCATGTCTATTTTCGTGGCATGTCATTTGCTTGCTGTTTGGTTCGCTCGCCATTGACTGGATCATCGAGTGCGCCGTAGCCTTTGGACCGCAGCGACCACAATGACGCTGCCCAGGCTGCATAAGAGTCCTCCGAATTAGAATCGAAGTGGAGTTTCTTACATGCCGAAAAATCTCACGCGCCGCCAAGCTCTTGTTCTTCCCGTCGGTATCGCCTTGGGAAGCTTCGCAAGCCGCTACGCGATGGCAGCAGACCCTGTCAAAGTCGGTTTGGTTGCGGCGCTTTCCGGACAGTCCGCGAAGTCGGGCGAGGGGATCACCCGCGGCCTCACCATCGCCATCGACGAGATAAATGCGGGCGGCGGCGTGCTAGGTGGACGCATGCTTGAACTAGTCCGCCGCGACGACGAGTCGAACCCGGCCAAGGGCCAGACCGCGGCCCGCGAGCTGATCGACAAAGAAGGCGTCGCCATTCTGTTCGGAGGCATCGATAGTCCTGTCTCGCAGGCGATCGTGCCGCTGGTCAATGCCGCGCATGTGCCGTTCATGGGCGTGTGGGCTGCGGCGACGAATATCACGCGCAACGGCGCCAATCCAAACTACGCTTTCCGAGTTTCAGCGGTCGACGTGCTGGTGGATCGCGCATTGATCAAGCACGCGATGGCGAGCTTCGGTGCGAAAACACCGGGGCTGATGCTGGTCAACAACGGCTGGGGTGAATCCAATCTCGGCGGTTTGACCGCGGCGGCGGAAGCAGCCGGCATCAAGCTCGCGGGCTCGGAAAAGTTCGAAGACAAAGATGTCGACATGACGCCGCAGCTGCAGCGGCTGCGCGAGGCGGGGGCGGACGCCGTGATCCTGGTTGGCAATGCCGCGCCCGGTGCGCAAGTCGTTAAATCGCTGCAGCGATCGGCGTGGCCGGTACCGGTGGTATCGCACTGGGGTATATCCGGAGGGCGCTTCCCCGAGCTCGCGGGATCCTGGGCAGGGAAAGTGCATTTCATCCAGACGTATAGTTTTTTCGGGCCGCAAAACGATGTCGGCAAGCGCGTGCTCGCGGCGCTGATGGCCAAATATCCCGACATCAAGGGCCCTGGCGACGTTACGCCGCCGGTCGGCGTCGCCAACGCCTATGATGCCATGCAACTGACCGCGCTCGCACTTACCAAAGCCGGCTCGAGCGATGGCGACAAATTACGCGAGGGATTTCTGAACATCGACAGCTATCAGGGGCTGATCAAGAACTACACGAAACCCTTCACGGACGCGAACCACGACGCGTTGAATGAAAACGACTACGTTATGGTCCGTTACAACGGAGATCAGATCGAGCCCATCACGGGCTGACCGATGCTCGTGACCGCACTTGTCTCGGGACTCAGTCTCGGCAGTATCTATGGCCTTATCGCGCTTGGTTTCACACTGACCTTCGCCGTCTCCGGCACGGTGAATTTCGCGCAAGGGTCCTCAGTGATGCTGGGGGCCGTGATATGCCACGCGCTGACAATGGGAGCACACTGGCCGATGATCGCTGCGGTGCCCGTGGCGTTATCGGCCTGCGCAATCTGGGGCATCGTGGTCGAGCGTATCGCGGTTCGGCCTTTCGTCACGCGCGGCACCAACTCCTGGCTGATGGCGACCGTGGCGCTCGGCATCGTGCTCGACAATGTCGTAATGGCGCTGTTTGGCAAGGAGCCGCGAGCCCTGCCATCCGCTTTGGCAGACGATCCCTGGATCATCGGCGGTGTCGGCATCTTTCCGTTGCAGGTTTTGATTCCGGCGGTCGGATTGGGATTGGCGTTGCTGGTCCATCTCGGAATGCACCGAACAGGGCTCGGGCTGAAACTGCGGGCGGCCGTCGAGAACCCGGATGCTGCGCGGCTGATGAGCATCGACGTGACATTGCTGATCGCGCTCACTTATGCGGTCGCCGCGCTTCTCGCCGGGATCGGCGGCATATTGATCGCGCCCCTATACAACGTTGCGTATGACATGGGGACGTTGTTCGGCATCAAGGCTTTCGCCGTGGCTATACTCGGCGGTCTCACCAATCCTTGGGGTGTCGTGATCGCCGGACTGGCCTATGGTTTGGTGGAAGCTTGCGCCACGACATGGCTTGGTTCCGGCAGCACCCAGATCGTCACCTTCACCGCCGTCATCGCGGCGCTTGCACTGGCGCCGTCCGGATTGTTCGGCGGCCGGACCAAGGTGCGCGTATGAGGATCATTGTCATCGTGCTTGCCGCGGTGCTGGCCGCGGGCGCCGTTGCAGTTTGCCTGTTCGCGCCCGGCTACTACGCCTACTTGTTGGGAACTCTGGCGATCACGACGCTGGTCGGCGTCGGGTTGAATGTGCTGCTCGGGCTCGCCGGTGAAGTGTCTCTCGGCCAGGGCGGGTTCCTCGCGCTCGGCGCCTACGGCGTGGGAATTCTCACGACCAAGGCTGGCCTTGGTTTTTGGGAAGCTTTGCCGCTCGCCGTCCTGCTGGTCGCGGCGATATCGGCGGTTCTCTCGGTCCCGGCGCTGCGGGTCACCGGTCCTTATCTTGCGATGGTCACCATCGCTTTCGGCTTCATCGTGGAATCCGTCTCGGTCGAGTGGAGAAATCTGACCGGTGGCGCGAGCGGTCTCACCGGCATTCCCGCCCCCTTCGGTACCGGCGGCACGGCGCTATTGGCTTGTGGATTCTGCGTCCTCGCGCTCGCATCGTTTCATTATTTTGCGCGAAGCCCTCTCGGCCTGGCGATGCAGGCAACCGCCTCGGCGCCGGCGGCGGCGCGCAGCATCGGGATAGGCTCGTTGCCGGTGCGCACCGCGGCTTTTGTGTTGGCCGCCGTGGCGGCCGGTCTGGCTGGCGGACTGCAGGCGGCGCTGACCGGCTTCATTGCGCCGAGCTCGTTTCCGTTTTCGCAGTCGATCCTGTTTCTTCTTGCCGTGGTTCTTGGAGGCGCCGGCCGTGCCCTGGGTCCGCTGGTTGGGTCAGCGGTTGTCGTGCTGCTGCCGGAGCTGCTCGCCGGCCTCGCAGAATATCGCCTTCTGGTTTTCGGCGCTGGATTGTTGATCGTGCTTTGGATTGCTCCGGGCGGGATCGCCGGCGCCATTGCGCGCTTTGTGATGCGGGGAGAGTCCGTTTCCGCTTCCCCGTCGAATGTTGATCTGGCTCTGTCTCATATCGCGAACGCTGGCGGCAGTCTCTTGGCCGAAGGGGTTCGCGTCGCGTTTGGCGGAGTCGTCGCGGTCGCGGGCGCAGATTTGAACGCGCAGTCCGGCCGCGTGACCAGTGTGATCGGTCCCAACGGTGCTGGCAAAACCACGCTGCTCAATCTCATCAGCGGGTTCCAGCATCCGGATTCCGGGACCGTAAGGGTTGGAAGCCGCGAGATCACTGGGCAGCCCGCGCACGACGTCGCGCGCGCCGGCCTTGCGCGCACCTTTCAGACCGCGCAGCCCTTCGGGAATCTGAGCGTACTGGACAATGTCCGCCTTGGCCTGCTGCGCGGCGCCTGGCGGGGTGAAGGGCCGACGGCACTGGCGCGCGCGCTGCTTTCGCTAGTTGGCTATTCCGGACCGGAAACCAAGCTGGCCGCTACGCTGTCGCATGTGGATCGCCGATTGATCGAAATTGCCCGTGCGCTGGGTACCGCGCCCGCCGTGCTTCTGCTGGATGAACCGGCTGCCGGGCTCGATGACGCCGACACGGTCAAGCTGGGAAGTTTGCTGCAGCGTCTGGCGCGCGCCGGTCTTGCAGTCGTACTGGTCGAACATGACATGGCGCTCGTGATGTCGATCTCCGACGAGATCGTGGTGCTCGATGCCGGACGTCGCATTGCCGCAGGCGCGCCGGCCGTGGTGCGCGCCGATCCGGCCGTCAAGGCGGCCTATCTCGGGACGACCACGACGTTGGCTCGACCGGCCGCTCCGAGGGAAGCCGGCTCGACCTTGCTCGATGTCCACGAGCTCTGCGGGGGATATGGACCTCTAGCGGTACTCGACCATGTGGGCCTGCGGGTAGGCCGCGGAGAAACCATCGCCGTGCTCGGTCCTAACGGCGCCGGCAAATCAACGTTGATGAAAGCATTGAGCGGCCTGATCCGTCCGGTGCAGGGGACGATCGACTTTGGCGGTGTGGAACTCGCGCAGCTGCCAGCACATCTTGTCGCGCGTTCCGGCTTGATCCTTGTTCCCGAAAGCCGGCAGGTATTTCCGCAATTGACCGTTGCCGAGAACCTCCGCCTTGGCGCGAGCCGCCGCAGCGATTTCGAGCTTGTGGAGATCGAGACGATGCTCGATCGATTTCCACGGCTGCGCCCACGCCTCCACACTCCAGCAGGTCTGCTGTCGGGCGGCGAGCAACAGATGCTTGCCGTTGCCCGCGGCCTGCTGGCGCATCCCGATATTCTGTTGCTGGACGAACCATCGCTCGGTTTGGCGCCAGCGGTCGCGGCAGAGCTGTTCGGACAGTTTGCGCGGCTACGGGACGAGGGCATGACTTTACTGGTCGTCGATCAAATGGCAGATCATGTGCTTGCTATTGCCGATCGCGGCTACGTGCTCGCAGGTGGTCGTGTGGTGGCCCAGGGCCGCGCCGCAGAGCTGCGTGATGCGAAGCTGGACGATGCCTATTTTGGTGCCGATCCCGTAGTGGTGAATTGATGGACCTGATTATTCGTGACGCCTGCATTTTGCAGGAGAGAGAGCTTCGTACCGTCGATATCGGTATTCAAGGCGCGACTATTGCGGCCATCTCATCGACTCTCGAGGCCGATGCGCCGGAACTGAAAGCAGCAGGCTGTCTGGTGATCCCCGGCATGATCGAGACGCATATCCATCTCGACAAGACCTGCATCCTCGACCGCTGCCGCATCGAAGAAGGCACGGTCGCCGAAGCCGTTCGGGAAACCGCGGCCGCCAAACGCAACTTTACGGTCGAAGATGTTTATGCGCGAGGCAAGCGGACCCTGGAACGCTGCATCGCGCAGGGCACGATGCATATGCGGACCCACGTCGAACTCGATCCGGGCATCGGAATGATCGGCTTCGAAGCAGTCGAACAACTCGCGCGCGACTACGCGTGGGCGATGGATGTGGAACTATGCGTCTTCCCGCAGGAGGGACTCACCAACAATCCCGGCACGGAAGAATTGCTGATCGAGGGCTTGCGCCGCGGCGCGCGGGCGATCGGCGCCGTTCCATATTTCGATACCGATCCGCGCGCCCAGATCGACCGGATCTTTGCGATCGCGCGCGACTTCGACGCCGAAATCGATATGCATCTCGACCTCGCCGAAACCACACAGGGGATGCAGATCGAATATGTTTGCCGCAAGACCGAGGAATTTGGTTGGGGAGGCCGGGTTGCCGTCGGACATGCAACGCAGATGTCGCTGCTGCCGCCGGAGCGTTTCAGCGCAATCGCGGCAAAGCTGGCCAGTGCCGGCGTGGCCGTGACGATATTGCCCTCGACCGATCTCCACTTAATGGGCCGCAGCCATGACCATGCGGTTCCGCGTGGCGTCGTGCCGGCGGAGCCTTTGCGGAGGGCAGGGGTGATCTGTTCGATCTCGACCAACAATGTCTTGAATCCGTTCACGCCTTATGGCGACGGCTCGCTGATCCGGATGGCGAACCTTTATGCCAATGTCTGCCACGTGTCGCGGCCAGCCGACCTCGCTGGGTGCCTCGACATGATCACCGACGCTGCGGCGCGGCTGATGCGCCTGGAGGATTATGGCATTGCGGTTGGAGGATCGGCTGACCTCGTCTGTTTGGATGCGAGCAACCCCGCCGAAGCGATTGCGGCGCTCGCCCAGCCGCTTTGGGGCATCAAACGCGGTCACGCGTCTTTCACCCGGCCGCGTCCGCAGCTTCATCCGCGAGGAAACTAGGCGTTGCGCCGGAATGGGGGCTTTCGCACTCCCTGCGCGTCTCTGGACTGATCTCTGGTGGGTGATAGGCCGGCTTTTGCGTGCCCGTCTCTGCATCGCAAATTTCCGTTCCCGGCTCGGCGGAGGAGATTGGTTCGATGACTGGCTGGTGGGTCTCCAGTTTGTGCCCGAATGCCTCCACCATCCAGTCTCCGCAAACCGCACGTTTCCGATACGACGCCAAATAGGGCGTTTCTGCGGGGATTTCCGGCTACTCAATTCCTGGATTTTTGTCTCTGTGGGCGTTCGCGCATTTTTGTGCTGATTTTGGGCGCCCTGTCTCTGCATCCAAAAAGTCCGTTCCTGGCGGCCAGACTTGAGTGCGAAGTCCGGCCGCATATGCACCCGCAATTCCGACTTTTGGTCCACCGTAATTCGGGATCTGGGGCCCGTGTCGCAGCTATTCGGGATTGAGTCCGAGCGCCTCAACTGCCGGCTCCATTCGGGCGGCGGATCGCGGAGCGCTTAGAAAAAATCCCGCAGCCGGGCAATTTCAACGATATGTTCAGCCGACAAAACAGCGGTGATTAATTCACCCTGCGGAGCGGTGTGTATCTCATATAAATGATGCTGAGATGCGGGCTTGGACATGAACTGTCGTATGCATTCGTTAAGCGTGCCGTCAGCTACCAAATATGGACGGGCGCCAAGGGCGGCGCTGACACGGTCGTTTTTGAGTGAAGGCCATTTTCGTAGAACTCCAGGAGCATCAAAATCGATTTGAACGTCAGTATCATCCATCCTTAACGCTTCGCCTTCTTTTTCTTTTTGACAGTTTTCCGTTGGGCTGGTGATTTCTTCGCAGGTTTCTTGGACGACTTTGTGGCTGTCTTCGCCTTCACAGCGGCTTTCTTCTTCTTTGTCGCTTATCTGCAGTCTCTACCTGAAATATTTATCGGCAGGGTCGTCTACTTTCTCGGCGGGCATCTTCACCTTTGAGGAGTCCGCAGGTGCGGCACCCATCTGGCCCAGGCATTGCCTGAGTAGGTTAAGGGCTTTCATGCCAATGTCGTCACCATTCATGACGCGGGCACGAATAGTGGCCGCTATCTCAATCAGCGAACGATGGCTGCGATCTAACCAGGGAAGTTCGTCGCGGAATGTGTTCCACGCGTCCAACTGCCTTTGCGTCTTAAACCACTTCGGCGCTTCGCCTAACGGCCCTTGTGATGATGGTTCTTTGCGATCTTTGAATCGTTTTGGATTCCGAGTTGTGCGCCCGGTGACCTCCGCTTCGATGAGCGGGACGCGGGGACGAGCCATGAGTATCCTTCAAAATATAAATCATTACAATTTTTGGGCTGGGGTCCTCAATTGCAGCGTTGAGTGCGGACGACCTGGTCGGTATTTTCCCTTTAAATGTCTTTTGAGACTCAATGCCCCCCAGGGGGTTGGCGACAAGCCAGCGGAACCAGCCTAGCCATCCGGCGTTGTCCTCCTTATCCCAAGGAGGGCTTGTCATGGATAGGGATGATCCTGAACAAGCGGCCGACCGTCACGCTCGCGCTGCCGTCATGGCAATCTTTGCCGTCATCTTAGCGGTTGCAATTATCGCCGCCTTCATCACGACGCTTGAGGGTGTCGACACGAGGCACGCCGGTAACGTTACGCAGCCAGGTACGATTGGCCTAGCCAAACCGCATCCGCCGTTCGATAGAGCGCCGGGAGAGCCTGTTCGAGATTAGTTCTCCGCCACCTCTTTAAATTCTCGGATGCAATTGTGATAAGAAGCACCTTGTCAAAATGGCTTGAGCACGCCGCTAGGAAGACCGGCAAGCCAAATCTGGTTTTGGCGATGATTTCGATGCTGTTGGCGGCGACAATAGTTTTCTTTCTACGCGGAATTTTTGGTTAGTAGCAGGCCGACACGGGTTCCTTGCAGAGAACTCGCATTGCAAACTAAATATGCCGTGATACAAGCCCGCTTTGCACAAAAGGAACCGATATGGCGAAGAAGACAGTAAAATTGCGTCCGTGGACTGCGACGGAAGTTCATAAGTTAAAAGGTCTGGCCAAGAAAAAAGTTGGCGCAGTGAAAATCGCAAAAGCGTTGAAGCGGACAACCCGTGCGGTAGAAAACAAGAGCTACTTGCTCGGCGTGTCGTTAGACACGAGGGGCTGAATAGGCGGACTGCATACACGCGCTGTTTTGTTTAGTGCCTACTAAATAGTCTTGAGCGTTTTCGCGCCGTTGGCTTCAATCGCGGAGCAGGAGCAGGTCCTTTGGCGGGCCACCTAGCCCACCGCGACCACCTAGCCGTTTGCCACTTTCCTGCTCAACCCGAGTCGGCTCACACCGGCTCGGGTTTCGCTTTTCGATCGATGGCACGTGGCCTTGAATCACCTTCCTCCCAAGTGGCTACGCTAGTGTCCCCGTATTTTTCCCACAGATCGGCCAAATAGGCGTCGTCCTTGAATTGAGTGAAGGATGATCTGCCTTCTAAAAAAGCGCGGGCATCTTCACTGAGGGCATCACGGCGCTTGCCACTACGTCTTTAGCAACTGCACGTGCCGCCCGCTCACGAAAGGCCTTCGAATCACTGGCCATTATTTGATTACCCTTTAGGTTCTGCCAGCCATTCGTGGAGCTTCGACCACCGCCGCCGTCCCGAGATGCTGCGCACTGCGATCGCGACGGCTTTCTTCTGGCCGACCAGCACGACCAGCTTCTTGCCGCGCGTGACGCCGGTGTAGAGGAGGTTCCGCTGCAGCATGGTGTAGTGCTGGGTCATCACCGGGATGACGACGGCGGGGTACTCCGAGCCTTGGCTTTTGTGAATCGTCGCGGCATAGGCCGGCACCAGCGTGTCGAGTTCACCAAAGCCGTAAGTAACGGCACGGCCGTCAAAGCTGGCCGTAAGCTCGCCCGCCTCGGGGTCTACATCGTCGATGTAGCCGATGTCGCCGTTATAAACTTCCTTGTCGTAGTCGTTCTCGATCTGCATGACCTTGTCGCCGGGTGCGAAGGTCCAGCCGAAGCGTTCGACCTTGCGCTCGCCGGCGGGGTTTAGCGCCGCCTGCAGTTCGATGTTGAGCGATCGTGCGCCGACGCCGCCGCGATTCATCGGGCACAGCACCTGGATGTCGCGAATGGGGTCGAGGCCAAACCGCTGGGGAATGCGAGTCTTCACCAGTTCGATGATGCGCGGCACGGCGGTTTCTGAATCGTCTGCCTGCACAAAATAGAAGTCACTGTCGCCCTCCGGCTTTCCGAGATCGGGGATCGATCCCTGGTTTATTCGATGGGCGCTAGTAATGATGCGGCTTTGCGCGGCCTGCCGGAACACCTCGGTCAGGCGGACAACAGCCACGGCGCCTGACGTGATCATGTCAGCCAGGATCTGACCGGGGCCGACCGAGGGCAGCTGGTCTACGTCGCCAACCACGAGCAGAGCGGCGGTCTCCGGCACCGCCTTAAGCAAGGCGTGCATCAACAACACATCAACCATCGACGTCTCGTCCAGCACCAGCAAGTCGCAGTCGAGCGGGTTCTCCACATTCCGCTTGAAGCCGCCGCCCTTGGGATCGACTTCGAGCAAGCGGTGGATGGTTTTGGCCTCTTGCCCTGTTGTCTCGTTCAGGCGCTTGGCCGCGCGCCCGGTCGGAGCGCAGAGCAGAAGCTTCACGGTCTTCGCTGCGAGAATACGCAGGATCGCGTTGACGATGGTGGTCTTGCCGACGCCCGGTCCACCGGTGATCACGAGGACCTTGGAAGCGAGTGCAAGACGGACAGCCGCTTTCTGGCTTGGCGCCAGTTCGAGGCTGATCCGATGCTCGATCCAGGGCAATGCCTTATCGGCGTCGATCGAGTCCCAGGGTAACTTGGCTCGGGAAAGCGCGAGTAGCCTCTCGGCGATGGCCTGCTCGGCTCGATAGAGACTTGCCAGAAAGATGCAATCGGTCTCGCCGAGGCTGTCGGCAACCACAGTGCCATCGGCGAGTTCCAAATCGAGCGCCGTGCGGATGAGGCCTGCTCCGACTTCAAGCAGTTCTTCAGCCAATGGCACCAGATCGGTGGTGGGAAGCCCACAATGCCCATCGTCCATAGCTTCGGTCAGTGCATACGAGATGCCGGCGCGCACCCGGATCATGGCGGTTTTCTCTACGCCAAGCTTCATGGCGATAGCGTCGGCGGTCTTGAAGCCAATGCCACGAATGTCGCGCGCCAGGCGGTACGGGTTTTCCGTCATGACCTGCACGGCGTCGGCACCGTAGGTCTTATAGATGCGCACCGCCCGCGCCGTGCCGACGCCGTTGCTGTGCAGGAAGACCATGATCTCGCGGATGATCTTCTGTTCGGCCCAGGCATCGGTGATGCGCTTGGCACGTACCAGGCCAATGCCAGTCACCTCGCGCAGGCGCTCGGGCTCCGCCTCGATCGTGTCGAACACCTTCTCGCCGAAAGCGCGCACAAGCTTTTTCGCATAGACTGGACCAATGCCGCGGATCATCCCGGAGCCGAGGTATTTCTCGATGCCGTCGATTGAAGTCGGCGCTGATGTGCGCATGAAGCGCGCTTTGAACTGTTGGCCATGGGTGTGGTCGTTGACCCATTCGCCAGATGCCGTAATCCACTCGCCTGCCGAGATAGTGGCGGCGTGGCCGATGACCGTGACCAGATCGCGATGGCCACGGGCCTTTGCCCGCAGAACGCAGAAGCCGTTCTCGCTATTATGGAAGGTGACACGCTCGACCAAGCCCGCCAGTACTTCCTGGGTCGATGGTTCCTGCTGTGGCCTCATTTGTGTTGCCGCTGTTGGCGCCAGTCCCCCCAACCGGATTTGGAGACCTGCGCTGCGCTCGCGCTCCTCGTCAGCGACGCAGTGCCCGCGAGTACTTTCGATAGGCGACCGCCCAGTCGTTGGCAACCGTCCAGCGATTCAAATCCTCGGCTCCCTTGAAGCAGCTTGCGACGATGGAGCCATAGCGGCCGTGGGGCTCATAACGCTGGGTCGACCGGCCGATTCATTCGGACTAAGCGAGCGATGCCTGCTGGGCGACCGCATCTTCCTCATGTCGCCGCGCTTGGTGCACGTTCAGGCCGAGTTGCCGATCCGCACGCCGCGCGGAGCGAAAGCGATATCGCAGCGATCAAGGCGGGTGGCAGAGACGCGGTTCGATAGGACTGCGTGGGGGGCAGCCAGTTCGAACCATACCATCTCCACCATCCAGTCTTCCCGAACCGCGGAAGCAGTCGTCTATCGAAAAGAGGCCGTTTCTGCGGGGATCTTGGCACCTATTTTCAGCGTTCCCGGTCTCTGCCGACAATAACGGTCTCTCGGGTGGATTT
>Ga0209117_1000740_pt1 | contig 12370 bp, 15 predicted proteins | sample BlaSpr_A8_OM2_M2_FD_187978 | JGI IMG/M metagenome (GOLD analysis project Ga0209117, IMG submission 187978) | Forest soil microbial communities from Thunder Bay, Ontario, Canada - Black Spruce, Ontario site 2_A8_OM2_M2 (SPAdes) (version 2) | ecosystem: Environmental > Terrestrial > Soil > Boreal...
CTCCTCCGCGCAGGCCAATCTTGCCCAGTTCGACGTCGTCCAGGCTGGTCAGCACCGTGACCGCCAGAACGAGCAAGTCGGGCTTGGCAGCTTGCGCGGCATCGACGGCAGCTTGCAACATCTTGCCGCCTCCGGAGGCGTGCACGGTCAGCATACTCACGCCGAGCTGAGCCGCCTCTTGGACGGCTGCTCCCGCAGTGTTTGGGATGTCGTGATACTTGAGGTCGAGCAAGACGCGCCGTCCCGAACCCACCAGTTCGCGGACGATCGACGGCCCTTCGGCAGTGTAGAGCTGCATGCCGACCTTATACGCGTGGGCAGAGTCGCCGACGGCCGCCACGATCTTCCGGGCGGCCGCGGCCGTAGACACATCCAAGGCAACGATGAGACGCTGGCGCGGGTCCATGTTTCTGGCTCTCGTTGCCGAGTGTATCGGTTTTAGTTGAACTTGGCTACGGGTTGCAGCAGCGCCAGGTTCGTGGGCTGATAGAGGTCCAAGCGTACTGTCTGCAAACCGTGCTCTTTGAAGCCCAGTGCACGCGCGGCGTTGTAGGAAACGTCGATGATCCGGCCGTCCACAACCGGACCCCGGTCATTGATCCGAACCACCACGGCCTTGCCGTTCTTCAGGTTAGTGACCTTGACCAACGTGCCCAGCGGAAGGCTGGGGTGAGCGGCCGTGAAATCGCGCATATCGAAGGGTTCTCCGCTGGCTGTCTGTTTCCCCTGGAAAAACTCTCCATACCAGGACGCGGTCCCTACTTGATAAGCCTTGGACTTCGAACTGTTGGTCTTTCGGGTTTTGTGCCCACTGGTCGCAATGACCAGCGGCTGTGTGACCTTGGCGGCTTCCAGGCTGCTTGGCCTGGATGCGGCTCCGGCCCCCAGACTGGCGACTGATAAAACCACCGCCAGGCCTTCGGCTAAACGTCGTCGCATTCAGTTACCTCTCATCGTGAAAGTCGTGCTAGGGTCTTATTCTCCTTGTTGGTCAGACGATCCTAAAATGCTACCGGGGTGAGCAGGCCGTGTCAATGAGAAAACCAGCGCCCCAATTAACTAAATAGTACATAACAAATGACTTAGCCCGATGAAGAATGTGGATTTTCGTTCGTATGTCATTGAAAGCAGTCAGTAGGCACTGCTAACTTATTGGTTACTATATGAATTTCCGACTCCGCAGAATTCTTGCAACATGTTATCGAATGTTAGACTTACGATGGAATATTGATAACATTATTGTAATCAATAAGATACAGCGACATCAGACGACTGATCAGTAACCGTAAAGCGTACAAAACTCATTGCCATTGGATGAAGCACCGTCGTTTGCACAACGTCGGGCCGAGAGTTTAAAGTGACAACATGGCTGTGATCCCACCCGTGGTGCTGACGATCGCCGGGTTTGACCCCTCCTCGGGCGCTGGCATTACCGCCGACATTAAGACGATCGCAGCCCATGCGTGCTACGGCGTTTCCTGCATTACAGCCTTAACCATCCAGTCGACGCAGGGAGTGCGCCGGGTCGAGGGCGTGGATCCCAGGATCATTGCTGAGACCCTGCAGGAGCTGGTTTTAGACCTTGCCGTGGAGGCCGTCCACATTGGAATGCTGGGCAATGAGCAGGTGGTCGAGGTGGTCGCGGACTTTCTGGGTCAGACACGTCTGCCTCACGTGGTGCTGGATCCAATTCTGAAGTCGAGTTCCGGAGCGGATTTATTGGATGCGGCGGGGACCCGGCTATTGATCGAGAGGCTGGTTCCGCTGGCAGAGTTAGTCACGCCGAACCTTGACGAGGCCAGCGTCTTGACTGGGATGGCCGTCGCGAATCTCGACCAGATGCGCCAGGCCGCCGCTCGACTGCACTCTCTGGGAGCGGCGAATGTGGTAGTCACCGGAGGCCACCTGGAGAAGGCCATCGATCTCCTCAGCTTCACTACCGCCCGAGGCGCCGAACAGGAAGTTTTCAAGGCGAACCGTCAGCGCTCGAATTCCACCCACGGCACCGGATGTGCGTTTGCCACCGCGCTGGCCTGCCACTTGGCGCATGGGCGCGGACTACCGGAGGCAGTTCTTCTCTCCAAAGCGTATGTCTCGGCCGCGATTGCCAATGCGCATCCGCTGGGCCACGGAGTGGGGCCGTTGCATCACCTCTACCGCATGAGCCAGCAACGGCGGCCAAGCACCATCGTCTCTGAAGCAGAGCATGCCCATTCGCGAAACTGACTTCCCGAAGAGATTCCCTGGACGAGCCTGGGGAGTGAGAACTGGGGAGTGGGAAACGCGGCTGCCGAAGCGACGAGGACCAGGCATGTGGTGGTTTGCTGGAAGCTACCAAGATGAGAAGCCAAGAGCGAATAGCCAAAAGCGAAAGCTATTTCTTAAGCAGGCACCCGGCGGCAAAGGCGCCGACCGCTGCGAGCAGCCACTCGATCCGCCACAGTTGGATTGCCTGCCAGTCGACCACGGTCCGGGCGCTGAAGAACACGCTGACACCCAGAGCTCCTACCACGCAGAGTACGCCAACCAGAAAAGCGATGACGGCAGGCGTTGTGAGCCCAAGCCGCTCACCGAGCGAGGCGAATTCAGCAAGACCAGGGATTTCCAACGTGCGCGCAGTACTAACGCCCAGATCGGGTCGGCTGGCGCCACAAGCATGGCAGAAAAGTGAGCTGACGATGAACTCGGTTCCGCAACGGCAGGTGGAGTTTCGTTCCGGGTTGGCGACAGCTTTGGCCACCGGCATCGGCGGCCGCCAAAAATCGTGCTCAGCCCGATCAACTGCTTCTGCCATAAGGAACTCTTTCTTTTCACAGCGCAAGCGAATCACCAAAGCAAGTTGTTGCAAAGACGACAGTTACGAGCGGGCCAAGGGGGAGGGGTCACTCCGGAGGGCAAGAATTACGCTATCCAAGCCCGAATTTTCCATTTTGCACGACTTGGCTGGGCTCCGAACGTACGCGCTTTGGTTCCTAGCCGCTATAAGCTATCCCCTTTCAGTAACCGCTTGGGTGTCCTGACACCTGATAGCTGACAGCTGACAGCTGACAGCTGATACCTGACGGCCGAAGAGATTGTTTCGGATGTGCCCAAACGGATCCTCGCGCAAAGCTCCAATCAGTTAAACTGAGCAAGCGTGTTTTTCTTCCTCTCCTGGCATCGCCCCGCTTTGACCGCCATCATGCTGCTGGTTCTGGCCGAAGTTTGTCTGGCAGCTGACCCCTCGAGTTCGACCGCGCTCCGTCCCACTGATTTCCGTCCCACTGATTTCCGTCCCACTGATTTCCGTCCCTCTGATCCGCTGAACCAGGCGGCTTTCGAGCACTACTACAACCTCGACTACGACGCGGCGATTCAGGATTTCGAGAAGATCGTGGCGCGTCATCCGAGCGATCCGTTTGCCTTGAATCACCTGCTCTCCGCGATTCAGGTGCGGGAGCTGTATCGCATGGGTGCGATGAATTCCGGGGAGTACTCGAACGATAACTTCATCGGGCAAGCGCACCGTCCCGCCGAGCTGGCGCAGAAGGAACGCATCAAGCAGCTTGTGCGGCAGGCCGAGAAGCTGGAAGACGCCGAACTGGCGCGCAATCCACACAACGTGGATATGCTCTATGCCCGCGGCGTTACCCGAGGCCAGTTTGCGCTTTACACCGCGCTGATCGAGCGCGCCTGGTTTTCCGCTCTGCGCAATGCGGTGGGAGCGCGCCACGATCACGAACGGGTTCTCGAGTTGGCTCCGCAGGACACTGACGCCAAGCTGATCGTGGGGGCGCATAACTACGTGATGGGAAACTTGCCATTGGCGGTCAAGATCGCCGTCGCGCTCGTGGGTTTGAGCGGCGACAAAGGAAAGGGACTCCGGTATCTGAACGATGCCTACCGCGCCAATGGCGAAACCAGCGTGGACGCTGGGATTGTTCTCATGGTTTTCTTGCGCCGCGAACACCGCTATGGCGAGGCTTTGCAGATCGCAGGCACGATCGGTCCGCGGTTTCCGCGCAACTATCTTTTGCCGCTCGAAGAGGCGAACCTGCTGCGGGCGTCCGGCAAGAGTGCCGAAGCTCAAGCCGAAGTGCAGTATCGCCGGGTCTGGCAGAACGGGCGCGAGGGAAAGTACGGCAATCTGCACTACGAAATCGCGGCCATCGGACTGGGTGACCTGTTACGTAGCGAGAAGAGATATCAGGATGCGGCTACGGCTTACGAGTTGGTGAGCGAGGTTGCGAACGCCGATCCGGAATTGCTGCAGAAAGCGAATCTGGGAGCCGGCGAGATGTATGATCAGCTCCAGAAGCGGGACTTGGCGGTGAAGAAATACGAGGCAGTCGTGGCCACAAATTCGGGCAATGCCGAAGCGGACAAGGCGCGGAAGAGAATCAAAGACGCGTACCGGGAGTAGAGGGCAGCCCTTAGCCATTAGCTCTTAGCCTTTAGCTAAGAGCCAAGAGCCAAAAGCCAAGAGCTAACGGCTAATAGCCGATCTTGGAACATTTTCCCCGCAATCGTCGTATCCTAAGTTAGGGAGACACAACCATGTACTGCAACCTTTGCGGCAAGGCCATCGCTGAGGACGGCCGCTTTTGCTCCCACTGCGGCAACGTGGTGGGGATTCCGCCCACGCCGAAGAAACTGATGCGCTCACGCGCTGACCGAAAAATCGGAGGCGTCTGTGCCGGACTGGCCCACTATCTCGATCTCGACATATCGCTCGTGCGCATCCTGTGGTTCTTCATCACACTCGCGTGCGGAATCTTCCCGGGCGTCATCGCGTACGTGCTCGGATGGATCATCATTCCCGAGGAGCCGTTGCTGAAACCGGTGGTGGCATCACAACAGCCGGTAACTGGTTAGAAGCGGCGAGTGCCCTCCGGTAGCCTGAGACCTGACACCTTGCCCTGCCTGCGCAGCGACGACGCCGAGATCTTCTATGAAATTCGCGGGAACGGCCCGCCGGTCGTTCTTCTCCATCCATTTCCTTGTCATCACGAATTCTGGAACCCGGTGGCAGCGGCGCTCGATTCGCGCTACCGGCTGATTCTGCCCGATCTGCGCGGGCACGGTGATTCGGAGATTGGCGAAGGCCCTGCCCTCATGCAAAAGCATGCCAGCGACATTGCCCGTGTGCTCGATGCCGCCGGCGTTGGCAAGGCCGCGTTCATCGGATGTTCCATCGGGGGATACATCCTGTTTGAATTCTGGCGCCGCTTTCGCGCGAGCGTGACCTCGCTCGCACTCTGCGACACGCGTCCTCAGCCCGATACCGCCGAGGCCCGAACGAATCGGTTGAAGGCCGCGGCCGCCGTCCTGGAGCAGGGAACCGAACCGTTCATCGAGAGCATGATTCCGAAGCTGATCGGGCGCACGACGGTGGCCACGCGTCCGGATTTAGTCGATGGAGCGCGCGCCATGATGCGTAAAATGTCCGCGGACGATATCAGTCTGGTGCTGCGAGGCATGGCGGAGCGGCCCGACTCGGTCGCGGATCTGAAGTCTATCGACGTGCCCGCGCTGATTGTGATCGGAGAAGAAGATGTGCTCTCGACCGTCGCGGACGGCGAACTGATGCGGCAGAACATTGCGGGCAGCCAGTTGAAGGTGGTACCGAAAGCGGGACACTACGCGCCATGGGAGCAACCGGAGTTAGTCGGCAAGATCCTGCGCCAGTTTCTGGACAATGTGGCGTTGAAGTAGCCCGTTGCGGTGGCACCGGCTACGGCGACGCTAGCGCGGTTCGAGCTGTATTGTCGGTTGCTCGGAAACGGAGCTGAAAGGAATACTTTCGCGCCGCCAGCTTGCCCACGCCACGCCGCCGGTCGCCAGGATCAGGCGGGTTGCTGATAGAGGCCGATTACGTTTCCCCCTGGATCTCGGAACCTCGCAGTGATCTCGGGCGCGTCCGCGCCGACGGGTTGTACGATCTCGCCTCCATGGGCGACGATGGCGTCAAGGGTTGCGGTCACGCTGTCGACCATGACGTAAAAAAGGAGCCCGGGCCTTGCGCCAGGCGGGCGCCCGAGTACCCAAGTGCCGCTTACTTCGCCGGTCGTGTCGTCAAAGGAGATGCTGCCATCGGAGCGTTTCCGGATGTTCCAGCCGAATACCTCTTTGTAGAAGTCCGAAGAGCGAGCAATGTCGGTCGCGGGCATCTCTAGGTAGCAGATCTTGCCGTTCGCAAGAGTGGGAGACATCAGTGGTCCTTGAAGGCGCTGTCATTCTAAGGGGCAAACCGCACATGGCGCAACCCTGGTTTCCCAGTTCATCGGCGCGGCGCGAAGCCCGGAGTTCGCGGGAAGCGATGCGACGTCACAGCCCGCAGCCTGGTCACTCTGCTAGACTCTCCGCGTCATGATGGAAGCTTCCCACGTTCCTGAAAAAACGGGAGTCAATGCCAAAGGAGACGGCCCTGCTCTCGACTTCAGTCGGTCGGAGGGCCGGATTTTTCTGCTGACGCTCGCCATCACCAACATCGTCGAGCAGGAATCGCTCGATGTCAGCATCTTCGGGTTAGCGGATGACGCGACGCGGCGCTGAAGCCGCCTCCGCCGACAAGGTTGGCTCCCATAGGAGTAGTGGGCAGGATATTGGTTTGAGAAAGCATGAGGGGTCCTCCATGCGATGACGGTTAAATTCCGAGGGGTCTGTAGCAGGGAAGAACGAGCGAGATCATGGTACTCCAAGACTTGGGCACTGTGTCATGCAATTTCCGAGATGGCCGCATTTGGAGTTTCGCTTCGAGCCATAGGGCAAATTCCACGGATTGGCAACTGTCACAGCTCTCAGCATCGCCTCTCTGCTAGAATTTCCACGTCATGATGGAAGCCTCCCTCGTTCCTGAAAAAACGGTAGTCAATGCCAAAGGAGACGGCCCTGCTCTCGATGTCAGTCGGTCGGAGGGTCGGATTTTCCTGCTTACGCTCGCCATCACCAACATCATCGAGCAGGAATCGCTCGATGTCGGCATCTTTGCATCGGTGGACGGCGCCTCGTGGGATGCCAAGCCGGTCGCGGCTTTTCCGCAGAAGTTCTATCGCGAGGAAGTCCCGCTGCTGCTCAATCTAACGGCGCGGCCCGAGGTTAAGTTTGTCCGCGCGCATTGGGAAGTGGCCCGCTGGGGGCGCGGGTCGGAAACGCCGATGTTCGAATTCGAGGTCACGCTGCGGGAAGTCCCGCAGGAAATCCTCGCGGAAGCCGCTGGGCGAGTGCGCGCGCAGTAGGCCGGGTCCTCCTCATAAGCGTTCATATTGCGTCTTGGAACCCCAAACCTCACAAAAATGTGGTTCACCAATCACAGCTTTCCTTCCCCGCATGGATTGTAATCATTTCGGTGCCCGCCATAATCACCAGTAAGAGGACACAATGAGTACAGTTTTCCGTCGCAACCACGAAAAAAATGACACCAACCTGGTAGTCATCAATCAAGAGTGCCAGATTTGCGCATCCGCTGCCAAGCCGGTCGGTTGCTCGAAATGTTACACGCTACTGTGCGAAGACTGTATTGGTTACTTCGAGGGCAAACCAATCTGCAGTCTGTGTCGCGACGAATTGGAGAATCCGAAGCGTCTGGCCAAAGTTCTAATGTTCTCCGCTGGTGCAACTCCGCGCCACTTTTAGCGTCGAATTCACCGCCACGGAGCATTGCGGCAGAGCACGAATTTGTGAGTGCGAGGCATGCTTCCACAGCATAGCGGCGTATCCAGGGGTGCTGCGCTTTCTCGACAGGAAGCTTCCGCTCACCAAGTTGACCAGGTCTCCACTATATTTAGAACTCATGGTATCCGGTTCTGCTGTCATCGTCCGTCCTGCGCGCGCGGTCCGCGGAGTAATTCACATCCCCGGGGACAAGTCCATCTCGCACCGCTATGCCATGCTGGCGGCGATTGCAGGGGGCACGAGCCGTTTCCATAATTTTTCCGAAGCTCGCGATTGCTTCAGCACTCTGGGCTGCTTATGTGAGCTCGGATGCGACTGGGGACGAGCCGAGGACTGGGCCATTGAGGTGCATGGCGTGGGGCCGCGTCTCCGCACTCCCACGGAACCGCTCGATTGCGAAAACTCCGGCTCCACCATGCGCATGCTGAGCGGAATTCTTGCCGGCCAGCCATTTTCGAGCGAGTTGCACGGGGATAAGTCGCTCTCGCGCCGACCGATGGCGCGCATTATGACGCCGCTTTCCGAGATGGGCGCACGGATCGAGGCTGCGCAAGGCGCACGCCCTCCACTAAAAATTCACGGTGGTCGTCTTAAGCCGATTCACTACCGGCCGGAAGTGGCCAGTGCGCAGGTGAAATCGTGCGTGCTGTTTGCTGGACTGTTTGCCGAAGGCGAGACCGTGGTCGAGGAGCCCATGCGCACGCGCGATCATGGCGAAATTGCGCTCCGGGCTTTTGGGGCGGAAGTCGAAAGGACAGGGAATGCATCGCGGATTGTGGGCGGACAGCGTCTGCGCGCGATTGAGGCGCATGTGCCCGGCGATCTCTCGAGCGCTGCGTTCTTTCTGTGTGCGGCGGCGCTGTTTCCCGGATCCCAGATCACCTTGCCCGGGATTCTGATGAATCCGACGCGGGCGCGGCTGCTCGATATTCTGGTGCAGATGGGGTTGAAGGTTTCGGTCGCGCACCTGGAAGAACATCAGGGCGAGCTGGTAGGGACGATTGAGGCGCGTGGCGCAGCGTGGAAGGGAGCCGTACTCGCCGCCGATACGGCTGCGTTGATTGACGAGATTCCGGTGCTAGCGGCGGTTGCGCCGTACTCCGACGGCGGCCTCGAGGTTCGCGACGCCAAAGAGTTGCGCGTGAAAGAGTCGGACCGCATTGCCGCCGTCGCTATCAATCTGCGGAAGATGGGCGCGGAAGTCGAAGAGCAGCCCGATGGGATGCGGATTCCTGGCGGCCAGCATCTGCATGGTGCCGAGCTGGATTCGTTCGGCGATCACCGCATTGCGATGGCGTTCGCCGTGGCCGCGTTGCGGGCAGAAGGCGAGACGACGATTCAGGGTGCCGACGCAGCGGCAGTGTCGTATCCGTCGTTCTTTCACGATCTGCGCAGTGTGACGAGCTAGTAGCGGGCAGTTGTAACATCGACGGCATGGCGACCATAAGGATTCGAGAACTCGACGAGAAGACGAAGACTCGGTTGAGAATACGTGCTGCCCATCGCGGATGCTCGATGGAGGAGGAAGCGAGGGAAATCTTGCGCTCCGCTCTCGCCCCCTCGCCGGCAAAGGCGAACCTTGCAGACGCCATTCACCGACGGTTTGCTGCGCTTGGCGGTTTAGACTTTGCCGCGACGAGACGGTGTGCGCAGGGGCCCGGGAATACGGCAATGAGACTATGGAGCGGTTGCTGGTTATGAAACCGCTATGAGGCCACTGTTTACGATTCACGCCGGGGAATACTTGGTCGGTCTTCACGTCCAGAAGTCTTTAAAGCTGAATGCGTGGATACCAGCTAAGGACACCGGCATCGACTTGCTTGTCACCGACAGCCACAACCTTCGTGCCGTTTCGTTGCAGGTGAAATACGGCAAGGATTTTCTGCCAGAGATGAAGGCCGAACTGCGGAGGTCGCTCCGCTGCGTCAGTTGGTTCACATTGAATAGGGCGAAGCTCCATACGTCGCAAGCTGAGTTTTGGGTTTTTGTGCTACGGGGCTTCGAGAGCGATGCGTCCGACTTTGTTGTTATCCCCACGGCGGAGTTACAGCGGCGCATGACGGAAATCCACGGTTCTGAAAGCGCGAAGCTCCAAAGCTACTTTTGCTCTACAGAAAACAACCAATGCTGGGAGACGAGAGGGCCGGGAAACAGGGTCATGCTCCAGATTGCAAAGGGCACATATGAAAACCCTGTTCGGGATTTCACTGAATACCTCAACGAGAATGGATGGGCTGCCTTAGCAAAGAAGCTGAATCGTTAGACGCTGGAAGATTTTTCTTATGTCGACGGACAAACCCCCATCCCCCGACGATCGTCTGCAGCAGGAATTCAATCGCTGGGCCGATGACGGTGAGGGCGCGAAGATGGAGCGCCACCACCTCGACATCACCGAAAAAACGATGCGCCGCATGGATCTGCGTCCGGGTGAGCGCATTCTCGATCTGGGGTGCGGATCGGGGTGGGCGACTCGCTTGCTGGCGCGCATCGTTGGCGAAGGGCCGCAGAGTTTTGGGCAGGTGGTCGGGGTCGACATTTCCGACGAGATGATCCGGCAGGCGCGGGCCGCTTCGAAGGAATTCGACAACGTGATGTTCGTCGTTGGATCCGCGGCGCAGATTCCCTGGGAAGAAAACTTTTTTGACAAGGTACTTTCGGTCGAGTCGTTTTATTACTATCCGGACCAGGAACGCGCGCTGGCCGAGCTTTTTCGCGTCATGGCGCCGCATGGACGCCTGTTTATTCTGATCAATCTCTACCAAGACAATCCGTATTCGCTGCAATGGGTGCCAAAGTTGAAGGTGCCGGTGCATGTTCGCTCGGCGGCGGAGTACGTCGAACTGCTGAAGCAGCACGCGTTCGAAAACGTGGAGTACGCGCAGATTCCCGACGACACGCCCACGCCCGACAACTACCAGACAACTTCGTTCCACTCGCTCGACGATCTGAAAGCTTTCAAGCGCATCGGTGCGTTGCTGCTGATGGCGTCGAAGCCCGACGTCCGCAATCCCGCGCCGGGATACACGATTTACTGATTGCGGGAGTTTGCACTGAGCGAACGCTTGGTTCGCGCCTGGCTGATCAGAAATACTGCAAGCACCGTAATCTCGGGGTCCACCGGGTGCCGATAGCGAGCGTGTGGAAACACCACGTAATAAATCATCGGATAGAGAAGCAGCAGCCAGAAAAAGAGCCAGGCATGGGGACGCTTTTGCCGGAACGCCAGCGCTAGTCCGAAGAGCATCAGCAGCGAAGAGGTCGCGAACAGCGAATTCTTCACCGGCGCCAGCCACGGTGGGTTCATATCGCGGGGCACGCCATACCAGTAATAAACACATTTGCGGAAGCTGATGATCAGAAACTTTACCGGATTTGCCTTGATCCACTGCATCGCTTCTTGCTTGCGCTGCTGGACGTATGCCAGTTCTCCCATCTGCCGATATTTGCGGAACTCCGCATTATCATGGGCGGGATGAAGATAGTATTGCCAGGTGCCGTCCGCATAGGGGCCGTTGCCCATGCGCAGTTCGGCGCCAAAATTCACGCGCAAAAATACCGGTTGATGGAAGACACGATAGTTGCGCAGCAGCCACGGTGTAATGACTGCAAGAAAAATCGCCGATGCCAGCACGACTCCGGCAAGCGATTGCTTTCCCGATTTCCATCGCCGATACCATGCATAAAGCCCAGAGGCCGGCAGGAATGATAGCAGTGACGGGCTGTTGAGCGCCGCGATTCCCCAGAGCAATCCAAAACGCGCCCAGGCTCTTGCGCTGCTCTCTTCGTCTTCCATGGAAATTGCGATCCAGAAGATGGCCGCAACCAGCAGCGCCGAAAGGCTCGTCTCCCATACCCACTTGATGCACCAGTAGATCGCGTAAGGAAACAGTGCCCAGGTCCATGCCGACGCGACCGCTACTTTTTCACCGAAACAGCGGCGAGCGATCAGGAAAATCGGAATACAAGTCAGCGCCGACCACAGGCTATTGATCGTCAGCAGCACGAAGGACGAAGGACGTGAGTAGATCCCGAATAGCTTGAAGACGCCGGCGATCAGAAATGGCGTCAGTGGCGGCTCCCATGCGGTTGGTCCAGTGGGGTAAAGAAAGGGATTGCTAAATCCATGGCCGGACACGAGCGATGCGGCGATGCGTCCCATCTCCCATGCGAAGCCGAAATCATCCTCGGTGGTGCGGACTTTGTAGGTGTGCATTACGACGATGCAGACGACGCGCACGCCGAACGCAATCCCAACCATCCAAGCTGGAGAAGTGCGAATCCGCGCCCAGAATTCCTGCAAGCGGAAGCGTTCTGTCGTCACAGCCGGGGAAGGAAATGACATTCCCGCTCTTTTGTATAGGAGATATGAGAAAGCAGCAAGCCTGCTGGCTGTCCGAGCAATGTCGTCTGGGCAATTGACACGCAAGCGCAAATCGGGCCAAATTGTGGCGAACACCATTCCGGAGGCGTATTCTTGAATCACGAGGCCTCATGAGCTGGCTCCAGAACAAGTTCGAAAAGAATTTCATGATCTCGACGGTGGACTACGTCTTCAACTGGGCGCGCAAGTCGGCGCTCTGGCCGATGACGTTTGGGCTGGCGTGCTGCGCCATCGAGATGATCGCGTCATCGACCGCGCGGTTCGATATCGCGCGCTTTGGGTCGGAGGTATTTCGGCCGAGCCCGCGGCAGTCGGATCTGATGATCGTCTCGGGGA